>WNGA01002311.1_pt1 | contig 29882 bp, 26 predicted proteins | sample 5400061 | NCBI WGS metagenome assembly WNGA01 (sample SAMN13153366, study PRJNA577476) | soil metagenome | isolation source: 100 cm soil or saprolite under grassland replicate 2 | place: USA:California | collected 2016-06-15
CGCCAAGATCTTTCTGATGTTGCGTGAGCACAACTTGCGCAGAAGCAAGCCCGCCAAAAACAACATCCTCCACGTCCAGCGGCAGTTCTTTGACACAACGGATGGTATTTTGAATCCGGGTACGCACGCCATGGATAATGTGAAAATCGGCTTCCAATTTTTGCCCGAGCATTCCGATCGGATTTAGAACGCCGTCTTGTCCGTCGACATGGTAATGCTGAATCAGCGAATGGAGGAACGCGTTTTGCGCGGGGATGCTTACCTCGCGCGCACTAATTTTTACATCCTCAACATCTTGCTCATCAATTTCGTCGCGATCCTCGGGCAGCATGACGCATCCGCGATTATTGAAACTTTGCAGATGCGAGCCGGCGACAGCGACATAAACGCTTCGGATCATCACGTCGCTTTTCTGTTCGGCATCCACGACTGCTTCGTGAACGCATTTCATCGCCGTCTCAAAATCAACGATTTCCCCCTTGCGCACGCCGCGTGACGGTGCCTGGCCAACTCCCAGGATTTTGATAGTGCCATCGGGTCGGCTTTCGCCAACAACGACGCAGATTTTGGATGTGCCAATCTCAAGACCGATCATCAAATTATTGCTAGCCATGGTTTCTTTAATCCGTTTTGTGTCGTTGGCTGGAAGTTGCCTTGGTAACGGGCGTCGAACCGGCGCGCGACTTGGGCGCGGGCGGCGCAGGTTTTTCGGGCGCACGCACCGGGATTGCCTTCATGATCCGCGGTTCTACTGCGGGCTCAATCGTGTCGTTAATGACGGTTGCCGGAGGCTCGGCAAATGTCACGGGAATGTTTCGCTGGACAAGCAGGTTTACAGTCCCGAGTTCCTGTTTTGAGTCGTCGCAATAAACAAGAAATTGTTCCAGTCTCCGCAATTGCGTTTGCAGATCATTAAACCCGAGCGTCACGCGCGCGCGATTTTTGTCCGTCACGAGCAGGCAATTGCGCGCACTTAGGCGCAGCAGCTCCAGTGCTGTTTTCGCTTCGGGTGATTCGACGACCTTTCCGGCCTCGAGCGATTCGCTCGAGCATCCGACAATGAGCGGCAGTCCGAGATATTCGGGCAACAACTTCTTTTGTTTCATCAAAACACCTCGCGCGTCCACCAAAAAAGCGCCGTCTGACGCAAATGGATCAGAAATTTCCTTGTCACTTGTGATCCAGGCGACCGGCTTTCGTTCCACCACACGAATATCGATTTCGCCCGGCAATTTTCGCACCACCTGAACTTCGTCAGTCTGAGGAAGCTGCTGTATGCGATCGTGTACCCGCGCGAGGTTCACGTTAAAAATGTTTTCGCCTTCATGCAGATCGGCTGCTTTCAAAACTTGCTCACGCTGCAGGCTGCCGTCAGTCTGTAATTCAATTGTCTTGAGCTGAAAATCTGCATTCTCAAAGAAGAGGCGTTTTACAGCTGCGCGCGCTCCGGCATATCCGGCGCCGAGCAACGCCGCGACCAAAATTACTCTGGAGAGTACGCCCATCGCTCTACGAACGCGATGCTGCGTCGCTGTGCGGGAACGGATCTTCACATCGAGCAAATGCTGCTGACGCCGCTGGCGGATATTGGACACTCGTCGATTGCGCGATCGGGAGTTTTTTTGGCCAAAACTCATCTCTGGCTCCCTTCTGTTCTGGCGCGAGAGAGCGCAATAATGCGGGCGCAAAGATCGACGTAGCCGATACCGGCAACCGCAGCAGCCTCGGGCAGCAGACTAGCTTCTGTCATTCCAGGGATGGTGTTGACCTCCAGCACAAACGGTTCGCCGCTGTCGGACAAAATAACATCGACACGCCCGTAAACTCGCAAACCGAGCGCGCGAAACGCTCGCAACGCTAGTTCCTGAATTTCGGCTGTTTTCTTTTCATCGATCCGGGCCGGACAAACATGCTCCGCGCCGCCACCTGCCTGCGGATTTAGAAAAGGATACTTGTTGGTGAAATCGTAAAAGCCGCCTTTGGGAATTATCTCGAGAATAGGCAAGGCTTGGTCACCGAGAATACCTATCGTTAATTCGCGGCCAGATAGAAATTTTTCCACCAACAATTTGCGATCGTACTTTCCGGCCTCTTTTATCGCCGAATCGAGCTCGCTTTCATTTTTTACAATCACGACGCCAACCGTTGATCCCTGGCAAGGCGGTTTCACAACCAGCGGCACGGGAATTTTTGGACGCTGGCCAACTTCGATCACTTCCCATTCCGCCGTAACGACATTGTGGGCGCGAAACTTTTCTTTGGTTAAAAATTTATCGAACGCGCTCCGGCTTCCTTCGACGCCCTCGCCAGTGTAGGAAATGCCGCGGTCCTCCAGAATTTTTTGCAGCGTCCCATCCTCACCGAAAGTTCCATGAATGGTGAGGAAAGCCAGATCGACATCTTTCGGTAGTTGGAAATCTTCGTCGCGAACATCGACATCAACGACGTCGGGGCCTAACGAGCGCAACGCTTTTGAAACTCCGCGACCGGTCGCGAGCGAAACGTCGCGCTCGGAGCCAGGTCCTCCCATAAGAACTGCAATTTTCCTTGGTAGATCCTCGCGTCTTATCATTCCGTTTCTCCCACAATTTCCACTTCAGTCTCCAGTTCGATCCCGCGTTTTGCGCGCGCCACGCTCTTGATATTTTCAATCAGCTGAAGCACGTCCGTCGCAGTCGCGCCGCCATCGTTCACAATGAAATTGCCGTGCACTTGCGACACGCGCGCGTTTCCCACCCGCGAATTTTTCAGGCCCAATTCATCCACCAGTTTTCCCGCTGGAATGCTGTCGGGGTTCTTAAAAATGCAACCTGCGCTCTTGGCGATTGGTTGTGTCGTACGCCGTTTCTCCTGCGATTCGCGCAAGCGACTATCGATCTTTGCGCGCTCGGACGGCTGCGCCCGAAATGTCGCAGAAATTGCAAAATTCTTTTCCAGCAACGGGAATCGCCGGTAAAAAACCTCCAGCTCATCTCGATTTTTCACGTGCGGATTGCCTTCGGAGTCGAGGTAACGAATGCGCGCCACGTTTTCGAAAGTTTGGGCGCCCATTGCTCCCGCGTTCATGCGTAGGCCGCCGCCGACTGCGCCTGGAATTCCTTCCATCCATTCGAGTCCGCCAAGGTTTGCCGCCCGCGCCGCATAAGCAACTTCCCTCAACTTGGCGCCGACGCCTGCAGTGATTTCGGAGCCGTTAACTTCGATTTTGTCGAACTCGCCGCCGAACGGGTGAACCACTACACCACGGATTCCACCGTCACGGACAAGAAGATTCGACCCGCGACCCATCACGAAAAGCGGAAGATGTTCATCGCGGCAGAACCGAATCAGTCCTGCAAATGCTTTCTCGGTCTGCGGTTCGACCCAAAACTGTGCGGGGCCACCTACACGCAGCGTAGTATGTTTCGAAAGCGGCTCGTAAAGACGGACTTCGCCAGTTTCGCCCACGATTGCTCTTAACTGCTCGGCGATCACCAGATCCGCCGCTAGGATTGATAATTCCTCGTGGATGTTGCCGGCACCGAGACTCAGCACGAGATCACCCACATCGAGAGCGTTGCCGATATCGCAATGCACGCGCTCGAACCGCGGCTGGTAGCTAGCAGCACGATGACCATGTTTCGCGATCTCATCGACAATTGTCTGGCCGCTGACGCCTGGTATCGGCGGTTCGTTCGCAGGATAAACATCCGTGACTACAACCCGGTCAGCGTCGTCAAATGCGCTGCCGAATTCGTTATGCAACGCTTTGGTTCGTGAATAGCGATGCGGCTGAAACATCGTCAGCACGCGCTTGCGTCCCACCGCGCGCGCCGTGTTCAGCGTTGCACGAATTTCCGTAGGATGATGTGCGTAATCATCGACTAACAAAAACCGCTGGCTGGCATACTTAATTTCGAATCGCCGCCGCGCGTGTTCGAACCTGCGCAGCGATTTTTCGATCTTGTCGAATGCAATTCCGAGCTCAGTTGCCAACGCAACAACGCCGATTGCGTTATGCACGTTGTGCCGGCCAGGAACGTTTAGGACGACTTCACCCAGTTTTTTGCCGCGCGAATAAACACAAAAGTTTGAGCTGAAGGCCTGCAAGTCGACTTCCGTTCCTCGATAATCGGCCGTGTCCGCAAAGCCGAAGGAGATCGTGTTTTTCCGGGTTGCGCATAGTCGAACCGTGCTCGCGTCATCGATATTATAAAAAACTGTTCCGGCGGTTTGCTCGATCAGCCGGGCAAAGATTTTTTCGATTGCGGCAAGATCGGCATAAAAATCGAGATGCTCCTCCTCGATATTGAGAATGAGCGCGTGCTCAGGATGAAAGAGCTCCAAAGTGCCGTCGCTCTCGTCGCCTTCTGCGACGAACCATTCGCCGCGTGCATCCCAATGGGCGTTTGTACTTAAGATTGGAATTTCTGCGCCGACATAATGGGACGGATGCAGTCCGCCTTCCCGCAAAACGTGTGCTGTCATTGCAGAGGTCGTTGTTTTCCCGTGCATTCCGGCGACAACAACACCGCGCTTCGCGCGCATAATCGCAGCGAGTGCTTCTGCTCTCCGCACGGCGGGTTTTCCTAAATCACGTGCTTCTAGCAGAATTGGATTGTCAGTTTTAATTGCGGAAGAAAAAACAACGAGTTCGGCGGCGGCGGCATGCTCCGGGCGATGCTGTTCATCAAACCGCAGACCGAGCCGCTGCAATCGATCCGTTTCCATTGTGCTCACCTTGTCTGAGCCGCTCACAACGTGCCCAAGCTCAATCAAAAGCGCAGCGAGACCGCTCATACCGCTTCCTGCGACTCCAACAAGATGAATCCGGTGATGCTCACGGGTGAGGAACCGTGGCAAATCAAGTACTGGCGCGCGGTCGGACAGCGCGGCACTTTTTTCAGATGCGAGCTTCATGAGTCGTGTATTTCTCCATGGTCGTAGCCACGCGGCCAGCCGCGTCTTTCGGCGCCAGCCGGGAGCAATTCGCAGCCATCTGCTCAATTCTCTGGCGGTCTTGCATCAACTTGCGAATCTTGCGCGCGAGAAGTTCGCCCGAGAGCTGTGATTCCTTGAGAAGAATCGCTGCATCGACGCCAGCATGAATTTCTGCGTTGCGGGTCTGATGATCGTCAGTGGCATAGGGAAACGGGATCAAAATGCCCGGTAGCGAAAAAGCAGCGAACTCAGCGAGACTGGCTGCTCCAGCTCGCGCGACAACAAGATCAGCAGCGCTATAAACTTCTTCCATTCGATGATGGAATGCTGCGATGTACGCAGGGACATTTTCGCGGCGATAATTGTCTGCAACGAGGCGTTCATCGCGCGCACCTGAAAGATGGATCACCTGCAGCTGCACACCTTCCAGGAATGGCAGCGATTTGATCAACGCCTGATTGATTCCACTCGCTCCCTGGCTGCCTCCCATCACAAGTAATGTGGGCAGCTCCTCGTCCAGGCCGAGTTTTCGCCGTGCGACCCGCCGATCCAAACGGACCAGTTCTGTCCGGACCGGCGTGCCGGTCACTTCGGTGTGTGTTTTTGGAAAGAAAGGCGCGCATTCCTTGAAGCCCAGCATCACCGCTTGTACCATCCGCGCCGTTAATCGGTTCGCCTTTCCTGGGATGGCGTTTGATTCGTGAATAAAGGTGGCAATGCCTCGCATTCGTCCGGCCAAGACCGGCGCAGTAGAAGTGAATCCACCCATGCCGAGGACCACCTGCGGCTTGAATTTGCGGTAAATAGAACGACAAAGGGACAAACTTTCGTAAAAGCGGCGAACGAAACCAAAGAACGCCGGAGAGAATGGCGAAGGCAGCCCAACGGTAGGTAATTTTTCGACTTGGAAATTGCTGCGCCCAGAAAGCGCCAGAGCGTCAATATCCTTCTCGGAAATCAATAGCATCACTTCGTGGCCACGATCGCGCAGCACTTCTGCTACAGCGATGCCGGGGAAAAGATGTCCGCCAGTGCCTCCGCACGCGATCACTGCATTCATGAAATTCGATCTCCAGTCTCCGGTTGCCGCAATAGATTCATAGATTCATTGCTTGTTCCTAAATCCGCGGTGTTATTCGCGCACGCATGGTAGCTTTTTTCTGATGGGGCGGTTCAAGAATGCCCTGCCGATAAATGTTCAGCAACAAACCGACGCCGAACATGCACGCGACAAGGTTAGAACCTCCATAGCTAATAAAAGGCAGTGGCAACCCCTTATTCGGCAGGAGCGAAGTGGTCACTCCGATGTTGACTGCGGCCTGCAGAGCCAGGAGTGAAACCACGCCGCAACCCAGGAGCAGACCGAAACGATCCTTGGCGTGTAGCGCGATCATAGTGCCGCAGACAATTATCACCACGAACAAAAAAACCACGAGGAGACTAAAGCGCAGACCGAGCTCTTCACCCACAATTGGAAAAATGAAGTCGGTGTGCGCGTAAGGCAGATAAAGCATCTTCTGGCGCCCATTGCCCAAGCCAAGCCCTTCCATTCCGCCGCTGCCCCAGGCGATCAACGCCTGCATCTGCTGTAAACCAGCATCTTCCTTGAAATCCTGCGGATGAAGAAAAGCCGAGAGCCGTCCCATCCGCTCGGAGATCCGCGTTGCAACGATTAAAAGAGCGCCCAAGCCAGTGAGCGATACAATGCCAAGCCATAAAGGATTGGCTCCGGCAACGAACATTACGACAAACGCCGTGGTTTCAATTAGAGCCGTTGTTCCCAAATCGACTTCGCCCAGCACAAGCGCAGCCGGCAGGCTGATGATGGCAAGGGGAAGAATAAATCCCAGGAGTACTTTGCGGTCAGGTTTTTCATATCGCGCAAACCAGGCAGCGAGAAAAAAGATTATGGCCAGCTTTGCCACTTCCGATGGCTGAACGGTAATTGGGCCCCATCCAATCCAACGGCGCGACCCATTCAGGCGCATACCAATGTGTGGGACATAGCAAAGCGCCAAAACCCCGAGTGCGAGCCCGAACCAAAGCCACCACGTCCGCTGCCACCAGTGATAATCGATCAACGCGGCGAAGATGCAGACCACTAGCCCAACGCCAAACCACATCGCCTGGCGCTTGATGAAGAAATAAACGTCTCCATGACTGTCGCGTGCAAACGCGCTCGTGCTGAAAAGCATGACAATCCCGATGACGAGCAACCCCAGGACCGCGAGAAAAAGAATATAAGCGCTCTTACGATGCATAACTATGCTGTGAGTGTCTGCGTTACATGAAAAATGCTATTGCCTCGCAGGTTCATTGATTGTCCTTGCTCGTTTTTGTTTTGCTCGCCTTAACTGGAATCAGCAGCTTTTGGCCGATCTGCAATTTGTGCGGGTCTTCGATGTGGTTCAGGGCGAGCAGATCGTCGTAAGAGATCTTAAGTCTCTTTGCGATTGTAACGGGGTTATCGCCTTTCTTGACGATGTAAGTCTTTCCAGACGGCGGCGGAGGCGTCTTCGCGTATTCGTCTTTCGAAGCTGAACGCAGAGGCTTCGGATCGTTACGCGGCGCAATTTCCTTTTGTGAGAGCGCGGCCCGTGGCTTGGCAACGTCCGGGCGATCTGGCGATGCCGCCGCCTTGGCGAAGTTGTTTACCGGATTCGTTGGCGCTGCCGGTGCAAATGAGCTTTCCCGCGTCTTGATTGCGTTGAACGCGATGATTCCCGACACGGCAACCACGTGCAAGAGCAGAACTATGAGCAACGCCCGCGACAACTTCATGTTTGGTTCGGGGATGTCCCCAAAGTCCATTCCAGCAGAGGGGGCAGAGGCGCGGCGCGCGGTTGCCGCCCGAAGTTTTTTGTGTCTGAAGAACTGCGGGATTTTCATCGGTCTGTTTTGGGCAGGGCCCGCACTAGCGCGCGAAATTGATCACCTCGATCACCATAGCTTTTGAACATGTCGAAGGAGGATGTGCCCGGGGAAAAGAGGACCACTTCACCCGGTCCCGCCCTAGCGTGTGCGCGCTCAACTGCGTCCGCGAGTGAGTTTGCGATTTCGCACTCGACGGCGCCATTCCAAGAACGCCTGATGTTCTCGGCCATTTCGCCGATCAAAATTGTCGATCTGACCTTCTCCTTCACCAGAGGTCGAAGTGGATCAAAGCTAAAACCTTTGTCCTTGCCGCCAGCAATGAGGATGACTGGCTTGTTTTGCGCACGCAGCGCTTTGTCCACTGCGTCGAGGTTTGTCGCCTTGGAATCGTTCACATATTCGACGCCGCCGACTTCGCGCACAAATTCGCAGCGATGCGGTCGCGGCTCATACGCACACAACGGCGCCACCATCTCTTCGAACGACAATCCGCGTGCCATGCCAGCGGCGAGTGTCGCCATTAGATTTTCGATGTTATGCAAGCCCCTCAGTTTGGTGTCCGCCAGCCGCAGGATTGGTTCGTCTTGATAAACGATCGCGCCTTGGGAGACGCGGAAATCTGCTTGATCCGCATAAGCGCTAAAGGTGATCTTACGCGGGCGAACCGCTGGTAATTTTTCGATCGCATTTACGATTGCGACGTCGCTTTCCATTTGATTCTCGAAAATGCGGAGCTTGGCCGCGCGATAATCAGCGACAGAGCGATATCGATCGAGATGGTCGGGCGCGAAGTTGAGCCAGAGACTGATCGATGGGCGAAACGTGCGGATCGCTTCCAGTTGAAACGAGCTCACCTCTACTGTGAGCACATCGAATGGCTTCTTCTCGCGCGCGACTTCTGAAAGCGGTTTGCCGATGTTTCCGCAGGCAATCGTTCGCTGACCGCACGCGTTCAACATTTCAGCCAGCAATTCGGTCGTTGTCGTTTTGCCGTTCGTGCCAGTAACAGCGATGACCGGAATTTCGGAGGAGCGCCAGCCCAGCTCCAGTTCGCTGATCATTTCAATTCCGCGCGAGGAGAAATTTCGCGCCAATCGGGAAGCCGGATCGATGCCAGGACTTAAAATGGCCATGTGATATGTGGCTGAATCTTCATCAGCCGCAGCGCCGCAAATCACACCGACACCGTGTGTCCGCAGATTATCGACGGTCGATTTGAGTAAATTTTGCTCCTCCGCGCTATCCAGCAATGTGACCTGCGCGTCCTCAGACCGAAGCAGAAGGGCCGCAGCGCTGCCGCTCAAGCCTGCACCCAGAACAACGATATTTTGGTTTTGGTAGCGAGTGTTATTCATCTCAGTTTGAGCGTCGCCAAGCCAAGTAACGCAAAGATGATTGAGAGAATCCAAAATCGAACGATCACCGTGCTTTCTTTCCAGCCGGTCAGCTCGAAATGATGGTGAAGCGGAGACATCACGAAAAATCGTTTACCCGTGAGCTTGAAACTCATCACCTGCAAAATCACCGAGACGGCTTCGATGACGAAGACTCCGCCGACCACCCCCAAAAGCAGCTCTTGTTTGCAGCAAATCGCGACGACGCCCATCATGCCGCCGATGGCTAGCGACCCGGTGTCACCCATGAAAACTTTAGCTGGGTAACAGTTAAACCAGAGAAAACCCAGGCCCGCGCCGATGAGTGCCGAGCAGACCACCGTCAGCTCTCCAGCAAACGGGTAAAATGGAACTTGCAGGTATTCCGCGATCCGGAAATTGCCGGCTGCGTAAGAAAGCAACGCGTATGCAAACGCCACGGTGATGGTGCAACCGATAGCCAATCCATCCAGTCCATCAGTGAGGTTCACCGCATTCGATGAACCCACGATGACAAGTGCAAAAAACACGAATGTAAACCAGCTCATGTTTACAATCACAGGCGCCTTGATGAACGGCACGTAAAGAGAGCGTGCCTGCACTTCCAACATCGGATTGGTGAGGAAAACGCCAGTGATAATTGCCGCAAGAGCAATTTGACAAACGAGTTTGATCCGGCCGCTGATGCCGTCGGACTTTTTCTTTGTGACCTTGAGGTAATCATCGGCGAAGCCGAGCGCCCCGAGGTAGACCATGCTGAATAGCGCCAGCCAAACGAATCGGTTGTCGAGGCGCGCCCACATAACACTCGACACAAAAACGGCTCCGATAACCAGCACACCTCCCATGGTGGGCGTGCCTTGCTTGACGCCATGCAGCTCTGCCAGAAGATGAACTTCTGCCGCTCCGCGAATCGGTTGTCCCAGCTTCAGTGCAGTGAGCATTCGAATTATGAAATTTCCAAAAATTAATGTGCCTACGAAAGCCGTTACCGCCGCGGCAATGGCTCGGAAAGTCACATAAAGGAAAACGTTGAACCCGATGAAGCGGTCACTCAGGTGATGGAGGTAGTACATCATGGGGAATTGGCGGCTGCGGCTTGAGGTCTGCGGAATGCTTCAATCACCCGCTCGGTGCGAGCTAAGCGGCTGCCTTTGACGAGCACAAGGTCGCCGGGCGCGGCGATTTCGCTCAACAACTCAGCGGCTTCTGAAGTCGATGCGACAATTGCGGTCTTTTCGAGGCCGGCGTGCTTGGCGGCGTCAGCGATTGCGGCCGCGACATCGCCGATCGCAATGAGTTGATCGATCTTTAATGTCGCCGCGGTTTCTCCCACTTCGCGATGGCCGCGCTCCAATTCATCGCCCAGTTCCCGCATCTCGCCCAGGACTGCGATGCGTTTGCCATCGGCGGGCAATTCAGCCAACGTGCGCAAGGCCGCCTTCATCGAGTCCGGATTAGCGTTGTAGCTGTCGTCGATGAACTCCACGCCCCCGATTTGCTTGATTTGCAAACGAGCTTTAGCGAGCGGCGCAGCAGCAAGGCCGGCAGCGCAATCCTCAAGAGAAACACCGAAGACACGACCCGCAGCGACTGCGAGCAGTGCATTTTGGACCATATGCACACCAGGAACGTACACTAGCGCGCGGCAGCGATGTGCGCCCTCGGTGATGGTGAAATCCGTCCCGCTCTCAGTTTGGTTTATCTCGCTGGCACGGATTGTTCCAGCACTCGTGCCGGCCAGGACTACTTTCCCGCGTGCCCGGAGCGCGATGCTCCGACTAAATGAATCGTCCGAATTCAGAATGACTGTTCCCTCGGTGCCCACGGCCTCCGCAAGCGCGCCTTTCTCTTCCGCAATTTTTTCGCGTGAACCAATGAACTCGATGTGCGCCACACCAATATTTGTGATGATGGCCACATCGGGCGCTGCCAGTTTCGCCAATGCCGCAATTTCGCCGGGATGATTCATGCCGATCTCCCACACACCTATTTCATCCCTCGACGTCGCCTCTAAAATTGTTCGTGGAAGCCCGACATGATTGTTGAAATTTCCTTCTGTTTTCGTGACGCGAAAACGGCGGGCGAGCACTACTGCCGTGAAATCTTTCGTGCTCGTTTTGCCGTTGCTTCCGGTAATGGCAACCACCTTTAGGGTAAGCGATTTCCGGTAGTTCGCCGCGAGCTGCTGGTACGCCTGCAAAGTGTCCTTCGTCTGGATCAGGGCGAAATTATGGGAAATTTTCCTGTTCCAAGTGGACTCAACGATTGCCCCAGTTGCGCCAGCTTTTGCGGCGGATTCAATGAAATTGTGTCCATCGAAATTTTCACCGCGCAATGCGACGAACAATTCGCCGGGCTTAAGCGTGCGTGAATCAGTGCTGACCTTCTCAATAACAACCCTGGCGTCTCCGGCAGAAAGCGAACCGCCGGCAAACTGCGCAATTTGCGAGAGCGTAAGAAAATTCATTGCAAGATGTCTGTGCCACGAAGACTCAAACAAATCATCATGACGAAAATTCTACGGGATGGTTTTCAATCGCGCGGCGCGCGACTTGGATATCGTCGAACGGGATCGTGTAATCGCCGAACTCCTGATAATTTTCGTGACCCTTGCCCGCAATCAATACAATGTCTCGTGGACGCGCGAGCGCAATGGCGCGATCGATCGCCTGGGTGCGATCAACCATTTTTTCATACCGATCCGAGCGAAAGCCCTTTTCGACCTCGGCGATAATCGCACTCGGATCTTCCTTGCGCGGATTATCGGAGGTGATGATGGAATAGTTAGCAAGGCGATCTGCCATCTCGGCCATCAACGGGCGCTTTTGCCGGTCGCGATCGCCGCCGCAGCCGAAAACGGCAATCAAACGTTGCGGGGCGAGTTCGCGAAGAGTTTTCAGAACGTTGCCGAGCGCGTCGGGCGTATGCGCGTAATCGACGAATACCTGGAATTGTCGCTTTGCCGGAACCAATTCCAGACGCCCGGGCACTTGCGGCGACTTGGCAAGGCTAAACACCGCGTTTCGCAGATTGATTCCGAGAGCGTTGGCCGCAGTCAGGGCAGCGAGTGAATTTATCACATTAAACCGGCCGATTAATGGCAGACGAACCAGGTAACTCCTTCCATGGGCATCCAGCTGGTAGGACGTACCGCTGAACTCGGCGCGATAATTCGAAGCGCGGAAATCGGCGCGCATCCCCATTCCATAAGTGACGACCGCCACGCGCTTGTCGATTTTGTCCAGCAATTGTTCGCCATAGCGGTCATCGACATTCACAATCGCAACGGGTTTGCGCTTTCTTTTCTGATTCGCGAGACCGGTGAACAACTTCAGCTTCGCGTCGAAGTAGTTTTCCATTGTCCCGTGAAAATCGAGATGGTCCTGGGTGAGATTTGTAAAGACGGCTACATTCCATTCGAGGCCGCGCGTGCGATCTTGCGCAAGCGCATGCGAAGAAACTTCCATCGCCGCTGCCTTGCAACCCGCGTTAGCGATCTGCGCCAGCAGCTCCTGAAGATCGAGTGACTCCGGCGTCGTGCGGATCGCCGGCAGGAGCCGCTCACCAATCTCGTAGCGCACCGTCCCGATTAATCCGCACCGCAAGCCATCACTTTCACAGATGTGCTTGATGAGAAACGTCGTCGTGGTCTTGCCATTCGTGCCCGTGACCGCCGCCAGTTTCAATTTGCGTGCTGGGTGGCCGTAAAAAGTTGCTGAAAAATCAGCAAGCGCAGCGCGCGTGTCCTCCACGACGAGACAGGTAAAGCGCGGATCTTTTTCATCGCGCTCGGCAACGATCACCGATGCGCCTTTGTTGATGGCTTGAGCGATGAATTGGTGTCCGTCAGTTTTCTCGCCTCGCAACGCCACGAACAAGGTGTTCCTTTGCACGCGCCGTGAGTCATACGAGATGTTTTCCACCGGGCGATCAACTGGCCCGATGATTTGGCGAATTGGAGTCGCGGAGAGAAGAGTCTTGAGCTGCATGAGGCTTTAACATCTACGCCCACCGTGCGGCGGGATGGATTCGCGGCGGCGAACTGGGGCGAGGCATTCAATGGTGCGAGGCATTGGTTAAGGCGACTCGTTCCGCCGGTGCAGTCCTGTGGACTCGCTCTGCCGGCGTCTTTTTTTCCACTCGCGCCATGGGAATCGCTTTGCGAATCTCCTCATGCGGCTCAAGATCTAGGTAGCGGGCAGCTCGCTCGGCGACACGGGAAAAGATCGGTCCCGCGACGAGCCCACCATAGTTCAATTCTCGTTTGCTCGTGTGCGCATCGTCGAGCACCACCAGACCGACAAACTCGGGATGGTCGGCGGGCAGATATCCGGCGAAAGAAACGACGTACTTTCCTTCGTCATATCCGCCTCGAGGATTCACCTTCTGCGCTGTTCCGGTTTTTCCAGCAATGATAAAACCTGGCACCGCCGCAGCGGCAGCGGTCCCGTTATCGCTCACTACCCCTCGAAGTGCATCACCAATTTCCCTGGCGGTTTCCGAAGAAATGACTTGGCGCAACACCATTGGGGACAGTGAACTGACGGTTTTGCCCTCCAACGTCGTAATCGATTTAACTATCCGCGGCATGATCAGTTTGCCGCCGTTGGCAATCGTTGCCATTGCGACCGTCATTTGCAACGGCGTGACCCCGATCTCGTGCCCCATCGGAATACGTGTGATGGAGATTTTGCTCCAGGATTGCGGTGGCCGAATGAGACCGTTGATCTCGCCTGGCAACTCAATTCCTGTGCGCTCGCCAAATCCGAAGCGTCGAATGTACTCGTAGAATTTCTGTTCGCCCACAGTGAGCGCGAGTTTGGCCGCTCCGATGTTGCTCGATTTGATGAGAATTTCGCGCACGCTGAGGTACGAAAATGCGCGATGGTCGTGCAGCGCTGCACCGCCGAACTTCCAGAGGCCGTTCTCACAAAAGATGCTCGAATCAGGCCGCAGCTTGCGTTCATTGAGAGCGGCGGCAGCGGCGACAATCTTGAAGGTCGAGCCCGGCTCCATCATGTCGATGATTGCCCGGTTCTTCATTTGATCGGCTTTCGCTTCCGACCGGAGGTTCAAATCAAAGTGCGGTCTATTGGCCATCGCCAAGATTTCTCCGGTCTGCGGCCGCATCAAAATAATGGTGGCTTTTTGAGGCGAATATTCTTGCATCGCCGCGTCGATTTCGTTCTCGACGATGTTCTGCAAACCAAGATCCACTGTCAGATGGATCTGGTAACCGTCCCGCGGCGCGCGCTCCTGTCCGCGATACGGTACGATTTCCTGGCCAGCCCGATTGTGTTCGATGAAACGATAGCCGTCCTGCCCATGAAGATATTCTTCCATCGAGGCTTCCACGCCTTGGATACCGTGATGATCGAAGTCGGTAAATCCAATGACGTGACAAAGCATGGAGCCATTCGGGTAAATGCGCGTGGCGTCATGCTCGAAATAAATTCCGCGCAAGTTCCCGGCACTAAGTTTTTCACGCAGCGTGGTTGCGGTGTGTTCGGACACTTCGCGTTTGATCACGATGTAACGGCGACCGCTGTTTAATTTTTCCGCAAGCTCCGTGGACGGAATGCCAAGTTCGTTGCTTACAAGATCGACGGTTGCTTCCCGGTTATTAAGATGCGTCGCGTCGGCGACTACGGTTTCTACAGGAATGTTGTGCGCAAGAACCTCGCTGTTCGCGTCGAGAATCGTACCGCGCTCTGCGTAAATGATTTGCTTGTATACGTGTTTTTCCGCAGCAAGACCCGCATACTCGTCGTGTTTTATGGCCTGCAGATAGATCAAACGGTATGAAAAGATGCTGAAGAGCCCGATAAAAGCGGTGCATACCAAAACGCAACGGCTTCGACTGTTTGGATTCATCTTGCGGCAGAGCGGTTGACTACCGGCTGGATCGTATCTTCGTCCGCTGAGCGGGGAGGAACAGTGAGCCGGACGATGTGGGCCTCCGAAATCGGGATCATTTTTAGGTAGCCTTCTTTCAATCGGCGTTGCAACGCCGAGCGTGACGTCAATGCTGCGATCTGGGCGCTGGCTACATCGCTTTGAGTACGCAGACTGTTGAGCTCGTTCTCGACTGCTTTCCTGCGCTCGCCCAGATGATAAAGTTGTAGCGTCAAATAAACGTAGCTCAATCCGGCCAGTGCCAAAAACGCGGTCATCACGATCCAACGCGCAAGTGAGGCCGCATTTACCGCATTATGGTTTCTTCGACGCGAACGGTTCATTTATCTTTTCGGCGACGCGCAACTTTGCGCTCCGCGAGCGCGGATTAGCTCGCTGTTCTTCATCGACTGGGTGCACCGGTTTCGGCGTAACCAATTTAAGGTCGTAATCGGGATTTCGCTTTGGCTCCGGCCACTCCGGCTTATCCAGCCATTCCCGGCTATGATCGCGAAAAAAATTCTTTACGATTCGATCCTCCAGTGAGTGAAAAGTAATCACCCCGATCCGTCCGCCCGACGCAATTCGAGCAGTTAAAACACGCAAGCCTTCTTCGAGCGCGCCAAGCTCGTCATTCACTTCCATCCGCAGCGCTTGAAAAACCTGCGTGGCTGGATGCTGCCGACCGTGTCGTCCCACCAATCTTTCGATTGCGAGCGCGAGCGGCAGAGTTTCGCGAAACGGCGAAGCCTTCCGCATCTTGACGATCAAACTTGCGATTCTCCGCGCAGCCGGTTCCTCGCCGAGTTCACGAAAGAGACGGGTCAGTTCCTCTTCGTCGTAATGGTTTACGATGTTGGCAGCAGTCAGGTTCGTTTGCGGGTCCATGCGCATGTCGAGCGGACCGTTTCGCACGAAGCTAAAACCGCGCTTCGAGTTTTCGAGTTGGCGCGAAGAAACACCCAGATCAAGGAGCGCGCCGCCTATGGAGCGAATGCCGAGCTCGTCGAGAACCCAGCCGGCGTGCCGAAAATTCGCCTGCCGCACGATAAGACGGCGGCCGAAACGCGCGAGTCGTTCAGTCACGTGTTGGACTGCATCAGGATCCTGATCCAGCGCCAAAACCTCGGCGCCACTTTCCAACAACTCTTCGGTATGGCCACCACCACCACAGGTTCCATCCACGATGAGAGAGCTCGCTTTCGGTTTGAGCAACTCCAGCACTTCCCTCTGCAAAACTGGACGGTGATATACAACCTCCTCCGTCGCATGCGCCTCCTCTTCGCCAGCGCCCGGATCAACGGCGAGCCAGGCAGGTCGCTCAGACCACAACGTGTTCATGACATTTTGACGAAGCATATGGTTACAAACCGATCACACCTGCGACGTGCTGGTAAGTTGGCGTTTCCTCCTCGTGCGCCCGTTTCCAGTGCTGCAAATTCCAAATCTCAAAGCGACCCTGGCCGCCTACCAGGGCAACCTCGCCTTTCAATCCGACTTTTCGGCAAAGCTCTTCTGGCAATACCAGCCGGCCTTGTCGGTCGGCGCCGGCATGCTGAGCTCGAGAATGCAAATGGCGCAGAAAAACGCGGCGGTCGCGTGCGGAGACGGTCTGGGTTGTTTCCGCAGCCGAACTCATTTTTGCAAACTCCTTCGGCGACATGACGATCAGAAATTGATGAGTCGCCTCCGGCAGTAGAATGAATTCTTCGGGCCGACCGTGTCGCCAGCGAGAAGGAATGGTGATCCGATTTTTATCGTCGATGGAATGCCGAAACTCTCCGGCGTAAAGGCGTTCGGGTTGGGAATGGGCGTCCATGATCGAGTGGAACAATCATCCATTTTGCCCCACTAGACACCACTTTTAACCACCTGTGAAGGCGCCGGTCAATAAAAATTTTCACCGTAATTGCACCCAGCCACCTTCACCGTAAGCTCCTCACGTCATGAAATTTTTCCCCCTTGGGCTGGCAATCGCCTGCGCTCTTCTCGTCTGTGGCGCCATGATCGGATTCGGCCAGTCTCCAGACCAGGCTCGCGCTGACGCCGTGCGGGTGACTATGTCGATGCACCCCGACGGTTCACGCACTGTTTACAATTTCGATGCTGCACAGCATAAGGCAGTGGCTACGACAACCGGTCAAGACGGCAAACTTCGAGAAACGATTCGTTACGTACTGGATGATGCGGGACGTTTTTCCAGTGCGGAAGTCTCCGGACCTGACGGTCACCTTCGGCTCAAGAGTCGCTACAAGTACGACGATGCGGGCCGGATTCTCGAAGAAACTCAAAGCGCAGCAGACGGGACGCTTCAACATAAGATCGTCTACAGTTACGACTCATCCGGAAAGCAGACCGGCTATTCCGTCTTCGATGCATCCGGCAAACTAGTGGGCGGCAAGAGCGCCGGCGTGAGCCGGCCGTCTCCCTCCCCAAAACCGCGCGAGAAAGTTCGACGATAATTCCTCCTGTCTGGGGTAACCCAACGCTAACGACTGATCTTTAGCACCGACCGACCACAGACTGACATTCGGTTGTTGGCTTGCCACGGTTCGGAAAGAGCGCTAGAAAAAGCTGCGTGATTGATTACATCCAAAAGGGCGGGCTGTTAATGTGGCCAATCCTGGGGTGCAGCATCATCGCGATTGCTGTTTTTGCCGAACGGTTGTTTTACCTGCACCGCGCCACAATCCACGTCGGCGAGTTCCTGAAGGGACTGTCTAACCTGATTCGTCGTCGGAACTTCGCCGAGGCCCTTCACGAGTCCGCGGGCACGCCGGGCCCAGTGGCGCGAGTGATTCATGCAGCAATTATTCGGCACGACGCGCCTCGGGCGGAACTGCGTGATATCGTACAAGAAGCAGCCCAGCTCGAGGTACCAAAACTTGAGCGATTCCTTCCTGTTTTGGCTACCATCGCATTTCTGACGCCGCTGCTCGGATTACTTGGGACCGTTGCGGGAATGATAGATGCTTTTGGTACGATTGCTTCCAGTGGCGGTTACGCGACAGTGACTGAGCTTTCGAGCGGTGTTTACAAAAGTTTGCTGACTACGGCAGCAGGCCTGGTTGTCGCGACGTCCGCCTTTGTCGCATATAGCTATCTCTCTTCGCGCGTGAATACGATGCTTCATGACATGGAACGCGCGGGAATTGAGATCGTCCACATGCTAACCGAAAGCCCCCCGATCACTGGCATTATCAGCTTTCAACAACCAGGAGAGCCGGCGCGGTCGGAGGCGCAGTTTGAATCCTAGGCCGACGGTTCGGTAGTCGACGAAATCTGCAGCGTCTCATGAAACTTCGACGAACGATGAATTTCAATTTCGGCTGGGTCGTCCTCGTCGCGCTGGTGGACGTCTCGTTCTTGCTTGTTTTTTTTCTATTACTCAGTTCGAATTTCATCCTGCAACAAGGCATCTCGATTTCGATGCCATTCTCGCGCTTTACGCTCGGTCCGCAGGCCAGCCGCCAAATCATCAGCATCAGCGGCGGGGCAGTGCCTGCTATTTATTTTCAAGACCAAAAAGTCACCATGGAACAACTCGAGCCATTGCTGGATGCAGCCAAGCGCAAGGACCAATCGATCATCATTAAGGCAGACCGTTCTACCTCGTACGAGACAGTGGCCGAAGTGGCAAACGCTGCGCTCGAACATGGTATTACTTCGGTAGCTCTGGCCGCGAGTCCGCCGCGATGAACAGCTTCATCTCGGAGAGCGCAGCCGAACCGCTTATCTTCGGTTGGGATTCGCCTCGCCGCGAAAAACTAGCGATCACAATTTTCCTCGCGCTTTCTTTGATGGCGCACGCTCTCTGTTTCTACATTTTTCAAATTGTTTATCCGCCAACGATCGCGCTTCTCCCACCGCCAGCGCGCGTGACATTGATTACGCCGGCTTCCGAAGAAGGTCGTACGCTTCTTCGCTGGATTGATTCGGAAGATCCTGCGCTCGCTTTCACCACTCGGCGGCCGCCTGAAGCAAGGCTCCACGCCCTGCCAAAGGCTGAGCATTTGCCGTCGTATTCCGCGATAGAGCCTACGTTGAAGGATATTCCATCACTGGAACACGACCTGGGCATTCCGAGTTGTCACCCTCCGGCCGCAGTACCTCTTGCTCGCCAGAAAACCGCCCGCGCCATGAGTGTTTTTCCAACGTCAGTTTCCTTTTCAAAAGAGTTGGACCCCTTTGGCGTTCCAACTGTGCCAGCGGCGAATTTTGCCGCCTCCAACGAGGAAGCACCTCGAACCATTCGGTTTCGCGTGGCCGTGACTAAGCTCGGGGAAATTCGCTACTGTTTCCCGGTCAGTTCGTCGGGTGACCCGGCGCTGGACGAACAAGCACGTTTGTTTGTGGCGCGTTGCCGCTTCTCCAAAAGCACAGTGAATCCTGAAAAAGCCGAGTCGTTTCTGGCCTGGGGGATCGCGACAATTGAATGGGGCAATGACATCGTGCGCCCGCACACCCCGGCAGCCACCGTGACCCAGTGATTCGCGTTAGTCTTGCTACTCTTGTCACGATTTATTTACTGCTTTTTCTTGCGGCGGTTTTCCTCTTCTGGATAGTTGGAGAATGGAATCGCCGGCGGCGGGAGCGACGGGCTCTGCAGCACCGGTTGCGGTGTGTGATTTGCGCGTTCGAATTCGAGGATCGAACCGATGCCCTGCTTCCGCGGTGCCCGCACTGCGGAAGTTTGAACGAACGATTCAGGATGGAGCGGATTTGATATGGGAATGTGGATAGGCCGAAATCGCAAGGCGCGTGTTACCTACGGGTTTGACGAGATCGCGCTTGTACCTGGGCGGGTAACGATCAACCCCAACGAAGTCGACATTAGATTCCGTTTGCCGCGCAAAGAAACAGATCCACTTGAGTTAAAAATTCCGATTCTCGCGAGCGCCATGGATGGAGTTGTCGATGTCCGTTTCGCCATCGCCATGAACAAATTGGGCGGCCTCGCCGTTCTGAATCTCGAAGGAGTGCAAACGCGGTATAAAAACCCGCAGGAAGTACTGGAAAAAATCGTCGAAGCTGAGAAATCCGAAATTACCGCGCTGCTGCAACGGATTTACCAGGAACCCATTCAGGAGGATCTCATCGCGGCTCGCGTGCGCCAGATTAAGGATGCCGGTGTATTGGCGGCCGTCAGTTCCATTCCTCAGCGTGCCGCTGAATTTGGCAGGATCGCGGAGGATGCTGGCGCTGATGTTTTCGTGGTGCAAAGCACAGTTTCGACAGTCCGGCATATTTCTTCGCAGTATAGGTCGCTCGACTTGGAAAAGTTTTGCCGTGAAATGCGTATCCCGGTAATCGTCGGAAATACTGTTGGCTACGACGTGACCCTCGAGATCATGGAGTGTGGGCCAGCGGCGGTTTTGGTCGGCGTCGGACCCGGGGCGGCTTGCACTTCGCGCGGCGTGCTTGGACTTGGTGTTCCGCAGGTTACCGCGACGGTCGATTGCGCGGCGGCGCGTGACGCTTACTTCAAAAAAGCATTGCGTTACGTGCCGATCATCACCGATGGAGGGATGAGTAGAGGTGGCGACGTTTGCAAAGCGCTGGCTTGTGGCGCAGACGCGGTCATGGTGGGCAGCGCATTCGCCAAAGCGCACGAAGCGCCTGGCCGCGGCTATCATTGGGGCATGGCCACTCCGCACGCAAATCTTCCGCGAGGCACTCGCATCAAGGTGGGGTCTACGGGATCACTGAAGCAAATCCTGTTTGGGCCGGCAGAAGTGGACGATGGCAGCCAAAATCTCGTCGGCGCCATTACCACATGCATGGGCAATGTCGGCGCGCGCAACATTGCCGAATTTCAGCAAACGGAGATTATCATCGCGCCTTCTATCAGGACCGAAGGCAAGCTCTTCCAAACCGTTCAAAGCGTCGGAATGGGAACGAGCTAAGATAACTTAGCGATTCAGTGATTTCGCGGTTGACGCCGCGCTACGCCGCCAGACCATTACACCCTTAAATCGCTAAATGAACAACGATCGCAGAGTTGTTATCACCGGTCTGGGTTCCGTTACGCCGCTTGGCAACAACGTCGAGACGTTTTGGTCGAATCTCAAGAACGGCGTCAGCGGCATTCATACAATCGATGCATTCGATACGACGGGGTACGATTGCAAAATCGGGGGGCAAGTCCGCTGTTTCGATCCGAAGCCATTCTTCAAAAATCCGAAGGACGTGCGCCGCACCGATCGATTTACACAGCTGGCAATGGCAGCGGCAAAAATGGCAGTCGAAGACAGCGGGATTGATGTAGAGAAGCTGGATCGCCGAGATCGTTTCGGTGTGATCGTTAGCACTGGAATCGGCGGACTCAAAACCCTCCAGGATCAATTGACGATTCTGCTTACGAAAGGTCCTTCGCGGAATTCGCCGTTCACTATTCCGATGCTGATCAGCAATATGGCGAGTGGGGTCATCTCGATGGAGTTCAACCTGCACGGACCCAATTTGTGTATTGTTACTGCCTGCGCGACCTCGAACAATGCCATCGGTGAATCCTGGCGGATCATCAAATTTGGCGACGCCGATATCTTCCTCGCAGGTGGCTCGGAGGCGCCCATCGTTGAGATTGGTCTTGCAGGATTTTCAGCCATGAAAGCGCTCAGCAGCCGCAACGATGAACCCGAGCGCGCCTCGCGGCCGTTCGATCGCGACCGCGATGGTTTCGTGATGAGTGAAGGCGCAGGAGTTGTGGTAGTGGAGGAATTGGAGCACGCCAAAGCGCGGGGGGCGAAGATCTACTGTGAAATCACAGGATACGGCCTTTCCGCGGACGCTTACCACATGACTGCGCCGCCGCCAGATGGCGAAGGGGCCGTACGTGCCATGCAGCTCGCGCTTGAGCACGCTCGCATATCGCCGGCTCAGGTCGATTACGTCAATGCGCATGCAACCTCCACCGATATCGGGGACATTTGCGAGACTCGCGCCATCAAGCAGGTCTTCGGGGATTACGCTCACAAGGTGTCCATCAGTTCCACAAAATCGATGACCGGCCACCTGCTAGGGGGCGCCGGTGGAGTAGAAATGGCCGCCTGCGCGCTTGCGATCCGCGATGGAGTGATTCCGCCGACAATCAATCTGGAAAATCCGGGCGAAGAATGCGACCTCGATTATACGCCCAACGTCGCCCGCGAAAAGAAAGTGCGCGTCGCGCTAAATAACTCCTTTGGCTTCGGCGGCCACAACGCTACGCTGGTCGCTACCGCTTTTGAAGGGTAGCGCACACTTGCGACGTGCCTTGTTCGACAGTGTCGAACGCTTCTAACTTCGCCGGATTTATGTTCGGCGAGATGCGAAAGCATTCGGCACTTTGGCGGGCGCCCTCCAATTCACCGCAAAGCGCCGCTTTGACTATTCACTAGTCACAAGTCACGTTTCACTTCTTGGATAACGCGGGCATAGCTTAATGGTAAAGTTCCAGCCTTCCAAGCTGGCCATGCGGGTTCGATTCCCGTTGCCCGCTCATCGCAGGGAGTTCGCTTGATTTTCGTCTCATGGTAAATTATCCAGTCTGTGAGACATCAAATGATGAAAGTACTTCAGCTGCTCGGCTTACTCCTGGCCGGAATGCTTTGTAGTTGCGCCTCCAGCGCTCCTTATTCGGAGACAATGATTGACACCAGCACGCAGACCCGACAGACGGTCCTACCTGAAGCACCCCGCCAGCCGCCGCTAACATATCAACCCGGGCTCGATTCCGGACCAGGCTTCGGGGGACCAGGCGGGCGATAGGAACTTCCGACTGCGCTCGCTGCCCGCTATTGATCCGGCGTGATCAGCTCGCGGTTTCGCCAGGTGAAGCCGAGACCGGAGTAAATCGTCAGCGCCACCGTGATCCACACCAGGACCGGACCCGCTTCACCCCAAGCCCGCATCCACCATCTGGACGTTTCGCTGGCATAGCGAAGTTCCACAATCGAGAGAAGCGTCAGAAAAAAAATAATAGTAATGATTTGCCACGAAGTCTTCTGTTTACCCAGACTTTCCGCTGGAAGGATTCGTCCTTTGGCGGTAGCCATTAGGCGCAATCCGGTGATCAAAAAATCTCGTGCGACCACTGCCGTTGCTGCCCATGCCGGCACTGCCTTGAGAGGCACCAATGAAATGAACGCCGCGGCCACCATAATCTTGTCCACGAGCGGATCCATCAGTTTCCCGAAACTAGTGATTACTCCGTAGCGTCGAGCGATTTCTCCGTCGATGAAATCCGTCAGGCCTGCGATCAGAAAAATCACAAGCGCAGCGGTGCGCGCGTACCGCCAGGAAGAATTGAGCGCCACCACGAAAAAAACTGTAAGTGCAAGCCGGCTCAGCGTAATTCGGTTCGCCCAGTTCATTTCGCCTTAGCCGCCATTGTTGCTCTAGTCGGGGACATTGACCCCGGTCGCCTGTTATCCCTGGCCGTAAACCGGGGTCGTTTCCAAATTGGCGCCTTCTTTTTTAACTCATCCACTATCCATTGACTGGCCCGAAACGCTTCGCCGCGATGCGGACTCGCCACTCGCAGAAAAAGCGATGGCTCGCCAACAGCTATAAACCCGATTCGGTGATGAATGATAGCAAGCTGAAGTCGGAACATCTCAGTGGCCTGGTCGGCAATTTGTCTCAACTGATGTTCGGCCATTTCTCGATGCGCTTGATATTCGATTCCTTCAATTTCGCGTCCATCTTCAAGTTTCCGCACCACTCCAAAAAAATCGACGATCGCACCTGCGTCGGCATTTTGTTTTTGCGGTGGCGCATCAAGCGGCGCTTCAGTCAATAAAACTTCGCAGACGGAATTTGCCATGCGCTGAAAGTGCTCGTTACAGTGGTGTCTTCTCCGAAGTGGTTCAAACAAGATACTAAAATGACAACCAATCAATGTGATATTGGCCTGATCGGTCTGGGTGTGATGGGTGAAAACCTCGCACTGAACATGGAATCAAAGGGATTTTCTGTCGCTGTGTTCAATCGCACCACGGAAGTCACCGAGAAATTCGCGACCGGACCCGCCCAGGGAAAGAATATTCAGCCGACGCGCACGATGGAGGAATTCGTCGCGGCGTTGAAAAAGCCGCGCATAGCGATGATGATGGTGAAAGCCGGCCCGCCGGTCGACGCCGTGATCAATCAGGTTGCGCCACTGCTGGAAAAAGGCGATGTCCTCATCGACGGCGGAAACTCGCTCTTTACGGATACCGAGCGGCGCGACAAGGAGCTGGAACCGAGAGGAATCCATTTCGTCGGCATGGGCGTCTCCGGCGGCGAAGAAGGAGCGCTTAAGGGTCCGTCGCTCATGCCAGGCGGCTCGCGCGAGTCATGGGACATTATCGCGCCGATTTTTCGCAAGATCGCCGCGCATGTGGATGGAGAGCCCTGTTGCCGTTACATGGGCCCGGATGGCGCCGGTCATTACGTCAAAATGGTGCACAACGGCATCGAGTACGGCGACATTCAATTGATTTGCGAATCGTACGCCATTCTCAAGGACATCTTGGAAATGGATGCTGCGCAACTGGCCGAAATTTTCACAGAGTGGAACAGAGGCGAACTCGAGAGCTACCTCATCGAAATTACATCACAAATCTTTCGAAAAATTGATTCTGATACCGGCAAGCCGCTGGTCGACATGATTCTCGACAAAGCCGGTCAAAAAGGGACCGGCATCTGGACACTTCAAGCTGCGATCAAACAATCAATCGTAATTTCTACAATTAATGCGGCGGTTGAAGCGCGCGTCATCTCCGCACGCAAAGAAGACCGCGTAGCAGCGTCGAAAATTTTGCCGCAGCCCAGAGTTCGCAAATTCAGAGGCAACCGCTCCCGATTCGTAGAGATGGTGCGCGACGCGCTTTACGCGTCGAAAATTATTTCGTACGCGCAAGGGATGGAGCTGCTTCGAGCCGCAAGCAAAGTCTACGACTGGAACCTTAATCTCAGCGACATCGCGACAATTTGGCGAGGCGGCTGCATCATTCGCGCGAGATTTCTCAACCGCATCGTGGAGGCGTATCAGCGCGATCCCGCCCTGCACAATCTGCTGCTTGATCGTTATTTCACGAGGGCCATTAGAAAGGCGCAGCGTAGCTGGCGTGTCGTAGTTTCGACAGCAATCAAACATGGTGTTCCTGTGCCCGCGTTTTCGGCCTCACTAGCTTACTTCGATAGTTACCGCTCCGCTCGATTACCGGCAAACCTGCTGCAAGCGCAACGCGACTTCTTTGGCGCGCACACTTATGAGCGTATCGACAAGCCCGGCGTTTTTCATACTGAGTGGATGGAGCCCGAGAAAAAACCAGCCGAAAGACCGACCGAGCTGAAAACGCCCGAGCCGCATCACGCGGGCGAGTGAAATTGTCATCCTGAGCGGAGCGAAGCGGAGTCGAAGGATCCCGCGAAATTACCTCGAGGTTTCGCTACGGGATTCCTCGACTTTGCTCGGAATGACGGAATTAATGAAAATCGTGCGATGCGCTTCCGACAAGTTGCTCGTGCCCGAGTGATTTGATGTTGTGCGCTTTGATTAAAACAACGTTGTCCGAATTCTGCACTTGGCCTTCGATGAGCAGAAAGGCTTCCTCGGTAATCACGAGCCGAAAGCGTTCGAACAAGTCTGGCTCCACAATTGCATTTGAAACGCCGGTCTCGTCTTCCAAGCTGATAAAAACAAAGCCTTTCGCAGTGCCAGGACGCTGACGGCAAATCACGTTGCCGGCGATCTGAATAATTGAACCATGTCGCGCGTGAATGAGATCGATCGCACGCCAAATGTTCGGCAGAGTTTCGCGCAACAGTTTCATCGGATGCGGTCCGGTGGTCAGATTCATGGTGTCGTAATCTGCCTTCACGCGCTCGGGTAACGTCATCGGCGCAAGGGGAGGCCGGCCCCCCCGCCGGATCTTTCCGGTGCCCCGGCCGAAAAGCTTCCGATGAGTGTCGGGCGAGGCGCGTGACACAGCGAGCGGCGCGCCCGCGCTCCCCAGCAAATCGTCATGCAGCGTTTCTTCCACGCGCCACATTGCCGCGCGGCGATGTTCGGCAAAACAATTCAACGCACCCAATTCCGCCAATGTGCGTAATTCGTCTTTCGAGAGCGAGACCCGCCGCTTGAAATCGTCTAACGAGTCGAATTGTTGATCTTGTCGTTGTCGGACGAGTTCTTCGCCATGCTCCTGCCGCAATCCATTCACCACGCAAAATCCCAATCGCATTGTGTTGTCATCGACAACGGTGCACCGCCAATCAGAATGCGCGACGCAGACCGGCTTAATCTTCAGCCCATGCCGCTGCGCATCTTTAACAATAGTCGCAGGGGTGTAAAAGCCCATGGGCTGATTGTTCAACAAACTCGCATAAAATTCGGGCGCGCGATGCACTTTTAAATACGCGCTGCCGTACGCGAGAATGGCGAAACTGATCGCGTGCGATTCCGGAAATCCGTAAAGGGCAAACGATGAGATCGATTGAATGATTTTCTCGATCTTATCCGGCGCTACGTCTTTGCGTTCCATTGCCGCGCGTAATTTGGCGCAGACCTTGTTCATCCGTTCTTCAGAGCGATGGAAACTCAGTGCACGGCGCAACTCTTCGGCTTCGTCGCCCGAGAAATCCGCCATCACCATCGCGATCTTCAGCATTTGTTCCTGAAAAAGCGGAACACCCAGAGTGCGTTTAAGCACTGGTTGCAATCGTTCGTCGAAATACGTCACCAGCTCCTTCCCAGCGCGGCGCGCGAGGTAAGGATGGACCATGTCGCCCTGGATCGGACCCGGTCGGATGATCGCCACTTCAATCACGACATCGTAAAAACATTCCGGTTTCATTCGCGGCAACGTCGCCATTTGGGCGCGGCTCTCGATTTGGAAAACGCCGATCGTGTCTGCTTTTTGCATCATTTCGAATGTGGCGAGGTCGTCCGTTGGAATATGGGCAAGATCGAGCGGGCGGCCGCGTTCGCGGCATAATTCGAATGCATCCTGCATCACCGACATCATGCCCAGCCCGAGTAGATCGACCTTCACGATGCCGAGGTCTTCGCAATCGTCCTTGTCCCATTGCGCAACGACGCGGCCTGGCATCGACGCGTTCTCCAGCGGCACGAACGAGCTGAGTTTATTCTGGCAAATAATCATGCCGCCGGAATGCTGGCCGAGGTGTCGCGGCAAGCCATAAATCGCGTGATACAACCGGATGAACGCCGGCATCCGCGGGTGCGCTTTGGGTAATCCTGCCTGTTCGATCTGCGATTCGAGCTCCATCGTGTGCGGAAAATCGCCATTCGCGAACAGGTGCGAGAATCGATCAATAATGCTTGGAGAAAAATTCAGCGCTTTGCCAATCTCACGCGCCGCGCTGCGTCCGCGGTAACTGATCACGTTGGCGGTCATTGCCGCGCCGTGTTTGCCGTACCGCCGATAAATTTCCTGGATCACGGCTTCCCGCCGATCGCCGCTGGGCAGATCGAGATCGATGTCCGGCCAGCCTTTACGGCTCTCGTTTAGAAAACGTTCGAACACCAGATGACTACTTACCGGATCCACCGGCGTAATTCCGAGGCAATAACAAACCGCGCTGTTGGCGGCGCTGCCCCGACCCTGGACCATGATGTTGTGTTCGCGACAGAAATTGACGATGTCCCAGACAATCAAAAAATAACCCGGGAAACGCAGCTTCGTGATAAGGGCCAGTTCTTCCTGGAGCTGACGTTTTACCTTGGCACTGATCGCAGCGTAACGCTGTTGCGCACCGAACCAGACGATGGTGCGCAAAAATGAATCCATGGTGTGACCCACCGGCACCGGGTATTCGGGAAATTCGTAACCGAGATTTTCGAGGGAGAACGTGAGGCGCTCGCTCAGGCGCAATGTGTTTTCGATCGCTTCCGGCAAATCCGCGAAAACTGCTCGCATTTCGCGATCACACTTTAGATGGCGCTCGGCATTTTGTGTCAGCAATTTCCCCGCAGCATCCAGATGGGTGTGTTCCCGAATGCAGGTAAAAACATCCAGTACTTCGCGTCCGTATGGCTTCGCGTATTGCGCGCTATTGGTAGCGAGGAGCGGCAGACGATTTGCGCGCGCGAGATCAATCAATTCGCGATTGATCTGCTCCTCCCCACGAATGAAATGCCGCTGGATTTCAACGAAGACATTTTCGCAGCCGAAAGCGTGGATCAGCCAGACAATGGCGTCTGACACAGACGCCCTACAATTCGCGAATGATACGTTGAACAACGCCACTAAACCCTCCGCGAATTGCGGGAGCTCGCCCCAACATACTGCGCACTGCCCTTTCTCGCTGCGCAAATGTGCCTGGGTTAGTAGCTCGCACAAGTTTTTGTAACCCGTGCGATCCTTCACCAGCACAGGCAAAATGCCGCCGTCTTCCATCGACAATTCGCAGCCGATGATTGGTCGCACGCCGTGCTCGCGCGCGGCGACGGAAAATCGTTGCGCGCCATAAACGCCGTTGCGATCGAGCAAAGCCATTGCCGGCATTTCCAATTCGGCTGCGACTTCAGCTAAATGCTCAGGGAAAGAGCCGCCCCGCAAAAAGCTAAACGCGCTGCAGGCATGAAGTTCGACGTAGCTCTTGGATGTCATCCTGAGCGCCAGCGAAGGACCTCTCCTACGAAGCTTGGATCACGCTGGAGACTAAGAATGCTCGATTGTACTTGTGTGAGATCTCTCGCTCCGCTCGAGATGACAATTTCAGTCATACACTCCATCGATCTTCCAAGTTCGCTCAGCTTCATGAACACGAACGACTTCTCCATTCTCTGTGTGCAGGTCCCATTCGGCGCGCGCCCACGATTTTTCGTCCCACCAATTTCCGGAAATCAAATACGGACCGCGTTGCTCGATGACGTTTCCCCGAATGTCTGCGCTGCGAACATGCGCCGCCCTGTCTTCATCCAAGAAGACCGATGCAGCCACTGCAGGACGAAATCGGCGCACTGCTGTAGCGTGCGCTGTCCTCAGCGCATGGGAAGATTCTCCGCTGGGGACAGCGGACTCTACAGCCCACGTGAAGGGCTCCAGACGAAATGCGTCGGGGCGATGAGTCTCTTCCAAAACCGGCGTGCCGACTCGCTCTGCGCCCAAAAGAGCGCTCAACCGTGCGAGCGTTTCTGAGAGTTGAGACGGATTGCGTAATGTGGTTTCAAATAATCCGAATTGTTCTTTCGCAGGTTTAATCGGCTGCGCACTGAGCGCGACCGCAACGATCGGATGTTCCGATCGAAAATTCTCCAGGTGCGTCTGGAGCATGCGGAAGAGAAGATCGACATCGTTGGTCGGCTGCGGAATTTTGAAAACACGTTCGTAAAGTTGTTTATCGGCCGAGGCAGATCCGTCCCGTGGCGGATTCGTAAAAGTAATCCGCAAGGTCAGTTCTTTTGCGACGAAGTAAATTCCGCTCAACCGCACTGCAAGTTGCTCCAAAAACCGGCGGAGCATGAAAAGGAGCGGCTCGGCTGTCTCGATTTCGTTTTCAAACTCAAAGCTCTCCTCGAACGACTCCGGGGGCCGAACCAGTTTGAGCACTCGATTGCATTGCCCGTTGGCGCGCTCCCACATTCGGATTGCTTCGGGCCCAAGTCGGGCGGCAAGCTGCTCTTTATCAAGCATTGCCAGCTCGCCGAGGGTATGGATTCCCCATTTGTGCAGGATTGTGATGATCTCCTGAACCGATTTATCTGCACTTGGACGTTGGACGTTGGACGTTGGGCGTTGAGCGTTTTCTCCCTGCACCTTTCTGCAATCAGAGCGCTTCATGCGCTCAAATTAGTATCAAGCTTTAATATGTTCAAGTGAACAG
>WNGA01002197.1_pt1 | contig 29875 bp, 20 predicted proteins | sample 5400061 | NCBI WGS metagenome assembly WNGA01 (sample SAMN13153366, study PRJNA577476) | soil metagenome | isolation source: 100 cm soil or saprolite under grassland replicate 2 | place: USA:California | collected 2016-06-15
TCGAGCTCGAGGTCTCGATCACGCCGCCGCTCCCCATCGTGGGGGTCGAGTTCGACGAGGTGCGCGGCATCACCGACCTCCGTGTCCCGCTCGACCGCCGGATCTGGAAGCGGGTGCGGCTCGTCGCGTTGAAGTGACGGCGGCGCCCGCGGCCGCGGCGACTCGCGCTCTCAGGGGGCGCTCGTTTCCCAACGGTTGCCCCGGAAACACGACGGGCGGCCAGGTTTCCCTGACCGCGCCCGTCTGGACTGGTGGACCCGACCGCGATCGAACCGGTGACCTCCTGAATGCCATTCGGGGATTGGCCGCGGATTAATTTGATATTTCACGGTTCAAGCGTCTACCCGGTCCTTGAAAGATCGAGACATTGCGCGCCTGCGGGATACGCTCCCCGTACGGCGCCAAGAACGTGGCAGCCCCAGGGACCCCGCGGACGCTTCCACTCCGCAGGGTGTGCCGTGCAAGGCGCCGATTGCCAAGCGCGGCCCGCAGGCCCGAGCCCGGCGCCGAGGCTTTCAAACCTGTCGTATCTGCCTTTCAGTTGGTGTCCACCAGAGCGGATCAAGCACATCGGGGGCGTCCATGCGAGTCGGCGCGCGCCCGCGTGGCGCACGCTTGCGCCGGGTGGGCGCCTCGTCCTCACCGCGCCCGGCCCGACTCCACCTCACCTCGCGATCCTCGCGGATGGGCTGGCGCGTCACATCGACGCACGCGGAAGCAGCGGTGGAAGCCGTGCGTGCTTCCCTGCAGGGTCGATACGACCGGACGCACCTCCGCGCACCCGGTCGGCCTTCATGCGCGGGGACCGGGCGCCTTAGGTTGAGCCGGTGTCGCGCCCCGGGCTCGCCGTCGCCATGCTCGTCGTCCTCGCGGGCTGCGTCACGGTGTCGCCTCCGGCGGAGCAGCCCGCGCCCGCCGCGTTGCCGCCCGCCGCCCCGGCCCCGGCCGAGGTCGTGAACGGCTTTCACGAGTCGGACCTCCCCGACACAGCCGAGCCGCTCGCCGAGGCGATCCGGGAGCCGGCAGCAGAGCCCGTCCGCGAGCCGCGCGATGGCGCTGCGGCCGGCGCCACCCTGCGAGCGCGGATCGTCGCGCGCGCCCGCGCCTTCCTCGGCCGCCGCGGGCCGTTTCAGGCGGCTGGCGAGCGGTTCAACGGCGACTGCTCGGGGTTCGCCCAGGCGGTGTACGCGGCGGAGGGGATCGATCTCCGCGGACGGATGCAGCGGGCAGCGCCGCGCGAGCGCGGAGGCGCCCGGGCCGCCTGGCTCGCGGCGCGCGCGGACGGCGGCGTCTTCGGCGCGGAGGCGTCGCCCGAGCCCGGAGACCTCGTCTTCTGGCACGACACGTACGACCGGAACCGGAACGGCAAGGCGGACGACCCGTTCACGCACGTCGGGATCGTCGAGCACGTCGAGGACGGCACCGTCACGTTCCTCCACCGCGGCGGGAAGGGAGTCGCGTGGGGAGCGATGACGCTCGGGCGGAGGCGCCACGCACGAGCGCCCGACGGGCGGCGCCTGAACAGCGTCCTCCGCGCGCCGTCGCACCCCGTGAAGAGCGGCGGCCTCGCTTCCCAGCTGTTCGCGGGATACGCGCGCGTCGGCGACGCCCGCGTGGTCGTGGGTGACGAGGCGGCGACGTCCGCGGCCGGAGAGCCCGCCGGCGTGGAACCCGCTCGCGCGAAGCCGGTGCGCGCGAAGGGGCGCGTCGCGAAGCCCGCGTCGACGAGGACGGCGGGCGCCAAGCGGGCGGTTGCGAAGCACGTGGCCGCGAAGGCGCCGGGCGCGAAGCGGACGCCCGCGAGGCCCCCCGCGACGAAGGCGGCCGGGGCGAAGCGGACCGTGGCCAAGCCCGCGGGCACCAGGACGACGGGCGCGAAGCGGACGCCGGCGAAGCACGCCGCGAAGGCGGCGGAGGCGAGGCCCTCGGCCGCTGGACGAGCATCGGCCGCGACGGATCGCCGCCGCGCTACGGCGTCGCCCTTCGGGACGGAGGCGGAAGGGCTTCCGCCGGCAACCGGCGATCCGCGATGACGCCGCCGCGAACGAGCTCGCAGTAGAGGAGCGTCCCCGACACCGCGCCCACGGGCACGACGAGAAGGTTCGCGAGCGGCAGGAGGAAGAGGGCGGCGAGCGTCGCGCCCATGCCGAAGCCCAACGGCCGGATGGCCGCGAGGGCCGCCCGCACCTCGCCGAGCCGGTGGAGGTGCCGCGTCATCGGCAGATCGAGCCATTCGATTGAAGACCACCACGCCGTCCAGAGGAACGCGAGGACCGGCCACGCGAACGGGACGAGCAGCACGGGCAGGAGCACGACGTGCCCGAGGAGGAAGAGCCCGGTCCGCGCGAGCGTGTTCGCGATCCCCCTCGCCGCCTCGGCGGCCGCGCGGCGGAGGCCGCCCTCGCCGGCGATCGCGCCGAGCTCGAGCTCCTCGACCCGGGCCGAGAGGCGGTCCATGAGCGGCGCGGCGACGACCACGGGGAGCGTCACCGCCGCGACGTAGACGAGCACGAGGAACACGGCGGCGCGCGCGAGCCACCACGCCGCGCCGAGCCAGCCCGACGGGTCCGCCCATACCGTCGCGAGGAGCTTCGCCGAGAGCGGGACGGCGGCGATCGTCCCCGCCACGATCCCCACGAGCGTGAGGACCACCGGGAGGAGCGTCAGGGGCCAGAGAGCGGGCCGCGCGCCGAGCCACGCGACCGCGCGGAGCGGGAGGAGGGCGCCGGAGGCGAGGCGTCGGGCGGGGTGCGTGGGGATCGGCATGGGCATCCGATGATCGCCGCGACGGCATCGGATGCCAAGGCTCGCGATCCAGCTACTTCGCCACCTTCATGATCCGTGAATCGACGCGCTGCGCGGCGACGGGAAGCGCGTCGCCCGCGCCTCGCGGACTGGCGTCACTTCAGCCGGAAGTCCTGCCGGACGTCCGCGTCCGCGTCCGTGACGGTGACCGTGGCCTCGGGCGGCTCGTACTCGTCCTTCTCCCATCTCGAGGGTCGGACCCTGAACGAGGCGGGCGGGACGCACAGCTCGTAAAGTCCATCCAACCAGTAGACTCCCGTGGGCTGGGGCGTCACGGTGCGAACGGTCCAGCCGCTGAGGAGATCGGTCGCCTCGACGGTGACACCGGGAATCCCGAGCCCCCAGGTGCCGAACACGCGCCCCCAGATCGCGTGCGAGATCGAGCCGACCCGGAAGTCCTGCCCGTCCAGGTCGGCGCCGCTCAGCAGCGCCTCCCGCTCGCCGGGCAGCGTCGAGTGGCAGGTCGAGCTCGCGCGCAGCGTATAGGTGCCGTCGGCGAGGCAACCGATCGCGTATCGCCCGTCGCCATCCGACGTCGCGCTCGCGGACACGGGACCGTCCGCGGTGACCCGGATGCCCCCGAGCGCCACGCCGGGCGTCGATTCCACGCGGCCGGAGATCGCGACGCCGGGCAGTCGCTCTGCGATCGTCGACCCCTCCGTGGGGACGTCGAGTCGATCGACCATGACGACGACGAGCGCGTTCGGCCCGAGCGCGAGGGGGACGTCGGCCCGCCAGGACTCGACGCTCTCGTCGTACTGCAGCGCCTCGTGGAACGCGTCGCCGGTCTCGCCCGTCGTGAGATTGCGCCAGGACACGGTGGCCTCGCCCTCGCTGCTGAAGGCCAGCCCCTCGAGATGAATCGAGGCGCACCGCGTCTCGAACGCGCCGGCATCGCTCCCGTCGATACGGATCCACCGGGTCGGAGGAGGTGGGGCGGGCTCCTCGTAGGCGGGCTCGGGGGGCGCGGAGCACGACGCCACCGCGACGCAGAGCAAGCCGGCGGAGCACAGCGAGGTCAGGCGCCGGGCGCTCGCGGTGAACGGCTGGGACATCGGCACCCCGACTCAGGCTAGCGCACCCGGGCACCGGGACACGAAGCCGGACGGCGGGGCTCGTCTGCGGGAAGGAGGCCCGGGCCGGGCGTCTCGTGACGGCGGCAGCCGTTGTCGAAGTTGCCGTCGCGTGGTGGGAGTGGGAGGCGGAGCGGGAACGGCCCAGGGGTTCGCGAAGAACCCCTGAGCCGTCGGGTACTTAGAATGTCGGGGAGACAGGATTTGAACCTGCGACCCCTTGGTCCCGAACCTGCGCCCGGAGAGGTCCTCGCCGTGGGAGGGGTTGGCAGGCCTTCGCAAGCCCTCGACGACACTGGGGTCGCGCGGACGGACGCCGTGGAAGGTCTGCCACAGAATCCAACCAATGGAGGGGATGGAAACGCTTCCGCGGACCGAGTTGCGGCGGATTTGCGGCGGACGGAGTTCATGCGACCCGAGGGCCTCCTGCCGGTGAGTGCAGTCGCGGAGCGGCTCGGTATCAGCGTGTCGACCGTCCATGAGGCGATCAACGCGGGCAAGCTGCGCTGCATCTTGTTCGGCTCGGTGCGCCGCGTCCGGCTGGAGGACCTGGACGCGTACGTCCAGTCGCAGAGCGCTTCCCGCCCACCGGCCGACGAAGACTGGTGCACCGTGGCGGAACTGATGCTCGCCGCCAGGGTCAGCCGGCCCCAGGCGTATCGGTTGCTCACGCGCGGCATGGTGCCTTTCGAAATCTTCGCTGGGGTCCGGTACATCCGCTCGACAGACATCGACGCGTTTGTCCGGGGCCAGGGGAAGGCCAGCCATCCATGAAGGCAACTGGCGGTCTAACCTCCCTCCTCTCCGGCCTCCCCGAGGTCCTCAAGAAGCGTATCGATCACCGCCTCCTCGTGAACCGCCGCTCCGCGGCGAGCCATGGCGTCGCCGAGCCGCGGATCCCAGCACGCCGCAACCTGCGCGCCGCCGAGCCGGGCGCCGCCAGGAGCCGATAGGTAGTCGTCCGCTCCGAAGCGCCATGGCCGTGCCCCGAGCCGTCCGACTACGACGTTTCCTATCCGGAGCCCACCCCAGTCGAAGTCACCGTGGTAGCAGAGAGAAAGGCCGGCGCAGCGGAGCGCCTCAAGGAAGAGCCGTGCCGACGTACGCGGCTGCCCCTCGACGCAGACGAGCGGAGCAGCGCGAGCGCCGAGCCTGTTTGCGGCCGCGGCGACTACGGTCGGGTTCTCGCAGACGAACACTGTCCTCGCGCGGTAGGAGCCGGGGTCGAGCCGTGGCGGGCTGCGCAGGAGCTGGCGCACGCTCACCCGGTACGGCTCGCCGGCGTCTGCGTGCACGCGGAGCGCCGCGTCGGTCGCGCCGGACCCCGCGCCGCGGACGTTGAGGACGAGGACCGGGGCGGAGAGCTCATCGCAGAGCACCCCCACGCCGGCCCACGCGTCGCGCCGGCCCGGGGCCGCATCCGTTGTCGCGCCGCCAAGCGCTGAAGCGAGGCGCAGGCAGATCGTCCCGAGCGGCTCCCCCGGGTCGAGCGCGTGACCGTCGCCCGCAGCGAGGGCGGCGAGTTCGGCAAGCGGCATGCCCTTCGTGGGGAGGCGTCGGACCACCTCGCGCGCTGCGGTGAGGAGCGCGCGGCCGCGACCGGGATCCTGCGCGGCAAGCCTCCTGAGAAGGCCCGTCGCGCGTAGCTCGTCGAGCCAGCCGCGCGCGCCGGCGCGGGAGTCGAAGTCGCGCAGTGCCTCCTCGAACACCGACGCCCACTGCGCCTCAAGTGCCCGCGCCTCGACGTGCAGGTTCGCGACCGGGCCGGTGAGCGCGGCGACCGCGTCGGAGAGCCGCTCGCAGATCCCCGCGTCGCGGAGCAGGGACTCGATCTCCCCGAGCGGCACGCTCACGGAGGCGCCCCGCGAGGCGACGCGGCCGAGGAGCCGCCCAACGGCTTCCCGCTCGTCCTCGGACGCGCCAGGGAGGACGAGTGTCCCCGCGAGCGGACGGCCGCGCTCGAGCCGCGTGCGCAGCCTTGAGACGAGCCGGGCGAGCCCCGCCGCGCCGAGCACGTCGCGAAGCCGCGCCACGTCGATCACGCCGGCGCCTCCGCCGTCGCCGCCTCGCCTGGCAAGGCGATGCGAACGCGCACCCGACCATTCCACACCCAGCGGGTGACGCCGACCGCGTCGATGCCCGGCCGGACCGAGAGCTGGCAGATCGATATGCCGGGGATAGTCGGGTAGCAGCCCCATTCACGCTCGCTCGTCATCGCGAAGTCGAGGTCGAAGGCAGCGAGGAACCCCATGCACTTCGATCGCATGTCGGGGTCCACGCCCACGAAGGCCTCGTCCAGCAGGATGAGCCGCGGCGCGCGAGGATCTGCCGAACGATAGTGCGCTGCGGCGGCCGCGAACTGCGGGAGCGTGAGCGCGATGGCCTTTTCTCCACCGGATCCCGTTCCGTGCGTGCGGCGCGTGAGCCGTTTCCACTGGCCGTCCTGCTGGCGCTCCACCCAGAACCGGTGCCAGCGCCGGTAGTCGAACGCCTGCGCGAGATGCTCCTGCCACGTCCCCGTCTCGCGCTCGGCCCGCACGCGGCGGATCTCCTCCTGGAGGAATGCCCCGAGTGCCTCGCGCTCGGGGGGTGACCAGGTGCCACCCGCGCGCAGGAGCCGGCGCCGAGCCTCGGCGAGGCCGGGCGGAGCCGCCTCGGCGATCTCCCATCGGAACCTGAGGAGCATCCCGGTGCTCGTGGGCCGCGATCCGAGCTCGTCGTTCACCTTCGCGACCCACGCCTCCCCGCTCCTGAGGAGGTCGTGGAGGTGCGTCGAGACCTCGCCGACGAGGTGGTTCTCAAGTACCTCGCGTTCACGCGCCGAGAGCATGGTCTGGCGGCTCGCGACCTCGTCTGCGAGGGCGCTGCGTAGCTCTTCCCCGGTGCAGCTCCGGCCCTGGTAGGGGACGGTGACGACCAGCAGACTGTCGTGGATCGCTGTCTCTGGGACCCATCCGTGAGGGAGGAGCGCGTCGGTGAGCGTCTGCACGTGCGAGTGGGCTTGCTTCTCGCTCCTCTCCCACGCGCTCTCGCCGTGGTCCACGTCTGAGAGCGCCTGCTCGACCCGCCTCGCGATCTCCACGGCGCGCGTCGCCGACCACGTGGCCGCGTCGCCCTCCTCGAGGCCGTCCGCCGCCAGCGGGAGGAGCCGCGCCTGCGCGAACCGGCCGAGCGCCGCGACGGCCTCGTTCCGCTCCGCTGCGTGAGTTTCGAGCGTCCGGCTCTCGAGCGACACCCGCTCGTCCGATCGGGCCGCAGCGATCTCCGCATCCCTCGCGGCCCCCTCGGCCTCGCCTCTGCGGGCGCGCAACTCCTCTCCACGCCGTCGCGCGGCGTCGAGCTTCGCGAGTAGCGCCTCCACCTTCTCGCCCACGGCCGCTTCGAGCGTATTTCGGCGAACCGCGGCGGCGGACGCCTCCACGCGCGACTCCCTCGCCCGCGCGCCCCTGCGCACAGCGTCCTCCTCAGCGCGAGAAGCCGCCTCTCCCGCCGTCCGGGCACCGTCGAGCGCGGACGCGTATGCCTCTGCGCGGCGCAGGAGCCGCGCGGCGGCAGCGCGGTACGACTGCACGGCGTCCTCGAGGCGCCTGAGGTCCGGGAGCCACTCGGGCCCGATTCCCAGGTCGCGTGCGTCGGCGTCCCGCCTCGCGGCGGCCGCATCGGCCGCCGCCCGTCGCTCGCCGACGCGCGCCTCCGCCGCGGCGAGGCGGCCACGGGCGGCATCCAGAGCACGCGCAGCGGCAGCGAGCGCGGTCTGGGCACGCCGCACGGGAGCGTGGTCGGGCGCGGCGGCGGCCTCGGCTCGCGCGGTGCGGGTCCGGCGGCTGATTTGCTCGCGCTCGGCGCGCACCTTCGCGAGCTCGTCCTCGACGCGAGTGATCTCGCCCGCGAGTGCCTCGAGCCGCGCCCGCCTCGCATGGGCCCGTGCTCCATCTCCGATGTACTCTGCGGCCGGTTTGCGGTGCGCGCCGCGCGCCGGACCGAGGCCGAACCGCCCGTCCTCTGCCACCCACACCGGCCCCGCTCCTTCGCCGAGACCGATTCTGCAGAACACCGCCGCCACGGTCTCATCCGGCACTGCGCCAGCGCGCGCGTCGGCGCGGTCGATCGCCGGGACGAGGATGGCTCCGAGGTGACGCGTAGGCGGGCCGTCCGTTTCGGCTGCGCTGGCGGCGGTGAGGAAGGCGTCGTCAACGTCGAGCAGCGTCCCGTCGGGAAGAATCCAGGCGTCGAGGAGGCCGGCGCCCTCGAGCGCCGCCTCGATCCCGGCGCTGGCCGCCGGCGCGACCTCGGCGGCGAAGTCGCAGAGCTTCCAGAACGGCGCCCCCGGGCGGCCCTCGCGGGCCGCAGAGTCCCGCGTGGGCATCGGCGCGGGCGCGGGGTGCTCGCCCGCCTCGAGCCGCGTACGCTCGGCGTGGAGCGCGTCGAGCCGCGACGCCGCCTCGAGCTCCCGGCTCGCGGCCTTGGCGTCGGCAGAGGCGAGGCGTGCGGTCGAGGCGATGAGGGCGTCCTCCGCCGCGGTCTCGATCGGGCTCTTCTCCTCGCCTGCTTCGCACCATGCGGCGAGCGCGTCCAGGATCTCGCTAGGATCGGGAAGCGACAGCTCTGTGACACCCACAGCCCATCCGCGGAAAGCCGCCGCGAGCGCCTCGGACGCCTCGGCCAGGGCACGGTAAAGCGCGCGCTGTTCCTCGAGGGCGTCATCGTGCTCGCTCGCCGATCGCGCGTGCTCGTCCCTTGCGACGGCGAGGTCGCGCTCCGCGTCCTCCACGGCGCGGACGCGATCCTGCATGTGGCGGCAGGCGGCCAGCCGGCGGGCGGCAGCAGTTTCTATCGCTTGCTCGGCTGCGCGCAGGGCTTCAGGGGAGGCGCCGCCGGCCAACGCAGTCGGCTCGAGCATGGCGGGAAGGTCCGGGCCGAGACCGCACGAAGCCGCGCGCTCTCCGGACTCCCGCGCCGCCCCGACGGCCGCCTGGCGCGTCTCCGTGGCCCGCGTTTCCGCCCTGCCGGCCTCGGCGCGCCTGCCTTCTGCCGCGCGCGCCGCCTCACCCGCGTCAGAATCATCGCGCTCCGCCTCCGCCCGGCGCTCCTCGGCGGCGCGCCGCGCCTCGTCGAGGAGGCGGAGGTCGCGCATCTCTGGCGCCTGCTCGAGCGCCTTCGCCTCCGCGGCCGCTTCGCGCTCTTCGCGCGAGAGCGACGTGATCCGCTCCTTCTCGCCGGCGTGGCGCTCCTGCGCTTCGCGGCGCTCGTCCTCGGCGGCGCGGAGCCGCCGCATCGTGGCTTCGTACTGAGCGTGACGCGCGCGGACCCCGTCGGCGCGACGGCGGGCCGCGATGCGCGCATAGCGCCGGTACTCCTCGAGAAAGCGCTCGACGCCCTTTCGCGCCTCCTCGAAACCCCTCAAGAGGCGCCGATCCTCCTCGAGGCTCCGGAACGCCTCTGCCACGTCGGCGAGGATGACCTGCGACACTGGCGGGAGCGCCTCCGAGAGGGCGTCCGAGAGGCGCTCCTCGTCGAGCTGGCGCGAGAGCTGCGGCTGACGGAGCTGGATGAGGAGGTCTACGAGCGCGCTGTAGCGCTGCTCGCCCAGCCCGAAGAGCGCCTCGTCCACCGCGGTGCGGTAGGACTCGGCGGTCATGAAGAGGCGACCGCCGCCGGCTGCCAGCGCCTCGCCGAGCCGCTCGCGCGCGAGCGGCGCCCCGGCGGGCGTGCGGAGCAAGAGGTCCCTCCCGATGCGCTGGGGGGTGAGGAAGAACCACTTTCCGACGAGGCCGCGTCCCTCGACCGCGTGCAGGCCACACCCGAGCGTCACGAAGCGGGCCGCCTCGCCGTCGCGCCGCCCCATCTCGATCCAGGTATAGCCGAGGCGGTCGGCGTGCCGGCCCATGAGCAGGTTCCACTCGACACGCTTCGCCGGATCGCGGTCCGGCTCGAGCCGGTACGGCGCCACCTCGCCGTCCAGAAGGAAAGGGAGGGTGAGCGCAAGGACCCGTGACTTGCCGGTGCCGTTGTTGCCGCGCAACAGCAGCCGGCCTTGCTCGAACCAGAACTCCTCCTCGTCGTAGCGGAAGACGTTCATGAGGCCGCAGCGGAGCGGCTGCCACCGCTCGAGACGGGGCTCGGGAAGGACGCGGGGAGCCGGGTGTGCGTTCATCTGTCGAGCGCGAGCCGAGGGCTCGCTTCCTCCGGTGGGGTCTCCTCGAGCGCGTAGCGGCCGATGGCGGGCAGCGGTACGGCGCCTTCCGGCGTGCGGCGCACGAGGCGGAGCGACTCGAGCCGCTCCAGCGTCCGCTCGGCCAGCTCGACCTCCGCGCCGGGGAGCGTCGCGTCCCGCCGCCACCGGCCACGGTGGCGTGCGGTGAGGACGGCGACGTGGCGCTGCAGCTCGGCGGCGCCCACCGGCACGCCAGGCCGCTCGCGCGCGCAGCGCGCGAGGTGTTCTGCGAGGAGGATCGTGAGGTGGCCCTCCGTGCCCTCCTCCGGGATGGCAACGTCCGTGAGGTCGCCTCGGTCGTCCACGAGCGCGATCCCCTCCAGGCGCACTTCCGGCGCGAGCCCCGTCGCCTCGGCGATCTGGCGAACCAGGTGTCCTCTCTGGCTCGCGAGGTACGCCTTCTCCTCCTCCGTGAGCGCGTCGTAGTAGACAATCGGATCGTCGAGCAGCCGCCGCGTGAGTCGGGTGCGGAGCTCACGGTTCCGCGCCTCGTCGGAGTCGGGGCGGACCTCCTCGGCGACGGCGCCCAGGCGCGATTCGAGATCGGGCGCCTCCACCGTCGAGGGTCCCCGGTGCACATTCAGGGTGGCGGCAAGCGCAGGCCGCGAGATGCCGTAGAGGACGTCGCCCCTCGCCTCGAGGTACTGCTGCTCGTCGCCATGCACGCGGACCAGGACGCGGAAGTCGAGGAGGAGGCGCACCACCTGCACGAGGTCGCGCCGCTGGTCGCGGCTCGACATCTCGAAGGCAATCCCCGCCCGGGCGAGACCTGGATCCGCGGCGGTGAGCGCCATCACGTCGTCGGCGAGCCGGCCGAGCGTCGTCTGCCGGTCGGAGCGCTCCAGCGCGGCGAGGGCGAGACACAGAAGGACGTACCGGCGGCGCGTGAACGGCGCACCGCTCGCCGGATCCCGGGCCGGGCGCGTGCCGTCGGAGAGATCGCCAGGCGTCTTGCGTAGCCGCGCCTGCTCGGGATCCACCTGGAGGCGCCACTCGGCGTTGCGTGCGAGCCACTCCTGCAACCACGCCGCGTGGCGGCGAACGAGCGCGAGATCCGCGGCCCGGTCGGCGCCGAGCAGCGGGCGCGCCAGGAGGGCGCGCAGCGCGCGCTGGCGCTCGGCGGTGATCACCTGCGCGATCTCACGCGAGAGCGGCTCCGCGGCGCGCGCCCGCTCCGGCGACTGGGGCGCCTCGACCTCGCGCGGCGCCCTCATCCCTCGAGCACCCGCGCAACCGTGATGAAGTGATCCGGGCCCGAGAAGATGCCGACGGGCGTCTCGATCGCGGCCGTCGCACCGTCCCGTGTCGGCTCGAGCGCGATGCGGAGTGAGCCGTCGGACGAGGTCGTCTCGACCGGCTCGTCTGGGCGCCGTCGCGCGGCGAGGGCATCGCCGAGTAGCTCGAGGAAGAGACCGAACTCGGACGCGTCGAGCCGCCCCATCTCCGAGAGGCGCATGCGCGCACCCGTGGCGAGGCGCCGCTCCGCAGCTTCTGCCTGCGCGGCCTCCTCTGCTGCGAGGCGGGCGAGAAGCGCCTTCTCCCTGCTCCGATCCACGACCGCGCTCGGCGGTCCGCGGCGAGCATGCCGGCCGGTCGCGCGCAGCCGGGGCGAGATGCGCACCGGAGGGGCGTCGAGCCAGCTCGTCCGGGCGGTAACGGGGATCGCGTCGCGCGCGTCGAGCGTGTCGTCGTCGACGACGAGGTGTCGCGCCGGTGCGAGGCCGAACGCGGCCCGGAAGAGCTGATGAGCACCGGCATCGGAGTCGCACTCTGCGAACCAGCGTGCGAGCGCGCGAAGGTCGGCGGCGCGGTCGCTGCGCGAGACGCGTCGGTCGTGGATGCTCGCCACGGCGGCGAGGAGCGCAGGGATGGCGGAGCGGGCCCGGGCCCGGAGCACGTCGGCCTGCGCGGGGTGGTCGCCCGCCTCGAGAAACCACGCCTTGAGGCCTTGCCACCGCGCCCGCCAGCCCTCCAGCGCCATGGCGCGGTCGGCGTCGGAAGGGTCGAGCGCATCCGCGAGGTCGCGCCGGGCCGCGGCCTCGAGAAGCGGCTCCATCCCGAGCGATTCGAGCCGCTCGAGCCGCTCCACCACGTCGGCGCGCGCGACGACCAGCTCGCCGATGAACCGCTCGAGGTAGGCGATGAGTCGCTCCTTGTAGGCAAGGAAGTCCGGGACATTCATGCCGTGCAGGTCGATCGTGCGCTGGAGGCTCCCCATGAAGACCTGCGCTTGGGTGGTGAGGTCATCGAAGCGCACCCTCAGCGTCTCGAGCGCGCGGTGAGCCTTCGCCTCGTCCGTCTGCTCCTCCCTCGCGAGGGCCTCCAGATCGCCGAGCAGCGTCCGGACGTCGTCGAGCGCCGCAGCCTTGAGCTCGCCGGGGCGCCGCAGGTGCTCCCGGTAAACCGCGAGGGCCCGCTCCGCGGCCTCGCCCTCGGGCGTCATCTGGTAGAGATACCGCGGCCGGTAGAACTCTTCGGCGGTGGCGACATCGGCGGTGTCGGGGTGGGGCTCCAGGTTGCCGAACTCGCTCAGCGCCGCGAGCGCCGTTTCCACCCCCGCGAGGTCGAGCCCCTCCACTGCGCCCCGGGCCGAGAGTGTCGCGAGCACGTCGGCCGGGCGGAGATGGAGCGCAAACCGGGCCTTCGCGTCGACGAACGCGAGCATGATAGCTCGGTAGAGCGCGGCCTTCTCGACCGTGACGTAGGTGAAGGTGCGGAGCGGACCGGGCGGGGCGTGCATGGGGTGGAACGCGGAGGCGGGTATCCTAGCATCGCGACGCGACCGGGCCCCTACGCGGGCCCCCGTGGCGTGGAGCCGGAGGGGGCACCGCCGGCTTCGGTTCGCGGCACCGCGGGCTTCGTCGCGCCTCTCGGTGCCGCTCCTCGCGTCGCCCTTCTGGCGCGGTGTGCGGCACGCCCGGCCGGATCGGCCGGGCGCTCGGCGCGTCCTTGACGGCCCTCGCGTGGCTTCCGTAGTGTGGCGCCCCACCCGCCGCCCATGCCCGCCCAGTCGCCCCAGACGCCGCGCACCGGCATCCAGCTCCTCATCGACTGGGCGAACGAGCAGGACAACTGGGTCCGGGCGATCGCAGCGGAAGTCATCGCCGCGCGCCGAGCCCTCTCCGACGCGAGCATCGCCGCGGCGTACGACATGCTCCTCGCGGAGAAGGGGCTCAGCCAGGGCGCTCCTCCGAACGTGGCGCTGCTGTCCGCGGGGGCGGTCGCCGCCGAGAGCGCCGAGGAGTTGCGCATCGTCCGCCTCGCAAACGTCTCCGGGGTCAACGCGCTCGCGATCGGGCAGGAGATCACGTTCAACCCGAGGCTGACGGTCCTGTTCGGCGAGAACGCCGCCGGGAAGACGGGGTATGTGCGCGTCCTGAAGCGCGTGGCCTCGGTGCGGTCGGCCCAGCCCATCCTCGGCAATGTCCACGTCTCGTCGGCCGGCAAGCCGCACGCGACCATCGAGTACGAGCTCTCCGGCGCGGCCAAGAGCCTTGAGTGGAACGACGAGACGGGCGTGCCGCCGTTCACGAGGATGAGCGTCTTCGACTCGGGCGCGGTGGCGCTGCACGTCGATGACGACCTCACCTACGTCTTCACGCCCGGCGAGCTCGCCCTGTTCCTCCATGTGCATCGCGCGATCGATGCGGTGAAGGCCCGCCTCGAGCGGGAGAAGAACGACGCCGCCGCGAAGGCGGCGAACCCGTTCCTTCATCGGTTCCAGCGCGATGCGGTCGTTTACCCGAAGATCGAGACGATGGGGCCGTCGACCTCGATTCCCGAGCTCGAGGCGCTCGCGAGCGTCACCGCGGGCGAAGAGGCCGGGCTGGCGGCGATGCGGGACCGGGTCGAGGCCCTCCAGCCGCGTTCCGTCGAGACCCGCCTGCAGATCGCGACGTCGGACCACGACCACTACGGAAGCGTGCTCGCGGACGCCCGGGCGGCCGAGTCCTTCGCCTGGGGGGACTACAACGCGGCCGTCGAGCACGCCCGCAAGGCCACCGACGCTCACGCGACGGCCTCCAGGACGGCGTTTTCGGGCGAGGACATCCCGGGCATCTTCGGCGACGCATGGCAGGACTTCATCGCCGCCGGCGAGGCGTACCTGCGCGCGACCGGCGCGACCGGGAAGCCGGCCGCCGGAGACACCTGCCCGTACTGCCGGCAGGACCTAGGCGCGAAGGCGCTTGCCCTTGTGCAGAAGTACCACGGCTACTGCAACAACGAGCCGAAGAAGGTCCTGGACGCCGCCACCGAGGCCGTGAGGCGCATGGCCGCCAAGGTCACCTCGATCCCGGTCGCAGCGACCAAGGAAGCCTGCGAACGCCGCCGGTCGGCTTTCCCCGATCCATCCGCCGTACCGGCGTCGCTCACCAGCGCGATCGCGTTCCTCGGCCGCTTCGACCTGTGCCGGGCGGCGCTCGTCGCGGGGCGCCCGGTGGCGGAGGCCGACGCCGTGCGCGCCGCCGCCGCGGAGCTGGCGCGCGACATGGTCGGGGAGGTCGCGAAGGCGGAGGACGCCATAGCCCGCCTGCGCAAGCAGGCGGACGAGCGGAAGCAGGAGCTCGAGAACGAGACGGCGAAGCTGCGCCTCCTCGAGAACCGCCTCACGCTGCGGGCCATCGTTCCCGAGGTCCGCGCGTACGTCGAACGGGCGCAGTGGGCCGGACGGGCCGCGCCGCTCGTCGGCCGTATTACCTCGGTGATGCGCTCGGTCACCGAGCAGTCCAAGCTCGCGAGCAAGGAGCTCCTGGACCGGGATTTCGAACGCCTGTTCCAGGCGGAGTGCGCCGCGCTCCGCGCGCCGAAGGTCCAGCTCGACTTCGCCGGGCGGAAGGGCCAGGCGGCGCGCAAGAAGACGCTCGTGCCCGACCACCGCCTCAGCGAGATCCTCTCGGAGGGAGAGCAGAAGGTCATCGCGCTCGCCGATTTCCTCGCGGAGGGCGGCCTCCACCGCACGACGGCGCCGGTCGTCTTCGACGATCCGGTGAACAGCCTCGACTACAAGCGGCTCCAGTACGTCGTCGATCGGATCGTGAGCCTCAGCGCGAACCGGCAGGTGATCGTCTTCACGCACAACATCTGGTTCGCGACCGAGCTCCTCTCGCGGTTCGACAAGGCGACGGCCGCGCACTGCACCTACTACGGCGTCTCGGAGTCCGAGGGCCGGACGGGAATCGTGAACCGCGGCTCGCATCCGCGCTGGGACACGGTGAACAAGCTAACGGGGCGGATCAACGAGCTCGCCAAGGCGGCGGGGAGCGCGACCGGAGAGGCGCAGGCCGCGCTCGTCGAGAACGCGTACGCGTACATCCGGGGCTGGTGCGAGGTCGTGGTGGAGCAGGAGCTGCTGGCGGGCGTGACGCAGCGCTACCAGCCGAACGTCGCCATGACGAAGCTGCCGCAGATCAAGCCGGAGAGGTTCACGGCGGCCCGAGACGCCATCCTCCCGCTCTTCGAGAAGGCGTGCCGGGTCATCGCAGCGCACTCGCAGCCGCTCGAGACGCTCTCCGTCCGACCCACTCTCGCGGAACTGAAGCAGGACTGGGCGGCCGCCCAGCAGGCGCGCGACGCGTACCTGAAAACGTAGGCGCGCGCTGCGCGTGGATCCCGACGAGCTCTCTGGACGCCGCATGCCGCGGGTCACACCGCACACCGACGCGTTCGCCGGTAAGCGGCCAACCGCCGCACTGCCCGCCGACGACCCGCGCGTCGCGACCTTGGCGCTCGAAGGACCTCACGTGCGAGCGTCGCGAGGACGTCCTCGATAAAGAGGTCCACCGGCTGCGAGGCAAGAAAGCTCTGCCGGCTGCGGCGGAACACGACTCCGCCTGTGAGGCACGCGTTCAGAATCGCGAATGCCGCCGACGCCTCGGGTGGAAGTTCCGCGCCGAACAGCGAGAACACGACGTCGAGAACCGCTAGTCGCGCTTGGGATGCGGTCAACGGCGCTGGCGACCTGCGGTGACGGGTTCCGTCAGCCGTTCCCCGGCGCTGACGAGCTGCGCAACAAGATCACCGTCCAGGTTCGTCCGGGCAGCCTCGGTCCGCATGCGTCTCTCCGATCGGGGAGCTTCAGCGCCCATACCACGCGATGCTGACAGTCGACCGCGGATTCAAGGAATCGGAACGGCACCCGTCCAGCTCACCCGCGTCGCTCTCGAGGGGCTAGCTCGGGGATCCGAGCTACGATTCGAGCGCGCTCTTCGCCGTGGCGATCGCGAGGAACATGCGGCGCGGCCATCCATCGGAGTGAACGGTGGTGAAATCGTACTTCACGTAGAACCGCTCTGCGTCCGCGTCTTTCGCGTCGACGATGATGCCGAGACACCCCAGCAACTCGGACGCATCGACCACGCGACGAAGCGCGTCTATGAGGAGCCGCTCCCCGATACGGCGCCCCCGCGCGCGCTCGTCGACCGCGAGCCGGCCGACCAGCGCGACGGGCATCGGGTAACGAGGTAGCTTCTTCACGAGCGCCGCGGCGAGCCCCTCGGACGCAACGCTTGCCATGCTCAGCGTGTAGAAGCCGAGCACGCGCGGCAGCGCTTCGTCGTCTTCAGGCGATCTCCTCAGGACGTAGGCGCGCCCGATTCCAGCCTGGTCGTTCGCGAGCGCATGGCGAGCGAAGTAGTCATCGAGAGCGTGCTTGCCGCAACGGAACCCAGAGGCGGCATCTGCCGCCTCGATGCGCACGGTAGCGAACGAGGGTGTATCGGCCCCGGTCATCTCGAATGGCGCTTCGCCGCAGCGCGCAGTCGGGCTCCGGGCTTCGGGCGCGCCTTCACCAACTCCTGCATCCGAGCGAGCGCCTTTGCCGGCAGGTCGATCTTCTCCGGCCTCATCGTCCACTCGAGCGCCGACAAGGTCGGGGTGGCGAGTTCGCACGCGGGTTGCGAACTGTGCGGGTCGAGCGTGACCAGGCGCCGCCCGCGCCGGACCTCCATCAGCGCCTTCATGAACAACGCAAGCGCCTCGTCGATGAGCTGGCTCCGGCTCAACCCGAGCTCTTCAGCCAGTTCCAGGACGGCAGCGCCTCGATTGTCGGGTACGGTGGCTTCCAGCCGCATGATCGCCTCCCCCTCAGATCTGAGGTACATCTGAGGAATAACGTACCCGGCGGTCTGACACAAGCCGCAAAGCCCCAGCCGGACCACGACGCGACGCGGGCTCGAGAGGGGGTTGACGCTGTCTTCCTGCGCCGTCTCGCGGGCCTCTGTCTGCAGCAGTGAAACGATCGCGCTTCGCCGGCAGCTCGATGCGTGATCGGGAGGATCGGACATGGCAAGCGCCGTCTCGGCCATGTCGCTCGTCGCATGCGTCGTCCTCGCCATCGTGACCTCGGCCGTCGTGAAGCTGCTCGGGCTCATCGACTAGAGCTGTGCGCCGCTGCACGCAGTGAGCGGGTGAACGGGTCGGCCGCCCTCCATCCGAGTCGCTGAGCGGCAGCGATACTGGGCGGCAGGCACGCGTCGTGCCGGATGGCTGGCAGGCGTTCGTCAGGCAACCCTCCCCCAACCGGGTTACCGTGGCTGACCGTCCCCTCATGCCTGCTCCGGCGGTATGGTCCGTTCGAGTGCCACGCCCGGCGCACGGAGGGTCAACCGCAAGGACCCCCTTGCGCCCTCGACGTCGCGCTCAAGCTCAACCGAACTCGAACGAGCTCGGTTCGTACATGGTGAGCGGATGCTCGATTCGGAGACAGCCATCTCCTCTGGGCCCGCAGCGCCGCTGCACCCTGCGCAGCGGCGATATCTGGCGGAGGACCTTGTTCGCCTTCGCCGCTCGGACGACACGCGGCGCTACGTGGGCCCGCAGCGTGCGGGGAAGATCGACCCCAACCCTCACCAGGTTGAGGCCGTCATCTTTGCCCTCGCTCGCTACCGCGAAGGCGGCTGCATCCTCGCCGACGAAGTCGGGCTCGGGAAGACCATCGAAGCGGGACTCGTCATCGCCCAGCTCCGTGCGGAGGGCGCTTCCCGCATATTGCTCATCGCGCCAAAGCCGCTCCTCGGGCAGTGGCGGCAGGAGCTGCTCACGCTGTTCGACATCGGGGCGCGCGAGGGCGAGGCGAGGGAGGGAGGCTTCGACGGTCCCGGGGTATTCCTCGTCGGCCGCGAGGCTGCGGGCAGCGAACGGGGCCGCGACGCGCTCCTTCATTCGGGGCCGTTCGATCTCTGCGTCATCGACGAGGCTCACGAGGTCTTCGCGGGCATCTACAAACGGTTTGACAAGTACGGCGAGGAGAACCCGGACTCGCTGGAAGCGCGGACCGCCGCTCGCGTCCGCGACGTTCTCGTGAGCGGACGGACCCCGGTGCTCCTCCTCACCGCGACGCCGATCCAGAACAGCTTGAGCGAGCTTTGGGGCCTCGTCACGTACGTGGATCCGGAGGGCACGCTCCTCGGGGACCTCCCGACATTCCGTGAAGTCTTCTGCGGTGAAGATGATCGACAGCTCCTGACGGGCCAGGAAGAGGAGCTTCGCGCACGGCTTCGTCGCATCGTCCAGCGCACGCTCCGCCGCCAAGCTCAGGAGTTCCTCGACAAACCGTTCGTCGCGCGTCACGCGAGGAAGTTCGACTACGAGATGAGTCCCCGCGAGCGCGCGCTATACGACGACGTGACGCGGTACCTGCTCGAGCCGGACATCGTCGCGTTCCAGGGCAAGCACCGGCATCTCCTGCTCACCGGGTTTCACCGGCGCATGGCCTCATCGACGCGCGCCCTTGCTGGGAGCCTTCGCCGGGTTGCGGATCGGCTGGAGCGCATGCTGGCGAAGGGCAGCTCCGCGCAAGACGACGCCTCGGATGCGCGGGTACTCCTGAGCGACCTCGAGGAGGACGTTCTGGAAGGGGCCGTCGAGGCGACCGGGACGCCTCCGGAGTCGCCCGTCACTCACGACCCAGAACACGTTCGTGCGGAGCTCGCGAGGGTCAGGTCGTTCGTGGAGCGCGCGAACGGGCTTTCGGACGAGGACAGCAAGTTCCGTGCGCTCCTCCGTGCCCTGAGCTTCGTGTCCGAACGCGTCCGGCAGGGCCAGGGTTCGGGCAAGCTCGTCGTCTTCACGGAGTCGGTGGAGACGCAGGATTACCTCCGAGACCGCCTCGTCGAGAGCAAGCTCGTCACGGACCAGGAGATCACGCTTTTTCGGGGCACGAATGAGTCCCCTCGCGCGGTGGAGGCGCTGGGGCGCTGGCGCACGGAGACGCCGCAGGACGAAGGCGCGAAGCCGAGCGCGTCGATGGCCGTGCGTCTTGCGCTGGTTCACGAGTTCCGAACCCGGTCGCGAGTCCTGATCTCGACGGAAGCGGGAGCGAAGGGACTGAACCTGCAGTTCTGCGAGACGGTCGTGAACTACGACCTGCCCTGGAACCCTCAGCGCATCGAGCAGAGGATCGGGAGGTGCCATCGCTACGGCCAGAGGCACGAAGTCACGGTGATCAACTTCCTCGCCAAGGACAACGAGGCGGAGCAGCTCACCTTCGAGATTCTCAGCCAGAAGCTGGACCTCTTCGGCGTGGTCCTCGGCGCATCGGACGAGGTGCTTCACCGCCCGGACGAGCATGCCTCGGAACCGCTCGCAGGCGTCCTTGGCGCCGACGTGGAAACCGCGCTGCGGCGCATATGGGATCATTCTCGCACCATCGAGGAGGTAAACGAGGAGTTGCGCGCACTGCGCGACCGCGTCGACGAGCAGCGGCGCCGGTTCGTGGAGACCCGCGCCCGGACGGCGAGCGTCATCGAGGAGACCTTCGATGAAGCAGTGCAGAAGGTCTTCCGCCTGCGGAAGTACGAGCTGCCGGGCGCCCTCGCGGAGCTCGATCGCGATCTCTTCCACGTGGTGGTCGGTTACCTCACGGCGCAGGGTTACTCGTTCGATCAGTCGACCATCGACGGCGGCTTGCTCCTGCACGTCGCACCGTCGGAGAGGCTCCCCGGGCCGCTCCGGAGCGGCCTCAGCGCGGCAGTGGGGTCGGTCCCGAACCACACCTCGCTTCACCTCGGCCATCCCCTCGTCCTCGCGGCCGTCGACGAAGCTCGAAGCAGTGGCAGCGGCCCGTTTCGAGTCGAGATCCGACTTCCCACAGGTGCTCCACCCGAACTGCGGAAGCGGTCGGGACAGTTGGGCCGCCTGCGACTCGTCAAGATCCGGTACGAGGGCTTCGAGCCCGTCGAGCGCCTCATCCCCGTGGCTGTCGCTGGGAACGACATGGAGCGGTTGCCGCTGAACGAGGCGGACGCGCTCCTGCGGGCCGAGCTCCGCGACGAGACCACGGCGCCGACCGTGAGCATCCCGACGGAGGTACTGGACGACGCAGGGGACGAGGTGCTGTTCGAGCTGCAGGGCGAGGTGGATGGAGCGGAGCAACGCCGGTTCGAGGCGGCCATCCAGCAGGCGGAGCGATTCGTGCAGGATCGCGTCCTCGTCCTCCGCAGGCGGCGAGCGGAGCTCGCCAGCCGGCTCGAAAGCGCCGAGGCTCGCCGCGATTCCGCCGTCGGGGCCGATCGTCGCACCGAGCTCGAAGGGCAGGTGAAGGCGCTCGGCGGCGAGATCGATCGTCTCGACGAGCGGATCGCCGAGCTGGAGCGGCGGGAGGACGAGACCTTCAAGCGCTATCGCGAGAAGGCGCACGCGAGACGATACGCCGAGCCGCTTGTCGAGCGCCTGTTCGAGATGGAGTTCGTGATCCGATGACGCCGGGCGAGCAGGAGGACATCGTGCTGAAGTTCCTTCACACCGCCGATTGGCACCTCGGCAGACGCTTTCCCGCATTCAAGGACGAGAAGACGCTCACGCGCGCGCGCCGGGACGTCCTCGATCGCATTCTCGGAGTCGCGGAGAGGAACACGGTTGATGTCGTCTTGTGTGCGGGAGACCTCTTCGACGATCCCGCCCCGAGCACCGAGTGGTGGGAACCCCTCGCGGAGAGCTTCAGCAAGCGGACCTGGCGTGATCGCCGCGTCGTCCTCCTGCCGGGCAACCATGACCCGCTCCTGCCCGACTCCGTGTGGTCGGTGAATCATCCCTTCCGCCGCGCCCTCCCGAGCTGGGTTCACGTAGTAGACAAGGATCTGTTCGAGTTGGCTCTCCCCGGCGACGCCGTCCTGTACGCCGTCCCTTGCCAGTCCAAAGCCGGTCAGCGCGACCCCACCCTCAGTATCCCGAAGCGCGAGCCCGGCGACGAGCGCGTTCGGATTGGGATGGTGCACGGGAGTACGTTCGACATGGAGGGCTGGCAGACGAATTTTCCCATCGCACGGGATGCGGTGCTCGACCGTGGCCTCGACTACCTCGCGATCGGAGACACGCACGGCTTCCGCTTCGTTCCTCCGGATCGCAAGCACCCAGCGACCATCTATCCCGGCGCGCCCGAGGCGACGGCGTTCGACGAGATCGATCCCGGGAACGTCGCCGTGGTGTTCGTGAATCGACAACGGCGTGCGACGGTTCGACCGGAGCGGGTCGCGCGATGGACATGGGAGGAGCGCACCGTCAGAACGCTCGTCGAGCTCCGGCAGCTCCGCGCGCGCGATCTCAAGGACCACGTCCTCCGTCTTCGCGTTGAGATGTCCGTCTCCGCTCCGGAGTACGAGGAGGTGGAGCGCATCTTGCGAGAGATGGAAGGCGACAGCGCGACGCACCCGCGAGTGGGCGTCCTCGACCTCCATCGTGAGCAGCTGACGCTCGATACCTCCGACATGGAGACGCTGTGCCAGGATCTGCCGGAGGTACTCCAGGCGGCAGTGAAGAAGCTGAAGGATTGCGAACGCGCGGACCCCGCGAACGCCGACGTCGCCCAGCGGGCGCTCTACCACCTATATCAAGCAGCAAGAAGGGCATCCTGATGCGGTTCGAGCATTTGCTCGTCGAGAGCTTCCAGGTATTGCGCCGAGCGGAGATCACCTTCGGCCCGGGGCTGAACGTGCTCTACGGCCCGAACGACCTCGGCAAGTCGACGCTCGCCACCGCGATCCGCGCGGTGCTTCTCGTCCCGCCCACCTCGTCCGAGGCGGGCCAGTATCTTCCGTGGAACAGGGACGATTCTCCGCGCGTGACGCTCACGTTCCGCGACGACCAGGAACGGTTTTGGCGGGTCAGAAAGGTCTTTTCCGAGGGGAGGACCATCGCAGAGCTTGATTCCTCGAAGAACGGCAGAGACTACGTGAGCGAAGCGAAGGGCCGAGAGGTCGAGGACAGGCTCCGGAAGCTGCTGCAGTGGGGCATCCCGTCCGCGGGCGGAAAGGGCGCACCTCGCGGGCTGCCGGAGAGCTTTCTCGCCAAGGTCCTGCTCGCCGAGCAGACCGACGTCGAAGGAATCCTCGAGGCCAGCATCGCGAAGGACATCGACGAGGGTGGCAAGCTCCGGCTGGTTAGCGCCCTCTCGGCCTTCGCGCAGAACGAGACGTTGAAGAAGGTGCTCGATCGCGCACAGGGCGAGGTGAACCAGTTCTTCACCGCGACCGGTCAGCGAAAACGTGGAAAGGACTCCCTTTTCACTCGGGCCTCCGAACGCATCAAGAGCGTGCGCCAGGAGCTTGCCGGGCTGCAGGAGCAGCTCGAGCACTCCGAGCAGGTGGAGAGCCGGATTGCTCTGCTCAAGGAGCAACGGGCGCAGTGTGAGGCGGCGTTCGAAGACGCGAAAGGACGCCTCGATACCACTCGCAAGCGTCTCGCTGCGGCGACCTCGCGCGCCGCGGTCGCCGCGAAGGTCGACGAGGCCCGGAACGCCCTCGTGCGGATGGACGCGGAGGCGAAGGCAGTCGCAGACGCGGAGGAGCGTGTTCGAACCCTGCACGCCGGGGTGGCGGATGCACGCGTGGCGCTCGACGCGGCAAAGGAGCGCCTGCGTCGCGCGGAGGTGGAAGCGGAGGCCGCGAAGGAGGCCTTTAGGCGCGCGACCAGCGACGATGCCGACCGCGACCGTGAGCTCGAGCGCGGGCGAATCGACGCGGACCTGGCAAGGCTCGGTTCGAGCGAGACCGAGCTCCGGGCGAGGAGGGACGCGGCTACGCGCGTCGCCGCTGCATCGGATGCGCTCGAACGCGCCAGGAAGGACCACGCCCGTCTCTCGGTCGCGCTCGAACAGGCGCAACGTAGCGAACGCGAGGCGCGGCAGCAACGGGCAGAACTCGAAAACGACCTCCAGATGGTGCGCGGTTGCCTCGCTTACGGCCGCTGGCGCACGGCACGCGAGGCGGCCGATGCAGTTGCTCGCGTCGGTCGGGAAGCGGACGCGCTCCGCCGAGAGGCCGACGAGAACGAAGCCGCCGCGAAGCAGGACGAGGGACGCATCCCGGCAGGTTTGCCGCACGAGGATGAGCTTGAGGCGGTGCGTGAGCTCGCCCGTTCCCTCGAGCTCGCAGAGGGAGCACTGGGCGGCGGAGTGTCGCTCCGCATTGCGCCACGGAAGCCGATCACCGTCGTCGCAACGGTCGATGGCCGCCGCCACGACCTCGGGACGATTTCCGACACTCGGACCGTCGATGCCAAAGCGAGCGTTCGGTTGTCATTCGGCGACCTCGTCGATGTAGACGTCGAGGTGGGCGCTCCCGAGGCGCGGAACCGAGCTCGACAGCTCCGCGCGCGATGGGAAGAGGAAGGCGCACCACGGCTGAAGAGCGCGAGCGCGTCGGACATCGGCCACCTCGTCCGCATGTGCGCGGAGGTCGAGGCCATGCGGTCGCGTGCACGCGAGGTTCAGGCGAAGGCAACCTCGTTGCGAGCGGAGGCGACGCACAGGGACGCGCGGGTGGCCGAGCTGGCCTCGCAGGCAGCCCTCGAACCGAGCCGGCGCGAGCTGCTCCCCACGTATCCGTTCGGCGAACGAGCGCTCGAAGATGCATTCAAGAAAGTCCAAGGCAACTGGGAAACCGAGCTCGAGCAGCTCGATCGGAAGCAACAGGCAACGCTCGAGGCGGCCGCAGTCGCCGAGCAACGAGCGGTCGGCGCGTTAAGAGCGGCCGAGCTCGAGGTGAAGCACGTTTCCGAAGGCATCGTCGAACTCGAAGCCAAGCTGAAAATCCTCGTAAACGAGACTGGGATCTCGAACGTTCAGCAGACGCAGGCCGAGATCGAACGGGGGCTCGAGCGGGTCGCCGCGGATCGGAAGAAGCTCGACGAGCGCCGAAACGCCCTTGCGGCAGAGGCCAGCGGGAAGGTTTCAGCTGCAGAGCGGGCCCTCAACGAGGCGAACTCCGAGGTAGACAACGCTAAGCGGCGCCAGCAGGAGTGCGACGACAAGTGTCAGATCGCGGCAGAAGCGTATCACTCCGCGTCAGGGCAGCTCTCGGTGATGAAAGAGCAACTGGCGCGGCTCGACCGCGCGGAGGCCGAAGATGCCCTTCGCGCGAGGGCAGCCGAGCTCGCGACGATGCCGGAAGAACACACCACCGAGGACGACATCGCCGCTGCCAAGGAGGCTTTGAATCTCGCGGAGCGGGAGTTTGCGGAGACGACGCGGCAACTCGATCAGGCCGAGGGTGCCCTCCAGAGCGTCGGTGGTGCTGGCCTGCGAGACCTGGCGCGGGACCTGCAGCGAGCCCTCGAGGTCGAAGAGGAGGCAGAGCATCAGCTCGAGGTCGAAGCTCAGTCCTGGCTGCTGCTGCGCGACACGTTGCGCGAAGTCGAGAACGAGGAAGGCACGCACATCGGGCGCGCGCTCGCGCGTCCAGTGGCGGAGCGGTTCAACGAGCTGACATCGAAGCGGTACGGAGAGCTAGACCTCGCGCCGACCCTCGAGGTTCAGGGACTTGGAGGACCCGGCAACGTCGATCCCGAGGAGGTGCTCGCGGCACTGTCGGTCGGCACCAAGGACCAACTTGCCACCCTGATCCGGCTGACGGTTGCGGAGACACTCAAGTCGGCGATCGTGCTCGATGATCACCTCGTCCATACGGACCCGAGCCGCCTCACGTGGTTTCGAAAAGCACTCCGGGAAACTGCCGCGAGGACCCAGGTCATCGTGCTCACGTGCAGGCCGCAGGACTACGTGGACGTAGATGAGCTACCCTGCGACGTCGCGGCTCGCGACCTCGCGGGCGGCACCGTGAGGGTGATGAACCTGGAACTGGCGCTGCGAACGAGCTCGGCGGGTGCACCAGCTTAACGCGCGATCGGTGGCGGGACGCCGTGTCAGCCCGGCGGTGACGCACGAACCGGAACGGGCTACGCCGCGGACAGCTGCAACCATCATTCCGGTACGCCCCGGTTCCGCCGACTGGTGTGCGGTGATCGATGTCCGAACGAAGCACCGGGCCGGGGCGCCCCCCCGATCGCCCCGACCCGGCCTCCTCTCCCGCCACGTCACCTCGCCAGCGCTTGGAGCGTTTACGGGCGAGCCCGCGGCCGGTGGCCACCTCGATCTCGATCTTCTGGGCGTACGTCGAGAGGAACCTGGCCAGTTCGCGCGCGAACGCGGTGAGCGCGTCCTCCGGGGACTGCACGTAGGCGTGGTTCCCCCTCCCCTTCGTCGAGAGGTCGCGGAGCAGCTCCTGGTCGGCGTCGTCCCCGTACCCGAACGCGGAGAGGGTCGCGCGCCCGAGGTTCGCCAAGTCCGGCTGGTGCCGGAGTTCGCTGGATCCCGCATGCCGCTCTCATGCCGCTCCCCATCGACGGCGACGACACCGCGGGCGACCGCAGTAGGCCTCCGCGCTCAACCAAGAGTCCTTGAATGTGTTGAGCCAGTGTTCCCGGGACGCCGATCTGTGCCCTTGATCTTGAGCCAAGGGACCCGGGTTGAGCGAACGTGGAACGGCAGTGAATCGCGCTGCTTGGCTGGTCGCCGCGCAGTGAATACCAGCGCGCGGCCGCCCTCACTTCGCGAAAGTTGCGGCGCAAACGCGGCGGACGAAAAAAGAGGCCGCGGGCCACTCGGTTTTCCCGAATGACTCCGCGGCCTTAAGTCGGGGAGACAGGATTTGAACCTGCGACCCCTTGGTCCCGAACCTGCGACCGATTCAGTCCATGCCGTGGGAGGGGATGGCAAGCCTTCGCAACCCCTCGACTCTACTGGGATCGACTCGGGCGTGGCCGTCGAAGGCTTGCCACCGGATCCACCCAATGGAACGGATGGAAGCGCGTCCGCGGAGCGAGTTGCGGCGGATTTGCGGCGGACGGAGTTCCTGCGACCCGAGGGTCTCCTGCCGGTCGCTGCGGTCGCGAACCGGCTCGGTCTCAGCGCGGCCACCGTCCACGCGGCGATCAACGCGGGCAAGCTCTGCGGCGTCCTGTTCGGGTCCGTGCGACGCGTTCGCCCGGAGGACCTAGTGGCGTACGAGCAGTCGCTGAGCGCCTCCCGGCCGCCGGCGGACGAGGACTGGTGCACCGTCGCGGAGTTGATTCGGGTCGCGGGCTGCAGCCGCACGCATGCGTACCGGCTCCTCGAGCGCGGTACTGTTCCGTTCCAGTTCTTCGGTGGGACGCGGTACGTCAGGCGTAAGGACCTCGCCGCTTTTCGCCGAACGTGAAGAGAACAGCGCTCGTGGCCCACCGTCCCGGGTAGCACCGTCGCCGTTCCGGGCCGCACCTGGCCGCCGCCCGCGATCAAGGTCGCGGTGCGCCGGGTGACGGCCCGGCTGGCGCCCCGGAAGCGCGTGGCGCGCGTCCGTGCGCTGGCCGCGCAACCCGGGCCGGGCCGAGCGGTACTCGGGGACATCGTTCCCGACGCCGTAACAGCCCGCCCGCCACCCCTACCCGCTGCAGCGCTCCATGCAGCGCGGGGCGGTGACCTTGGTGCACCCTCGGTCCCGCCACACGCATCGTCGATGTCAGAGTCCCGTCGTAGGGTCCCCAACTGGAGGTTTGTATGCCGAGACGACCCGCGCATGCCTTCGTCGGCGCCGCCGCAGGTGCGGTGACCGCGAACCGGCTCGCCAAGGACGAGCCGCCGATCTTCGCACTCCTCGAGACTGGGCTCGGCCTCGTCGGAGGCATTCATGGCGGATGTGCGCCCGACGAGCTTGAGCCTTCAGACACGCCGAACCATCGTGGTCCATTCCATAGCGTCGTTGCTGCCGTCGCCGGTGGAACCGCGGTGGGAAAATGGGCTCCCGAGTTCGTCGCCGAGTACCGCTCGCGGCTGGCGGATCTACGCGCCGAGGCGCAGAGAGAGACCGACCCGCTGAAGCGTCTGTTGAAGTGGCTGCTGGTCGCCTTTCTGCACGCGCTGCTCGGATACGCGACGGGGTTCGCGGCGGGGTACGCGTCGCACCTCGCACTCGATGGGCTGCTTTCGCCTAGCTCGCTGCCGCTGCTGACCAACGGGTTCTAGGCGCACCCTCGAGATGTGGCCCGCACCAGAAGACCATCGGATGTGGCTGGGCGAATATGAGCAGCTGCTACGTGACGCAGCGGAGGGCGCCTTCCAAGCTGCCGTCGAGTTGAAGGCACGCCATCGCCCGCCGTCCTTGTTCAAGTATCGCAGCGTGACCGATGAGGCTCTGGACTCACTGCGGCGAGGGTACGTTTGGCTCTCCCATCCGACGTCCTTCAACGACGGCTACGACTCCGCGCTGTTCGTAAATCACGATCGGCTGTTAGCTACCTCGATGCGCCGGTCGCTGAGAGCGAACATCGAAAGATACGGGCTCTCGAGGCTTCTATCCGAAGCAGACATTCGCGCGATCGAAGACAGCGATGATCCTGCAAGGACTCTCGGTCTTGCGGTGCTGACCCGCGACCCGGAATTCGCAGGAATCGATCGGACGGACCTGCTCGATGCGCTTGCCTCCGCGATGAGGCAGCAGACCAAGGATCTAGAACAGGCGACCCGCGAAATGGCACGGGCTTCGATCGTGGTGTGTAGCTTCGCCACGAGCGGAACGACCCCAGCCTTATGGGCGCACTACGCCGGGAACGGCTCCGGCTTCTGCATCGAATACGAGGTAAAGCAGCTTCCGCCCGACGACATCAGGCTCCGGTTGCTTCTCCCAGTCATTTACGGACCAGCGCCATTCGATTCGACCTTCTTGTTCGAGCACTTCATGGTCAACGGGCTTAGCGCGCTGACCGTGCGGTGGCCACTCCTTGCGGCGACTTACAAGGACCGGCACTGGAGCTACGAGCAGGAATGGCGCCTCATCGATCCCGCTGGAAGCCGCGCGAACGGGCGCGCAGTTCCGCTGCCGATCAAGGCCGTCTACCTGGGTACCGCGACGAGCCCGGACTCCGCGGCGAGGGTGATCAGAGCCGCCGAGCCACATCGAGTACCGATACTCAAGATGCAAGTCGGCAGAGATGCGTCCACGCTTGCGTGTTCAGTGGGCCGCTAGTCCTATGTCCTCTCCCACCTAGGGTTGCGGCTGGAGCGCAGCTCGGTTGGCGGGTATAGCGACAACCCCGGTGACCAAAGTGGATACGGACATGTTCGTCGAACCCAACGCTGCACCGATCTCCGAACTGCCAATAGTCGAAGTAATTGCGAGGATCGAGCGGCTCAACAACGGTCTCGCGTCGTTCTGGGGGGACAGCCAAGGATGGGCGCCCATCGCGGCTGCCGAGCTGTTGAGCAAGTCGCGACTCGACTGGCAAGCCTCGCTGTCCGCGTCGCTTCGGCTCTGGATTCGTGACGACCCTAACGCACTCACGCCAGGGGAGCTCATCCTTGCATGGGCGAACCTCGGCAGCCTTCTTGAGGGAACTGTTAAGACGCTGCTCTCGGTTTACTACGAGACTTACAGGGCAGACCTCGAGCACCTCAAGAAGGCAAACGCTTTCGACAAGAACAAGCAGGAAGCAAAGCCCCCCGACGGGCTGGCGCTCGAACATCTTCGCCTATACTGCAAGTCCAGACAGCTGCTGGGCGCGGAAGGCGATGCACTCGTCGAACACGTGCAGAGTCGTCGTAACGCCATCCACGCGTTCAAGGATCGGCCGATAGGGAACGGGGTCGAATTCCAGCTTGCGCTGCGAGCCTATCTCGGCTTGCTTCGAGCCGTGAACGACAGGCTCCCCTACCCAGATGACGTGTACGCGCCGCACGAGTAGCACGTCCTCGTAGAGGACCAGTGGCTTCTTTCGCCACCGAGAGGTGCTGCAGGTTCGGGTCGGAAGTTCAGCGGCGAAGGTTCAGGCACAGGCCCTCCTAAACTGCAGTTCGGTCCGATCGAGCCCACACGGACGAGTTGGACCCGTCCCTGGGCAAACATGTGGAATGAGCAGGGATCAGCGCGAGCGGGTTCCGGAAAGACTCCGGTCGGACGCGAAGTACGTGTACGCGCTCACGTTCCGGCCCGACTCGTACTTGAACCGGTAGGTGGGCACGTCCTCGCGCCGCATGATCGCGTCGACGCATGGCAGGTACGCTCGCGGGAAGCGATCCCCGAGCATGAAGTAGACGAGCGCGCCGCGAATCGGGACCAGCGCCTCCTTACCCGACGTGTCGTCATCGAGGAGCACGAGCCTGAACTCCCGCTCGCCCTCGTAGTCGAGGCGCTTCGTCAGGTAGAGCGTCGGCGCGTGCTGCCGCCGGTACTCGGCGGCGTACTTCTCGGTGCCGACCTGCTGGATCCGCTCGTTGTCGTATGAGAGCGAGCGCCGCCCGACGGAGGAGACGGGGTCATCGCTGTAGGCGACCTCCTGGGCGATGCACTCCCCCCGGCTCGTCAGCGCCAAGTTGAACGCGTCGACGAGCTTCCGCCGGTCGGTTGTGTCTCTAAGATTGTGTGAATCGGAAGTTCGCGGAGGGTGACAAGGAAGTGGAAGCTCCTCGGAATCCAAACCCGAACGGCCTCGCTTGGCGGCGAGTCCAAGGAGCTTCCCGTGAACGAGGTTGCCGAGCTTG
>WNGA01002199.1_pt1 | contig 29870 bp, 32 predicted proteins | sample 5400061 | NCBI WGS metagenome assembly WNGA01 (sample SAMN13153366, study PRJNA577476) | soil metagenome | isolation source: 100 cm soil or saprolite under grassland replicate 2 | place: USA:California | collected 2016-06-15
CAGCTGGATGTGCGGCGCGGCCTGTTCGCCGTGTACCACCGCGACAAGCAGGTGACGCCTCCGATGCGGGAGCTCATGGACCTGCTGCGGGCACGGTTGCGCCAGAGCGATAAGACCGCCTGATTGGATCGATGAAGGTCCGATGGTGGATCCGGGGCCGCGCCCCCGCCATCTCCCGACTTGATGCTCCGGCACCCCAGGGCCCGGAGCTCCGCGAGCTCGTTGCTCGCGACACGAAGCGAGGAGGTCAGACATGTTCCAGGTACGGATCGGTCACCTCATCGCCGCGGCCTGCATCGCCGCGGCGTCAGCCGCGAGCAGCGCCGAGGCGCAGTCCCCCGGCGCCGCCAACGAGCGCTCCACTCCACTGTACGAGCGGCTCGGAGGACTGAAGGGGATCACCGCGGTCGTGGACGACTTCATCGACCGCCTGGTCACGAACAAGACCCTGAACCGGAACCCCGAGATCGACGCGGGCCGCAAGCGGTCGCCCGCGCCGTATCTCAAGTACCAGGTGTCCGCGATGGTGTGCGAGGTGACGGGCGGTCCATGCAAGTACACGGGTAAGGGCATGAAGGAGACGCACGCTCGCATGAACATCACGGAGAAGGAGTGGGACGTGATGGTGGGCGAGTTCAAGAAGTCGCTCGCGAAGTTCAAGGTGCCGGCGAGGGAGCAGCAGGAGCTGTTCGAGATCGTCGGGAAGACGAAGGCCGACATCGTGGCCGCGCCCGGCGCGGCGCGGTGACCGGAGCCGCGCGGATCGCGGCTCCGCGACGCCCCTCCCCACTGGAGGCTCCATGTTCCTCAGGCCCTTCTATCGATACGAGACCGGCTGCGCGGCCTATGTGCTTGGCTGCGCCACCTGCGCCAAGTGCGCCGTCGTCGATCCCCGCGAGGAGGACGTGCACGGCTATGCCGACTTCGCGCACTCGAAGGGAATGAAGATCACCCACGTCATCGACACGCACGTGCACGCCGATCATCGCTCCGGCGGGCGCGCGCTGGCGGAGCTCACGGGGGCGAAGTACTGCCTCCATCGCTCGGCGGACGTCGCGTTCCCGTTCGAGCCGCTCGACGACGGGCAGGAGATCGAGCTCGGCAACACGCGCGTGCGCGTGCTCCACACCCCCGGACACACCCCGGAGAGCATCTGCCTCGTCGTGACCGACCTCCGTCGCGGGGCGGACCCCTGGTTCGTCCTGACAGGAGACACGCTCTTCGTGGGCACGGTCGGACGCCCCGACCTGCCCGGGCGAACCCGGGAGAGCGCGGCCGAGCTGTACCGCAACGTGCACGAGAAGCTCCTCTCGCTCCCGGAAACGCTCGAGATCCTCCCGGCGCACTTCGCGGGATCGGCGTGCGGCGCCGGCATGAGCGGCAAGCCCTCGAGCACCCTCGCGTTCGAGAAGCGCTGGAACCCGGCGCTGTCGCTGCCAGAGGACCAGTTCGTGGTGGCGATCGGCGAGGGCATTCCTCCCAAGCCCGCCGGCATGGAGGCGATCCTGCGGTTCAACCAGGGGCGGCCGCCGTGATGGAGCCACCGGATCGAGCCGACGCCGCACCGCGTCCAGAGGTGCGCCTCGGGCTCGGACCGAACCTCGCTCAGTTCAGCCTGCTCGTGGTCGTGAACGCGTTCGTGGGCGCCATGGTCGGGCTCGAGCGCAGCATCCTGCCGGCGATCGCCGAGCAGGACTTCCACCTCGCTGCACGCGCGGCGGTGCTGTCGTTCATCGTCGTGTTCGGCATCACGAAGGCCCTGACGAACTACCTCGCGGGCCGGTTCTCGGACGCGGTCGGACGCAAGACCGTCCTCGTGGCCGGGTGGCTCCTCGCGACACCGGTGCCGTTCCTTCTCATGTGGGCGCCGACGTGGGGATGGGTCCTGTTCGCGAACGTGCTCCTCGGCGTCAGCCAGGGGCTCACCTGGTCCACGACCGTCATCATGAAGATCGACCTCGCCGGGCCCGAGCGGCGCGGGATCGCGATGGGCTTGAACGAGTTCGCGGGGTACATCGCCGTGGCGCTCTCCGCGCTCGCAACCGGTCACGTCGCGGCGGCATACGGGTTGAGGCCGCAGCCGTTCTACCTCGGCGTGGGCTTCGCGGTCGTCGGGCTCGGATTGTCCGCGTTCCTGGTCCGGGAGACGCACGGGCACGCGCGACACGAGGCGCGGAACCACGCGCGGGAGGAGGCCACGCCTTCGCAGCGGCAGGTGTTCCTACGCACGTCGTTCACGGATCGCGAGCTCTCGTCCGCAAGCCAGGCGGGCCTCGTGAACAACCTGAACGACGGCATGGCCTGGGGCCTCTTCCCGCTCTTCTTCGCGGCTGCCAGCATGTCGCTCCGGCAGATCGGGTGGCTGGCGGCTATCTACCCTGGAGTCTGGGGCGCGGGGCAGCTCGTCACCGGCGCGCTCTCCGATCGCATCGGCCGCAAGTGGCTCATCGCGAGCGGCATGTGGGTGCAGGCCGTCGGCATCGCCGCGGTCGGCGTATCGACGCGCTTCGCCGGATTCGCGGTCGGTGGTGTGCTGCTCGGTGCGGGTACCGCGATGGTCTACCCCACGCTCCTCGCCGCGATCGGCGACGTCGCGCACCCGACCTGGCGGGCATCGTCGGTCGGCGTATACCGGCTGTGGCGCGATCTCGGCTATGCGATCGGCGCGCTGCTCGCCGGCGTAACGGCCGACGCGCTGGGCGTACCCGCGGCGATCTGGCTCGTCGCTGCGGTGACCTTCGCATCAGGGCTGGTGGTCGCGACGCGGATGCGCGAGACGAGACGGCGAGCAACCATCTAGGTCGGCGAAGGCGGAGCAGACGGCGCACGCGCGCCTACGCGAGCAGCCGCTCGATGTCGACGAGATCGCAGGGCTTCGCGACGTGCGCATCGAAACCGGCCTCCGTGGCGTTCCTCACGTCCTCGGGCTGGGCGTATCCGCTCACGGCGAAGAGCTGGATGTTGCGGCCGTGGCTCGCCCGGAGCGCCCTCGCGACGTCGTATCCGCTGAAGCCCGGGAGCCCGATGTCGCAGAGCACACACACAGTCGAAGCCGTTCGCGCGGACCTCCTCGATGGCGCGGGGGCCGTCGAGCGGAGGCGCCGCCCGAAGCGCCCCGCAGCCCATGCGCCGCCCGTTGGCGTGCGCCTCGTCGTTCCTGTTCTCCGCGCGCTACTTGATCCGGTACCCCCCGCGGGTCAGCCGCCGCCTCCGGTGTCGAACGCCGCGGGATCCGCCTGGAACGTCGCGCCCCCGGGCTTCGCGTCCGTGGCGGCCGCGGCCCCGCGCGCCGGCCCCGCCCCGCCGTGTGCCGTGGTGGCGTCGCGCACGAGGCGGCGGCCGATGTCGCGCACGCGGGCTGGCTGCGCGCCGGGAGGGGGCCTCGGTCGCGAGCGCTCGGCGGAGATCTCCTGCTCCAGCCGCGCGTCCGCGCCGTACAGGTCCGGCCAGAACCGGAGCGTCCCATCCTCGTCCGCTGTGGCGGTCGCGTACATGAGCAGCGCCGTAGCCGGCGACGCGAGCGAGACGAGCAGCGGCTCCGCGCGTGTCATCGCCGCCTCGATGCGCGCGCGGTCGAAGCCGGGCTGCCCCGCGAGGAGGAAGGCCGCGAGCGCGGCGGGCTCCGCCACGCGGATGCAGCCGTGCGACAGCGCCCGATCGTTGCGGTTGAAGAGCCTCGGCCTCGCGGTGCCGTGCAGGTACACGTCGCTCGGGTTGGGCATCACGACCCTCAACGGGCCGAGGGAGTTACGCGGGCCGGGGCGCTGCCGCAGGCGCGCCGCGCCCCTGCGAACGAGCGCGAGCGTGCGGCGGCCGACGGGGAGCCGCTCGCCGTCGACCTCGACGAAGAAGCCGTCTCCCTCGGCGAGGTCCAGTCGACGGGCGAGCAGCCGCGCCAGCTCTCCCGCGGCGACCTTCTCCGGCACGTCCCAGTACGGGCTGAACATGATCGCCTCGACGCGCGCGGCGAGGACGGGCGTGCGCCGATCCTCCGCCGTCGCGCCGACGATGACGTGCATGGCGAGGGTTTCGCGGGGCGGCTCCGCCCGGACCGCCTCGAGCCTCTGCGCCGGTACGTTCACCACGATCCAGCGCGGCCCGAGATCGCGCGGCATCCAGCGCCATCGCTCGAGTGCGAGCTCCACCTGCGCGACGCGCCGATCGAGGGGGACGTTCAGCGCCTCCACCGTGCGCCGGTTCACCATGCCGTCTTGGGGGAGGGCGTGCCTCGCCTGGAATCTGCGCAGCGCGTCGGCGAGCTCGGGCGAGAGGATCTTCGACGAGGCCGCCGCGCGCTGCGGCTCCTCGAGATCGCCGAGCGCGGCGAGGAGCTCGGCGAGGCGTGGGGCGGCCGCGTACCGCTGGCCCCGGCGCAGGGACCGCGCGGGGACCGGCAGCGGCGGCTCCCCGCGCCGGCGCTCGGCGAGCGCGCGCAGCCGCGGCAGCGCGCGGATGAGCCGGTCGTACGCTGGGAGGCGCGGGGCGAGGCTGTCGAGGAGCGCGGCGGGATCGGCGGCGGTCGCGAGCGCGTCCACGAACCTCTTGGCATCGAACGGCCCAGGGGGAAGTGCGTACCCGAGTGCCTGCGGTCTCACGCGGCCGTGCCGGAGGGCGCGCGCGAACCGGAGCGCGGCGGCGCGCAGGTCGGTCTCGACCCGATCCGCTTCCTCGGGCGTCGCGCGACCGCCGTCGAGCGCCTGGAACCGGTGCGCCCAGGCGCCGCCCCCGTAGTCCGCCGGATCGAGCCCCGCGTCCGCCGCCCCGGCGAGCGCCGCCGCGACGAGCCGCGCCTGCCGGGTCAACGCGCCATCCCGCACGAACCGGGCCGCCACCGGGTCCGCGGGCGCGGCGGCGGTCGCCGGCGGCGACGTGTCGAGCGAGAAGAGGGCCTCCTCCGGAGCCTCAGCCCCCGCGCCTCCCGGCACCGCCGCATCGCCCGAAACCTCCGACGCGATCGCCTCGGCCGATCCGTGCGCGGAGCGGGCGGTCCCCGGGCGTTCCGGGGGCTGCCCGCACGCGGCGAGAAGGACGATGGCGAGGACTTGGACCCTCAAGGTCGCCAGGATCGCCCAGCCTGGCCGCCAAGGAAACCCGACAATGTGCGACGACCGCTCCGCCGCCCACGCCTCGCCGGAGCTCGTCGCCGGTGATGAGCGCCGCGCAGGCACGAGGATGGTCGAGCCGGGCGCACTCGGTCGGCCAGCTCGCGCCGGATCCACTCGTCGAGGTCGCGGAACACGCGGGGCGTCTCGGCGAGCCGGAAGTAAGCCTTCCAGCGGCCCTTCCAGCCCTTGAGGTAGCTCCGCAGCTCGGCAATGACCCGGTCCATGGACCTGCCTCCGTTCCGGGTGGTGATCTCCCGGACCCGCTCCTTCATCGCCGCAAGGGCCTTGGGCGCGACGCGTCGCCTGATCTCGCGCCCCTTGGCTACCCAGAAGCTGTAGCCGAGGAACTTGCGATCCTGCGGTCGCGCCACCGCGCTCTTCGCCTCGTTGACTCGCAACCGAAGCCGCGCGTACAGCCGCCGGAGCGTCTGCATGGCGTCCTCGCCCGCCCGCTTGGACCTGACGTACACGTTCAGATCGTCTGCGTAGGGGACAAAGCTGAGCCGTCGGGATTTCCTGCCGCTTCACCGGCGTCGGCTGGTAGGTCCCCGCGAGCAGCTCCTCGCGGATCGCCTCCCAGTGTTCGGCCAGGTACTCCGGCAGCTCGTCCACGGTCATCCCATCGACGCCGGGACTGCCCTTGTTCTGCCTCACGCGCTTCAGCGCCGCCTTGGCGTTGCCGCGCTGGACCACCTCTTCCATCAGGCGGTCCGTTCCTGGGCGCTCGTTTCCGCTCGCCGCCGTCGACGCTTCGCCGCTCCGCAGATCTGTCGGGGCTTCACCCCAACCGTCCAGCGGGAGCACCAGTTGCCTGGTCTTCTGGCGCATGGCGTCTCCGAGACTCACGGGCGTCCTGCCCTCCTACTCGTTCGGCCCTTCGCGCCGTCAAAGGCTTCTCGGCTGCCGGTAGGCGGGTCGCCATCCCTGCGGAGCTTCGCGGCCGCTACTACGGCCTCTGCTGACTCGCGGTGCCCGCGTCGCCACACCGGGTGTGGCGCTGTGGTTCGAGAGCACGCAGAAGGCGTGGACTTGGATCTCGAACCGCTGCGCCGCGACGGCGAGGACGTAGAGGAAGACGTCGTTCGTCGTCTTGGAGGGACGCAGGAACTGCCTCTCGGCGCAGCGTCGAGTGACGAGGTAGGTTGTTGCGCGAGTCGGGACGCTCGGAACCAGGCAAGACATCGCTGACACTTGGCGACGATTTTGGGTGGAGTCCGATGCTGACGACGGACGCGCCTCGACTGGATAGAGGTGATGGCCTCCATGACGGTCTTGCCCGCGAAGGCGTCGCTCAGCGGCAGGACCTCGATGGTGCCCAGGTCGACATCGAAGAAGCGGATGCGCCAGCGCAGCTCGGTCTCCTGCTTCATCCCGACGATCTGGCCCGGCATCGCCGAGCTGACGAAGACGACGTCGCCGTGGACGCGCACGTTGCCCATCCGGTTGACGCGGCGGGTCTGCCCGTTCGGATAGGGCGGCACCTTCGGGACCAGCGAGCGGCGCGGCGAGTTCCGATAGACCTCGGCGGCGTCTTGCCGCCCAGCGCGTCGTGCGGCCGCACTTGGTTGAAGTCGAGCATCCAGCGATCGCACTGCCGCTGCTGCGCGCGGCGACTCCCGGCAGGTGTCAGCTGCAGCTCGCTCAAGTCCCGGTGCATCCGCTCGTGGCCGCCGTTGTCCTGCGGGCTCGCCGGGCGCGAGCGCACGAGTCGAATGCCGATCGGTTCCCGAGACGTTCGTGGTCCCGCGCTACCGCGCGACGAGGGCGACGTGGGCGTCCGTCAGGCCCTTCTTCCGCCACTCGACGACGAAGGTCCGTCCGGCGCCGACGGAGACGGACCCCGTGCCGCTGGCGCGAAGGCGGCTGCCGGCGGGGCACTCCACCGTCCCACCGAAGCTGTAGGACGTGTCGCCGTCTCGAGGAACGGCGACCTCCTGGGAGTCGGAGGTGAGCTCGACGAGGACGTCTCCGAGCAGGAGCCGCAGCCGACCAGTGCAGGCGCCGAGGTGCTGCGCCTGCGAGATCGTGATGCGAAACCCCACGTGCGCCATCAGGAGGACCTGCGGGTGGACGAGGACGTTCCGCTTGAGGGGATGGAGGACCGCGCTCGGCGGCACGGGGTGCGCGATCGGCGGGCTCGGCGCAGTCGAGCCGCTGGTGCCGGACGGCTGAGGTGCGGAAGCCGGCGGCGGATGCGCCGGAGCGGGCGGCTGCGGTGCGGGATCGACGGGGACCTCCGCGCGCGCCTGCTTGCCCTCGCTGTACGCACTGATCGTCGCGACCCCCTGGCTGCGTCCCGCGACAAGGCCGCCCGCCGAGACCGTGGCGACGGGGTCGTTGCTGCTCGACCAGCGCACCTCCCGGTCGAGCAGGGAATTGCCGTCGCCGTCCCGCGGCGTGGCCTCGAACTGGAAGGAGTCGCCGGCGAGGATTCTCTTCCCGCTCGGCCAGATGTCGACGGAGCTGACCGCGACGTGCTTCACCGTCACCGTCGCGTACCCGGAAGCACCGTCGCTCGTGGCGGTGATCGTCGCGCTCCCGGGCGCAACGCCGGTGATGGCTCCGTCCCGCGATGAGACGTTCACGATCCTCGCGTCGCTGCCCGACCAGGTCACGGTCTTGCCGGTGACGCTCTGGCCGTTCCTGTCGAAGAGATCCGCATTGAATCGGGTGATGTCTCCTTGGCGAATGACCTGATCCGACGGCCTGAGCTCGATGCGCGCGACGCGCGGGTGCCTGAACGGATCGAACAGGTGCGTGAACTGGAAGAGCGCCCCGAAGAGCGCGGTCACTGCGACCACGAATGCGGTGATGGTGGTGATCTTCTTCATCGCCGGGGATGACTCTCCTCCTCAAGAGCCGCTCTCGCAGCCGGGGTACACGCATCGTATATCCTTCAGCGGACGGCGTACCGTCCCGAACGGGACGTCGCCTCATGTGACCACCGGTGGACCTCGCGGGGAGCTCCGCGCGTCGCGTCGAGGGCGCCGCGCGTCGCGCACCGCGTCCTTCGAACGCGCTGCAGGTGTGCTGTCCCCGTGCACCGCCTCGGCCACCCACGCCCTAGCCTCGCATGCCTCGACCACGAAAGCGGCGAGGTCGGCGCGCGAGTGTCGACACCGACGTTGGAGGGTCCCTTTTCCACCGACATCACCGGTACCCCGGGACCCGCCCGGTGGCGCCGGCGCGGGCGGGTCCCCTGCCCGCACGCCGCTCGTGACGCAGGAGGGCCCCGCTCGGCGGCGCCCGGATAAGCAACTCCTCCCGGGGTCGCGGTAGGGACCGCTCTCGCGAGCGGCCCCCCGCACAGATCCCGGCGTGCGATGCTAACGCACCGGGCTCGTGCCTTGGATGGTGACCTCGAAGCGCTTGGTGGGCCAGGGATGCTGGATGCGGGCGGGCGGGATCCAGCGGACGGCGAGCCGGTGCATCCGTTCATCTTGTCTGGGTCGGGAGCCTGGGGTCGGGAGCTCAAGGACTCTGAGCTTGCGCGCCGCCGATGTCGCGCGCGGGTCAGTCAGTTCCCGTCGCAGGCCGACGGGTCATTGCACGACCAGAGACCGCGCCGGCGGGCGCCGCTCAGGTCCGGTTCGTGCTTCGCAGGGTCCACGCGCCGCCGAGTCGCTCCATCTCGGTGATCGACGCGTGGTCGACCGCGATCCGGAAGCACGCGTCGGGGCTCGCGCCGAGCACGTCGGCCAGGACGACCCGCACCACCCCCGCGTGCGCGACGATCGCGACGCGCCGCCCCTCCTCGCGCGCGCAGATGGCCTCGACCGCGGGAAGGACGCGCGCGCGCAGATCGCCCCAGCTCTCTCCGCCAGGGAACCGCACCGTTCCGGGCGAGCTGACCCAGGCGCGGAATGCCTCCGGGTGGCGAAGCTCCGCCTGCTCGTACGTCAGCCCCTCGAACGCGCCGAAGTCGATCTCGCGAAGCCGCTCGTCCACCCGCACGTCGCCCTCGGCATCTCGCGCGACCGCGCGCGCCGTCTCCAGGGCGCGCCGGCTCGGGCTCGAGTAGAGCGCGTCGATCCGGCCCCGGGCCAGCGCCGATGCCGCCCGCCGGGCCTGCTCCCGACCCGCAGCGGAGAGACCGGGATCGAGTCGCCCGCAGCACACACCGCGCGCCCACTCCTCCGGCTCGCCGTGCCGCACGAGGAAGAGGCGCGTCCCGGCCGCCTCGGCCGCCGCCGGGCCGCTCATCCGAGCGCCACGCCCGCGACGAGGGCGAGCGCCTCAGCGAGCTCCACCGCCGCGCCCATGGTGTCCCCGGTGACGCCCCCGATTCGGCGGCGGCAGGCGAGCCCGTGCCCGAGCGTGAACCCCGCGACCGCGCCCAGCGCGAGGACGCCGCGCACCCCAGCGAGCCCCACCGCCGCGCCGACCGCGAGCAGCGTCGCGCCCGCGAGCTCGAACGCCCCGGCGCCGTCCGTCACGGTTCGCCCGAGGCCGTCGCCGGCGCGCGCGTACGGCAGCGCGCGAGCGAGCGCCACCGGGACCCAGCGGGCCAGCGCCGGCGCGAGCAGGATCCATCGCCACGCGCCCGTCGATGCGAGGGCAACGATTGCCGCGGCTTTCACCGCCAGCACCAGGACGAGCGCGGTCGCGCCGAAGGCGCCGACGGCGTGATCGCGCATGATCGCGAGCGCGTGCTCGCGATCGCGACCGCCGCCGAACCCGTCGGCGGTGTCGGCGAGGCCGTCGAGGTGGAGCGCGCCCGTGAGCGCGGCGGCCAGGGCGACCGCCAGGACCGCCGCGAGCGTCGCAGGCAGGCGCGCCGCCATCACGTGGAGCGCGGCCGCCTGCGCTCCGCCGAGCAGGAGGCCCACCGCGGGAAAGAGGAGCGACGCGCGCCCGACCGCCCGTGCGTCGAGCGCGCCGGACCACGGGACCGGGAGCCGGGTGAGGAACGCGATCGCGACGAGGAGCCGGTTCATGGGGCGGACTCCCCGAACTTCGGCCGCGGGAGGTCGAGCCCGACGATGCGCGCGAGCAGGTCCCAGTCGATCGCCTCGCCCACCGCGCGCGCGAGCCGGTCGTAGGACGCCTGCCGCCCCGGGCCGGCCCGTGCGGGCGCAGCGGGCAACCCGCGGCGGGTGCGCAGGTGATCGAGGAGCGCAGCGCGCACGCCGTCGTTCTCCAGGATCCCGTGGAGCATCGTGCCCACCACCGCCCCGCCCGCGCCCACCGCGCCATCGGGAACCGCGCACGCTCGCTCGTTCCGGGAGGTGACCTCGAATGCCGGGCGGCCGCCGTCCGCCCGCCCGGTGACGCCCATGTGGATCTCGTACCCCGCGATCGGAGCGGCGTCGCGCGGCTGGAGAAACGAGGCCTCCACCGCGCGGGCCCGCGCCTGGGTGGTCACCTTCTCGCGGCTGAACCGCGTCGAGAGCGGCAGGAGCCCGAGCCCGTCGGCGCGCAGCACCTCCGACTCGATGCCGAGCGGGTCCTCGACGGCGCCGCCGAGCATCTGGCAGCCGCCACAGATCCCGAGCACCGGCTCGCCGCGACCGGCGCGGGCCGCGATCTCCTCCGCGAAGCCCGCCGCCTGGAGCCAGGCGAGGTCCGGGATCGTGCTCTTCGAGCCAGGAACGATGACGAGGTCGGCACCGCGCAGCTCGGCGGCGCGCTCCGCGTAACGGACGACGACCCCCGGCTCGTGCTCGAGCGGCTCGAGGTCGTCGAAGTTCGAGATGCGCGGGAGCCGCACCACCGCGACGTCGAGCTCGCCCGGACCGGCGCGCCGCGTCCGCGGCCGCTCGTCGAGTGAGACCGAGTCCTCGTCGGCGATGCGCAGTCCGCGGAGGTAGGGCAGGACGCCGAGGACGGGTATGCCGGTCCGGTCGCGCAGGAAGTCGAGACCGGGCTCGAGCAGCGCGCGATCCCCGCGGAACTTGTTCACCACGAAGGCGGCGATGCGGGCGCGCTCGTCGGGCTCGAGCAGCTCGATGGTCCCCACGAACGCGGCGAAGACGCCCCCGCGGTCGATGTCGCCCACGAGGAGCACCGGCGCGTCGGCCGCACGCGCCACGTCCATGTTGACGATGTCGCGGTCCTTCAGGTTCACCTCGGCCGGGCTGCCCGCCCCCTCGATCACCACAACGTCCACGCGCGAGCGAAGCCGCTCGAGGCTCTCGCGCACGATGCGGCGAAGCTCGGGCTTGCGGGCGTGGTACTCGGCGGCACGCAGGCTCGCCCATGGCTTGCCGAGCACGACCACCTGCGAGCGGGAGTCCCCCTCCGGTTTGAGGAGGATCGGGTTCATGTCGACGGTGGCGGGCAGGCCGGCGGCCTCCGCCTGGACCATCTGCGCCCGCCCGATCTCGCCGCCGTCGGAGGCGACGGCGGCGTTGAGCGCCATGTTCTGCGCCTTGAACGGCGCGACGCGCAGCCCGGCGCGCGCGAACAGCCGGCACAGGCCGGTAACGACCAGGCTCTTCCCCACGGAAGACGCGGTCCCCTGGACCATGATGACGCGAGCGGTCACTCGAGCTCCTCCGCGAGCGCGGCGAGGAGCCGCTCCCGCTCCGGCGCGGGGCGCACCGCGACCCGGACGATCCCCGGGAGGCCGAACGAGGCGCAGTCGCGCACGAGGACATGTCGCGCAAGGAGGCGCCGCCGCAGCGCGCACGCGTCGGCGCAGCGGAAAGCGAGGTACGGCGCGACCGACGGGAACGGCTCGATGCCGAGGCCGCGCAGGCCCGCCTCGAGCGCGCGTCGGTCGGCGCACAGCCGCTCGCGGCTCTCCGCGACGAAGGCCTCGCTCGCGACCGCCGCGCATCCGGCCCCCTGCGCGAGCGTTCCGGTCGGCCAGGCGGGGCGGGCCGCGTCGATCGCCGCGACGATCGGCTCGGGCGCGAGGAGATACCCGGCGCGCACCCCCGGGACGGCGTGGTCCTTCGTGAGCGACCGCAGCCGGAGGACGTGGTCCGGCAATCTCCGCTCGAGATCCTCGTATCGGTCACTCAGGGCCAGGAAGGATTCGTCGAGAAGAAACAGCACGTCCTCGTGCGCCCGGGCGAGGCGGAGCACGTCGTCGTGCACGAGAGCGGCGCCCGTGGGCGACGTCGGGGTGCAGAGCGCCACCGCGTCGGCGCGCTCGCGGCGGAGGACGTCCGAGATCGCGTCCACGTCCGGCACGAACGCGCGCTCCTCCCCCGCGCGCCACGCGAGCACGCGCGCGCCCGCCGCCTCCGCCGCCGCGCGCACCTCGCCGAAGGCGGGCTCGGCGACGAGGAGCCGTCTCCCGCGCAGCGCCGCGGCGGCGAGCGTCCAGAGGAGCTCGCTCGCACCGTTCCCGAACGCGACGCGTCCGGGCGGAACGTGCCAGCGGGCGGCGAGCGCCTCGCGCACCTCGGTCGCGTCGGGATCCGGGTAGCGATCGACCGGCGCACGCCGGATCGCCTCGAGGACGGCCGGGCACGGGCCGTACGGGTTCACGTTCACGCTGTAGTCCACGAGGCGGACGGGATCCACGCCGAGCGCCCGGAGCTCGGCGAGCCGCGGTCCGCCGTGGACCCGCCCCGCTGCGGCGCTCTTTGCGCTAGACACGGGGGACCCCGAGGGACGCGACGGCGAGCGCGACCGCGAGCCCGAGGGCGGCCGCCACGGTGCAGAGGCGCCACGCTCCGGCGATGGTAGGAGCGCCCACGGGCTCGAGCGCGTCGCCGAGCCGGTAGTGGCCCACCTTCTCGAGCTCCACCCCGAGAAGGCCGGCGACCGCCGCCATCGGCCGGCCGGCATTCGGGCTGTCGGTGTTGCCCCCGTCGCGCAGCAGCACGCGCGCGCCGCGCCCCGCGTCGCGCCCCGAGAGCACGCCCGCCGCAAGGAGGAGGGCCGCGGTGAGTCGGGCGGGAACGAGGTTCGCCGCGTCGTCGAGCCGCGCCGCGCACTTGCCGAGCCACTCGTAGCGACCGCGGTACCCGATGCGCGCGTCGAGCGTGTTGATCGCGCGGTAGGCGATCGCGCCCGGAACGCCGGCGACGAGGAACCAGAAGACCGGCGCGACGAAGCTGTCGGAGAGGTTCTCCGCCACCGACTCGACCGCCGCGGCGGCGACCTGCGCCTCGCCGAGCCCCGAGGCATCGCGGCTGCACAGCGCCCGCAGCCGAAAGCGCGCCGCCGCGAGATCCCGCCCTTCCAGCGCGGAGCGCACCTCCGCGGCCGCCCGACCGAGCGCGCGGACCGCGAAGGTGGACTTGAGGAGAAGCACCATCGCGAAGAGCCTGGCGGCCCGCCACGACGTCGTGAGCGAGACCAGCGCCGCCGCGCCGCCGGCGAAGAGCGCGGGGACCGCGAGCGCCATCGCCACCCCGTACGCGAGCTGCGCGACGTTCCCCGTGCGCGGCGCCCGGCGCTCGATCGCGCCGATGGCACGCCCCATCCAGACGACGGGATGGAGTACCGCGGGAAATTCCCCGGCGATCGCATCGAGCGCGAACGCCAGGGCCAGCCCGAGCGCCGCGTCGGGCGGCGGTCCGATCACCGGACCGCCCCGCTGACGCCGGCGTCGTCGAAGCTCGCCATCTCGCGGAGCACGCGGATCGACGCCTCGACGATCGCCATGGCGAGCGCACCGCCCGTCCCCTCCCCGAGGCGGAGGTCGAGGTCGAGGAGCGGCTTCTTCCCGAGCGCGTGGAGGAGGGCGCGGTGCCCCGCCTCGACCGACCGGTGCGATGCGAGGATCGCCCCGCCGGCATCGGGCGCGATGCGCGCCGCGGCGAGCGCGCCCGCCGTCGCGATGAACCCGTCGGTCAGCAGCGGGATGCCGCGGGACGCGGCACCGAGCACCACCCCGGCCAGGCCGGCGATCTCGAACCCGCCGAGGCGAGCGAGCGTGTCGAGCGCGTCGCCCGGCGGCGCCGCGTTGACCTCGAGGGCGCGCTGGACGACGTCCACCTTGTGCCGCCAGGTCGCGTCGTCGATGCCGGTCCCGCGCCCGGTCACCTCCGCGGGCGAGAGCCCGGTGAAGGCCGCCGTGAGCGCGCTCGCTGCGGTGGTGTTCGCGATGCCCATCTCCCCGAGGGCGATCAGCGTCACGCCGGCGTCGGCGAGCTCTTCCGCGATGCCGATCCCGGTCTCGAGCGCGCGCACCGCCTCGGCGCGCGTCATCGCCGGGCCGCGCGCCATGTTGCGCGTGCCCGAGGCGACCCGCGCGGAGCGCACCCCGGGAAGGGGCGGGAGCTCCTCCTTCACGCCCATGTCGACGACGACGAGCTGCGCGGCGGCCTGGCGGGCGAGGACGTTGATCGCGGCGCCGCCGCCGGCGAAGTTCCGGACCATCTGGCCGGTGACCGCCTGCGGAAAGGCGCTGACGCCCTCGTCGGCGACCCCGTGGTCGCCGGCCATCACCACCACCGCCTTCACCGGCAGCTCCGGCGTCGGCATCCGGCGGATGCTTGCGACCGCGCACGCGACCTCCTCGAGCCGGCCGAGGCTGCCGAGCGGCTTGGTCTTGCGATCGAGCCGCCGCTGCACGTCAGCGGCGATCTCGGCGGAGGGCGGACGGAGAAGGGCCAGGGTAGTCTCGAGCTTGGTCATGTGGGATCTCCAGGGTTGCGGGTTTCGACGATGGGACCTGGGCGGATGCGAACGATGGTGCCGAGCGCGGCGAGGTAGAGGCGATCGGCGCGTGCGGCGAGGACCTGGTGGGCGCGGCCTGCGACGTCGCGGAACGCGCGGCCGAGAGCGCTCTCCGGCACGATGCCCATGCCGACCTCGTTGGTCACCAGGATCGAGCGGAACGGCGCGGTCGCGAGCGCGCCGAGGAGCCCCTCGACGCACGCGGCGATCTTCTCGGGCCGTTCGCCTCGCAGGAGGAGGTTCGAGAGCCACAGCGTGAGACAGTCGATCACCGCGACATCGACGCCGCGCAGCGCCGACACCGCGCGCGCCAGCTCGAGCGGCTCCTCCACCGTCGAGAACTCGGCGCCGCGCTCCTCGCGATGACGGGCGATCCGCTCGCGCATCTCCAAGTCGCGCGCCTCGGCGGTTGCGACGAATGCGCGCCGGGGCCCCAGCGACCGGGCGAGCGCCAGCGCGAAGGCGCTCTTTCCGGAGCGAGCGCCGCCGCCGACGAGGATGAGCTCGCTCATGACCCACGCTCCCGCTGCCACTCCGCGACGCCGCGCGCCACCGCCTCGTGGACGGCCGCGCCGATGAGGTGGCCCGCGAGCGTGTGCTTGCCGGCGTAGCGCACCCCGCGCCCGGGCGGCGCCGCCACCACGACGCAGTCCGTTCCCGTCCCGGTCGCCGCGAGCCCGCTCCGGCGGCTCGGCACCGCGCCTTCGAGGACCGCGAGCGTGCGCGCCTCGACCGCGATCGAGAGCGCCTCGACGAGGGCGCCATCGGACAGCGGCTCCGAGAGCTGGCAGAGCAAGTTGATCGTGCCGATGCGGGCGGATGGACCGGGCGGATCGCCCGCGCGCAGGGCGTTCCCGAGCCCGACGGTCGCCACGCAGCGGGCGCGCAGACCGCCGCCGCTCCGTTCCGCCTCGACGTGGGCGTCGAGCGATCGGCTCGTGAGGAGCCCCACCGCCCCCGGGAGCCCGATGCGCGCGAGCCCCTCGCGAAGGAGGTGCTCCGGATCGGCCGGCGGGCGCAGCTCGTCGTCGCGAACCTCGCGCCACACGACCTCGCTCGCGGTGCGGCGGCCCCCGCCTACGACCGCCCAGGACAGGACCTGGTGCGGGCCCCCGAGCTCGACGACGAGCCAGCACCCCTCGCGCCGCAGCGAACCAGGGGGGGAGAGCGCGTGCGCGGCCTTCATCCGGACCTCCTCGCTGCGGCGCAGGCGCTGACGAAGCCCTCGGCGGCGGTTGGGCATGAGGCCCAGTGCGCGTGGACGTACGACGCGAGCACGCTCCCCTCGCCGTACCCCTCGGCGGACGGCTCGCCGCCGCGTCGCCGTCGCACCGAGTACGCCCTCGGCGCGCCCTCGGGGACGCCCTCCAGCTCCGAGTAGCGGAACTCGTGACCGCGAAACCGGAGCCCCGCCGGACCGAGGAACGTCGGCGCGCGCGTCTCCACCTCGGCGTAGCCGAGGGCGGCGAGCTGCGGACGGACCGCGGCGACGCCCGGGACGAGTCCGACCATGGTGTGCTCCGCGCCGTCGCGGCTCCGGATCGCGCGAGCGAGGTACATGAGCCCGCCGCACTCCGCGTACACCGGCCGCCCCGCCTGCGCGAAGGCGCGGATCGCGTCGCGCATCCGGACGTTCGCGGCGAGGGCGGCCGCGTGCTCCTCGGGGTAGCCGCCGCCGAGATAGAGGCCGTCGGCGTCGGGGAGCGCCGCGTCGCGCAGCGGCGAGAACCGGACGAGCGCCGCGCCGAGCGACTCGAGCCGCGCGAGGTTGTCCTCGTAGTAGAAGTGGAACGCCTCGTCGAACGCGACCGCGATCCGGCATCGCGCAGCCCCGAGCGGCGATGGAGCCGGCGCGGCCGCGGGGACGTCGAGCGGCGCGACGGCGCGAGCGAGGGCGAGGAGGGCGTCGAGGTCGATCCACTCGTCCGCGAGGTCGGCCCAGCGCGCGAGCGTGGCGTCGCCGAGGAGCGCGGCGTCCGCGGCGAAGAGGCCGAGGTGGCGCTCGGGGAAGCGCAGCTCCTCGACCTCGGGCAGGGCTCCAGCGAGGACCCGCGGCGGGAGCGCCTCGCGCAGCAGGTCTGCGTGACGGCGGCTCCCCACGCGGTTCGCGAGGATCGCCGCGACGCGCACCGCCGGGTCGAAGGTCGCGAGCCCGTGCGCCACCGCCGCCACGGTGCGCGCCATCCCCGACGCGTCCACGACCGCGATCACCGGCGCGCCGAGCCACTTCGCCATCTCGGCGGTGGAGCCCTCCTCGCCGCACGGCGACGCGCCGTCGAAGAGGCCCATCACTCCCTCGACGAGCGCCACGTCGGCGCCGGCGGATGCGCGCGCGAACGTGGCGAGCGAGGCTTCGCGCCCCATCATCCAGCCGTCGAGGTTGTGGCTCGGGGCGCCGGCGGCACGCGCGTGCCAGGTCGGATCGAGGTAGTCCGGGCCGCACTTGAACGGCGCGACGCGCAGGCCGCGGCGGCGCAGCGCCGCGGCAAGCGCCACGGCGGCGGTCGTCTTCCCGGCGCCACTCGAGGCGGCGGCGAGGACGAGGCGCGGTATCGCGGCGCCCATCAGAAGTCGACCCCCGGCTGCGCGCGCACGCCCCGGTCGAACGGGTGCTTCACCTTGCGCATCTCGGTGACGAGGTCGGCCGCCTCGACGAGCGCCGCCGGCGCGTCGCGCCCCGTCGCGACCACGTGGACGCCTGCCGGCCGCGCGGTGAGCGCGCCGAGGACCTCCGCCGCGTCGAGCCAGCCATAGGAGAGCGGGTAGGTGATCTCGTCGAGCACGACGACCGCGTGCTCGCCGCTCCGGAGGAGCTCCGCCGCGCGGGCCCAGGCGCTCCGCGCCGCGTCCGCGTGGCGCGCTGGGTCGTCGCCCTCCCAGGTGAACCCCTCCCCCATGACGAACAGGTCGAGCCCCGGCGCGTCCTCCGCGAAGAGGCTCTCCCCGGTCTTCCAGCGCCCCTTCACGAACTGGACGATGGCGACGCGGAGCCCGCGGCCGAGGGCGCGCAGGGCCAGCCCGAGCGCGGCGGTGGTCTTCCCCTTCCCGTCTCCGGTGTAGACGAGGAGCAGCCCCGGCCCGTTCGCGGTCACGCCGCCGCCTCCCGCGCGAGGGCGAGGAGCCGATCGCGGAACGTGACCACCTCTCCGACGACGACGATCGCAGGCCCCTCGTGCCGCTCGGCGTCGACCCGCGCCGCGAGGTCGGCCAGGGTGCCCACCACGACGCGCTCCTCGGGCCGGGTGGCCGAGCCGATCCAGGCGGCCGGCGTGGCTGGCGCGCGCCCGTGCTCGACGAGCCGGGCGAGGTTTGCCTCGAGCGTCCGCGCGCCCATGTAGAGGACGAGCGTCCCGCTCGAGACGAGGCGGGGCCAGGCGCTCCGCCCGCCCGATCCGCTCAGCTCGTGCGCGGTCGCGAACGTGACGTCGGAGCTGAGGTCGCGGTGCGTGAGCGGGATGAGGGCGCTCGCCGCGGCGCCCAGCGCGGCGGTGATCCCGGGCACGACCTCGAACGGGATCCCCGCCTCCGCGAGCGCCTCCGCCTCCTCACCCCCGCGCCCGAAGACGAAGGGGTCGCCGGCCTTGAGCCGCACCACCCGAAGGCCCGCCCGGGCGCGCTCCACGACGGCGGGATGGATCCGGCTCCACTCCTGCGCCGGGCCGCGGCAGCGCCGTCCCACCGGGATGCGCTCCGCCGCCGACGGCGCGAGGTCGACCAGCGCAGTCGGGACGAGCTCGTCGTAGGCGACCACCTCCGCTATCCGGAGCAGCTCGGCCGCGCGGACGGTGAGGAGGCCGGGGTCGCCCGGGCCGGCGCCGACGAGGTGGACGAAGCCCGTCCGCCGCGCCGGGCTGCCGCCGGAGAATGTCGAGGATCGCTCAGCCATGGGGCTCCTCCTTCGGCGCCGCGTCCGCGGGGCGGAACCCGTGCGCGAAGGTCGGGTCGTACAGCCGGGAGTCCTCGAAGATCGCCTCGCCGAGGGCGGGACCGACGAGGACGATCGCGGTTGCGTCGATCCGCGCCTCGCGCGCGCGAACGGCGATGTCCGCGAGGGTCGCGCGGATGATGCGCTGGTCGGGCCAGCTCGCCCGGTGGACCAGCACCGCGGGGCAGGTCGGGCCATACTCCGCGGCGAGATCGCGCGCCGCCTCCTCGAGGAGCCCGGCGCTGAGGAACAGCGCCATCGTGGCGCCGTGCCGGGCGAGGTCCGCGAGCCGCTGCCCCTCGGGCACGCCCGTGCGTCCCTCGGCCCGGGCGAGGATCACCGCCTGCGCCACGCCGGGCAGGGTCAGCTCGCGCTTCACCGCGGCGGCCGCCGCGGTGAACGAGGAGACGCCGGGGACGACGTCGTACTCGACGCCGAGCGCGTCGAGACGTCGGGTCTGCTCGGCGATGGCCCCGAAGAGCGACGGGTCGCCGGTGTGGACGCGCGCGACGTCGTGGTCGAGCGCGTGCGCGGCGCGCATCTCCTCTACGATCTCGTCGAGCGTCATCGCCGCTGTGTCGAGGACGCGCGCGCCGGGGCGCGCCCGGGCCACCACCTCGCGCGGCACGAGCGAGCCCGCGTAGAGGACCACCGGCGCGCGGGAGATGATCTCCGCGCCGCGCAACGTGAGGAGCCCCGGATCGCCGGGGCCGGCGCCGACGAACCAGACCTTCACGAGCGATCCCCCCCGCCGAGCGGCGCCCCGGGCCGCTCGCCCGGCCTCGGCACGCCGTCCCAGCTGTACTTCTCCGCGTAGCCGCGCGGCGTGACGAGGAGCCCCTCGAACGCGAACGTCGACGACGATCCCACGATGACGGTCGTGCTCATCCCCACCTCCGCATCGAGCAGCCGCTCGAGATCGGTCACGGCGATCCGCTCGCCCTCGCGATAGGCCAAGGTCACCGCCGCGACGGGCGTCGCGAGCGCGCGATGGCGCAGGAGGATCTCGCGCGCGGTGACGAGCGGCGCGCGCCGGCGCGTGCTCGCGGGGTTGTAGAGCGCGACCACGAAGTCCGCGCTCGCGGCGGCCTCGATCCGCCGGGCGATCACCGGCCAGGGCGTGAGGAGGTCGGAGAGCGAGATCGCACAGAAGTCGTGGCCGAGCGGCGCCCCGACGCGCGCGGCGCAGGCGAGGAGCGCGGTGACGCCCGGGAGTACCTCGACGTCCGGCGGCTCGCCGCGGCGCCAGCCCGCCTCGCGCAGGAGCTCGAGGGCGAGGCTCGCGAGGCCGTACACCCCGGCGTCGCCCGACCCGACGAGCGCCACCCGGGCCCCCGCTCGCGCGCGCTCCACCGCGGCGCGGGCGCGAGCGATCTCCTCCGTCATCCGCCCCTCGACCCGTTCCTTCCCGGCGAGGAGCGGCGCGACGAGGTCGAGGTACGGGCCGTAGCCGACGACGACCTCCGCGCCCTCGAGCGCCGCCCGCGCGGCGCCGGTCATCTGCTCGAGCGCGCCTGGACCGATCCCCACGATGGACAGCGAGCCCTCAGGCACGAGCGCCTCCTCCCGGAGCGACGCGGGCCACCGCGAAGGTGAGCGAACGGCCGGCGCCCGGCTCCGTGTAGACCTGCTTCGGGACGAGGAGCCGGTCCGCGCCGGACGCGAGGAGCGCCGCCGGCTCGGCGACGCCGCGCGTGCCCACGAGGCGCGCGACGCGCGCCGACGGCCGCTCGATCCCATGGACGGCGTCGAGCGAAGGCGCGGCGAAGAAGCGGAGCCCGCACCGGAAGCGGCGGGCCAGCGCGCGCAGCGCGTCCTCGTCGGCCTTGAGGTCGATCGACGCGATCCCGGCGACCGAACCGGCGGCCAGGCCCGCCGCCGCGAGCGTCGCCTCCGCTCCCCGGATCGCGAGATCGGCCGGCGCACCCCGATCGCAGCCGACCCCCAGCCAGATCGTGCGCGGCCGGTACAGCACGGCGCGGGACAGGATCGGATCATCCGGCGCGAGCGCGCGATCGGTGACGAGGAGGACCGCCTCGGCCGCCGCGACCGCCGGGTCGTCGCACGTCGCGCCGACGCAGACGTTCGCCGGCAGGGGGCGGTCCTCGGGCCACCAGCCATCCGGCCCCGCCTCCTGCACCACCACGACGGGCGCCCCGTTCACGACCGCCGCGCTCGCCCGCCTCGCGTTGCCACGGGGATCCTCGAGGATCCAGCCGTGCTCCGCGCCGAGCAGATCCACGGCGAGCGTCCCCCGGACGTCCGAGGCCGTGGTGACGACCGGCTGCGCGCCGAGCGCCTCCGCCACGCGCACGGCAAGCGTGTTCGCGCCCCCTCGATGGCCGGAGAGCACCGCCACGGCGAAGCGCCCCGCCTCGTCCACGCAGACGACGGCCGGGTCCTCGCCCTTGCCGCGCAGGAGCGGGGCGACCATGCGCACGACGGCGCCGATCGCGACCACGAAGACGTGGCCGCGGTGGGCGTGGAACGAGCGCTCGACCGCCTCCTTCATCGGGAGCGGGAACGGCCGCGCCCCCGGGGGAGCGGCGGCGGCGATCCGCTCCGAGACGTGCAGCTCGGCCCCGGGCAGCGCCGCCGCGAGGCGCGCCGCGACCGCGAGCGCGCCGCGCGTGACCGCGTGGATGGCGATCTCGCCGCTCACGCGTCCCCTTTCCGGCCCGACCCGGGCACGATCACGAGCGAGAAGTACCCGCGTGCCTCGCGCGCGCCGCAAAGCCCGCGCACGACCTCCTCGCGCGGCGTCGTCGCGGCCGAGACGAGGATCGCCCGGTCCGCGACCCCGGCGCGCTCGAGCGCGGCGGCGAGCTCGGGCAGGACCGGACCGGCCTTCAGGATCACCGCGGCGTCGAACGCGCCGGCGAGCCTCGGAAGCTCCTCGAGCGCCGCCCGCGCCGGCAGCACCGCGAGCCGCTCGGCGCCGTCCACGAGGGGCTCGCCGGCGGCCGCGGCGGCGGCGGTGATCGAGGAGACGCCCGGGACCACCTCCACCGGCACGCCGGGGAACCGCTCCGGAGCGGCGCGGAGCACGTCGATGAAGCTCGAGTACAGGAGGGGGTCGCCCTCGCTCACGACCGCGACCGTCTTCCCGGCTGCGAGCCGCGCTCCGATGGCCTGGAGCGTCGCCTCGAGCGCCGCGCGCCTTCGGGCGGGGTCGCGCGTCATGGGGAACGTGATCGGGAGGATCTCCTGGCCGGCGATCTCGCCCACCGCCGACCGGGCGATGGCCCCGGCGATCGACTCGGCGCCCTCCGCGCTGCGCGGCGTCGCGAGGACGTCCGCCTCGCGCAGCACGCGAACCGCGCGCAGCGTGAGGAGATCCGGCGCGCCGGGACCGACGCCGACTCCGTAGAGCCGGGCCGTCACGGCGCTCCCTCCGCCGGCTTCTCCGCCGCGACGACGTGGACCGGGCTCAGCGGGTCGAGCCGCAGCTTGCCCGCGATCGGGACCCCGCGCGCGAAGCTCGCGAGGGTCACCTCGGGAACGAGCCCGCGCCCGGCGATGGTGCGCCGCGCCTCCTCGAGCGTCTCGAGGGTAACCGCGTTGACGACCAGCCTCCCCCCGGGGGCGAGCCGGGTGATCGAGACATCGAGGATGGCCGGAAGGTCGCCGCCGCTCCCACCGACGAACACCGCGTCCGGAGCATCGAGCCCGTCGAGCGCCCCGGGTGCACGGCCGATGACGAGCCTGACGTTGTCCGTGCGGTGCGACCGGAGATTGCGGGCGCAGAGCTCGGCGGTCGCGGGGTCGCGCTCGACGGCGAACACCCGCCCCTCCGTCGCGAGGAGCGCCGCCTCGATCGCGACCGAGCCGGACCCTGCTCCCACGTCCCACACGACGGAGTCCTCGCGCAGCGCGAGCGCCGCGATCGCGGCGAGACGGACCTCGCGCTTCGTGACGAGCCCGCCGCGCGTCTCGAACGCCCGCTCCGGGAGGAACGGCACGATCGGAGGTGGGCGCCAGCCGGCGTCCCGGACCAGCACGAGCACGTTCAGCGGATCGACGTCGTCGCAGGTGGCGAGCGCCTCGATGCGGAAGCGGCGCACCCGCTCCCGCTCGCCGCCGAGCCGCTCGCAGACCCACGCCGTCCAGCCGGTCTCGCCGTGGTCCACCATCTGGCGCGCGAGCGCCGCCGGCGTGCTCGCGGCGTCGGTGAGGCAGGCCACCTTGGCGCGGCGGCGCAGGCGCACCAGGAACCCCTCGCGGGCCCGCCCGTGCAGCGAGAGGAACGCCGCGTCGTCCCACGGCACGCCGATCCGCGCGAACGCCCACTGCACCGACGACGGCTGCGGCAGGATCTCCACGCGCTCCGCGCCGAACGCCTCGATCGCGTGCGCCCCGACGCCGAAGAATAGCGGGTCACCGGAGGCGAGCACGCAGACCGTCTCGCGCTCCGCGCGCACGCGCAGGCTCGCGAGCGACGCGGCGACGTCGCGCCGGAGGACGAAGCGCTCGCCCGTGAGCTCCGGGAAGAAGTCGAGGTGGCGCTCTCCGCCGACGAGGACGCCGGCGCCCGCCAGGGCCGCCCAGGCGCGGCTCGACAGGCCGGCGCGCCCGTCGTCACCGACGCCGACCACCGTGACCGGGCGGCTCACGAGCGTCCCTCCAGCGCGAGGTCGAGCAGGGCGTGCACGGCGGCGACGGCCGCCGGCGTGCCACCCTTCCGTCCGCGCACCACGAGGTGGGGCACCCCGAGTGCGAGCGCCGCCTCCTTCGACTCGGCGGCGCCGACGAACCCCACCGGCACGCCTACGACGAGCGCCGGGCGCGCGCCCTCGTCGCGGACGAGGCGGATCGCCTCGAAGAGCGCAGTGGGCGCGTTCCCGATCGCGACGACCGCGCCGTCGAGGAGGCCCATGCGGTACGCCTTGCGCATCGCCTCCGCGGCGCGGGTCGTGCCGCCCGCGCGCGCCGCGTCGGCTACGTCCGCGTCCGCGACGAAGCAGTGGGTCGTGCACCCCGAGCGCGCAAGCCGCTCGCGGGACAGCCCCGCGACGATCATCCGGACGTCGCACACCACCGGGCAGCCGCGCGCGAGCGCGGCGGTCCCCGACGCGACCGCCGCGGGATGGAGGACGGCGTTGCGCGCGAAGTCGAGGTCGGCCGTGGCGTGGACCATCCGGCGTACGACCCGCCACGCGTCGTGGGAGAAGCCGTGCGCCCCGACCTCCGCGTCGATGATGCGGAAGCTCTCGTCCTCGATGGCGCGTCCCGCCGGGACCTGGCCGCTCATGCCGCCTCCGCGTGCGTCGCGAGCACCGCGCCGTCGAAGCCCACGAGCGCGATCGCCACCCGGACCGCTCCGCCCGCGTGCGCAACGCACCGCTCCGCCGCCCGCCGGCAGAGCGCCGCGCCGATGCGATCGGCCGCTCCGCTCCGCGCCGCGATCTCGAGCGCGCCGCGGGCGGTCGTCGCCTCGGCCATGGCGCGGCACGCGGGCGCGGGGGCGCCGGCGTCCGCCGCCAGCGCGGCGAGCAGCTCCCGGTCCACCTCGCCGTGCGAGGCGTGGGTCTGCATGAGGCCGGCGGCGAGCTTCGTCAGCTTCCCCACCATCGCGAAGACCCGGACGACGTCGAACCCGCGGCGCGCCGCGCGCCTCAGCCCGAGCCCGACGCAGTCGCCCACCTGCACGAAGCCTTCCTCCCGGAGCGCCGGGTGGAGGCGCATCGCGCACGCCTCGCTGCGCGCGCCGGTGGAGAACACGACCTCGCCGAGGCCGGCGGCGCGCGCGACATCCACCGCGCGCGCCACCGCGGCGCCGTACGCCTCCGCGGAGAACGGGCGCACGATCCCGGTGGTGCCCAGGATCGAGATGCCGCCGACGAGACCCAGCCGCGCGTTGAGCGTGGCGCGCGCGATCTCCTCGCCTCGCGGGACGCTGATCTCGACGACCGCGCCGACACCGATCGCCGCGAGCTCCGCCTCGACCGCCGCCGCGATGTGGCGCCGCGGCACCGGGGTGATCGCGGGAGCGCCGAGCTCGAGCCCGAGCCCAGGCTTCGTCACGGTCGCGACGCCCGGGCCGCGGCGAAGCTCGACGCCGGGCGCCTCGCGCAGCGCCACCGTCGCGACGATCTCGGCGCCGTGCGTCGCGTCGGGATCGTCGCCGCCGTCCTTCACGACCAGGCACGTGGCGCGCGCCGCGGTCACCTCCGCGCGCGCGATGGCGAACCGCGCCGCCGCTCCGTTCGGGAGGACGATCTCGATGGCTCCGGGCGCCGCACCCGTCACGAGCGCGCGCGCCGCCGCCGCGGCCGCCGCGGCGGCACAGGCGCCGGTCGTGAACCCGGTGCGGAGGTTCGCGCGGGATCGGATCATGCCGCCCACGCCTCCTCCCGCGGATCCATGGCAGCCAGCCGGGCCTCGAGCACGTCGAGGAGCCGATCATCGGGGCCGAGGTGCGCGGCGAGCCGCACGTCGATCGCGGGGTGGTCGGCGGCGAAGCCCGCCACCTTCTCCCGCAGCTCCTCGACGAGGAGCCCCTCGAACAGGAAGTACGGCAGGACGAGGACGCGCTCCGGCCGGGAGAGGGCGACGCGCGCCGCGGCCTCCTCGAACCCCGGGCCGGTGATCGCGATGAAGCACGGCTCGGCGCGCGCGAAGCCGCCGCCCTCGCCGAGGAGCCGCACGACCTTGCAGAAGTCTCCGTTCGCGTCGGGGTCGCTCGACCCACGCCCGACGGCGAGCAGCACGGTCCGCCCCGCCTCACCGCTCCGCAGGGGCACCGCCGCGCCGGCGCGCTCGAGTGCGGTTGCGACGAGCGCCGGGTCGACGCCGAGCGCCGGCGAGGCCTCGAACCGCGCCGCCGGGAAGCGCCGCCTCGCCTCCGCGAGCGCAGCCGGGACGTCCGCCTTCACGTGCCCCGCCGCGAAGAGGAAGAGCGGGAGCACCGTCACCCGCTCCGCCGCCCGCGCCGCCGCGGCGAGGCCGTCGCCGAGGAGCGGCTCCGCGAGCTCGATGTAGGCGTGACCGACGTCGCGCCCCGGGCTTCGCGCCCGGAAGCGCGCCACGAGCGCCTCGAACTCGGCGTTCGCGCGGGGCCGGCGGCTGCCGTGGCCGAGGATCAGGATCGAGCGACGCTCCACGAGCGGACCTCCACGGGCGCAGGGGGGTGGCGGCCGACGTCGGGGGCGCGCAGGCGCGCGTGGACGAGCAGCGGGAAGTCCGCGAGCACGTCCGCGACAGGGCCGTCGGCGAGCACCCCCCCGTCGCCGAGGACCAGCGCGCGATCGGCGAGGAGCGGGACGAGGTGAATCGCGTGGGTCGCGACGACGACGGCGGTGCCCCGATCGTGCGCGAGCCGGGCGAGGACGGTCGCGAGCTCCCGCTCGCCCGCGGGATCGAGCCCGGAGGTGGGCTCGTCGAGGAGCAGCAGGCGGGGGTCCATCGCGAGGACCGCCGCGAGCCCGGCCCGCCGCTTCTCGCCGAAGCTGAGCCGCTCGATGGGGCGGTCCTCCATCCCGACGAGCCCGGCGTCAGCGAGGGCCTCCCGCGCGCGCGCCCGCGCCGCGTCGAGGGGGAGCCCGGCGTGGCGCGGCCCGATCATCGCGTCCTCGAGCACGGTCGCCCCGAGGAGCTGGTCCTCGGGGTTCTGGAGGGCGAGCGTGGCTCCGGCGCGGACAGCCTCCTCCGGCGACCGGATCGCGCGGCCCAGGACATGGACCGCGCCGTCCACCGCGGCGAGCCCGACGGCGGCGCGGAGCAGCGTCGTCTTCCCCGCGCCATTGCCACCGAGGACGGCGACGCGCTCGCCCGGGGCGACGCGGAGCCGGACGTCGCGCAGCGCCGGCGGGGCGCCCCGCGGCGCGAGGGCGGCGGCGTCGAGGAGGAGCGCCAGCGTCACGGGGAGAGGCCTCCTGCTGCCGCGACGAGGGAGGCGGCGAGCCCGAGCGCCGCCATGACGGCCACGACGGCGTCGCGCCAGGAGGGAGGCGGGAGCGATGCGGGAGCGAGCGGCCCCGCTGCGCCGCGGAGCGCGAGCGCGTCCGCGGTGACGTCCGCCTGCGCGAGGGCACGACACGCGGCTGCCCCGGCGAGGGCGCCCGCCGAGCGCATCGACCGGCGCAGGCCGACCCAGCCGAGGCGGAGCCGCTGCGCGTCGCGGACCCGCCAGGCGGCCTCGGCGAGCGCGTGGCGCTGCCGCTCCGCGAGCGCGAAGAGCTCGAGGAGCGGCGCCGGAACGTGAGCCCAGGCGAGCGCGGCGAGCAGGTCCGGGAACGGCGCAGCGGCCGCGAGCGCGGCGCCGACCGCGCTGCAGGCCGCGACGCGCGCGAGGAGGAGCGCCGCGCCGCCGAGGCGATCCGGCGCCGCGCCGAGCAGCGCCTGGAGCGCCGCCGCGAACGCGCCGGTGAGGAGGGCCGGAGCGAGGGCACGCAACGCCCGCAGGCGCCGCAGCGCGGCGACGACGCCGACGGCGAGCCCGGCGACCGCGAACGGCCCGACCGGTCCGCGCGCCGCGAGCGCGACGCACCAGGCCGCGATGGCGACGCCGAGCGCGACGCGCGGGTCGACGGAACGCTCTGCGGTCACGGACGCCGCTCCTTGCCGGGCGGCGAGCGAGAGGAGAAGAGCGCCCGGTACGTGTAGCCGAGCACGAACCCGCCGACGAGCCCGGCCACGAGGAACGCGAAGAGCAGCGCGTCCCCCTCGGGCGCGAAGGGGACCGTCCACGGCTTCCGGCCCGCGGCCACGGCGACGCGCTCCACCACCGTCTCGTCCACGCCGGGCCAGCGCTCCGCCGCGGCGGAGGTCGCGCTCGCGATCATCGTGAGGAGCGGGGCGACGTGCGCGATCATGCTGCCTCCCCCGCGGCGGCGAGGCCAGCGCGCACGAGAAGGTCCGGCCGGCGGCGCTGGAGGAACCTCACCGCGCCTGCCGCGAGGAGCCCCTCCAGGATGCCGAGCGGGATCTGCGTCGGCAGGAACGCCGCGAAGATGGTGACCGCCGTGACACCGAGCGGCCGCGCGCCATGCAGCGCGGTGGCCAGCTCGAGCGAGGTCACCGCGTAGGTGGCCCAGTCGGAGAGGAGCCCGGCCGCGAACGCGGCGACGCCGAGCGGCGCGCCGGCGCGGCGCAGCGCGTGGAACGCCGCCCACCCCACGAACGCGCCCGCGATCCCCATGGAGACGACGTCCGCGCCGAGCGTGGTGAAGCCGCCGTGGGCGAGGAAGAGCGCCTGGAGCAGGAGCGCGGCGACCGTGACGAGGATCGTGAGCCACGGGCCGACGAGGAGCGCGGCGATCCCGGTTCCGCACGGATGCGAGCACGTCCCGACGAGGGGCACCGGGATGGGCATGCACGAGAGGACGAAGACCAGGGCCGCGACGAGCGCGACGAGCGGCCGGACGCGCCGGTCGTCGTGGACGCGTCGCCTCAGGCGCACGAGGCCGATCGCCACGCCGACGACGGCGACGACCGACCACAGCGCCGCCCATCCGAGGGGGAGGATCCCGTCGGCGAGGTGCATGGCGCTGGCGGGCCGAGGGACCGCGAGCGCGATCAGCGAGAGCGCGGCGAGCGCGCGACGGGGGAACGATGTGGGGGCCGCCCGGGCGATCTCCGCGCCCGAAGAGCGGCAAGCCGGAGGCATGCCGGACCTCGATTCCCGGGTAGGTCTCCTGGCTCGTGGGTTCGGAGGGGATCTCCCTCTCCGCCGCTTCCGCCTTCCCCGGCTCGTGCCGAGTGGCTTCGTGGAAGCGGCTCCCCACTCACAGTGGCGGGACCGCGCCGGATTCTCACCGGCTTCCCTGTCATGCCCTCGCGGGCACCCGGGCGTTTCGTGTTGTGGACGGCTCGTATCGCGTGTCGTCGCGCGGTGTCAACGCCCCACCGGTAACGGCGCGCATTCGCGGGGCAAAGCCGCCGCGAGCGCGAGCGCGCCGATCGCGTATCCTCCCCAGCATGGCGGTGTTGATCCTCGGCTGCGGCTACACCGGGTCGCGCGTGTCGAGGGCGTCCGCGGCGCGCGGCGATCGCGTCATCGCGACGGTGCGGAGCGCGCGCGAGGCGGAGGCGGTGGCTGCGATCGGTGCGGAACCCCTGCTCCTGGAGGCGAGCGACCTGGCCTCCGTCGCGGGGCTTCGCGCGGCAGCGGAGCGGCTCGGCGGCGCGCTGCGAGTCCTCTTCACGATCCCGCCCGCCCGGCGCGCCGACGGTGCGGAGATCACGGGCGAGCTGGTCCGGGCGCTCGCAGGGCTCGCGGTGCGGTTCGTATACCTGTCGAGCACCTCGGTCTACGGCGACGCCCGGCAGGTGGACGAGACGACGCCGGCGGCCCCGGTGACGGAGCGCGCGCGGCTCCGGATCGCAGCCGAGCGGGCGGTGGCGGCCGGATCTTGGTCGTGGATCGTGCTCCGGCCCGCGGCGATCTACGGTCCTGGACGTGGCGCGCTGGCGCCGGGCGGGGGCCGGTTCCGGCATGCGACCTCTCTGGACGCGGTGGTATCCCGGGCCCACGTGGACGACCTCGCCGCGATCGCGGTGGCAGCGCTGGATTCGGCGGACGTGTCCGGCACGTTCCCCGTCGCCGACGAAGGCGCAGCGAGCGCGCGGGAGATTCTCGCGCGGCAGGGCCGCCCGGCCGAGCACGGGTACTGCGCAGACCCGCGCGCGAAAGATAAGGAGCGTGTCGTTGATGGACGCGCCATTCTGCGCCAGCTCGGGGTCACGCTCCGATACCCGACCGTCGACGCTGCGCTGGCGGCGGACGATTCAGGACGGGGCACCTCTGTCGTGTAGCGCCGAGTACGAGCCCACCACACCCACCCGACGCCCGAACCCGTCAGCCCGCAGCGAGCTCGAACGTGGTCTTCGTGCCCCGGTCCCACCCGTCCCAGAGGTAGGCGCCCTCCCGGCCGTCCGCGATCAGGCGGAACGCGTACCGGATCTGCTCCTCGTAGAACTCGCAGAAGGCGCCGACGCGGTCCATCCCGCCGTGCATCTCTTGAGCCTCCGCCGGACACGGTGATCCGCAGAAGTGACGGATGGCGCACCGGCGACACGGGTCGATCGCGTCCACGTTCCGGCCGGTGACGAGCTGGAATGGACGGCTCTCGAGGACCTGCTCGACCTCGTCGCGGAAGAGGTTCCCGCCGCGGAATGCCTCGAGCCCGATGAACTCACTGCACGGAAACATGTCACCGCTGCGCGTCACGGCGAAGAAGCACCTGCCCCCGCCACACGGGGAGATGTCGCACATGAGGCGGCGAGCGGTCGGGGCGAGGATCGCGAGCAGGACGTTG
>WNGA01002286.1_pt1 | contig 29868 bp, 32 predicted proteins | sample 5400061 | NCBI WGS metagenome assembly WNGA01 (sample SAMN13153366, study PRJNA577476) | soil metagenome | isolation source: 100 cm soil or saprolite under grassland replicate 2 | place: USA:California | collected 2016-06-15
TCGGCGTTGATCTTGTCCACCATGGCCGCCAGGGTGGTGGACTTGCCCGAGCCCGTGGGGCCGGTCACCAGGATGAGCCCCTTTGGCCGGTCGGCCAGCTGCTCGACGATGGGCGGCAGGCCCAGCTCGCTCTCCTCCTCGAACTTCTGCTTCTGGCCTTCGTTCAACACGCTGTAGGCGAGGCGCTGGGTGTCCTGGGGCGTGAGCTGCTCGAACTGAGTGAGCGAGGTCAGCTTGCCGTGCACGCGGAGTTGAGGATAGGTGCCCGTCGCGATGTGCAGGTCGGAAGCCCCCCGCTCGACCAGGATGACCAACAGATCGTGCATCGTCGCGGCCATGGATTACCCCCCATCCCCTCGAGTGGTTGTCAATCGTCCCTCCCTAGTTCAACGTCGAGGACAGCGTGTCTCTGACGACCATTGCTTAGTTCGTGCCACTTTTTGGCAGTACGAATTTGCGATAGCGGAACTCAGGCCGGGGACTCACACAGCAGAACGGATCGCTCAGGGAGCGCTGACCAAAAATGGCAGCTTCTTACTGACTTGCAGGTCGGTCGGCTTCCGGGTTCGCCTCGGAGCGGGGAGCACGAGCGGCAGGAGCTTTCCCGCAAAGCGGGAATCCGATCACGGCCGTGACGGGCACCGACTGTCCGGCGGATGTCGGCCCGGTGTTCGCTCAGTTGACAGTCGGGACAGCCCGAGGTGTCGGCCGAGACCTCTATTTCGCCGCGCTCAGCCTCTTCAGCGCATCGATGAAGGCCTTGTAGGCCTCGTCCTGGTAGAGAACGAACAGCACCCTCTGAAGGCTGGAATTGCCCCGCGCGATGTGCTGGACGACGGTGGAGACAATGGCCTCCGCCGACTGCGCTGGCGGCACTCCGCCGACTCCGCTCCCGAGCGCGGGAAAGGCGATGGACTCCATCTTGTGCTTCTCGGCAAGGGCCAGCGTCGACCGGGTCGCGGAGGCGATCTTCTCGGGGTCGGTCCTGAGGTCTTTCCCCATGGTTGCCGCATGGATCACGTGGGTGGCGGGAAGGTTGCCGGCGACGGTAAGGACGGCCTCGCCGATGTCGATAGGGCCCAGGCGAAGCGCCTCCTCCTCGATCACGACCCCGCCCTTGCGCTTCATGGCCCCCGCCACCCCGGCGCCCATCCACAGCTCGGAGTTCGCCGCATTGACCACGGCGTCCACTTCCGCGTCGGTGATATCCCCTCGCTCGACGACGAGCGTCGTCTTGCCGATCTTGACCTTCATCGCTCGGTCCCGGACCCGTGCGAGTCCTCGTGCTCGCGGGCCTTCACGGCTTCCCACGCCCGATCCAGGTCCTCCGCGGGCGCCTCGCTGACCTTCCGGCCTGCGGCCCTCATCTCCGTCTCCACCTCTCTGAAGCGTCGGGTGAACTTAACCGCGGCTTGGCGCAGGCAATCTTCGGCGTCGATCCCGCGCAGCCGCGCCACGTTGACCATGGAGAACAGCACATCACCCATCTCGTCGCTGACTCGGCTGGTGTCCGCGGCTCCGAGCGTCGCCTCGAGCTCGGCCATTTCCTCGCGGACCTTCGTCCACGCCTGCCGCCAGTCCGTCCAATCGAACCCCACGCGCCCCGCCTTGACTTGAAGACGCTGCGCTCGCAGGAGCGCGGGCAGCCTGGCGGGGACGCCGTCCAGCGCTGAGCGTGGTCGGCCATCCCGGCCGCCCTCATCGTGCTTGATCCGCTCCCACTGAGCCAGGGCCTCACGGGCGTCGGCCACGACCCGGTCGCCGAAGACATGAGGATGGCGGCGGATCATCTTGTCCGAGAGCCGCCCCAAGACCTCCGCCATGGTGAACTCGCCCCGCTCGCTGGCGATCTGGCAGTGAAACACCACCTGGAACAATAGATCGCCCAGCTCTTCGATCAGGTGATCGTTGGAACCTTCGTCGATCGCCTCGAGCACTTCGTAGGCTTCTTCGAGGAGGTAAGGCCGGAGCGAGGCGCGCGTCTGCTCGCGGTCCCACGGGCAACCGCCCTCGCCCCTGAGGCGAGCCATGAGCGAGAGCAGGGAATCGAGGCGGTCGCCAGCGGAGTTGGCCATCAATGATCCCGAGGCTGTGAAGGCATTATACACAAGGGGCCGGGCTCCTTGAAGGCCTTACGTGCCCGTGGTACGCTCTCGCCGGAGCGCGGCACCAGAGCCGCGAGTCGGGAGGACTCGGGGACACGCGATGGCGGAAGAGGAAAGCTTCAAAGTCACCGATCGGCGAGGACGCGCAAGGGAGGCCGATCGCGCCGAGCCCGAGCCGCTGTCAGGGGCGGAGTCGCGGGCATCGGTCGCGGGCGTTCCGGTCGCTGCGCCCGCCGCCCGGCCCGGTCAGTCCGCCGAGCCCGAGGGCGGGCGCGCCGACCTCGAAGAGCTCTTCGTGATGTTCGGGAGTTCCGCGATGATCAATCTGGGCGAGGCGGCCGACCCGGTGACCGGCGAGCGACGCGTGGATCTGGACCAGGCCCGGGATGCCATCGACGTGCTCCTCCTGCTGCGGGATAAGACCTCCGGCAACCGAACTGAGCAGGAGAGCCGGTTCCTGGAAAAGATCTTGTACGACCTTCAGATGCGGTTCGTCCGTGCTACCGAAGGCAGACAGCCGCGCTGAGAGGGTTCTCCTAGCAGGCTGCTGAAAAAGGCCCATCTGCTGCGTTGGCGCCCTCGGCCGCACGCTCAACGTACAGAGAGTACGCCTCGCGTGCGGCCCTCGGGCGCCGCCTTGCATCTGGACCTTTTTGAGCAGCCTGCTAGCTTTCCGCATCCTGCTAGATCCCTTCCGAGTTCGTTAGCGGGTCCGGATGATCGCCTGGCCTTCCTCCATCTGAACGCTCTCCACGGCGGCGGGGACCGGCCAGTGAAACAGTCCGGCACCCGATGGCCCCATCATCACGTACAGAAGATAGCTGTGAACGGGCTGCCGGCCCAGCGTGAGCTCGGTCAGCGTGACCGTGCCGTACCGCGTCGCGCCCCCCTCGACGCTGATCCGCCCTCTGACCGTGATCCAGACGGGTTGGTCCAGCCGCTTGTCCGGGATGTAAGGGAGGAGATAGCCGAACGGGGGCCCCTGGAGGATGTTGCGCAGCGCTGTCTGCCCCTGGGCGAAGAACTGGCCCTTGTCGAATCTCACGGTCAGCGGTGACAGGGGTATGCCGGCCGCCTCCGCCAGATGGCGGGACAGGAAGGCGTTGGCCTCGCGTTCGGTCAGAATGATCGGGTCCTTGCGGCTGGAACGCCCGGACTGGCGGAGCTCGACCTCGTAGAGCTTCTGCTGGGCCGAGTACCCGTCGCCCCTCGAGGTAGAGACCGGGCGAACCTCCGGGCTTCGAAATATATTGGCCGAAAGGAAAAGTACCCCCCCCGTAAGGACCAGGACCACCAAGACGACGATGACCAATACCAAACAACCGAAGCAGCCCAGTCTCATCAGCCGACCGTAGCACCTACCCTTCTTGGGTGTCAAAGTGATTATTTTTTAATACGTTCGGCCAATCATCTCGGCTGCCTTGACAACATTGCACTCATAATATATAAGTTTAGCAGGCTCAGATCTAAGGGGCCCGTGGCCCCGGGTAAAGGAGGAAAACCTATGGCGATCGTTCGATTCCGTCCCTTCGGTTCGGCTCTCGATCCGTTCCGTGACCTCTCTGATATGCAGTCCGAGATGAACCGTGTCTTCGACAGCTTCTTCGGCAGGCCAAGTCAGGTCGGCGGCGTGGAGCGCATTTGGGCGCCCGCGGTGGACATGTACGAGACCAAGGATGAGCTGGTGATCACCGCCGAGCTGCCGGGCCTCAACGAGAAGGACATTCATCTCTCCATCACGGGCGACGTGCTGACCCTCAAGGGCGAGCGGCACTGGAGCCAGGAGGAGAAGCAGGAAAACTACTACCGCGGGGAGCGGTGGTTCGGGAAGTTCGAGCGGGCTCTCCCACTGCCCATCCCGGTCCAGGCTGACAAGGTCAAGGCGAGCTATCGCGACGGCGTGCTGACCGTCACTCTCCCCAAGGCCGAGGAGATCAAGCCCAAGGAGATCAAGATCGACGTGATGTGACAGGCGGGACGCCGGCGGGGGAGGAGCGGATCCCTCCTCCGCCGGCCTCGCATCGGCGAAAGCAGACACTTCACAGAGGAGAGGCACGAGACATGGCAAAGGTGATCGGCATTGACCTGGGAACGACGAACTCGGTGGTAGCGGTCGTGGAGGGTGGGGATCCGACCGTCATCGCCAACCAAGAGGGGAGCCGCCTGACGCCCTCGGTCGTGGCGTATACGAAGGAAGGAGAAACGCTGGTGGGTCAGGTGGCCAAACGTCAGGCCATCACCAACCCGGAGAACACGGTGTCCTCCATCAAGCGCTTCATGGGGCGCCGCTACGACGAGGTGCTCCAGGAGATCAAGCTCGTCCCCTACAAGGTCATCAAGGCGCAGAACGGCGACGCCCGCGTCGAGATCCGCGGCAAGGTGTACTCGCCGCCCGAGATCTCCGCCCTGGTCCTCCGGAAGCTCAAGGAGGCGGCGGAGGCCTACCTCGGGGAGAAGGTACGCCAGGCGGTGATCACCGTGCCCGCCTACTTCAACGATAGCCAGCGCCAGGCTACCAAGGATGCCGGCGCGATCGCCGGCCTCGAGGTGCTCCGCATCGTGAACGAGCCCACCGCCGCCGCGCTCGCCTACGGCCTCGACAAGAAGAAGGACGAGACCGTTGCCGTGTACGACCTGGGAGGCGGCACTTTCGACATCTCCATCCTGGAGATCGGCGAGGGCGTGGTCGAGGTCAAGGCCACCAACGGCGACACCCATCTGGGCGGCGACGACTTCGACCAGCGCGTCATCGACTGGATCGCCGAGGAGTTCAAGAAGGAAAACGGCATCGACCTCCGGAAGGACCGCATGGCGCTCCAGCGCCTGAAGGAAGCCGCCGAGAAGGCCAAGTGCGAGCTGTCGACCACGGTGCAAACCGAGATCAACCTGCCGTTCATCACCGCCGACGCAACCGGGCCCAAGCACCTGGTGGTGACCCTGACCCGGGCCAAGCTCGAATCCCTCGTGGCGGACCTGATCGAGCGCAGCCTCACTCCCTGCCGCGAGTGCATGCGCCAGGCCGGGGTGACGCCGGGGGACATCGACGAGGTCATCCTCGTCGGCGGCCAGACGCGCATGCCCAAGGTGCAGGAAGAGGTCAAGAAGCTCTTCGGCAAGGAGCCGAACAAGACGGTCAACCCCGATGAGGTGGTGGCGGTCGGCGCCGCCGTCCAGGCGGCCGTCCTTACCGGCGAGGTGAAGGACATGCTGCTCCTGGACGTCACGCCGCTGTCGCTCGGCATCGAGACCCTGGGCGGCGTGATGACCAGGCTGATCGACGCCAACACCACGATCCCGACCAAGAAGACCGAGGTGTTCACCACGGCGGCCGACAACCAGCCCTCCGTGGAAGTGCACGTGCTCCAGGGGGAGCGCCCCATGGCCCGCGACAACCGCACGCTGGGGCGGTTCCATCTCGACGGTATCCCGCCGGCGCCGCGCGGCGTGCCTCAGGTCGAGGTGACGTTCGACATCGACGCCAACGGGATCCTGAACGTCTCGGCCCGGGACAAGGCCACCGGAAAGCAGCAGAACATCACCATCACGGCCTCATCCGGCCTCGCCAAGGACGAGATCGAGAAGATGAAGAAGGATGCCGAGGCGCACGCGGCCGAGGACGCGAAGCATCGAGAGGAGATCGAGATCAAGAACCGGGCGGATTCCCTCGTGTACACCACCGAGCGGACGCTCCGCGAGCACGGGGACAAGGTCTCGGCGGGAGACAAGCAGACCATCGAGACCGCGCTCGGCGAGGCGCGAGAGGCGCTGAAGAGCGACGACCTGGAGCGGATCAAGCGGGCCGAGGAGGATCTCCAGAAGGCTTCGCACAATCTCGCGGAGGCCATGTACCGGGAGGCGCAGGCCAAGTCTCAGCCGTCCGGGGCGCCGGGAGGCGCCGGAGACGGAGGGCAGGGGGGTGGCCAGAAGGGCGACGTGGTCGACGCCGAGTTCGAAGACCTCGGCGAGAAGAAGGACAAGTAGGCGACTGGCCGGCGGGAGGGACCGTGGCGCCCTCTTCGCCCCAAACTAACTATGAGACGCGATTACTACGGGGTGCTGGGAGTCGCCACGAGCGCCAGCTCGGCAGAGATCCGTCGCGCGTATCAGCGGCTGGCACGCCAGTACTCGCCGGACGTCAACCTCTGGGAGCAGGAGGCGCGGGCTCTCTTCGAAGAGATCGCGGAGGCCTACCGCGTGCTGAGCGACCCCACGGCGCGCGGCTTCTATGACCGCCAGTCGGGGCCGGCCTCGGGCGGGCGGGGCAAGACGTCCGCCGAGGCGCCGCGATCTAGCGGCCGCCGCGGCGACGACCTCCACGCCCCCGTCGAGGTCGCGTTCCGGCAAGCGGTGTCGGGTCTCGAGGCCGACGTGCCGGTGGAGCGGCTCTCCCCCTGCGCGAACTGCGGCGCGACGGGAGCAATGCGGGGCGCGATTCCCGCGCCCTGCAGCCGCTGCGGCGGAACGGGCGCGGTCTGGCGGGGCCGCGGCACGCTCGAGCCCGGGCCCTGTGCCGCCTGCGCGGGCTCGGGCGTGCGCGTGTCCGATCCCTGCCCGTCGTGCCGCGGACGCGGGGTGGCGCCGAGCCGGAGCGTGGTCCATGTGGCCCTGCCCCCAGGTCTCGACACGGGCGCGCAGTTCCGCATCCCCGGAGAGGGACACTCGGGGCCATTCGGTGGCCCCAGGGGCGACCTCGTCATCATCGCGCGCGTGCATGACGACCCCGTCTTCACGCGCAAAGGCGACAACCTCTACTGCGAGGTGCCGGTGACCATGATCGAGGCCGTGCTCGGGGCGCGCATCCCCGTGCCCACGGTGGACGGCGAGCTGAGCCTGGGGCTGCCGCCGGGCACCCAGAGCGGGCACATGTTCCGATTGCGCGGCAAGGGGATGCCGCGCCTGTCGGGGGGCGGGCGCGGCGACCTCTACGCGACCGTGCGGGTGGAGATCCCGCGGGGCCTTGACGCGCGCACCCAGGAGCTGTTCCGCGAGCTGGGACGGCTCCTGCCGGGCAATCCGCGGGCGCGATCGCGGGCAGCAGGCTCGGCATGACGCCCAGCAGCAAGCCGCTCTACATGATCGGCGTGGTGGCGGAGATGCTCAAGCTGCACCCCCAGACGCTCCGGATGTACGAGAAGAAAGGGCTCATCCGCCCGAGCCGCACGGTCGGGCGGACGCGCATGTACTCGCCCGAGGACGTGGAGGAGATCGCGCGCGTGACGCGGCTGGCGCGAGACCTCGGAGTGAATCTGGCGGGGATCGAGATCATCTTAAGGATGAGGCGCCGCATGCTGGAGATGCAGGCGCAGATCGAGGACCTGATGAATTACGTGCGAGCCGACATGGCTGAGTCGCGCGAACCGGCGGCCCGCGGCAAGGGCGAGGCCCTGGTGAGGGCGGCCTCGAGCCAGCTGGCGCCGGTGGACCTGTTCTGAGCGTCCTGATCCGGCCAGAAAGGATACGAGGTCATGGCTGACGAAAAAATCACCGCTGCGGAGCCGAGCGTCGTGGTCCCTGATGAACTGGCTCTCCTGCCGCTGCGGGACACCGTGCTCTTCCCCCAGTCCATCCTGCCGCTCGCGGCCGGACGGCGATCCTCGCTCAATCTGATCGAGGATGCCGTGCGCGGCGGGCAGCTCATCGGCGTGTTCACCCAGCGCGATCCCGCGACCGAGGAGCCGCAGGGCGCTGATCTTTACCGTATCGGCACGCTCGCCGCCATCCACAAGGTGCTCAAGCAGCCCGACGGAACGGTTCGGCTCATCGTGCAGGGGCTCGCGCGTGTCCGCCTCGCAGATGTGGTCCAGGTCAGGCCTTACTTGAAGGCGCGTGTCGAGGAGCCTTCGGAGGTGCCGCCGCCGGCGGGCGATCTCGAGACGGAGGCGCTCGTCCGGAACGTCTCGACCCTGTTCCGCCAGGTCGTCGCGCTCTCGCCTCTCTTGCCCGACGAGCTCGCGGCGGTGATCCAGAACGTCACCGAGCCCGGCCGGCTGGCCGACCTGATCGCCGCGTCGCTCCCGGGGCTGAGCACCCAGGTCAAGCAGGAGCTCCTGGAGACGACCGACGTCAAGGCGCGGCTCGCGCGGCTGGTGGCGGCGCTCACGAAGGAAGCGGAGGTCCTCGAGCTGGGCTCGAAGATCCAGTCCCGGGTCGAGTCCGAGGTGGGCAAGAGCCAGCGGGAGTTCTACCTGCGCGAGCAGCTCAAGGCCATCGAGAAGGAGCTGGGGCAGACCGACGATCGCGCCCAGGAGCTGGATGATCTGCGGCAGAAGATCGAGGCGGCGGGCATGACGGAGGAGGCCAAGAAGGAGGCGCTCCGGGAGCTGGACCGGCTGAGCAAGATGCCGCCCGCGGCGGCCGAGTACACGGTGGCGCGGACCTATCTCGACTGGCTGGTAGCGCTGCCGTGGAGCAAGGAAACCACCGACAACCTGGGCATTGCCAAGGCCCGCGCGGTGCTCGACGAAGACCACTGGGCGCTCGAGAAAGTCAAGGACCGGATCCTCGAGTACCTCGCCGTGAAGAGCATGCGGCCGGCCGGCAAGGATCCGATCCTGTGCTTCGTCGGTCCGCCGGGTGTCGGCAAGACCTCGCTCGGCCGCTCCATCGCTCGGGCGCTGGGGCGGAAGTTCCATCGGATCTCCCTGGGCGGCATGAGGGACGAGGCGGAGATCCGCGGCCACCGGCGCACGTATATCGGCGCGCTCCCTGGCCAGATCATCCAGGGGCTGAGGAGGGCGGAGTCCAAGAACCCGGTATTCATGCTGGACGAGATCGACAAGCTCGGGATGGACTTCCGCGGCGATCCGGCCTCGGCCCTGCTCGAGGTCCTCGACCCCGAGCAGAACGTGGCCTTCCGGGATCACTACATCGACGTCGCCTTCGACCTGTCGAAGATCCTGTTCATCACGACGGCCAATGTGCTCGACCCGGTGCCGCCGGCGTTGCGCGACCGGATGGAGATCATCGAGATCGCGGGCTACACGGAGGAGGAGAAGATCCACATCGCCCGGAAGCACCTGCTGCCCAAGCAGGCGAAGGACCACGGCTTGCCGGGGGCCGAGATCAGCTGGACCGACGCGGCCCTACGGCTCCTGGTGCGCAACTACACGCGCGAGGCGGGGCTCCGCAACCTCGAGCGCGAGATCGCGGCAGTCACCCGAAAGGTCGCCAAGCGCCGCGTGGAGGGCCACACCGAGCCCGTGGAGGTGACGGAGGCGCTGGTGGGCGAGTTCCTGGGCGCGCCCAGGTATCAGATCGAGGAGCTCGAGGAGCGCACCCGCGTGCCCGGCGTGGCGGTGGGCCTCGCCTGGACCCCGACCGGTGGCGACATCCTGTTCATCGAGGCGACCCGGATGAAGGGGAGCAAGACCCTGACCCTGACGGGCCAGCTCGGCGACGTGATGAAGGAGTCGGCCCAGGCCGCGCTCTCCTGGGCGCGCTCGCACGCGAGCGATCTGGGCATCCGCTCGGACTACTGGGAGACCTCCGACATTCATGTCCACGTGCCGGCGGGAGCGATCCCCAAGGACGGCCCGTCGGCTGGGGTGACCATGGTCACCGCCCTGGTCTCCCTGATGACTCAGCGTCCGGTCCGGCCCCGTCTGGCCATGACCGGGGAGGTGACCCTTTCGGGTCGTGTGCTACCGGTAGGCGGGATCAAGGAGAAGGTGCTGGCCGCCAAGCGGGCGGGCGTCACCACCCTGATCCTGCCACAGCGCAACGAGAAGCACCTCCTGGAGGACGTGCCCCGCGACGCGCGCGAGGGCATGAGCTTCCGCCTGGTGGACTCCGTGGATCAGGTGCTCGATCTTGCGCTGGAGGAGCCGATCCCGCGTGGCAACCGCATCCGGGAGTCCCTCCTTCGGGCCAGTAACTGACTCCCAACTCACAGTCCTGAAAGGCCGAAATGGGTCACTGGCCTCCGGTGGCCCATTTTCGCGTTTGCGTCCGGATCCAGGCTCAGCTATGTGCTATGTTGGAATCGCTGTGTTGCTACAGATCTTGGTCGTCACTGTTGCGTTCCTGGCCTCCTCCTGGCCCGTGTCGGGGGTGGAGGCCGCGGGCGCGTTTCGTCTGGTCGATGAGGAGGGTGTCACCCACATCACCGACACGCCCAACGACCCGCGCTACAGCCGCATCCCGGGCTTCTCGGGAACGGCCTCTGGCTGGTTCAAGGTTCCAGAGGCGGTGCGCGGCGGTCCGGCCTTTGCCCAGGCGATCCGAGATACCGCCGAGCGGTACGGCGTGAGCGCTATCCTCGTGGAGGCCGTGATCCGGGTCGAGTCGGCTTTCAACCCCTGGGCTGTCTCGCGCAAGGGCGCTCAGGGGCTGATGCAGCTCATGCCCCGGACCGCCAGCGCCTTGGGAGTCCGGGACTCGTTCAACCCGCAGCAGAACATCGACGGCGGGGTGCGGCACCTGCGCTACCTTCTCGATCGCTATCCCGGGAATGTGTCGCTCGCGCTGGCTGCCTACAATGCGGGCGAAGGCGCCGTGGACTACCACCGCGGGATCCCGCCGTACGCGGAGACCCGGCAGTATGTGCAGAAGGTGCTGGAACGGACCGGGCCAGTCCCCGTGAAGGCCGAGCCCGTCCACGAGCCGGTCCAGGTGATCTATCGCTACGAGGACCCCGACGGGACCCTGAACTTCAGCAATGTCCCGCCGGTGAGTCGGGCCAAGGATAGCCGCTAAGAAACTCCGAAGGGGGCCTCGAGGCTCCCTCCGATTCGTATCGCCCCACCGCCGCTTCCAGGCGGCTCACGTCGAATGCGGGCAACTGGTGACTTTGCGCGCGAGCCGGGGGCCCTGGCTCGCACCTACAACGGCTCCGGGGACGCCACAGGCCTGCGAGCCTCAGGCCTCGCGGCGCCAGACCAGATCGAGAAAGTGATCGAGGAAACCGTCGCGCACGAACACTAGGGCCGCCTCCCGCGTGGAGCGGTTGTCCATGCCCCACAGCGCCGCCCGCTTGCCCCGATCCTGGTCCATCTGGATGAAGACCTGCTGGTCGCGGGTGAACGCCACCGGCAGGTCCTCGTAGATCTGGGCCGCGAATGCGTTGACGCCGGGGCCGCCGACGGCGACGGCCGGGAACAGCTCGGCCATCTCCTGGTTGAGGATCCACATGTCGGTGACGACGACCGCGGCGCAGCTCTCCTTGCCCTTGCCGCGCGTGTTGATTGCCTGCTTGACCTCATAGGCGATCGGCCGGTCTTCCTCCTCGGGCAGGATGCCGTAGCCGACCACGAGGAGCACGGTGTTGCGGACGTCGAAGTAACGCGGCATCAGCGGATCAGGCGGGCCAGCTCACGGAACTCATCGGTGTCCGCCTGGCGCAGGAGCTGGAACAGGACGCTCTCGGTGGCCGTGACCACCACGCCCGCCTGCCGGAGCTGATCCATGGCCAGGCGCCAGTTGCCCTGAGTGCGGGAGGTGACGGCGTCGGCCGCCACGTGCACCGTGTAACCGAGGGCGATGAGATCGATCGCGGACATCAGCACGCAGACGTGGGCCTCGATGCCCGCGAGCACCACGTGGCGCGCGCCGGTGGCCTCGAGCCGCGCGCGGAACGAATCGATCCCGCAGCAGGAGAAGGTCACCTTCGGGAGGGGCTCGACCCCGGGGCCCAGCGTGTCCAGCAGCTCTTGGAGCGTATGGCCCAGCCCCTTCGGATACTGCTCCGTCAGGAGGATCGGCAAGCGCAACCGCCGCGCGGAGGTGGCCAGGATCTTGATGTTCCGCATGACTTCTTCGCGGTGGTCGGCGTCCATGGCATGGAAGAGGCGTTCCTGGACGTCGCACACCACGAAGGCCGTGCGCTCTGGTGTCAGGGTCATGAGATGGGGCTCCTGGAGTTGGCTCATCGCGACCTCCCGAGATGCTGGTCGGAGACGGCGCTATCGTCTCACATTCCCGGACATCTGCAACCGGAGTCGCCCCCTCCGTCTTGGGAGAGAAGGCAGGGTGAAGGGGATCTCGCTCGAGCGCGCCGGGCGGAGTCCGACGAGCCATCAAAGGCTGCGGTCGAGCCCGCGGTACTGGATGGCCTCGGAGACGTGCTCGGCGGCGATGTCGGCGGCACCGGCGAGGTCGGCGACGGTCCGCGCGACTTTGAGGATGCGGTCGTGGGCCCGCGCAGAGAGGCCGAGCCGCGTGACGGCCAGCCCCAGGAGCTGCGCACCCGCCTCTGGCAGCGCGCACCAGCGCCGCGCCTGGCGTCCGGTCATCCGCGCGTTGACCCGCACATCGGTCCCGGCGAAGCGCTCGTTCTGCCGGGCCCGCGCGGCCGCGACGCGGGCGCGGATGGCCGCCGAGGCTTCCCCCGCCGTGGTCGAAGCGAGCTGGGCATAGGCGACGGCGGGGATCTCAAGGTGGAGATCGATCCGATCCAGGAGCGGGCGCGAGAGCCGCGAGAGGTACCGAGCGCGCTCGCCCGGCGAGCAGCCGCAGGCCTGGATGGATGGGCATCCGCGGCGGCAGGGATTGGCAGCGGCGATGAGCTGGAAGCGGGCGGGGAAGGCGGCGCTGCCGGCGGTGCGCGAAACCACCACGTGCCCTTCCTCCAGCGGCTGGCGCAGCGATTCGAGGACGCGCTGGGTGAACTCGGGCAGCTCGTCCAGGAAGAGGACGCCATGATGGGCGAGGCTCACCTCGCCCGGATGCGGGATGCCGCCTCCGCCGATGAGCCCGGCTTCGGAAGCGCTGTGATGAGGCGCGCGGAACGGCCGCTCGCTGACAAGGCCGCGATCGCGGGGCAAGAGGCCGCAGACGCTCCACACCACCGAGACCTCGATCGCCTCCTCGAGCGAGAGCGGCGGCAAGACGCTGGCCAGCCGTCGCGCCAGCATGGTCTTGCCCGCGCCGGGTGGCCCGATCATGATGACGTTGTGGCCACCGGCCGCGGCGATCTCGAGGGCACGCTTGGCAGAGGCGTGCCCTCGCACGTCGGCGAAGTCCACGCCGTCCGCCGGGCGGCCCGTGAGCCATCGGACCGCGTCGACGCGGGCGGGTTCGACGGCGCGCTCGCCGTTCAGGTATTCGACAGTGTCGTGGATCGTCCTCACCGGGATCACCTCCACGGCCTCCACCGCGGAGGCCTCCGCGGCATTGTCGGCGGGCACGACCAGCGGTGCGTACTTCCGGCGGCGGCAGTGGAGCGCCACGGGGAGGACGCCGCGCACCGGCCGCACACAGCCGTCCAGTGATAGCTCTCCGAGGACGAGGGCGCGCTCGAGGCGCTCCGGCTTCACCAGGCCGGTTGCGCAGAGAATTCCGAGCGCCATCGGTAGATCGAAGGCCGCGCCCTCTTTGCGGAGACCGGCGGGGGCGAGATTGACGGTGATACGATCGGCGGGGAACTCGAAGCCGGCGTTCCGGATGGCGGCCCGGATGCGATCGCGGCTCTCGCGGACGGTGGAATCGGGCAGTCCAACCGTGGTGAAGGACGGCAGCCCCGAGGTGACATCCACCTCCACCGACACCGTGGCCGCCTCGATGCCCTGAAGCGTGGCCGACCGGACCCTCGCCAGCATGGGCAAGAGTCTGAGGAGGGCCGCCCCCGCCGTCAACGCCTCAAGTCCGATACAGGGTGTCCCCGACGGGGCCGTGGCCGAATATCGGGCTCCCAGCCAACGTCGAACTGGGCCAGGCTGAAGACCGTCGGGTCATGACCGATCCTGGAGGAAGACCTATGCGCATCAAAGACACTCTGGGAGTCCTCGCCCTCACCCTGGCCGCGGTCCTTCCGGCCGCCGCGGCGGAGCCGCCGCTGATTCCCCTGACGCACGAGGAGCTCGGTCGCGTCATCGACGACCTGGCGGGCCAGATCCACGGCCTTGGGCAGCGCTGGCGCGGGCACTTCCTCGGCAACGAGCCCCCCGGCGAGCGCCCGCTCATCAGCATCATGCTGAGCTACCGCCAGGAGCTGGGACTCTCGGCGGCGCAGGTTCAGGAGCTGGAGCGGCTCAGGGCCGATTTCCAGCGGGAGGCGATCAAGCGGGACGCCGATCAGCGGGTGGGGGAGATGGATCTGGCCGCGCTACTGCAGGCTGATCCGGTGGACATGGGCAAGGTGGAGGCCAGGATCCGCGAGATCGAGCGCCTGCGGGCTGATCTGCGCCTGGCGCGGATCCGCACGATCGAGCAGGGCAAGGGCCAGCTCGCTCAGGACCAACGGGCGAAGCTCGCCAGCTTGCTGGCCGACCCCTGGGCGCGTCCCCCGGGGTGGGGAACCAGGCCTTCGCCTTCCGGCCCGCTTCGGCCGCAAAGCCTGTGAATCAGGTGAGCTGCTGACGTCTTACCGCTGGAAGCAAAGGAAGGTGGGGTGGTCCTGCTGGACGTGGTCGCACCACTCCCAGTTCCTTGCTTGCGCCCTCCCAGCGGTCTGAAGGCCGGGGGAGGCGCAGCCGGCGAGGAGTGAGAGCCCGAGCGCCGCCAGCACGGCCACCCTGATCAAGCTCGGCAGGCCCAGCGGGACTCTCAACGCTCTCTCCCCTCATTCGACTCAGTCGTGTCGCCCGGGGCGGAGCGCTCGGAGCCAGCGCAGAACCGGTGCGTGCGCGGCTCCCGACCGCCTTGTCCGTCCCGGGCAACACATGACCACAGCAAGAGCCGGGCCATGTCCAGATACCCAAGAAGTCGAAGAGTTCCGCGGCACGAGCGCCGTTTGACCTACCAAGATTGTCAAGCCGACTACGGAATCCGGAGCGCTACTGGTTCAGCCTCCGTTTGAGGAAGCCGAGGAGGCCCTGGGGCATGAAGATCACCATGGCGGTGAAGATCAAACCCACAGGGATGAGGTAATACTCGGTGAAGAAGCGCGAGAAGCCCTCGCGCAGCAGGAGGAAGAAGGCGGCGCCCGCGACCGGGCCCACGAGGGTGCCCATCCCGCCCATCACGTTGAAGATCACGACCTCGCCCGAGATCAGGAAGAACACGAAGTCGGGCGCGGCGAACTTGTTCTGGAGCGCGTACAGCACGCCGGCCAAGCCGGCGAAGAGGCCCGAGAGCATGACGGCGACGATCTTGTAGCGCTCCACGGGGTAACCGATGGCGCGGGTGCGCGGCTCGTTCTCGCGGATGGCCTGGAGGACCATGCCGAACGGCGACCGGGTGATCCGGCGGAGCACGAGGTACGAGAGGGTGACGACGGCGAGGACGAACCAGTGGAGGGTGTCCGACGTGAACGGGACCGAGAACAGGCCCGGGATCGATAGGTCGGGGCGGCGGAAGGTGAGGCCGTTCTCGCCGCCGGTGACGGCGGTCCAGGTGAAGATGATGACGTAGAAGATCTGGGAGAACACGAGAGTGGTGATGGAGAAGTAGATGTCGCGGAGCCGCGTGGCGAAGTAGGCGACGAAGACCGCGACCGCCGCCGCGCCCACGAGGCCGTAGAGGAGGGCGAGCCAGAGGTTGGGCGGGCTCACGGTGAGCAGGGCGGCCGCCGTGCTGTACATCCCGAGGCCGAAGAAGGCCGAGTGGCCGAAGGAGACCATCCCCGTGTAGCCGATCAGGATGTCCGAGGACATCGCGAGGAGGCCCCAGATCAGGATCTCGGTGACGAAACGCCGCCAGAACTCGGGCAGCGCGAGGGGCGCCGCGATCAGGAGCGCCAGGATGATGACGAAGCCGGCCCAGTAGCCGGCGGCGGGCCGAGCGCTCATTTGGGAGTGGGGACGAAGAGGCCGGTGGGCCGGATCAGAAGGGTCAGGATCAGGACCACGGAGGAGACGATGACCGCCTGGGCGGGGCTTATCCAGAGGGCGGCATAGGCCTCGAGCAGGCTGATGAAGATGGAGGCCAGGATGGAGCCGCCGAGGTTGCCCATGCCGCCCACGACGACGACGATGAAGGCCTTGAGGATCCAGTCGAGCCCCATGGCGTGGTTCACGCCGACGAGCGGGCCGAAGAGCACGCCGCTGGCCGCGGCCATGCCGGCGCCGATGGCGAAGACCACGGTATGGACGAGGGGCACGGGGATGCCCATGGCCGCGGCCATGACCCGGTCCTGCGTCGTCGCGCGGATCCAGATGCCGTACGTGCCGTGCTTCAGGAACAGGTAGAGGGCGCCGATGATGGCTGCCGACAGGAGCGCGATGACGATCCGGTAATACGGGTACTCGAGGTAGAAGAGCCGGAAGTGCCCGGTGAACGGCTCCTGGATCTTCCGCGCCACCGGCCCGTACTGCCACAGCGCGTAGTTCTGGAGGACGAGGGAGATCCCGAAGGTGGCGAGGATGGTGGTCAGCGGATCGCGGCCGAGCAGCGGGCGCAGCGTCGTGATCTGGATCACCGCGCCCACCAGCGCGATGGTCATGGAGGCGACGAGCAGGGCCAGCCAGAAATTGCCGGTGGCGACGAGTACGGTGGTGCCCACATAGGCGCCCAGCATGAACAGCTCGCCGTGTGCGAAGTTGACGACGTCCATGATCCCGAAGATCAGGGTGAGGCCGGAGGCGACCAGCGCCAGGATCATGCCGGTGACGATGCCGTTGATGGTCTGGATGAGGAGCTGCTCGAGCACGCTACACCCCCAGGTACTGATGGATGACGGCGTCGTCGTGCCGGAGATCCGAGGCTCGGGCGTGATGGCGCACCACACCCTTCTCCATGATGTAGACGCGCTGGCTCGCCTCGAGGGTGAGCGGCACGTTCTGTTCCACCAGCAGGATCGCCACGCCGTCTCGATGGAGCGCGTCGATGATCTGGCTGATCTGCGCCACCATGCGGGGCATCAGGCCTTCCGTGGGCTCGTCCAGGAGGATGATCTTCGGCCCGAGCATCATGGCGCGGGCGATGGCGAGCATCTGCTGCTCGCCGCCCGAGAGGGTGCCGCCGGCCTGGTTGCGTCGCTCGGCCAGCACCGGGAAGTACTCGTAGACCTTGTCGAGCAGCGCCCGCTTTTTCTCCTCCGTCACGCCGCGACGGTCGAGACCGGTCCGGAGGTTCTCCATGACGGTGAGGAGGCGGAAGATCCGGCGGTCCTCCGGCACATAGCCGATACCGAGCCGCGCCAGCCGATGGGCCGGCATCCGCGTGACCGGGCGTCCCTCGAGCGCCACCGTGCCCTCGGTCGGGTGGACCAGTCCCATGACGGTCTTGAGCGTGGTGCTCTTGCCCACGCCGTTCCGGCCGAGGAGACCGACCACCTCGCCCGGCATGACGTCGAGCGACACGCCATTGAGGATGTGGCTCTTGCCGTAGTAGGTGTGGATCTGGTCCACGCGGATGAGCGGCTGCGCCTGCGGCTCGGGAGCGCTCACGTCTTGAGATAGACCTCGAGCACCTTCGGGTCGCGCTGGATCTCCGCCGGCGTGCCCTCGGCGAGGATCTCCCCGTAGTGCAGCACCGTGATCCGCTGGGCCAGCTCCATCACCACTTGCATGTCGTGCTCCACGATCAGGATGGTGAGGTCCCTGGCGATTCGCCGCACCAGCCCCATGGTGTCGTGAGTCTCGGCCGCGCTCATCCCCGCCGTCGGCTCGTCCAGGCACAGGAGGCGGGGCTCGGTCGCCAGCGCGATGCCGATCTCGAGATTGCGCTGCTCGCCGTGGGAGAGGTTGGCCGCCAGCTCCCCTTCCTTGCCCTGGAGCCCGACCGCTTCGAGGACGGTCAGGGCGCGGTCCACGATGTCCTGGTAGGCGCGATGGTGGGTGAGGAGGCTCCAGCCGTGGCGGCGCGACTGGGCGGCGATGCGCACGTTCTCGAGCGTGGTGGCATTGGGCAGGATATTGGTGATCTGGTAGGAGCGGGCGATGCCGCGCCGGGAGATGCGGTCGGGCGGGAGGCCCGCGATGTCCTCGCCCGCGAAGATGATGCGGCCGCCCGTGGGGCGCAGCACGCCGGTCACACAGTTGAAGAACGTGCTCTTGCCGGCCCCGTTGGGTCCGATGATGGCCCGGATCTCACCGGGCTCCACGGCGAAGCTCACGTTGTTGAGCGCGGTGAGACCGCCGAAGCGTACCGCGAGGCGCTCGGTGCGGAGGATCGGGGAGGGGCCGCCGCCCCGGCCGTTGCCGGCCGGGGCGGCCATGGAGCGACCAGGGGTCACTAGGAAACTCGGAGGGGGGCTTCGCCCCCCTTCCGGAGCCTCCCCCCAGGAATCGTGGCGCCGGCAAAGCCGGCGCTCGAGCCTGGATCACCGGGCACGAGCTTTTCCTCCGACACGCTCCTAGCAGGCTGCTGAAAAAGGCCCATCTGCTGCGTTGCGCCCTCGGCCGCACGCTCAACGTACAGAGAGTACGCCTCGCGTGCGGCCCTCGGGCGCCGCCTTGCATCTGGACCTTTTTGAGCAGCCTGCGAGTTTTTCCCCACGCTCCTAGGCGAACTTGCAGGCGGGCGGGAAGGCCGTCTTTTCCTTCGGCACCACCTCGAGGATGTGGTGCTTGCCGCCCTTGATGTCGAAGATGAACTCGCGGAGAAAGGCCTGGTGGTCGTCCCTGCGCAGGGTCTTGTCCCCCTGCGGGAAGTCGTCGCCCTCTCTCATCTCCAGGCCCTCGAGCGCCTCGATCAGCTTGGGCGTGTCCTCCCGGCCCCGGAAGCCCGACTTCTGCAAGCCGAGCTTGAGGCAGTTCATGGCCTCGAAGTTCGATTGCACGTAGCGGTCCGGCAGCGGCCCCGAGGGGTCGATCTGCTTGAGCCGGGCCACCGCCTCCTCGAAGAACTTCTTGTGAGAGGGCGTGTTGAGCGGCGCGTCCAGCACGGGGACGTAGCGGTTGATGCCGACGAAGCCCTCGATCTTGCTCCCGAGGGCGGGGAGGTTGGTGGATTCGGCGACGGCGCCATCGCCCGCCCACTTGTACTTCTTCGTGAGACCCAGATCGAAGGCCTGATTCCCGATGGTGACGCCGTCCTTGCCGAAGAAGATCCCGAAGAGCCCGTCGAAATTGCCCGTGATCTTCGAGAGGAACGGCGTCATGTCGGCGGTGCCGAGCTGGATGCCGGTGGTGCCCGCGACCTCGCCGCCGGCCTTCTTGATCTGCTCGGCGTAGGCGTCGCGGGTGGATTGGCCCCAGGCGTAGTCCGCGTAGGCGAGATGCCACTTCTTCCCCATCTTGTTGACCAGGTAGGGGGCGAACGCCACGGCCTGAGCCGGCGCGTAGTCGAAGGGCCGGAAGGTGTACTTGCTGCACTTGGACGTGGTGATCGTCGTGTCGAGGCACACGCCGATCATGTTGACGATCTTGTGCTCATCCCAGACCGGCATGCAGGCCAGGCACACGTTGGAGAGGAAGCCGCCCTCGTGCGCGTCGATCTTGTCCTCGACCACGAGCTTCTCGGCTTTGCGCCGTCCGACATCCGGCTTGGACTCGTAGTCGCCGATGACGAGCTCGATGGGGCGCCCGTTGACACCGCCCGACTTGTTGATGCGGTCCACAGCCATCTGGGTGCCGATGAGCGCGGTCTTGCCGCCGGCCGCCGCTGCGCCGGAAAGCGGCTGAAGCGTGCCGATCTTGTAGGGCTTGGCCTGGCCGAAGGCGCTTCGCCAGGGCGCGGGCACCAGCATCGAGGCGCCGAGGGCGCCCGCGGTTGCGGCACCCAGGCCCAGCAGCCGGCGGCGCGTGACCTTGCCGCTGTACCAGAAGCTCTTCGCCCACTCCTCGTCTTTCCAGTTCTCTGCCATGATCGGGACCCTCCTTTGATCCGGTTAGCGATGATCGATCCGGTTAGCGATGATCCGGTTGATTCCGTCGCGCCGCCGCCGTCTCGAGCGCCCCGGCGAAGGCGTCGAGCGTCCGCTCGATCTCCTCGTCCCCGTGAGCGAGCGACACGTAGAACTTCTGAGCCGCCTTGACCACGCCACGGCGAATCAGTTCCCGCGTGAAGGCCGTGTGAAGCGCGCGGTCAGCGGTGAGCGTGGCGCGGTAGTCGATGATGGGCCGCTCGGTGAAGTAGATTTCGAAGACGGGCGCCTCGCCGGCCACCTGGGCTCGCTGGCCCGCGGTCCGCGCCGCCTGCTGGAGGCCGTCCTTGATCCTGGCGCCCGTCGCGAACAGCCGCTGGTATGTTCCCGGCTTCTTCAGCTCGGTGAGCGTCGCCAGCCCGGCGGCGGCCGCGATGGGATTGCCGTTCAGCGTCCCGGCCTGGGCGACGAACTCGGGCGTGCCGTCCAGATCCGGCGCCAGGTGGCGCATGATGTCGCGGCGGCCGACGACGGCGGCCAGCGGGAAGCCACCGCCGACGATCTTGCCCAGCGCGGTCATGTCCGGCACGACGCCGTAGTACTCCTGGGCGCCGCCATAGGCGAAGCGGAACCCGGTGACGATCTCGTCGAAGACGAGCGGGACGCCGCGGCGGCGCGTGATCTCCCGCACACCCTCGAGGAAGCCTCGCTCGGGCGCGATGAGCCGCTGGAAGGGCTCCATGATCACGGCGGCCAGGTCCCGGTGATGGGTTTCGATGATGGCCTCGGTCTCGGCCAGATCGTTGAACGGCGCGATCAGCACTTCCGCCTGGATCGCGTGAGGGATGCCCGCCGAGTCCGGCGTCGGGGCCGGGAAGGCCTTGGGCGCTCGGGGTCCGACGCTCATCAGCGAGTAGTCGTGAGTGCCGTGGAAGCCGCCCTCGAACTTCAGGATCCTGTCCCGCTTGCGCCAGGCGCGGCACAGACGTAACGCGAGGAAGGTCGCTTCCGTTCCCGTGGAGCAGAACCGGATCTGCTCGGCGCAGGGCACGGCGCGGCAGACCTCCTCGGCAAGGGCCAGGGTGGGCTCGCTCAGCTGGAAGTAGGTCGTGCCCTTCCTGAGCTGTGCCTCGACGGCGGCGAGCACGGCCGGATGGGCGTGGCCCAGGACGAGGGGGCCCGAGCCAAGGATGTAGTCGATGTATTCCCGTCCCGAGAGGTCGTAGAGGCGCGCGCCGCGGGCCTCGCGGACGATGAAGGCCAGCTCCTGCGGGGCGTAGTAGCCGCCGAGGACACCTCCGGGCAGGAGGCGCATGGCCTTCTCGAGCAGCGCGTCTTCTTCGGAGCTGCGGTCGGGCGGACGTCCCATCAAGCCTCGCTGGGAACATCGGAGGGGGCCTCGACGCCCCCCTCCGAGGCCTCCCCCAGAGCAGGGTTGCGCCCGCGGGCGGGCGCTCGAACGCGGGTTGCTCCGCCACGCTCCCCCGGGTCGGAAAGGCTGGCCCTTCTTATACCGTACAAGGCCGCGGCCTGCAACGAGATTCGGCCCAGATTCGGCCCCGGGGGGCCGCCTCGAAGCGCTCCATTCGATGCGCCAGGCGGGGGTGTGGGAACGGCGCGAGGCGGCCTTGCCGAGGCCGCTTGAGATGCGGCGATTATGGCCGTGACGTGAGGGCGGCGTTCCCCTGCGCGCGCCGAACCCGACGAACGAGGCCGGGTTGGATGACGAGATGAGGTGGACCCAGAGCGCCCTGTGACTTGGACGGATGGCCGCGCGGTCGGATAGAATGGCGTATGGCCGTCGAGAGAAGCGCACTGCTTGTCATCCGCCCGGGCGAAGCGCCGCCGCCCGATCCCGTGCGCGAGATGACTGCGGAGCAGCGTCTCGAGATGATGTGGCCCCTGGCCCTGGACACCTGGGCGTTCATGGGAGAGCCGGTCGTTGAACCCCGACTTCCACGACATGTTGTCCGCACTGTCAGAGCAGGGCGCTGAGTATCTCCTCGTGGGGGCATATGCCCTGGCGGTGCATGGGCTGCCCCGGGCCACGGGGGACATGGATCTCTGGGTGCGTCCGAGCCAGGACAACGCGCCGCGCGTGCTCGCCGCTCTCGCCCGGTTCGGCGCCCCGGTGGGCGGCCTGTCGGAACGCGACCTCGTGACGCCGGGAACCGTGTTCCAGATCGGGGTGGCTCCACGCCGCATCGATATCCTGACCGCCATCGACGGCGTCGAGTTCGAGGAGGCGTGGGCCGCCCGCCGTATCACGCGGGTGGGCACTCTGGATGTCCCGGTGATCGACCGCCGGCATCTGCTGCGCAACAAGAAAGCGACAGGGCGGCCCCAGGACTTGGCCGACGCCGTACGCCTGGAGGAGCTCGGGTGAGCGGGCGCCTGCCAGCCGCGAGCCGGCGTCAGAGCAAGCCGGAGGCGCGCAGGGCGAGCCGGATGCGGTGGCGCTCGTCCTCGCAGACCGGCGTGAGCGGCGGGCGGACGTGGGCGGCCGAGATGCGCCCCAGGATCGCCAGCGCCTCCTTCATCCGGTTGTGCATGTCCACGAAGGGCGGCGCGTAGAAGACGCCGACGAGCGGGGCGAGGCGCTCATTGATCGCGTGCGCCTGCTCGAGATCGCCTGCCTTCACCGCGGCGAAGAGCGCAGCCTGAAGGTCGGCCGTCACGCTGCCCATGCCTGAGATGCAACCGTCGGCGCCCAGAAGGAAAGTGGCCATGAGCGACATGGTGAAGGACGAGAGCATGGCCACGGGCCGCCCCGAGCCGCGGAGCGCGCGGAGGTTCTTCTCGTAGGCCACGATGTCGTTGGACCAGTCCTTGACGCCCGCCACCGACGGGATCTTGCACAGCTCGGCGAGGGTCTCGGGGCTATAGCCGATGCCCGAGGCGGGCGGGTACTCGAAGACGATGAGCGGCAGGTCCACCGCGTCGGCCAGCACCGAGAAGTGCCTCAGCACCATGTCCGGCTTCTGCTGAGCGCCCCACATGAACAGGGTGGGCGGGAAGACCAGGAGCCCGGCGGCTCCGGCTGCCCTGGCGTCCCGCGACAATTCGACGGCCTCTTGCGTGCCATCCGAATAGACCCCGGCGATCACCGGCGCCTTGCCCGCCATCTCGTCGAGCGCGATGGCGAGCGCGCGCTTGCGCTCCTCCCGGCTGAGAGAGGAGACCTCGGCCGCATGGCCGTTGGCGACGATGGCGGTCACGCCCGTGGTCTCGGCCAGCCAGCGCAAGTGCTTCCGGTATGCGGGCTCGTCGATCTGGAGATCGGCGGTGAAGGGCAGGAGGTTGGCCGGGATGCAGCCCTGGAAGCGCAATTGGTTCGTCATGCCGATGACCTCAGTTTAGGTAGCATAGCCAGCAGCCCTACCAGGGCGCGACGGAGAACGCGTTGGGGATGTGGCGGATCGCCTTGACGCCGCCCTCGTCGTTGATGATGACGGAGACGACGTCGAAGCGGCAGGGCGTGTGCCGGATCCGCTTCTGCTTGAGATAGCCGTGGGCCAGCTTCGCGAGCCGGTTCTGCTTGCGCGTGTGAACCCCCGCCTGGGGGGAATCGCCCTCGAGGTCGCGGCGCGTCTTGACCTCTACGAAGACGAGCGTCTTGCCCTCCTTCGCAACGAGGTCGATTTCACCGGCGCGGGTGCGGACATTTCTGTCCACGATCGCGTAGCCGCTCCGCGTGAGGAACCGCGCGGCCTCCTCCTCTCCCTTGATCCCCGTGGTTCTGCGAGTGTCGGTGGGCACGGTGCTACTCCTTGACCAGCACAAGATCGAACGCGACCGCCCTCTGCCCCCCCTTGGGGTAGAGCTGGGTCGTCAGCGGCCGGTAGCCGGGCGCAGATGCCTTGAAGTGGATATGGGAGGGCCGCCCGTAGTAGGGCGGCGGGGAGTCGGTGTCGAAGCGGTACGCGCCGCTCTCCCCGGTCACCTGCGAGCCACGGTGGGCGTCGTCGTACTCCCCGCGCGGGTTGGCCTGCCACCACTCGATGCGCGCGCCCTTGATCGGCTCGCAGGTGGCGGCCGACTTGACCACCCCGCTCACGACGAGCCCCTTGCCGGTAGCCTCGCGCAGCGGCGCGCCGGGCTTGTAGAAGGGACCCTCGATGTCGGGGGCAGTGGGCGCGCACTTGGGCTGAGCGGGCGCGGATGCTGTCAGGGTCAGCACCAACGCCGTCGTGACGAGCAGCAGTGCGCTTCGCGCCATCTCCATCACCTCAGCTCCAGAAGAACAGCTCTCCCTGACTCCATACGCCGCGGAAACCTCGGCGGTGCAGGGGACACGGCCCGTGCTTGGCCAGCGCCGAGCGGTGCTCGTCGGTCGAGTAGCCCTTGTGACGGCCGAAGCCGTACTGCGGGAACTCCCGATCCGCCTGTTCCATGATCCGGTCCCGCGTCACCTTGGCGACGATCGAGGCCGCCGCGACCGTGGCCGAACGCTGGTCGCCTCGGACCAGGTTGCGCTGCGGGCACGGTAGCCCTGCCAGCTCCACCCAGTCGGTCAACACCAGCTCCGGTTCCAGTGCCAGTCCCTGGAGCGCCCGCCGCATCGCGAGCCGCGTGGCCTCGAGGATATTGACCCGGTCGATGGTCGCCGCGTCGATGATCCCCACCGCCACCGCCATCGCGCCCCCCTGGATCTGCCCGAAGAGCTGCGCGCGCTCCTCCGGGGTGAGCCGCTTGGAGTCGTCCACCCCGTCGATCACTCCGCCCGGCCGCAGCACCACGGCCGCCGCCACCACGGGCCCTGCAAGCGGGCCCCGCCCCGCCTCGTCGACCCCCGCCACGCGAACGAGGCCGCGGCGCCAGGCGGCCAGCTCAAAGCGATACGGAACCGCCGCCGTCGCTCCTCTCCCGGCTGTGCGTCGGAAATTCACCGCAGCCTCCAGCACACCGCCGACTCGCCGCGGTTCGAGCGCCGGCGGGGCCGGCGCAATCCGTTCCCTGGGGGCATGGGAGGGGGCCGTCCAGGCCCCCTCCCAGGGATCTAGCGTGGTGTCCCAGAAATCTGTTGACTCGCGGGCGCCGGGTGGGGCGGGGGGCCCCTCCGCGGAACCGTGGCTTCTGCGCGTTGCCGGAGGCCGTAGCCTCACTCTCGTGGCTCCTTAGGAGTGCCCCGTGCGGGTTGCGACTCAGCGTGTTCCGCGGAGGGGCTCCCCGCCTCGCCCGGCGCCTTGTCCACAAGCTTCCGGGACAGGACACTAGCTCGGTGGCTCGCCGGAGGCCGGCTGCTCGCCCGAGCTCGGCACCTGAGCAACCCGCTTTTCCTTGAGACGCGCCGCTTTCCCGGCCAGCTCGCGGAGGTAGTAGAGCTTGGAGCGCCTGACTGTGGCCCGCTTGATCACCTGGATCTTGTCGATCCGCGGCGAGTGCAGCGGGAAGGTGCGCTCCACCCCCACTCCATACGAGATGCGCCGGACCGTGAAGGATGCCCCGGCGCCCCCACCGCGCTTCCGGATGACCACCCCCTCGAAGGCCTGAAGCCGCTCCTTTTCGCCCTCGATGACCTTCACCCACACCTTCACGGTGTCCCCGGGTCCGAAGCCCCCCCGGTCCTTCTTGAGCTCCCCTGCGTCCACGATGCGGATGGCTTCCATGACCCGCCTCCTTGCTCGCTGAGCTCCCCTATTTGGGGAGATTCGAGGGCCCGCGGCCCTGTTTGAACTCGTCCACCCACTTCTGCTCTTCCGGCGAGAGGTCCGCGATTTCCAGGAGGTCCGGCCGTCGTTGCCATGTCCGCCACAGCGACATGAGGCGTCGCCAGCGGGCGATCCTCCCGTGATCCCCGGAGAGCAAGACCTCCGGCACGCGCCAGCCGCGAAAGACCTCGGGCCGCGTGTACTGCGGGTGCTCGAGGAGTCCGCGCGCGAAGGAATCACGCTCGGCCGCCGCTTCGTCACCAAGCGCGCCCGGCAAGAGCCGCGTCACCGCTTCGGTCACCACCAGGGCGGCCGGCTCTCCACCCGAGAGCACGTAATCCCCGATGGACAGCTCCTCGTCCACCAGGTGCTCGCGCACGCGCTCATCCACCCCCTCGTAGCGCCCGCAAACCAGCACGACGTGTGGGAGTGCCGCCAGCTCCCGGGCCACCTCTTGGGTGAAGCGGCGCCCCGCCGGATCCAGCAGGATCACCCGCGCCTCGGTGCCGCGCACAGCTTCGATCGCGGCGCTCAGGGGCTCGGGCTTGAGGATCATCCCGCCCCCGCCGCCGAAGGGCGGCTCATCCGTCACCTGGTGCCTGCTCCGGGCGAAGTCGCGCAGGTTGTGGACGGTGATGTCCACCACGCGGCGCTGTCGCGCTCGCCCGACGATGGACTCCCGGAGCGGTCCATCCACCATCTCCGGAAAGAGCGTGACGATGTCGATCCTCACAGCTCCAGCAGCCCCTCCGGCGGATCGATCACGATCCGGCGCTCGGCCACATTGACCTCGACCACGATCTCGGCCACTGCCGGGATCAGGCGCTCCCGATCCCCGTCGGCGATCACCCACAGTTCCTGGGCAGAGCCTCTCTCGATCCCGACGAAGGTGCCCGCCACGCGCCCGTCGCGGGTCTCCACGCGCGCGCCCTCCATCTGCCAGGGGTAGAAGCGCCCTTCCGGCGCAGGCAATGCCTCGGCGCGGTCCACGGCCAGGAGCCATCCTGCTAGCTGCCGGGCACGCTCCGGTGAGTCGATGCCATCCATCTTGACCAGCACCGTCTCGCCCTCGAAGCGGCAGGCCGCGATGTGGCAGGCCTCCCGCCGGTCGATCTCGGGCTCCCAGAGGATGCACTCTCGGAGTCTGCTGAACCGCTCCTCCGGACGATCCGTCAGTACGCGCACCCGCACCTCGCCGCTCGTGCCATGGGGTCTCAGCACCTCACCGACCGCGACGAGGGGGACCGCCATCACGCTCGCTCAGGCCTTGGCCGCAGAGGACGCGCGGGCCAGCAGCGTGCGCACCGTGTTGGAGGGCTGGGCGCCCTTCTTGATCCATTCCGAGGCCTTCTCCAGCTCGATCTTGATGGTCGGCGGATTGGTCAGCGGGTTGTAGTGGCCGATCACCTCGATGAACCGCCCGTCGCGCGCCGAGCGCGAGTCGGCCACCACCACCCGGTACGCCGGCTTCTTCGTCCGTCCTGTCCGTCTCAGTCGAATGTGGACCGCCACGCTTTCACCTCTTTTCGGTTAGGAGATCGCCACCGGGGGCTGTGACAACCTAACGGGGAGGAAAGGGCAGCAGCGGCCCTTTCAACTTCCCCTTCCCCATGCGTCCCTCCATCTGCTTGAGCCCCTTCATCATCTTCTTGAGCTGAGCGTACTGCTTGAGCAGCCGGTTCACGTCGGAGACGGTGGTGCCGCTGCCCCGCGCGATCCTCAGTCGCCGGCTGCCGTTGATGATGCTCGGCTCCCGCCGCTCGTGCGGTGTCATCGAGCTGATCATCGCCTCGAACTTCCGGAGATCCTTCTCCTCGCCTTCCAGCTCCCTGGGCACGGCCTTGCCCTTGAAGAACGGGATCATGTCCAGGATCTGGCCCAGCGGCCCCATGGAGCGGAGCTGCTTGAGCTGGCCTGCGAAGTCCTCGAGGGAGAAGGTCTCCTCGCGGATCTTCTTCGCGAGCGCTTCCGCCTGGCCCGCGTCCACCGTGGCCTGGGCCTTCTCCACGAGGGAAAGCACATCGCCCATGCCGAGGATGCGCTGCGCCAGCCGATCGGGGTGGAAGGGCTCCAGCGCGTCGGTCTTCTCCCCCACGCCGACGAAGGCAATCGGGCGCCCGGTCACGGCGCGCACCGACAGCGCGGCGCCCCCCCGCGCGTCGCCGTCGAGCTTGGTGAGGATCACCGCGTCGATCCCGACAGCCGCGTTGAACTTCTCGGCCACGGTGACGGCGTCCTGCCCCGTCATCGCGTCCACCACGAGGAGCACGTGGTGCGGGGCCACTTCCTTCTTGATGGCGCGGAGCTCGTCCAACATCTCCTCGTCGATGTGAAGCCGCCCCGCCGTGTCCAAGATGAGCGGGGAGAGACCGCGGCGGGCCGCTTCCTCGCGGGCTCTGGTGCAGATGTCCACCGGCTTCTGACCGGCCTCGCCCAGCACGGGGACGCTTAGCTGCGCCCCCAGCGTCTTGAGCTGCTCGATAGCCGCCGGACGGTAGATGTCGGCCGCGGCAAGCCCGGGATGCTGCCCCTGCCTCTGGAAATGCCGCGCCAGCTTGGCGGCCGAGGTGGTCTTGCCCGAGCCCTGCAGCCCGATCAGCATGACTACGGTAGGCGGATGGGGCCCCATCGCGAGGCGGTGACCCGAGCCGCCCAGCAGCTCCACCAGCTCATCGCGCACCACCTTGACGACCTGCTGGCCGGGCGTCAGCGATTTGAGCACTTCCTGGCCGACGGCCTTCTCGCGGACGCGCTCGATAAAGCCCTTGACCACCTTGAAGTTGACGTCGGCCTCGAGGAGCGCCACGCGCACCTCGCGGAGGGCCTCGACGATATTCTCCTCCGTCAGCCGGCCATACCCGCGGAGCCGGTCGAAGATGTCGGTCAGACGACTGGTAAGGCTGTCAAGCATGGGTTTCGGTCCAGAAGCGGACTTCTGGAAACGCTAAAGTCTACTGATGAGGCAGGGGAAAGTCAAGCCTATTTCGCTACTTCCGCGACACTCCTGAGCGTCCGGACCGCCTCGGCCGGGTCTGGAGCCCCGAAGATGGCCGAGCCGGCCACCAGGATGCCCGCCCCGGCCCGGGCAAGGGCGGCCGCATTCGTTGGACCGACCCCCCCGTCCACCGATAGCTCGATGGCGCGGGTGCCCACCAAGCCCTTTAGGTGTCGCAGCTTTGCATAGGCTGTCGGGAGAAAGGACTGCCCCCCGAACCCCGGGTTCACCGACATGACCAGGATCAGGTCCAGATCGTCGAGGACATACTCGACCACCCCCGGCAGCGTCGACGGGTTGAGGGCCACCCCGGGCCTGGCCCCGGCCTCCCGGATCTGGGCCAGGGTCCGCTGCAGATGGGGGCACGCCTCGACATGAACGGTCACGAGGTCGGCGCCGGCCCGCACATAGGTCTCGAGGTACCGCTCAGGCTCCTCGGTCATCAGGTGCACGTCCAGTGGCAGCCGCGTGCGCTTCTTGATGGACTCGATCACGGGCGGGCCGATGGTGAGGCTGGGGACGAAGTGGCCGTCCATGACGTCCACATGGAGCTGGTCAGCCCCCGCGGCCTCCACACGGGCGATGGCCTCGCCCAGCGCGGCGAAGTCGGCGGAGAGGATGCTGGGCGCGATCTTCATGTGGTCCCGACCTTACTCCAAACCCGCGGAGGCCGCAAACCGGACCTGGCAGCCTCCGGTCGGGGTGTTCGCCTGACAGATCGTGCTGAGACCGGGCTACCGCCCGATCAGCTCGCTGATGTGCTGGAGCTGGGCGGCTGCCAAGTCCACGGTCCGCTCGATCTCTTCGGGCTGGCGTTGCTCCTTGACCGACCGGAGGCGCAGGATCACGAGGTCAAGCCGATTCCGGGCCAGGTCGACTCGGTCTTCGAGATTCATCAGATACATGGTGGCCATCTCTGTTCCCTCCCGCTAGGCCGCGCGCCGCATGGGCGCGCATACATGGTCGCCCTCTCTGTTCACCTCCCGCCTAGGCCGCGCGCCGCACGGGCGCGGCTTGGTCGCCGGGCTCGTAGCAAGCCTCGCAGAGAGCCCCGTGCCTCGCGAAGAACGCCCGGGCGTGCTAAGACCACACCCGCAGCGTGATGGGCTTCTTGCACCTCTCGCAGTTGACGTCGAAGTCGATCATCGGACTGATCCGGTTGACGCCGCTCGGGATCCGATGGCCGGGTCGAACGGCTGCAACGCGCCGGACGAGAGTCGCGCGGTCGAGAGCTCGGAGCGCGCCATCCTCGGATCCGCGACCAGCGCGCCTCCGCGCACCGCGGCGTAGATGACCAGCCCCGCGCTCACCAGCACCAGGTTCTTGATGATGTACTGGCCTTCCATGGTCGCGGCGTAGGGGAACTGAACCCAGGTCTCGTGGGGGAAGAAGAACAGCGGCGTGATCGTGCCGGACATCTGCAGGAACATCAGCGCCAGGGCCGGACGCATGAACTGGCCGGTGATGAGTGCGAGGCCGATCAGGCATTCCCAG
>WNGA01004064.1_pt1 | contig 29867 bp, 24 predicted proteins | sample 5400061 | NCBI WGS metagenome assembly WNGA01 (sample SAMN13153366, study PRJNA577476) | soil metagenome | isolation source: 100 cm soil or saprolite under grassland replicate 2 | place: USA:California | collected 2016-06-15
TACAGGAACTTGCCGCTTTGCCACCCCGCGCCCAGCACGGCGCCCACCGTCTGCAGCATCTGGTCTGGTGGCACGTCGCTGGCCAGAATCAGCTCCACGTCGTACTGGCCGGGCGTCGGCAGGGGGGGGTCGAGCCGGGGGAACACCTGCAATCCCGGCACCTGCGACACCGCGTAGTACACCTGACCATACATCTGCTCCGTGGTCCGCTTCCGTTCCTTCCAATTCTTCGTCACCATCCCGCCGAAGCCGCCCCAGTTAGCCGTAAGCGACCACATGAATTTCGCTTCGGGGAACGAGGTGACCGCCTTGACCACCTGGAGCGATGCCTTGTTGGTCGCTTCCAGCGACGCGTCGGGCGAAGCCGCCATGAACAAGCTGATGTGGCTCTGGTCCTCGATGGGCGCCAACTCGCGCCGCGAGTTCTGATACAGCGGCACCGCCGCCAACATGACGAGCACGGCAGCCGCGACGATCGCCCAGCGCATTTGCAGGGCGCCGTCCAGCAGCCGCTCATAGCGCCGGCGCACCGCTTCGAAGGCGTGGTGCACCAACTTGGTCAGCCGCCCCTCCCGCCCCGCTTCGTGGACGAAGCGCGAGCTCATCACCGGGGACAGCGTCACCGCCACGAGACCCGACACTACGACGGCGGCCGCGAGGGTGATCGCGAACTCCAGGAACAGCGAGCCGGTGAGCCCACCCTGGAATCCGATCGGCGTGTAAACGGCCGCGAGCGTGATCGTCATGGCGATGATGGGGCCGACCAGCTCGCGCGCGCCGACCAGGGCCGCCTTGATGCGCGTCTTCCCCTCGCGCACGTGCCGCTCGACGTTTTCGACCACGACGATGGCATCGTCCACCACCAACCCCACCGACAGCACGATCGCGAGGATGGTGAGGAGATTCAGGCTGAAGCCGAAGGCGTACATCACGATCGCGGCCCCGACCAGCGACACCGGCATCGCCACCAACGGCACCAGCGCGGTCCGGATCGACCCCATGAAGAGGAAGACCACGAGGCCCACGATCAGGATGGTCTCGACCAAGGTCTTGGAGATCTCCTGCAGCGCGTCGGTCATGAACACCGTCGCGTCGTAGGCCATCTGCATGTCGATATCGCTGGGCAGCGTGGGCCGGATCCGGGCCATTTCACCATGCAGCCGCTTGGCCACTTCGATCTCGTTGCTCCCGGGCAGCGGCCAGACGCCCATGTACACGGCCTCTTTGTCGCTGAACTTGGTGATGAAGTCGGCTTCCTCGGCGCCGAGCTCTACCCGGGCCACGTCGGACAGCCGCACGATCGCCCCGTTGCGCTCGGCCACGACCAGGTTCTTGAACTCCTCGGTCGTGCGCAGATCGGTGTTGGCCAGCAGGTTGACCTGCACCAGGTCGCCCTTGGTCTGTCCCACGGCGGCGAGATAGTTGTTGCGCTGCAGCGCCGCGTGCACGTCGCCGGGCGCGAGATTGAGCGCGGCCAACCGGTCGGGGTCGATCCAGATCCGCATGGCGATGGGCCGCCCGCCGACCACGTCCACCCGCTGCACGCCGGCCAGCGTCGAGAGCTGGGGCTGCATGTTGCGGGTGAGCCAGTCGGTGAGCGCCGGAATCTCGCGCGCCGAGGACGTGAAGCTCAGGTAGAACGACGCATACGGCCGGTCGGCGCGCTGCACCTCCACCACCGGCGGCTCGGCCTCGGCGGGCAGCTCGGAGCGCACCTGCTGCAGCCGCGCGGTGACCTCCGCCAGCGCCGCCGTGCTGTTGTGGTTCAGCTTCAGGTGCACTGTGATGGTGCTGACGCCGGCGCGGCTGGTGGATTCGACGTAGTCGACGCCCGAGATGGCCGACACGGCGCGCTCGATCGGCGTCGTGAGAAAGCCGCGGACGGTTTCGGCGCTCGCGCCGTAATACACCGTCGTGATCAGCACCGACGAGCTCTGAATGTTCGGATACTGCTGCACCGGCAGCGTCGTGATCGCCCGCCACCCCACGAGCACGATCACGAGGTTGACTACGACCGCGAGGACCGGATGCCGGATGAACGTATCAGTAAAAGAGCGCATGAACGGTTTTCCGATTAACGAGTTGAGTCGCCCGCGACCCGCACAGACTCGCGTAGCTTGAAGGACCCCGAGGTAGCCACCTGCTGGCCGGGGGTGAGACCACTCAGGATCACGACGTCATCGTCGAGCACCGGCCCGCTCTGCACCGGCTGCACATGAGCGCGAGTGTGACCTGCCGAGTCGGCTGCGATGAGGAAGACGTGGTCGCCGCCCGGCCCCTTACGGAGGGCGCTCACCGGAATCGCCACGACCGTGGTCGAGGGTCCCGTGGGGACCTCGACGCGCACCGAGGCACCGGGCGCCGGGGCCTGGCTCTGGATCCGGGCCCGCACTAGTGCGTTGCGGGTGGCCGGGTCGACCCGCGCATCGACCGCGACGATCCGGGCCGTGATTGGCCGAGGGTCGTCCGCCGCGTACACGGCGACGGGCTCGCCCGCGTGCAGCTCGGCCGCCACCGCTTGCGCCACCGTGAAGTCCACGTTGGCTGCGGCGTCGACCCCCTGCAGCGTGGTGAGCTCGGTGCCTTCGTTCAGGTACTGCCCGGGATGCACATCGGAGATCCCCACACGGGCCTGGAACGGAGCACGGATCGTCTTCTTCGCGATGATGGCCCGGGTGCGCGCCAGCTGTGCCAGCGCGACATCGCGCGCCGCGCGAGCCTGGTCCACCTCTTCCTGGGACGTGGCCTGTTCGGTCTTCAGGCGCTCGAGCCGTGCGAGGGTCGTTTGCGCCAGGTCGGCCTGGGCTTGCTGCGCCGCGAGCTCCGCTTCCTCCACGGAGACGTCGAGGGCGACGAGTATCGTGCCGGCGTCCACGACCCGCCCGGGAGCGAGCGTCACTTGCCGCACCGTGCCCGAGAGCTCGTTGCGCAGGGTGATCGAGTTGAGCGCGAGGACGGTGCCGACCGACGTGGTCGTGGGGCGATACTGCCGCGCCCGGGCGACGGCCAGGGTGACCGATTCGATGGGCTCGGGCTGGCTCGCGGCCGCCGCATCGGCTTTCCGGGCCGAGGCGTGTTTCCAGGCCACCAGGCTGCCGGCGGTGAGGGCGAGCGTTCCCAACAGCACCGCCGATCCCACCCAACCGCGACTATTCATGGCGAAAGGACTGCGCATACGGAGTGATCTCCCTCTTCCGAAAAAGGTGAAGCATGGTCCCCTCTGTACTAGACGTGTGGGGGAGCCTCAAATCGACATTGCCGATGCTCGACTCCATGTCCCGAAACGGTCTCGATCGCGCCACAGTTTCAGACGGTTCGGCCAGCTACAGTTCAGTAATGAACCACATTGCCAAAGGGTTCCCGTGGTCCAGGCCACGTAGGGCATTGAATTGCTAGGAGACTACGTGGGGATCAGCGGCTGCCGGCGCTGCGGCGCCGGATCAGTGTGATGAGGGCTCCGGTCAGCAGTATCGCGCTTGGGTCCACACCGGCGAGGTAGTCGAGCAGCCCCCGGGCGACCAAGCGGAACTGGGGGTTCACGGAGATTGCGGCCATGCCAGCTTAATGAACCAGGTCCTTGGGAAGTTCCCGATTTCACTCGGTGCGGGGCGGGTTCATCCCTCTGCGGCCACCCCTTGGACCTCCAACCCCATCTCCTCGAGGAAGCTCGACCCGCCCGCCTCCATCCCGAACCGCCGCTCGACCCGCGTCAGCACCAACCGCTCCCGCGCCCGGGTCATCCCCACATACACGAGCCGCCGCGCCTCCTCGATCTCGGCCTGGCGATTTTCCTTGGTCTCGCGCAGCCCGGGAATCTGATAATCCTCCAGGCCCACGATGTACACGCGCGAGAACTCCAAACCCTTGGTCGAATGCAGCGTGAGCAGGTTGACGCGGTCGGGCGCGACCTCGATGCCATCCGACGTGGAGAGCGCCACGCGCTCGAGCAGCCGATCGATACTCTCTTTGAGCGTTCCCCCTCTCCACGTAGTGGAGAGGGGGCCAGGGGGTGAGGACTCCCAAGTCGTGGAGACGGCGTCAGGGGGTGAGGCCGCGTCAGCGGGTGAGGCCTCATCCATCAGCGCCCGCAGCCGGGCCACAGCGGCAGGATAGCGCTGGGCAGGGTCGGGCTCGACCCGGAGGCGCGTCATGAGGGCGCGCCCGCCGAGCCGCCGGATCACTTCGTCGACCGGAGGGGCCGGGTCGCCGCCGGTGCGCTCGCGCTCCATCTCGTAGAACGCCAGCGCATCACTGTATCGCCCCAGCGTGTAGAACTTCGCGAGCTTGAAGAGCATTTCTCGCTCCCCGGTCTTCGCTCCATGCTCCAACGCCAACGCAAGCCCCAGGTAATCGAGCAGGTTCACGAGCACGGCCTTGCGTGCCCGGGTCCCCCGCTGGTGCTCGAGCGCGTGATACACTCGGGCCAGCGTGACCGCGTCGTCCAACGCGCGATGCGCCCGGCCGGCGTCGATGCCGAACCGGAGGGCCAAGTCCTCGAGCTTGGCACTGTCGCGCGAGAGCGAGCGGGCGAGTGGCAGGGTATCGTAGAACACCAGGCTGTCCACGCCGTCCCGCCCGGCCGCGAGGCGGCGCAGCACCGGAATGTCGAAGTGCTGGCCGTTGTGGGCGATCAGGACGTCGTCGCCGATGAAGGCCCGAAACTCCGGCCAGATTTCGGCAAACGAGCGTGCTCCCCGCACTTGGGCATCGGTGTACCCGTGCACCTTGGTGGCACCCGGCGTGATCGGGCGGTACGGCTGGACCAGGCTATGAAACCGATCCACGATTTCGCCGCCCACCACGCGCACCGCTCCGACTTCGACGACCTCGCACACCTCCACGTCCTTGTCCGTCGTTTCCAGATCGAACGTGACGTAGCGCTCGAGCGCGGTGTCGAGCTCCTTGGCGTGCAACAGCTGGAGTGCCTTGAACAGGGTGAGTGGGGAGGTTATGGAGGTTGCGGAGGTTCGGGAGGTTGTGGAGGTTGGCACGTGGCGCAGACCAGCTGCCATCAGCATGCCACGCAACGCAATCTCCAGCCCTCCCTGAGGCTCGATCACGATGTCCTGCTCCGTCGCAATCGCCGCGGCGAGGCGCTCGGCGAGTCGCACGGCCTCGGGCAGCGCGGCGGGATCGGTGAGCTCGTCGTGTCGCTCCTCCAGGGCGTTCCGGTACGGCCCGACGCTCTGCGACAGGACCTCATCGACCAGCGGCGCCAGCGCGCGGTGCGACCGGGCCAGGGCGCGGAGGTTCTCGACCTGGAACACCAGCCGCCACAGCTTCTTGGTGTCGGGGTCCTGCGCTGGCCGGCGCCGGGCGAGCACGCGGATGGCTGCGAGAAAGTCGTCCTGTGTTCCCCCTCTCCACGAAGTGGCGAGGGGGTCAGGGGGTGAGGACGAGAGGGCGAACGGGGGTGAGGCCATCACTTCTTGCAGGAAGTGCGCGGAGAGCACGCAGCGCGCGAACGCCTCGAGCGCCACCGGGTCGCCGGGATCGCGCACGATGCGCAGCGCGGCAACCACGTACTTGATGACGTCGTCCTCGACCAGCGAGCGGCCGCGCGCCAGCCGGCAGGGAATCCCCGCTCGGACGAGGCGTCCCTCGAGGTACTCGCCGACCTTGTGCCTGCGGTACAGCACCGCGTAGTCGCCCCACCCCAGAGCGGAGGCCGCGCGGTCGGCGAGGATGTCGTCGAGCAGCCAGGAGGCCTCTTCTTCCTCGTCGCGGAACGCGAACGCGCCCACCTCGTACGCCGACTCCTGCTCCGCGCTGAGCTGCTTCTCGAACAGCTGGGGATTCTGCGCCAGCACGCGCCGCGCGGTCTCGAAGATCTGGCGCGAGCAGCGACAATTCTTGTCCAACACGATGGGCCGGTCGATCGCGTAATCGCGGCCGAACCGCACCAGGACGTATGGGTCCGCCCCCGTCCAGGTGAAGATCGACTGCTCGTCGTCGCCGACCGCGAAGAAGTTGCCGTGCGGCGCCGCCAGGCGCTTCAAGAAGTCGTACTGGACGGCGTTCACGTCCTGGAACTCATCCACCAGCAGATACTCCCAGCGCGCGGCGATCGCGTCGGCGATGTCCCCGCGCGTGCGCAACAGCTCCTCGGCCTTCGTGACGAGGTCGTCGAAGTCCAGCATGTTGCGGTGCGCCAGCCAGACGCCGTATTCGCGAAACAGGCGCGCGTCGTCATCCGTCAACTCGTAGTCCCGCTTCTGGACGCGGTGCCGGCTGAACCGGTTCAGGAGCGATCCCCGCTGCTCGAGCGGCACGTGCAGGCGGCCCAGGATGACCTTCTGGTACTGCTCGTCGGCCACCCCGAAGCCCTTGCGCAGGCCCGCCGCCTCGGCGTGCTCGCGCAGCAGCGCCAGGCACAGCGCGTGGATCGTACCCCGCGTTATTCCCTCCGCTCGGTCCCCCAGCGTGTGCTTCAGCCGGACGGCGATCTCCTCGGCCGCCCGGTTCGTGAACGTGACGGCGCAGATGCGCTCGGGCGCGATGCCGACCGTGGCGATGAGATGCTTGATGCGCGCGATCAGGCAGAACGTCTTCCCCGCGCCGGGTCCCGCGATGACGAGGACGGGGCCGAGCGGCGCTTCAATGGCGAGGCGCTGCTGGGGGAGGGGGTCGAAGGCCATGCAGGGAATCTAGACCTGCGGAGGGCGAGTACGAGCTCATCACGTACCCGCCCTCAGCCAGAGACCCTCCGTCGATTCTGCTTACGCGGCGTCGAGTGCGCCTTCGATCGCGTCCTCGACGACCGCGAGATCGGCGAGCAGGTGCGCGCGGGCGATCGGCGTCAGGCCTTGCGCTTGGCGCACGCGCTCGAGGCACGCGTCGAGCAAGGCGAGGGCGCCGCAGAGATACCCGGTCGCTTGGTCGGCCACCGCCCACATCCGCTCGAGCGCGCCGAGCGATAGACCGGCCAGCTCGAGAATCAACCGTTCCGGGCTGCGGCGCTCGATACCGGCAGGTGGCGGTGCGGGCACATCGCTCCGGACCCGGGCCACATGCAAGCGGCTTGGGTCAAAGCGGCATACGACCCAGAGACTCCCGTCGCCCAGCGCCCGGCCCCACGTCCGCAGGGCCGCCGCCACGTCGAATTCGATCACGTCTCGCGGTGGATTGGGGCGGCTTGCAACTTCGGCCACCGCGAGACCCCTCGCCACGCGCCACAATGTGACCAGTTCGCCCCGTAGGGCAGCGCTCGCCTGGCGGAGGACGGCCTGGCGTCGCTCGGTCAGTCTGTGAGGAGCGGAGTCGCGCATATGGAGGCGCCTCCGTTAGGGTGTGATGTGAAGACGTCACACCCCCTGGAGAGGTAACGCGGCCCGTTCTAAATCAACGACTTAGCCTCCGCAGTTCGCTTGGCTTGACGCAGCCGAGCGCTACGTCCGGTCGGGAGGACCCTCGGTGTGCTGCGGCTGTTGCGTGGCGATGTAGGTGACGGCATCCCACGCGTTGTGAATGCCGATGAACAGCAGGAGCAAGGCCGTCGCGCCAATCACCAACAGGCACCGCGGAGGATCACGGCGGAGCAGGAGCCCCGCGACGAGCAGCGTCACATACGCGATGAGCGGGAAGGTGCAGTGCCAGAGCCAGTCTTCCAGCACCGGCACGTAGCGCTTCTGCCGGAGCGCTCGCCTGATGACGACCGCCATGTACACGATTCCCGCCACACCCACGGCGCCGAGCGCGAGGCCGGCGTTCGAGACCGCCCGCCACGGCACGCTCAGGATCGCAGACATGAGCAACACAGCGCAGAAATGCACGACCGTGGGCGTGCCAAAGGCGCCCACCTCCGGGCCGATCGAGCGTGCCTCGGCGCCGAGCACGACCACCACGAATTGCAGACCCGTCAGCGCCGCCGCCGACGAGCCGATGATGACGTAGAAGCTCTCCCAGGCGACGAATGGCGACACGGTCGTCGGTTCCACGACGACCAATGTACCTCCGGCGCTCGAGCCGTTCCATAGTTCTTGCTCCTCCGGCTCGCCTGGGGTAGCATCGAGCCGATGACCGCCACTCCCGACCCCGCTTTCGGTATCGTCCGTGTCGCTCCTTTCGCCGGGTTCGTGCAACGGTTTGACGATCTCATAGGGTCTTCGAGCACGATGGCCCTCTACTTCATCCATTCACGCCGCTGGCGCGAGAACCACGACGCCGCCATCAAGGCGTTCCTCGGTCGAGTAGGCACTACGCTCGAGGCGTTTCTCCCCGATCTCGAGAGCCACGAGCTCATGTTCTCCCTGGGAAAGCATTTCGAGGACGGTCCCCTGATCCCGGCGCTGGTCGCGGATGCCTACCGCTATTTCGCGCGTCTGGCACGAGACTACGGCAAACCTGCTCACGTGTGGCTGTTCGGACGTTACCCGACCTACTCCTTCTACAAGTTCGATGAGCGCGCCGTGATCGCCCTGTATTCCAACACCTCCGCGAAGAAGGAGCTACCGGCGTTCGAGATCACCACAAATTCCTTTCTGGGAACGTTCCTCGCGGCAGATACCGAAGACTTGAAGAAGGAGTGTCGCAAGCGGGCCCCCCCGGATCTGGAAGCGGTGATCGGGAACGCCACTCCGTGAGTCGCCCGAAGATCGCCATCGCCCGTCGACGCCTCGCCAATCAACAGCTCCTGGCACCTGCCCTCACCGAACCGGCCGACGTGGTGCGTCGGCTCGGCGCCGTTCAGGCCCAGGACTACGCCGGCGCGAAGTGGGCCGTCGGCCTTCGGACCCGTGGGGCCGTCGATGCGGTGGTCGAGCAGGCATTGAACGATGGCTCGATTCGCCGGGCCCGTGTCGACGCGACGGGATCCCAGTGGCTAGGCCATCTGGTCATGCACGCGGAGCTCGAGGGCATTGTGTGCAGCGGGGCGCGACGGGGCAAGCAGGGCACGTACGCGTTGCTCGAGGAGCGCGTACCACCCGCCGCGGTACTGGCTCGCGACGAAGCACTGCTCGAGTTGACCGGGAGATATTTCGCGACGCGCGGACCGGCAACGGTGCAGGATTTTGCCTGGTGGTCGGGCCTGACGGTGGCCGACGCGAGCAGGGGCGTGGAGATCGCCGGGGCGCAGTCTGGAGCGCGAGGTCATGGGCGGCGAGACATATTGGCTCGTCCCGTCGGCACGATCGCAGCGCAAGCGAACACCCGCGGCCCATCTGCTGCCCAACTACGACGAGTACTTCATCGGCTTCAAGAATCGTTGTGCGATCGGGAAACGGCTGAGCTCGACCGCGAACGTGACGATCCGCGATGCCCTGACGCCTCACGTCATCGTCGTCGACGGTCAACTGGTTGGCGGGTGGAAGCGGACGCTGGCGAAGACGGCGGTCGTCGTCGAGGTGCGCTTCCTCGTCGGTCTCAGCGGATCCGAGAAGAACGCGGTACGCGAGGCCGCACATGCGTTCGGCGACTTTCTCGAGCTGCCGGTGGAGCTGCGGGGCGGGGCGGGGCGTATGGCTGCATCGTGCTCGACGTGATGCGGTATTACCTTTCGTCATGCCCCGATTCGGCAGCCTCGTGCCACTCCTCGTTCTCGTCTGCGCCGCCGGCCTCCTGGCCGGTAGCCCCGCTCAGGCACAGATCCCGGCGTTCGCGGCGGCGTCCCGAGTCCCGCCGGCCAAGGGTGAGCAGATCGCCGTGTTCGCGGGAGGATGCTTCTGGGGTGTGGACGCCGTGTTCAAGCACGTGAAAGGCGTCTCGAGCGTGGTCTCCGGGTACTCGGGCGGAGGTGCGGCCACCGCGCGCTACGGAGTCGTCAGCACCGGCGTTACCGGGCATGCCGAGTCGGTGCAGATCACCTATGATCCGTCGCAGATTTCATATAGCGAGCTGCTGCGGGTGTTCTTTGCGGTGGCGCACGATCCGACCCAGTTGAACCGCCAGGGTCCGGACGTCGGGAGCCAGTACCGTTCGGCGATCTTCTACGCCAACGAGGCCGAGCAGCAGACGGCGCAGGCCTACATCGACCAGCTGAACAAGGCCCGCGTCTTCTCCGGTCTCATCGTCACGCAGGTGGTGCCATTCGAGCGCTTCTATCCTGCCGAGGCGTACCACCAGAACTATCTCGCGCTCCACCCCGACCAACCGTACATCGTCTACAACGACATGCCGAAGCTGCGGCGGCTGCAGGAGCAGTTCCCGGGCCTCTACACGAAATAGTCACTCCAGGCTGTCGAGGGCCGGCTCCGGCTACTGCCGCACCCTCACCGCGTCCGCCACCACCACCGAGCCGCTCGCGGCGCGCCGCAGCAGCACGACCCGATTCCAGCCGGCCGGGAACGTCCACGTGCCCAGCGTGTGCCAGCTTCCTCCTGCCGTCCGCTGATCCACGGGCACCGTCTCGAGCGTATCACCTGCGGACGTGATCACCGCGTACTCCGCCAGCGGTGAGCGGTTGGCGCCGCTGGTCCAGCGGGCGTCGAGCGTGTGTGCGCCCGCCGCCGCGACGAGGAACGAGAACTCCGCGCCGTCCGTCGCCGCCGGCTGCGTCGGCGCCCAGCGGTAGCCGCCGCCATAGTAATCGGGCGTGGTGTCGGCGGCGGTCCACGTGGCCGGCACGGACACCGTGGCGACGGCCGGATCGTTGAACTGCGCCGAGTCGTCCACCACGAGCTCGCCGCACAGCGCCTGCACCCGGTGGAGGTACGGGATCCAGGGCCAGTTGGGCCCCGGGTCGGTGCGGTTCGCGGTCTGCAGCTGCCCGTGGCCGACGACGTGCTGCCAATCGCGCGGAATCCCGCGGTCGCGCGTCACATCGCACACCAGCGCCGCCGACGCGTCGAGCTGCGCCTGAGGGAACGCGCTCTGCGACACAAAGCCCGCGTGCTCGATCCCCACCGTGAAGTGGTTGCTCTGCACGCCGTTCAGCCAGCAGTCGTGCCGGCGGTTGAGCGAGCAGTCGTACAGCGCCGCGATGTGCCAGGCGCGGTTCTGCTCGAGCACCAGCTCCGAGATTTCGCTTCCGTCCTCGTTCACTACGTAATGGGCGCTCACCTGCGACACGGGATTGACGAGCCAGGCCCAGCAGCTCGCGTAGTTGCTCTCGCAGGTGTGGATGATCACCATGTGGATCGTGCCGGTCGAGTCGCCGGCCCGCTGGTCGAAGTTGGGCGACGCCCGCCACACGGCGGCCGCATAGTCCGGTGCGCCGCTGGGATTGGGCGCCGGGCAGCCGGCCGCGGCGGCGGCGGGCCCGGCTCGACCTTGCGCCTGCATGATGGCGCTGGTGTAGGCCGCGCGACCCGCGGGAAGGTCGATCCCGCTGAACCGTGCCGCGGCCGCGTCCCAATCGCCACCGGCCTCGGCCGCGTACGCGCGGAGCAACGCCGCCGCAGCCCGGATGTTCGCCACGGGGTCGCGGCGCGCGGCCTCGACCGAGACCCCCGCGAGCGCGGCGCCCCGCTCGAGCGCCGTCCCACGCAAGGCCATCACTCCGAATGCCGGCGGACGCCCGACGAACTCTTCCCGACCCTCGACCATTTGCCACCGGGTCTCCACCCAGCCGATCGCCTTGAGCAGCGCCGGCGGCACGTCAAACTCGGTGCCGGCGGCCTGGAACGCGGAGTCGAACGGCGACGGCCGCGCGACGGGTGCTCCCTGCTCGGCCGCGATCCCGGCCACGCGCGGTGAGGGACAGGGCTCGACGGGCGCTCCGTGGCAGGCGGCGACTAGAACGATGAGCGTCGGCTTGAGCCGCGCCGTCATGGGCGGTGCCGTATGTCAACGACCACGCGCGTCGGCCCCGTGAGCTCCGACACCCGATAGGGCGACGCACCGGCGACGCCGAGCACCCACTCGACCTGTCCCTCGAAATCGCACACGAGCTTCATCTCCTTGATGGCCGGAAGCCCGAGCGCGCGGTCGCGCTCCACGGGAGCAGGATTGCCATGCTCGTCGTGCGCGCGGGCCGGCTCGAATCGCACCACCAGGTGCTGCTCACCCGCGAGTGATACGGGATCTCCTGAGCCGCAGCGGCGCACCGGCGCGGTCGCGTACTCCACGTGATAGCTTGGCACACTGTCGCCCGCGAACTCGAATACAACGCGGTCATACGTCAGGACGGGGGCGGTCTCGACGGCGCGGAGCATCGCGGGCGGGACGCCGGGCCTGGTCGGTCGTGCCCGGTGAACCGGCGCCGTCGTGCCGGCGAATCCGGTGTCTTGGGGTGCTGACGCGACCGCGGCGGCGGCGCTCGCACGAGCGGCTGGCGCTCGCGGCTGGTCGCGGCCGCAGGCGGTGAGGGCGCTCACGAGCAGGGCGATCGCGAGGGCCACGGTGCCTGGTGTCATCGCCGCTTATACACCGCCCCCGCAGGTCGCGGTCAGGGATCCCGGAGACACCCTGCAAGGGCCCTGGGGGTATACATACGGGCGCCCGCATCCCCTCGAAGGATGAGAGGCGCGTATGCCACGTTGCATCGTATTGATCCGCAGCCACGAGCTCCTGCAAGAGGGATGGCGCAAGCGCTCGTTCGAGCCCGCCGGTCCGCTGCTCGATACCAAGGTCAAGGTCGCCGGCGTGAGGTTTGACGAGACCTACCACCCGGTCCAAGTGTGGCGCCGCATTGGTGGGGGGGACGACCCTCCCGTCGCGAGCGGCTTCAACTACGGTGGCGTCGGACCGGCAGCCACCTACGCCGTGCGGGTGGACGCGGACGACGGGGACGCCATCGAGCGGCTGCGGCGCGACCGCCAGCCTGAGATTGTCGGCGTGTTCGCCGACCCTGCCGTGTCCCCGTTCCCCTCCGCCTACTGCGGCGCCGCCTCGATCGGTGCCACGCCGGACGTCGCCCGAGGGCTCGGCGTCACGGCGCTCTCCCGGGTGGGGCTGACCGGCGGCGGCGTGCACGTCGCCGTCGTCGACACGGGGATCGACGGCTCGCGCGTTCCGGTCGCCGGCGGGTGGGCGCCGACTCCCGGCTACGTGCCGGGCTCGAGCGCGCCGAACCACGGCACCATGGTGGCGTACGACGTCGGGATCGCGGCCCCGGACGCGCAGATCCTCGACTATGCGCTCCTCAAGTCCCAGGCGGGGACCTGGGCCGCGTTACTCTCGGACGCCATCGCCGCGTTCGCGGATTTGGTGGAGCGGGTGAACGCCGCCCCGGGGAGATGGGTCGTCAACAACAGCTGGGGGTTGTTCGACCGCGCGAGCGACGCACCGATCGGCTCACCGGAGAACTACAGCGCCAATCCCGACCATCCGTTCAACCAGGTTACGGGCGCCCTCGTCGCGGCGGGCGCGGATGTGTTCTTCGCGGCGGGGAACTGCGGTGCGGACTGCGCCGATGGACGATGCGGCGCGGGCGATACGGGCCCCGGGGCCTCGATCCACGGCGCGAACTCTCATCCCGACGTCTTCACGGTGGCTGCCGTCACCACCACGGACCGGAGGCTGGGCTATTCGTCGCAAGGGCCCGGCGCGCTCTACTCCCGCAAGCCCGACCTCGCGGGCTTCAGTCACTTCAAGGGGTCGGGCATCTACCCCGTGGACGGGGGCACGTCCGCCGCGAGTCCGGTTGCCGCGGGGGTGGCGGCCGCGCTCCGCCAGCGCTTCGGCACCGATCGACTGGCACCGGCGCAGCTCAAGGGCCTGCTGCAGCGAACCGCGCGGGACCTCGGGGGCAAAGGCTGGGACTACGACTTGGGCTACGGGGTGATCGATGCGGCAGCGGCGGTCACGGCGTTGGGGTTGAAGCCGCAGTCGAGGAAGCGAGCGCGGACGGTGGTGTAGCGCGCCCCGTCGTCAAGAAGCGGGCTCCTGGATCGCGTCAGCGAAGAAGCGCACGCCGGGAATCTGCTCGGCCCGCTCGCGCGCCTCGGGCGAGGCTACTCCGCGGACCACGTAGCGACCGACCTTGGGATTGATCGGGACAGGGCCGTAGTCCGCGTCGACGACGACCCCAACCCCGTCGAGCAGGGCGCGGATCGTCGCCATATCGACCCGCTCGCCGGGCCGGTCCACCTGAATGATGTAGCGCGTTGCCGGGGACATCTCGCCGAGGAGACAGTAACCGCTTCAACAAAAAACGGCTAGCCCGGCGGTGTGACGCTGTAGACCGGATGCAGCTCCCACAACGCGCGCAACGACGAGTTGCAGCGCCCGTGCTGGCTGGCGTGAGGAGACGCATCGGCCGCCGCTTGCTGCTGATGGAAACCGTCGAAGAGGGCGGCACCGGTGAACTGCACCCGCACCGGCGGATCGAGATCGCCGCGGGGACCGAGTTGGGTGGTGTCTACGAGGGCAGCGAGCGCCGCACGGGCCAGGCCGTAGACCACGCCGTAGCGCTCCGCCGGGATCTCGACGATGATGCAAGAGCCGACCGGGGTGGCACGGGCTTCGGTCAATTCGATGTGCCAGTCGCCGTCGGCCTCGTGGAGCCTCAGACGTCGAACCCAGCCGACGACGGTGAACACGCCGCCCTCGCGGCCCACCCGCGGGGAGCACCTGTCCTTGCTCGTGAGGCTCAAGGGCGCCCAATCCGTCAGGATCCCGGCGATGTCCGCGGGTGTGGCCGGCCGCGTCTGCAGCGTGGTGTCGACCTTGTCGCTCCAGCGATAGTGCGGCTCGGCGCATGCCTGCCCCTTCCCCGCGGCCGGCACGAGGAGCAGCCAACCCACGCCGGCCACAACCACGCGCGCCATCAGGTCTCGTTTCATTGCCAGCAGAGCGAAATCATGCGCTACTGACCCCGGGCGCAAGCCCGGCGTTCACGGAAGCGATCTCAATACGATCGAGGGCCAGAAAGAGATCGCGCAGGCCTACATCAACGGAGCGCGCCGGACCCGTTCGGAATCCGGCGCGCACCACCCTGCTTGGGAAGCTCCCGGCCCTTAGTGCACTGTGATTCCCAGGCCGATCTGGCCGACGTTCGCGTCGCCGCCCGAGTAGGTGAGCGCGAAACCGTTCCAATACGGGGTGAGGCTGACGGTGCGGCCGACACGGATGTCGTAACCCAGGCCGAGCAGTGCCGCCGCGCCTGTTTCACTGGCGCTGCCGAAACCCGAAATGCCGGCGCTCACCGTGCCGAGACCGAGACCACCGGTCAGGAAGAAACCGCCCGTCGGCGACGGGTAGAAGCGAATGGCCGTGGTCAGCGTGCCGACCGTAAGCGTCGAGCCGCTTTCCGACTTGGTCCAGCCGTTGGTCGAAACCCCGAGCAGGACTTTCTGGCTCAGCGTCCCGCCGAGCGAGATGTTGCCGCTCAGGGCTCCCTCACGGCCGCCACAGTCCTTGCAACCGAGTGAGCCATACCCAAGACCGCCGCTGAACCAGAACCCGTGGTGGAGCTGCGGCTGCCGAGGCTGCTGAGCAAGCGCACTGCCCGCGAGGCAGGCCGTGATCACAGCCAGCGCAAGGGCCGTGCGGAGGAGCGTGCCCTTCATGTGACCTCCAGGGAGTTGTGGGTCTCCAGGGCGCACTATCCATCGCCTTGCCCGTCCGACAGATCGCTGCGCAAGGGGCGGTGAGCATACCGTGCGTGCGGCCGCACAGGTGTGATCTGCATCACCAAGCGCCATGTGCAGCCTCACACTCCTTGCGGCTGGCCGCCCCTTCGTCTCATGTTTTCCGCCATGCCCGGCGCGCGTCCCACGCGGTGCCTCCTTGCGCTGGTCGCCTCCCTGACAGCCGCCTGCTCGGCGCGTGCGCCGAGCGACCGTCGTGTCCACACCGACCGCAACCTGCTGACGCAGGAACAGCTCACCGAGCATCACTTCGCCACCGCATACGAAGCGGTGGCGTCGCTCCGCTCCTACTGGCTGGAGACGCGGGGCACCGACAGCTTCACCGCTCCCAGCCAGGTGCTCGTGTACTTGGACGATACCCGTCTGGGAGGCGTGGAGACGCTGCGCACGATCGGGCTGGCCAACGTGTTGTACATCCGGTTCATCGACGGCGTCACGGCGTCAGGACGGTGGGGACTGGACCACGGCCAGGGCGTCATTCAGGTGGCGACGCGCTCGTAAGCGGCCGCGCGACATTCAGCGCCGCGCGTGATAGGCGTACATTCCCAGCATCGTCCCGACGAATCCGCCTGCAACCTTGCTGCTCAGGATCGTCCCGTCCGCGTCTCCCTTCAGCAGGAGCCAGGCATCCGGTCGGGTGGCAAAGGAGAAGTCGTAGCTCCCTCCTCGCGCTTCGATCCTGAGGTAGATGGTCGAGTCCTCCGGCTGCAGGGGCGCCGTGGCCAACACGACGGTCCGGCCGCCGTTACCCTGGCCGGCACGCTGCTCGAGCCGGACCACGCGTTGGCCGCCCGCCTGCGTCACGCCCAAGAAGTAGAAGTGGTCGCTGTTGTGGAACGCCACGAGCCCGGCGCGGTCGCCTTCCGCCAGCGGCGTGTAGCGCAGCTTCGTCGTGGCGGTCATGTAGTGATGCTGTTGGCGTCTCGCGACGAACGACGGCTGCTCCAGTCCCTCGAGCGGCGCCGCGCGCGCCTGCACGGTGAGCCACCCGGGGGTCGACGTCGCGTCGTACCACGGCTCGCGCGGCGTCCGCAGCACCACCCAGGACGGCCGCAAGTCGAGCGCGTCGAAATCGTCGCGCTCCGTGAAATTTCCACTCAGGGCAGAGCCAGGGCGTGAATCCGGAGGCAAGTTCGGGCGGCGGTGCACATACGGCACGCTGGCCGTCCCCGTCAGGATCACCGGCCATCCGTCGCGCCACTCCACGGGCAGCAGGAACGTCTCGCGGCCGATGTTGTACAGGTAGTCCCGGTAGGGCCTGGTGGCGAGGAATACGGCCCACCATTCGCCGTTCTGCGTCGCGACGAAGTCCGCGTGCCCGGCGGTCCATACCGGGTCGGGTCGGGACGGATCGAGGTGGCGCTGGGTGAGGATCGGGTTGACGGGTCCGGGCTCGTAGGGCCCCATGACCGAGCGGCTGCGGAACACCACCTCGGAGTGCTGCTCCGCCGTGCCGCCCTCCGCGCAGATCAGGTAGTACGAGCCGTCCTTCCGGAAGATGTGGGGCGCCTCGATCCAGACCGGGTGCCGCGAGATATCCACGCCGCCGTTCACGATCATGCGGCGTGGCCCGACCATGCGCCGCGCCGTGGTGTCGTACTCCTGGATCCAGATCGCCCGGTGCCCCTGACCGTACAGCTGGGGACCGTCCGGCAGCCCGTTGTTGACGACGTAGACCTTGCCGTCGTCGTCGAAGAACAGCGACGGATCGATCCCGTCGAATTCCAGCCACACGGGGTCGGACCACGGCCCAGCCGGGTTAGTGGCCGTCACGAGGAAGTTGCCCTCGCGATCCACGAGCGTCGTGATCATCCACAGCCGGCCCGGCCGGCAGCTCAGGCTCGGAGCGAAGATGCCGCGTGACACGCCCGCGCTGTCCAAGTTCAGCTGCGAGGGGCGGGTGAGGACGTGCCCGAGCTGCGTCCAGTGGACCAGGTCCCGACTGGTGAACAGCGGCACACCGGGATAGTACGCGAAGCTCGACGTCGCCAGGTAGTAGTCCTCGCCCTGGCGGCAGATGGTCGGGTCGGGATAGAAGCCGCTGAGGATCGGGTTCCGGTACTCGGCCGTCCCGGCGGTGGCCTGATCGTGGACGGGGTCGTGGCCCTCATAGCTGAACCAGTCGAATCGCGCCTCGGCCTCGGGCGGCCGCGTCAGGCCGAAGTGGCGATCGGCGAAGCTCAGCCACTGCTCCCAGTCGTATGCATTGAGCCCGTGCGAGCCGCGGCGATTGTGGAACCCGATGAAGTCACCGACCGGCACTTCCACGGCGGGCATCTCCTCCACGCCGAGGCCGCGCTCGCCGAACAGCCGGTACACTGGCTCGGCGAGCCTGCCCGCGAGGAACGAGCCGCGCTGATCCCCCCAGTAGTCCCGCTGGGCCGTGGCGATGTACACCGGGCGCGGCGCCATCAGCGCCACGAGCATGTGCCAGTCCACCGGCAGCTCCTGGACGCGATCGCCGTAGGTCTTGAAGGTGCCGCTGAACCAGTGCGGCGCGTAGTTGTTCATGCCGCGCACCGTTTCGCCGAACTCGCGGCGGGCGATCGCCACGCCACCCTTGCCCGATTCGCCGGAGTAGACGATTGCGAAGCGCTCGTCCTGCGCCCCTGCCCACATCACGACCTTGCCGTACCGCGACACGCCCATGATCGCGACCTTCGAGCGGTCCACGTCTCGGTCGGTCTCGAGGTAGTCCATGGCGCGGCTCATGGCCCAGGCCCACGCGCCGATTGCGCCCCAATCGTTCGGGCCCGGCTCGCTCTGTCCCGCCGGGGCGAGCGCCCGCCGGAGGCCGGTGGCGTAGCCGTCGCCCCGGTCAGGCTCGACCTCGTTGGGGTTGAACGTCACGACGCCGTACCCCCGGCGCAGCAGCGTGGCCGGTTGCGCGACCCCCGGGATCAGGAACACGGGCGCCGGCCGGCCCGTGTTCGGCACGGCGAGCCGCAAGTTCATGTTCCGGCCGGCGGTATCACCCGTGAAGTAGATGGTCACCACCTTGACGATGGCCGTGCCGCCGAGCGCCGCGCGGTCCTCGGACGCGACGCGCCAGGTCATCCCGCTGGGCCGGCCGATCGGCGCTCGACCGTACACGTGGTCCTCGAACAGACGCAGCAATTCCTGGCGGCGGTCCCGCCACTCTTTGACCGTGGTGATGCGGCGCCCGGCGCTGGTGACCAGGGGGTCGGGCAGGGCGTACTGCGGAATCGCGCGCTCATCGTAGCGGCCCGCAGGATAGGCGGCGGGGATCTCCGGCGGCTGGTAGTCGGGCGGCACGGTGTGAACCTGCGCGCTCGACCGGCCGACGCCGACCAACAGGCACAGGGCGGCGCCGATCACCCTCCGTCTACGGGATGATCCTCGGGATCCCACTTCTGCACCGCCTTCACGACGCCTTGGATGTGGTTGCGCATGCGCTCTACGGCGAGCGTCGCGTCGCGCCGCTCCAGGGCGTCGAGAATGCCGAGGTGCTCCGCGTGGTCCCGCTTACGGGAGGCGACGATGGCGAGGATGAGGCGCTGCTCCGCCGTGAACAGCTCCCGCAGCACATCGAGCGTCTGCAACATCACGGTGTTCCGCGAGGCAATGGAGATCTGACGGTGGAACTCCATGTTGACCCTGTTCAAGACGTCGTCGTCGTCGAAGTTCTGCTCCGCGGTGGTGAGCAGCCGTCGCATCTCTTTCAGGTGAGCGGCGGTGGCATGCTCGACCGCCGCCGTGACCGCCCCCACTTCGAGGGGCTCGCGGGTCCGCAGGAGATCGAGGAGCAGTTGTTTGGTGAACGCGCCCGAGTGGTGCGGGCTGGCCAGCACCAGGACCTCGTCGGTGCGTTTCACGTACACGCCGGAGCCGTGGCGGATCGATACCAGGCCGATGGTCTCGAGGCTCTTGAGCGCTTCGCGCACCGTCGGATGGCCGACGCGGAAGCGGCGTGCCATCTCCATGATGGGGGGCAGGCGATCGCCTTGCCGGAAGTCCCCCTGCTGTATCAGCACGCGGATCTGGCGCGCCAGACGATCCGGCAGACTCTGCTTCGATACGGGTTTCAGTGCGTTGGTCAATCGTGCCGTCCTTCCTTTGCCGGTGCCGTCCGGGCGATCGCGTCGAACGCCGGCTTGGGCCGGCCGTCCCGATCGAACAACAATGGATAATTGGTGCGTCCCGGCACCGGCCAGTTGTTGAGCCAGGAGTCCCGGTCGGTGACACCCCAGAACGTTACACGGGCGACCGTCCCTCGGTGCCTCAGGTACGAATCGAACAGCTCGGCATAGCGCCGTGCCAGCGCTCGTTGCAGCGAATCCGGCAGGGCGTTCACGAACGGGTTCAACGCCGCCCCCCCTCGGGACACCGCCGTGTCGGCGAGTTCAGCGCCGGGCGCCCGGGTGGCGCGGGGCAGCACGTCCACGTCGAGCTCGGTGATCATCACCCGGAACCCGGCGCCCGCGAACGCGTCGATGGTGGAGTCTTCCTGTGCCGCCGACGGCCAATCCATACGGTTATGTCCTTGCAGGCCGACGGCCGTAATCGGGACCCCCTGGTCCCTGAGCCGCTTGACCAGCTCCACGGCGCCGCGCCGCTTGGGCGCGTTCTCGAGCGAGTAGTCGTTGTAGTACAGCTCCGCGCCGGGATCGGCCTCGCGGGCGAACCGGTAGGCGCTGGCGAGGTAGTCGTCCCCGAGAATCGCGAGCCACGGCGTCCGGCGGAGCGTGCCGTCCTCGTTCAGGGCCTCGTTGACGACGTCCCACCCGCGGATCCGGCCCCGGTAGCGCCCCACCACGGTGTGGATGTGGTCGCGCAGGCGCTCGAGCAGCGTGTCACGGCTTACGGGGTGCCCGCCCGAGTCCTGAAACACCCACCGTGGCGTCTGATTGTGCCAGACCAGCGTGTGTCCCACGATGAACATGCCGTGTCGCTCGCCGAACGCGACGTAGCGGTCGGGGGCGGCGAAGTCGTACGTCCCGGGCCTGGGGTGGACCGACGCCCACTTCAGCACGTTCTCGGGCGTGATCGAGTTGAACTGCGCCGTGACGATGGCCGCCCCGAGCGTGTCCCGCCCGGAGAACTGGGCCGCGTTGAGCGCCGCGCCGACCAGGAACGCGTCCTTGAAGGCGGCGCGGAGCGTGGGGGGAGTGAACGCCACCTCGGGCGGGTGCGGCTGGGCGCAGCCGATCGCGAGCGCGCCCATGAAGACGCGGCGCGCCCGGCAACGCTTACGGCTTCTCGACGACATCCAACGCGGCGCTGCGCACGTCCACGGAGTTGCCGCCCACCATGACGTCGAACCGCCCCGGCTCGACGACGCGCTTCATGTCGGGGCCATGGTAGGCCAGATGCTCCGGCCCGAGCTCGAACGTGATGGTGCGCGTTTCTCCCGGCTGCAACGTGACGCGCCGGAAGCCCTTCAGCTCCTTGACCGGTCGCGTCGCCATGCTGACTGCGTCCCGGATGTAGAGCTGCGCCACCTCGTCTCCCGCCCGGGCCCCCGCGTTCGTCACGTCGACCGAGACGGCGGTCCGCTCTTGGGTCCCGATGCGAGCCGGTGCCACGCGCAAGTTTGCATAGGCGAAGGTCGTGTACGAAAGGCCGTACCCGAAGGGGAACAACGGCTGCGTCGTGTCGAACAGGTACCCCCGCCGGGCGGAGGGCTTGTGATTGTAGAAGACCGGCAGCTGCCCCACGTGGCGGGCGACGGCGACGGGCAGCTTGCCGCCGGGATTGATGTCGCCGAAAAGGGCCTCCGCCACGACGGTGCCGGTTTCCTGCCCGAGGTACCAGCCATCGAGAATGGCGGGGACGCGATCGACGAGGGCGGGGATCGAGAGTGGGCGGCCGTGGATGAGCACTAGGACGGTCGGCGTGCGCGTGGCGAGCACCGCGCGCACGAGCTCTTCCTGCTGGCCCGGCAACCCGAGGTCCGCCCGGTCGCCGAGGTGCTGCGCGGCATACGCCTCGCGACTGGTCATCTCGTTGTCCCCGACCACGACGATCGCCACCTGGCTGCGCCGGGCGAGCGCGACTGCCGCGGCGCGGCGCCGCGCGTTGGACGCCGCGTCGGGCACGACGACGCGATCCGCGCCCCAACGGGCGTGCGACCGGGTCCCACCGAGGTGTGGTTGCGGCTCGCGCGTGAACGTGGAGTCTTCGGTGATGCGGGTTCCTTCCGCATACTCGACGGTGGCCCGGCCCCCCAGTCGGGCGCGGATACCTTCGAGAATGCTGACCGGCCGCCCGAATAGCCACCCAAGAGCACCTCGGCTGCGTGTGGGCCGATCACGGCGACGCGCGACAGGGCGGCGGCGCGCAGCGGGAGCAGCTCGCCGTCGTTCTTGAGCAGCGTGATCGCCTGCCGGGCGGCAGCGAGCGCCAGACTCCGGTGCGTTTCCGCCCCCGAGATCCGGTCGGCCCGGTCGGGGTCGACGAGCGGGTTTTCGAAGAGCCCCAGGTCGAACTTCGCCCGCAGCAAGCGCCGCACGGCGGCGTCGACGGCGGCCTCGAAGACCCGGCCCTGCGGTACCTCGTCGACGAGCGTGCCATACGCCTGGACGTCGGGCAGCTCGATGTCCACCGTGGCGGCCAAAGCGCGGCGAGCCGCTTCCGCGGGGTCCGCGGCGACGTGATGCACCTCGCCGAGCTGCACGATGCCGAACCAGTCGGAGACGATCACCCCGTCGAACCCCCACTCCCCACGCAGCACGTCGTGCAAGAGCCACCGGTTGGCGTGGGACGGAATGCCGTCCACCTCGTTGTACGACGGCATCACGCTCCGCGCGCCTGCCTCCTTGATGGCGACTTCGAAGGGATAGAGGAACACGTCCCGCAGTGTCCGCTCTCCGTAGGGCGCGGGACCGACATTCGTACCGGACTCGGGTTGGCCGTGTCCGGTCATGTGTTTCAGCGTGGCAATCACCTTGCGGGGCCCCACGGCCGCGCCGGTTCCTTGAAAGCCGCGTACGGCCGCCACGCCCATGCGCGCCGCCAGATAGGGGTCTTCCCCGTAGGTTTCCTCGATGCGGCCCCACCGAGGATCGCGCGCCACGTCGACCACGGGCGCCAGCACCTGGTGCACGCCGCGCGCGCGGGCCTCGGCCGCCGCGACGGCGAACACACGCTCTACCAGCTCCGGGTTCCAGGTGCCGGCGAGCGCAATGGCCTGAGGGAAGCTCGTGGCCTGCTCCGCCTCGAGGCCGTGGAGCGCCTCCTCGTGGAACAGCACGGGAATGCCGAGACGGGTGCTGTCCTTCATCCAGCGTTGGATGGCGTTGGTGTACTCAGCCTGTGCCCGGGCCCCGTGACCTTCGTTCGTCCGCTCGATCCGGCCGATACCGATCCGAAACCACCGGGGAGCCCGCGACGGATCGAAGCGGCCCTGGCTGTCGGTGATGGCGCGCTTGCCCTGCCAGAGACAGAGCATCTGCCCGACCTTCTCTTCGAGGGTCATCCGTGCGAGTAGGTCGTCGATCCGGCGCTCCACCGGGAGGGTCGGATCCAGGTAGGGGCGGTCCTGCGCGACTTGGGCGGCCGCCGGGTCGACCGCGAGCACGAGGGCCACCAGCGCGCAGGCCGGTGTGGCGCGCGCCTGCCGCAGCGCGCGGACGCGGCGGCCGGCGTGGAGCATCAATAGCCCGGGTTCTGCGGAAACGCCCGTGAGCCGCCGGCCGTCAGGTCGATCTGCCCCTGGGGGATCGGCCGCAAGTGGTGCTTCGCCTCGTTGAAGAATCCGCCGTGTAACTGCGAGGCCTGCCAGTTGTCGTCCACGATGCGGTGCCACAGGCCAGTGCGGGCAAGGTCCAGCCACCGTGTCAGCTCGCCATACATTTCGCGGCCCCGCTCGTCCAGGATGTACTCGAGGTCGATCGTGGCCGGCATGTGCGTGGCGTCGACGATCATCACGCGGTTCGCCGCCTCCGCCGCACAGCCGCCGCAATTCGCGGCCCGCTCGCGGAGCGTGACGAGGTACGCGTGCGCACCCGCCTGGTCACTGGCACCGAGCGCGGCTTCGGCGGCGTCGGGTATCGGAAAATATCGTACTGTCCCACGGTCGTTTGATTGGGACAGGGCTCCGTGAGGCACGGCTCGTAGATGGCGTACTTGACCGATTGCCGCACCGCCTGCCCGACGAGACGCCCGGGCTGGAAGATGGCGGTGTCGCCGACGACGAACGCCGCGCCGTTGGTGCAGTTGGTGCCGAACGTCGGCAGGCCGCCGGAGCCGCAGGTACCGACGGTGTACCCCGCCCCCCTGCTGGCTCCCTGGGACTGGAAGCACGCCCCGGAGTTGGACCAGTTGGCGTGCCACACGCTCTGGAACGTGCCATCATACCGCGTGTCGAGCACCGTCGCGTAGGTCGAGTCGGTCCATCGCTGCCACAGGTTGCGCGCGAGCAGCGTGGGCCGGGCGCGGCGGAAGCCGCGGCCGTTGTTGCAGTCGCGGGTCATGCCCTGTCGGTCGTCGTAGAAGGACAGCATCTGCACGAAGAGGGCGTTGCCGCGATCGGTCGTGAACAGTCCCGCCGTGGTCGTGAACTGGACGGACCAGATGACCTCGGAGTTGGTCTCGTTGGTGGGGACGTTGCAGTACGAGCCCGGTCCCCGGGCGCCCATGGGCGCGCAGAAGATGTCTACGAAGTTGGGCATCAGCGAATAGCCGCCCGCGATCACCGAATCCGCTTCGGCCCGCGCGGCTGTGAAGTCGGTCGCCGAGCCCGCGCCCGGCTCGCGCAGGAACGTCGCGCCACTCAGGTAGAAGTCGGTGTTCGCGGTCTCGTACGCGAACGGATGGTAGGCCCGGGTCAGGAGGACCTTGGCCAGCAGATGCCGGGCCGCGCCCTGCGTAGCCCGGCCGACCTGGGTCTGTGCCGCCGGGAGGTCCGTGATGGCCTCCCGCAAGTCCTTGACGATCTGGAGGTAGACCGAGTCGACGGGCGAGCGATGCGCCTCGTTGCTGGCGCCCTGGCTCTCCGTGAGGGGCAGCGGCACCGGTCCGTACATCTGGACCAGCCAGAAGTAGCTCAAGGCGCGCAGGAACTTCGCCTCGGCGATGCGCCCGGCCTTGATGACCGGGTCCATGCCGGTCACGGCGGGAGCGCGCTCGACGACGGCATTGGAAGTGTTGATCCCGCGGTAGAAACTCGTCCACGGGAACTGGTAGTGTGGCGCGCTGGGGTTCAGGCCGGCGGCGTACGTGTTCTCGAACTGGTAGCCGCCCTGGTCGCCGTTGGTCGTCAAGTCCGTGCCGAACTCGGTGACGGCGAAGGACTCCTCGCGCCCGAAGAAGTCGCGCAGCTGGGCGTAATCGCCGTTGACGGCCGCTTCCAGACCCGCGGGGGTGGTGAAATACGTGGTGGTGACGGTTCCGACCAGTTGCTCATCGAGATCCACGCACGCGGTCAGCCCCGCCAGCGCGAGCCCCCAGAGGATGAATCGCAGGGTCTTCATTGGTCAGCCTCGCTTTGGGTGATCTCGCCCTAGAAGCCCATGTTCGCGCCGATGATCAGCGTGCGATAGTTCGGCGGCGTAGCGGCACTTCCCGCCTCGGGGTCGTAACCGTAGTAGCTCGTGAACACGAATGGATCCTGTGCTTGCGCGTAGATCCGCATCGAGGCGAACCGGAAGCGGCCCACGAGGTTCGTCGGCAGCGTGTAGCCGACGGTGATGTTGCGCACCCGCCAATGCCCGCCCGGTCGGTACGCCGGGGACGAAGAATTGACGTCGTTGTACAGCGGGTTCTCGCGGCCCGCGCTCGGATTCCAGTAGGAGTTGCAGCCCGGAATGGCGGCCTGCTGCGCCGCCGTCATGCCGGGGGGGCCATCGAGCACGTTGGGGTCCGGGCCGCCGTCACACTTCATGGGCGTCCAGTACGCCACGTCCAGGTTGTTGAAGCGCTCGAACAACCTGGTGCTGGCGGAGCCGAATGCGTCGTTCATGGTGTAGCCGAGTCGGCCCTGGAGCAGGAACGACAGGTCGAAGCGACCCCAGGTCAGGTGGTTGTAAATGCTGGCGAGCAGCTTCGGGTACGTGTTGCCACGCAGGATGCGGTCGGCCGCGGTGATCGCGCTGTCGCCGTTCAAGTCCCGGACCCGGATATCGCCGGGCTTCTGGCCGTACCGCCGGGCGACCGCCGAGTCGGCGAGCTGCCAGATGCCGACGTACTCATAGTCGTAGAACACCTGGCGGAGCGCGTCGAAGGGCGGGTTCGCCGCATTGGTGCCGACGTTGATCGGCTGCCCGATGAACCAGCGGTTGCCGATGTTGTCCCCCGCGCCGCTGGCCAGGGCGACGATGAAGTTCCGGTTGTGCGTGAAGCTCACGTCGGTGGTCCAGCGGGGGCCGTTCCCGCGGACCGGGAGGTTGACCGTGGTGATGCTGGCCTCCCAGCCCCGATTCTCCGTCTTGCCGACGTTCTGGAGCACCTGTGTGAAGCCGGTCGAGGGGGGCAGCTGCCGAGACAGCAACAGGTCGCTGGTCCGCTGGCGGTACGCGTCGAACGTGCCGCTGATGCGCTGGCCGAAGAGCCCGAAGTCCGCGCCGACGTCGAGCTGCGCCGTGCGCTCCCACAACAGATCGGGATTCGGGATCGAACCCGGACGGTACCCGGCCGCGCTGCCGCTGCCGAAGTTGTACCGGGTGCGGTCCAGGCCGCCCTGCGTCTGGTACGGGTTGATGGACGTGTTGCCGGTAACGCCGGCGCTGGCGCGCAGCTTCAGCCCCGAGATAAAGCCGAACCGCCGCATGAACGGCTCATCGCCGACCTGCCACCCGAGGCCGACCGAGGGGAAGAACGACCACTTGTGCGCTGGTCCCAGGCGGCTCGAGCCGTCGAAGCGGCCCGTCAACGTGAGCAGGTAGCGGTCTTTGAACGTGTAATTGATGCGGCCCATGTACGAGGCCAGCTTCCACACGCTGAGGCTGCTCCGCGGCGGCTGCGGATTCTCACCTGTGCCCAGATTGTACCAGAGCTGCGAGTCGTAAGGGAGGTTGCGTGCTTCTACTGTGTCGGTGGTGGTGCGGTCTGACTGGATTCCGTACAGCGCGGTGACGTCGAAGCGGTGACTCCCCACAACGCGATTCCACATCAGCAGCTGATCCAGCGTGTAGGCGAACTGTTCGACGTCGGCCCGCTGCGCCTGGGCGTTCCCGATCGGCGCCTGGTTCAGCACGACGTTCGCGCCCTGGAACTGCCCGTCCATGCGGTTCCCGACATCGGGACCGAAGTTCACGCGATACGAGAAGCCGCGGCCCAGCTGCAGCTCGGCGAACACCGACCCGAACAGGCGGTTCCGCGTCTGCTGGCGCACGAAGCCTTCGGCCTGGCGCAACGGGTTCACGCGCAACGCGTCGGGCGTCGGTTTGATCTTCAGGGTGCACACGCCGCACAACCTTGCGGAGGGGGCGCCCGCGCTGTCGTACGGCAGGCCCAGCGGGTTGTTCGCCAGCGCTTCACCCCAGACGGAGGCATCCGCGCCGAGATCCGCGGTCGACCGCGTACCGGTGGCCGTGATGCCGACCCGGAGCCGGCGGTACGTGTTCTCGAAGCTCACCGTGCCGGAGTACTGGCGATATCCTTGCCCGATCGTGATGCCGTCCTGATCGAAGTAGCTGCCGGTGAGCGTGAGCCTGGAAGTACCCGAGACGGACGTGAGTGCGACCTGATGCCGCTGCTGGTAGCCGTGACGCAGCACTAGGTTCTGCCAGTCCGTGCCGGTCGAGCAGCCCGGGTTGGCGGCCTGGTACGCGGCATCCGTGGCGCACAGCACCTGCGGCAGCTCGTCGGGCGTGAACACGCTGGCGTTGTCGGTGGGCCGACCGGCCGAACGGGCCGCCTCGCGGCGCTCCGCGATCGTCTGCGGGCCGTTCATCATGTCCACGAGGTTCAGCGCGCGTTGCGCGCCGTACTGCGCGTCGTACGTGACGCGGATGCTGTTGTCGGGGACGCCCTCGGCGCCGCGGCGCGTGGTGATCAGGATGACGCCGTTGGAGCCGCGGCTGCCGTAGACCGCAGTTGCCGACGCGTCCTTCAGGACCTCGATCGACTGAATGATCGACGGATTGAAATCCTCGATGCCGCCCGCCAAAGGCACGCCGTCCACGACGTAGAGCGGCTGGTTCCCCGCCGCAATCGACCGTATGCCACGCACGGTCACGTTCATCGGGGCGCCGGGGCGGTACCCACCGCCCGTGACGACATCCACACCCGCGACCTTGGCCTGGATCGCCTGCATCGGGTTGGACGTCGGGACCTCGGCGATCTGCTGAGCGGTCACCGACGCAATGGAACCGGTCAGGTCGCGCCGCTCCTGTGTGCCGTAGCCGACGACGACGACCCCCTCGAGCTGCATCGCCGCCGCGACGAGCTGGAAGTCGGCGGTGACCGCGTCTCCTACGGGCACTTCCACGGTCTGGGACAACGGCGCGAATCCCAGGAACCGGGCCCGGACCTCCTGGCTCCCGGACGGCACCTCGGCGATGTGATACGTGCCGGACGTATCCGTCACGCCCCTGCGGTTGGTGCCGATCACCGTGACGCTCGCGCCGGGGATGGGCCGACCATCCTGGGCGGCGGTTACCTTGCCGGTGATCCTTCCCTGGGCCTTGACCTCGCGAGTAAGGGCAGCGCCACAGGCAGCCAGAACGAGTATGCGGAATCGCATCAGGACCTCCCGGACTACGGTGCTGGGACAGTACGGCTCCGTCACCAAGTCATAAGATCACCACGTCACTGGGGCGACGATTCTACCCCCAGGGGGCGGGTTGTCAAGGAGGCGAGAGACGATGCGCCGCCAGATCCGCGGTGAACTTGACCCCGGCGGCGGTCGTCGCGGTGACGCTGTCGCCCGAGAGCGCTCCCTCGGCCGTCATCCACAGCCGCACCAGCTTGGCCATGCCGGCGGTGGTGCCGTTCCCGAACAGGTGAACCTCGAGCGTCCCTCCAGGGGCAACGTTGCTCAGGATGACCACCCACGAGGGATTCGTCGCCGGGACCGCGGGCGCGACCAAGCGCTGCATGGTGCTGTCGGCGGTGCAGTTCGACGTGCACTTCCCGCTGCCGTTCCCGTAGTAGATCGAGTCGATCGTGGCGATCCCGGCCAGGTTCGCACGGTAGGTGACCGTGTACCCGCCGGGCCCGGCGACTTCGCCGCAGCTGTTCACCACCAGCACCAGAGCGAGCGGGACAAACCAAGTGCGCGGACGCAACGGATGGGGACGCATGTCGGGCCTCCGACGGGCGAAGAGTGGAATGGTCATCTTATCACTTTTACCGGCGAACGCGAGACCCCCCGGGAAGCATCACGGCGCGCTCGTAAGGGGGTCGGCGCCGCGGGCGAGGGCAGCGAGCCATGCGGCTGAGCGGCGCGTGTAGGGGAGCACCTCTTCGGGCGTCGCCATATGGTTGTGCGGCGAGTCCACCAGCGGCACGGCTTCTTTGATCCCGGCGACCTGGTTGAAAGCGGCCCAGATCCCCGCCGGCGGCGTGGTCTCGTCGATGAACCCGATCGAGACGAGAGCGCGCGCCCGGATGCGCGGCGCGAAGTGGACGGCGTCGAAGTAGCCCGCGGTGCGGCGCACCTCCGGCCGTTGCACGTCCCAGTTGGGATAGGGTGCGGCACGGCCGCCGAGCGGTCCCAGGAGATCGCACCCCGCGGGGACGTTCGCGATCAGCGCGCTCACCCGCGAATCGAGCCCCGCGACGGCGAAGCCCTGTTGGCCCCCCATGCTCGTCCCCATTACGACCAGTGTCCGGCCGTCCCAGTCGGCGCGGCTCGCGAGATACTCGGCCGCGCGATAGTCGCCGAGATACATCGACAGGAAATAGCTTTCATCGCGGCTGTGCCGCCCGATGAGGCCGTAGTTCTTGATCAACTGCGGGAGCGCGTCGTAGAACGCCTGCGGCATGTCGGCGGGCACGTCGTGAGGCTCGACGTTGAGCACGAGCCAGCCCCGAGCGGCATAGTCGGTGACCCAGTCTCGCTGCAGCGGGTACGGCGCACTCGCCCATTGGAGGATGAGCAGCGCGGGGAAGGTCCCCTCTTCCCGTCCGTCTTCCTGCCGCGAGGGCTTCGCCAGCTGCCCGTAGATGTGCGCGCCGCCCACGTTGTTCATTCTGATCGTGAAGTACGCGACGTCCGGCCGGCCGCTCTCGCCGGGAGTGAGCACCGGGTCGGCCGGAACGGAATCGAGGCGGGAGAGCTCGGCGGCCCAGAAGGCGTCGAAGTCCGCTGGCCGGCGACCCGAGGCGCGGATCCGCCTCGGCGCCACGGCGGCGCCGAGCAGGACCCGGCCGACTTCGGATTTGCTCGCGCCGTGGAAGCCGGTCGTTCCGGCGGGCGGCCGCACCTCCACGAGCAGCATTCCCGGCCGATCGAGCGACGCTTCGATGGTCGCATGACCTGACGACGGATCC
>WNGA01002200.1_pt1 | contig 29861 bp, 25 predicted proteins | sample 5400061 | NCBI WGS metagenome assembly WNGA01 (sample SAMN13153366, study PRJNA577476) | soil metagenome | isolation source: 100 cm soil or saprolite under grassland replicate 2 | place: USA:California | collected 2016-06-15
TGTAGGTCTTCACCCCAGACTCGAGGGGGCAAAGTCCTATGCAGGTCAGTCGACGCGATTTCCTCAGGGTGACCGCCGGGGCGGGGGCGGGGACGGCGATCGGCGGGCTGGTCGGGCTCGGCGCGACGCTCGCGCCGGCGCGAGCGCAGGCGCAGGAGCTGCGGATCAAGGATGCCAAATCGGTGCCGAGCATCTGTCCGTTCTGCTCGGTCGGATGCGCCACCCTGATCCAGGTGAAAGACGGCCGCATCGTCAACATCGAGGGCGATCCGCGCAGCCCGCACAGCGAGGGCACGCTCTGCCCGAAGGGCGCGGCGATCTACCAGCTGCACGTGAACCCGAACCGGGCGACGAAGGTCCTGCACCGCAAACCCGGCGCCAAGGACTGGGAGGTCGTCGAGCTCGAGTGGGCGATGGACCGGGTGGCCGAGCTGGTCAAGAAGACGCGCGACGACACGTTCATCGAGACCCTCCCCAACGGCAAGGTCGTCAACATGACGCCGGCGATCTTCGCGCTGGGGGGCGCCACCCTCGACAACGAGTTCAATCACGTGTGCCAGAAGTTCTGGCGCGGGCTCGGGGTAGTGGCCATCGAAAACCAGGCCCGTATATGACACAGCTCTAGCGTCCCCGGTCTGGGGACACGGTTCGGTCGGGGCGCGGCGACCTTGTATCCGCGCAACCTCGAGCACACCGACTGCTTCGTGATCATGGGCTCGAACATGGCGGAGTGCCACCCCGTGGCCTTCCGCTGGCCCCTGAAGGCGAAGCTGAACGGTGCGAAGCTGATCCACGTCGATCCCCGCTTCACGCGCACCAGCGCCGTCGCGGACCTGCACGTGCCGATCCGCGCGGGCTCGGACATCGCGTTCCTCGGCGGGCTCATCAATTACGTCATCCACAGCCAGCGGTGGAACTCGGACCCCTTCTTCAAGGAGTTCGTGGTCAACTACACCAACGCCGCCACGATCATCAACAAGGATTTCAAGGACACCGAGGAGCTGGAGGGCGTCTTCTCCGGCCTGGCCGGCTTCACCGAGCCCGCGTTCTGGCCGTACAACGGGAACCAGGGACGCTACGACCCCGCGTCCTGGCAATACGAGCGGGAGCCCAAGCCGCCCGGCCCCGCCACCCAGGACCTGATTACCCGGCGGGCGGGCCCCCCGTTCGACGATCTGGTGCGATCGCTCAAGCCGGGGAAGGCCCACAAGGACCCGACGCTCCAGAATCCCCACTGCGTCTTCCAGATCCTGAAGCGGCACTTCAGCCGTTACACCCCGGAGATGGTGGAGCAGGTGTGCGGCTCGCCGAAGGAGAAGTTCATCCAGGTGGCGGAAGCGCTGCTCGCCAACTCCGGGCGTGACCGCACCAGCGCGTTCGCCTACGCGGTCGCCTGGACCCAGCACACCTACGGCGTGCAGATGATCAGCTGCTGCGCGCTGCTGCAGCTCCTGCTCGGCAACATCGGCCGGCCCGGCGCCGGGGTCATGGCGCTGCGCGGCCACGCCGCTATTCAAGGTTCGACCGACGTGCCGACGCTGTACCACAGCATCCACGGGTACCTGAACGCGCCCTCGGCGCTGCGCCCGCACGAGTCGCTGCGGGCCTATATGGCGGCCGAGACGACGCCGACCAGCTACTACGGCAACCTGCCCAAGTTTCTCGTGTCGTACCTCAAGTCGATGTACGGCGACGCCGCGACGGCGGCGAACGACTTCGGCTACGACTGGCACCCGAAGATCCTGGGCGACCACTCCCACATCGCCTGCTTCGCGGCGATGGCCGAAGGCAAGATCAAGGGCACGGTGGTCGTGGGGCAGAATCCCGCGACCTCGCTCAACGGCACCGCGACCCGCCGGGCGCTGCGCCAGCTGGACTGGCTGGTCGTGAAGGACAACTGGCTCACCGAGACGGCCACCCATTGGTACCTCGCGCCGGAAGTGAAGCACGGCGAGGTGAACATCGCGGACATCAAGACCGAAATCTTCTTCTTCCCTTCCACCCAGATCGCGGAGTACGACGGCAGCTTCACCAACACGCAGCGCATGCTGCAGTGGCACAGCTACGCGGCCAAGGCGCCGGGTGACTGCCGCACCGACAGCTGGTTCTACCACAACCTGGCGAAGCGGTTGAAGAAGGCGTACGCCGCGTCCACCCTGGCGCGCGACCAGGGGTGGAACCACCTCACCTGGGACTTCGATCCGGATGCGGGGGAGGCGCCGCTTTACCCCGGCGAGATCAGCGCGCGCAAAGTGCTGCGGGAGATCAACGGGTACATGACGGCGAACCCCGCGCAGCACTTGAAGGGGTTCGGCGAGCTCAAGGACGACGGCTCGACCACGTGCGCGTCGTGGATCTATTGCGGCTGCTACCCGGCCTGGGACCAGAACCTCACGGCGCGCCGCGAGCCCGACCCGCCCGGCGTGCCGGGGGCGCATCTCAAGTGGGGCTGGGCCTGGCCGGCCAACCGCCGCGTCATGTACAACCGCGCCTCCGCCGACCTGCGCGGCAATCCGTGGAGCGAGCGCAAGCGGTGGGTCTGGTGGGATGCGACGTTCGTCAATCCGCCGGACCCCAAGACCGGCATCGTCCCGCCGCGCGGCAAATGGATCGGCTACGACGTGCCCGACTTCGGAGCGACGAAGGCGCCGAACGCGGTGCCGAAGCCGGACGGCATCGGTCTCGATGCCCTCTCCGGCACCGACGCGTTCATCATGCGGGGCGACGGCCGGGGGTGGCTGTTCGTGCCGGCCGGCCTGGTCGACGGGCCGCTCCCGACGCACTACGAGCCGCACGAGTCGCCGGTGCAGAACGCGCTGTACAAGCAGCAGACCAGTCCGGTGCACAAGGTGTGGTCGCCCGGGAAGGCCTGGAATCCACTCGCCGCCCCCGGCGACCCGAAGTACCCGTACGTCATCACGACCTACCGTCTCACCGAGCATTACCTGGCGGGGGCGATGAGCCGCTGGCTCCCGTGGCTCGCCGAGCTGCAGCCGGAGCTGTTCATCGAGATCGGCAAGGCGCTTGCGGAGGAGAAGGGCATTCGCAACCTCGACTGGGTGCACATCAGCACGCCGCGCAGCCGCATCCGCGCGAAAGCGCTGGTGACCGACCGGATCGGCGTGATGACGGTGGGCGGGAAACGCATCCACCACGTCGGCATGCCGTGGCACTGGGGCTGGGCCGGGCTCGCCGTCGGGGAGGTCGTCAACGACCTCACGGCGTGGGTCGGGGACCCCAACGTGTCGATCCACGAGGGGAAGGCGTTCGTCTGCAACGTGGAGAGGGCCTGACCATGCCCGAACCCATGGGATTCTTCACCGACACCACGATCTGCATCGGGTGCAAAGCGTGCGAAGTCGCGTGCAAGAACTGGAACCAGCTCCCCGCCGAGAACGGCGGGGTGACCGAGATGAGCGGGGACAGCTACGACAACACGCGGCGGCTCGACGGCACCCACTGGCGCCACGTGAAGTTCATCGAGCAGTTCAAGGGGCCCTACGACGGCCGCTGGCTGATGATGAGCGACGTCTGCAAGCATTGCGTCCAGGCCGGATGCCTCGAGGTGTGCCCGACCGGTGCCATCATCCGCACCGAGTTCGACACGGTCGTCATCCAGTCGGACGTCTGCAACGGCTGCCGGGCCTGCATCGCCGCCTGCCCGTTCGGCGTCATCGACATGAACCCCGTGGCGGGCACGGCGCAGAAATGCACGCTCTGCTACGACCGCATGGGGGTGGGGCTCGAGCCGGCGTGCGCCAAAGCGTGCCCGACCGATTCGATCCAGTTCGGCACCGTCGTCGAGCTGCGCGGAAGGGCCCAGAAGCGCGTCCAGCAGCTCAAGACGCAGGGCGTCGACGCCTGGCTCTACGGTGACGACCCCAACGGGCCGCTGGGCGGATTGAACTCCTTCTATCTTCTGGTGGACAAGCCCGAGGTCTACGGCCTGCCCGCGCACCCGGAGCTGCCGAGCCGCAACCTGAAGCGGAGCGGCACGTTCTCGACGGCCAGCGCCGCGGTCCTCGGTCTCCTGGCGCTCGTGGGCCTGCGCAAGCGGCGGATGGACACGATCGGAGGCGGTTCCCCACCCGCCGCCCCCGGTCAGAACTGAACCAGGGAGCCACGGCTCATGTCCGATACGTTCTTCACGGCCGCGCCCCATTGGAGATGGCTCATCATCTTCTATTTCTTCGTGGGCGGCGTGGCGGGCGGCGCCTACTTCCTGGGCGCCGTGCTGGAGTGGTTCGGCCGCCCCGACGACCGGCCGGTGATTCGCACCGCGTATCGCGTTGGCCTGTGGGGCGCGGTCGTGAGCGGCCTACTGCTCACCCTGGATCTCGGCCGGCCGCTGCGCTTCTGGCACATGTTGTTCCAATCGGCGAACCTGCCGCACCTCATGTTCAAATCGTGGTCCCCCATCTCCTTCGGCGCGTGGGCGCTGCTGCTCTTCGGGGCGTGCGCCGTCCTCTCGGCGCGTCTGCTCCGCGAGGGCACCGTCGTTGCCAAGCTCGTCGCAGCCGTCGGCGCGCTGCTTGGGTTCTTCCTGGCTGGGTACACGGGTGTACTGCTCTCGGTGACGAACCGGCCTATCTGGGCCGATAGCCCGTGGCTCGGCGCGCTGTTTCTGGCCTCCGGTGCCTCGACCGCCGCCGCGTACCTCCTTCTCCTCGGGCCGAAGCGCGGAGCCGCCGAGAGCTCGCTGCGCTGGCTGTCGACGTTCGATGCGCGCGCGCTCGTGGTCGAGCTGCTGCTGCTGATCGTGTTCGTGGCCTCCCTGGGCGCCGTCGCCCGCGTCTGGGTGAGCGTGTGGGGAGCGCTGCTGCTCGTCGGGGTCGTCGGGTTCGGCATCGTGTGGCCCCTGGTGCGGCATGCCAGACCTGCGACAGGGCGCGCCCGGCTGAACCCTGCGGTGGCGGTGCTCATCGGCGGCTTCCTGCTGCGGGTCGTGTTGCTGCTGGCGTCGGAGGGCATCGAGCTGCACCGCGGCGTCGCGGGGATGGTTCGATGACGGCGCGCGCGTGGGTGGCGCTGGTGCTGCTGGCGGCCGCCGCGGCGTGCGCGAGCCCGGAGGCGGGACGCGGCCGGGGCGGCGGGCCCGGCGCCGATCCAGGGAATCACGGCCGTGTGGTCGAGGTGCACGGCGGGGCGCAGATCTACTACCGGACGCCCTGTAGAACCGTAAAGGTGAAATGTTCTGGCGTCGCGACGTCCGGCACCTAGCGAACGCAGAACTCCAGAAACGGCTGGTCGAGGTCCGACGCCAGAGCGCCGAGGCCGAGGCGTGGCTCGATCTTCTCGAGCTGGCCTTGGGCGAAAGCCGGGACGGGGCGGGGTGGCAGAACGCGGCGCCGACGCCGCCGCCCGAGCGGCCCGTCAAGACGCCATTGTTGTTTCGCGCTCACCTCACCGTCGATCGTCGCACCACTAGGCGCTACGTGCACCGGCTGCTGGAGCGGGCCGAGTTGCGCCGGCCGCGACTCGACGTCGCTGCGTTCCTCGAGGCGGCGGTCTGCCAGGACGATGCCCGCATCGACGCCCTCGCCGCCGGCGGGGACCCGCACCCCCTGCGGGTCGTGGCGCAGATGGCCGTGCTGCCGCTGCTCCAGGCGTGCGCGCGCGCGACGGGATGGGAAGCGCCGCCGTCGTGGTGGGAAGGGTACTGCCCGGTCTGCGGGGCGTGGCCGGCGCTGGCGGAGTTCCGGGGGTTGGAGCGCAAGCGCTGGCTGCGGTGCGGGCGGTGCGGCTCGGGCTGGGAGCGGGAATGGCTGCGGTGCCCGTTCTGCGACGAGAAGTCTCATGAGCAGCTCGGGTATCTGGCGCCGGAGGAGGGTGAGGCGACGCGGAAGGTGGAGGTCTGCGACAGCTGCAAGGGCTATCTCAAGGCCCACGCCACGGTGACCGCCCTGCCGCCGTGGGCGGTGCTGCTCGAGGATCTCACCACCGTGCCGCTGGACGTCGCCGCGCTGGAACGCGGCTACCGGCGGCCCGAGCGTCCCGGTTACGCGCTCGAGGCCCGGGTCACCGAGCGGCGGCGCAGCCTCTGGAGCACTGCCTTCGGCCTCAAGGTGAGTGAAGCGTGAGCAACGACGCGCCGCTGTCGCGTCCCCGCGATGTGTGCGGCGAGCTGCTGGCGGCGCTCGATGCCTCGGAAGGGCGGCGCAAGCGGCGCAAGCGCGATACGACGCCGGATGCCATCGGTCTCGAGGTGAAGCGCGACCTGCTCGAGCGCGCCGTCGCAGCGGACCCGGAGCCGGACGCGTTCGAGGCGTGGCTCCTGGAACAGTGCGCTGCGGCCGGCGCCGCCGAAGGTGGCGTGCGGGCGATGGCCCTGTCGATCTTCGAGGAGTGGCGCCTGGCGCACGACGCTGCAGCGTTTCGAGAATGGCTCGCCCGGGGCGCACCATCCGACGACCGGGCGGGGGCCACGGGGGCCACGGGGGCCACGGGGGCCACGCCGAGTCGCGACGACTGAGTGGAGGAACGTATGCGGATCCGGGGGCGAGTTGTGGTGGGGTTGACGCTGGCCGGCGTGCTGCTGTCGATAGTGGGCTGCGGCGGCAGTGGAGGGCGCGCGACAACGTGGGCCTCCGACACCGCGGAGGCGGTGCGCGTGCTGAAAACGCCTGCGAACCCGTACGGCATCATTTACCACCCGGCGGTGGATTTGACCAAGCGGCCGGACACGACGAAAGTGACGCGGCCGCGGGGATAGCATGGCGACCCTCACCGAGCACGAAGTCCTCGACGCGCTGCGCGGCGTCCGTGATCCGGATCTCGGGCGCGATATCGTGTCGCTGGGATTCGTCAAGGACGTCCAGGTGGCCGAGGGCGGGGGAACGGTGGGCTTCACCATCGAGCTCACGACGCCGGCGTGCCCGGTGCGCGAGCTGATGCAACGGCAGGCGCGTCAAGCCGTCGCGGCGCTGCCGGGGGTGCGGGCGGTCGACGTGGCCATGACGTCGCGGGTCCGTGCCTCCGGGGGAGAGCGGAAGCAGGCGCTCACCCCCACGATCAAGAACATCGTGCCGGTGGCGAGCGGCAAGGGCGGGGTGGGAAAGTCCACGGTGACCGCCAACCTCGCGCTCGCGCTGGCCGGCACCGGGGCGCGGGTGGGGATCATGGACGCGGACGTGTACGGCCCCAGCATCCCGACCCTCCTCGGCCTGCGCACCCTCCCCAAGCCGACCCCCGAAGGCAAGATCGTCCCGGCGATGCAATACGGCGTCAAGGTCATCTCGATGGGGTTCTTCATCCGCGAGGACGACGCCATCATCTGGCGCGGACCGATGCTCCACAAGACGGTGCAGCACTTCCTCGGCAATGTGGACTGGGGGGAGCTCGACTACCTGATCGTCGACCTGCCGCCCGGCACGGGCGACGTGCAGCTGACGCTGTGCCAGTCGATCCCGCTCACGGGCGCGGCGGTGGTCTCGACGCCCCAGGACGTCGCGCTCAAAGTGGCGCAGAAGGCGATCTCCATGTTCAACACGCTGAACACGCCCGTCCTGGGAATCATCGAGAACATGGCGTCGTACCGCTGCCCGCATTGCGGCGCGCAGGACGACGTGTTCGGGGCGGGCGGGGCGCGTCAGGCGGCCGAGCGTCTCGACCTGCCGTTTCTCGGCGCGATCCCGCTCGCGACCGCGATCCGGACCAGCTCCGATGCGGGCCGGCCCATCGTTCTCGATCCGGCGTCCGAGTTCGCGCCGGCCTACCTGGCGGTGGCCGAGCAGCTCGCGGCCCAGGTCAGCATTCGCGCCATGCAGCGCGAGCTGACCCCGCTGGTGCAGATCCAGTTCTAGTCCCTGTGGCGTCGATGGGGAGGGGAGGCGGGGACCCGATCGTGGTCGGCGTCGAAGTGCGCAACCTCAGCAGACGATTCGGGGACTCCATCGCGGTGGACGGTGTCGATCTGTCCATCCGCGAGGGCGAGCTGCTGGTGTTGCTCGGCCCGTCGGGGTGCGGCAAGACGACGCTGCTCCGCATGATCGCGGGGCTGGAGCGCCCCACCTCGGGGGAGATCTTCATTGGCGGCGAGCGCGTCGATGCCGACGTGCCCCCGAGGGCGCGCGGCATCGCGATGGTCTTCCAGAGCTACGCCCTCTACCCCCACCGCACCGTTGCACAGAACATCGCTTTTCCCCTCGAGGCGAGCCGCATGCCGCGGTCGCAGATCGTGGACAAGGTGCGGTGGGCGGCGGAGATGTTCGGCATCGCCCGCTACCTGGAGCGCTATCCGCGCCAGCTCTCCGGCGGCGAGCGCCAGCGCGTGGCCCTGTGTCGCGCGCTGGTCCGGGACCCGAAGGTGTTCCTCCTCGACGAGCCGCTCGCGAACCTCGACGCCAAGCTGCGGAACACGGCCCGCGACGAGCTGAAGCGGTTTCAGCGCCAGATCCAGCGTACCACTGTGTACGTGACGCACGACCAGGTGGAGGCGATGGGGTTGGGCGACCGCATCGCGGTCATGGACCACGGCAAGGTGCGTCAGATCGGGACGCCGCAGGAAGTCTATGAGGAGCCGGTCGACACGTTCGTCGCGACGTTCGTCGGGCAGCCGCCCATGAACCTGCTGGAGCTGCGCGACCCGACGCTGCCGTCCGGTACGCTGCTCGGCTTCCGCCCCGAGCATTTTCTCCCCCGCGATCATTTTGCATCCGGGGAGCCAGTTCAAGTGTTCTGTTTCGCGGTGCGGCGGGTCGAGTACCTCGGCTCCGATCGCTACGTCTACGGCTCGGTCGCCGAGGAGGGTGTCGGCGAGGCGACGATCATCGCGAAGCTCCCGGCGACGGTCGCCATCGTGATTCCGGAAGGGGAGGCGCTCGAGTTCGCCGTGCCGCGGAAGGCACTGCGCTATTTCGACGCCGCCACCGGCGCGAGGCGCGCGCCGTGATCGCCCGGCGCACGCTCGCCGACCGGGAGGACGTGCTGGGCGTCGCCATGCTGGCGCCGGCGCTGGTCTACGTCATCCTGCTGGTCGGCGTGCCGTTCGGGCTCGCGATCCTGCTCAGCTTCTCCAACGCCACGGCGGGGAGCCTGAGCTTCGCGTGGGTCGGCGGGCGCAACTACGCCGCGATCCTCGGCGATCCCATCTTCCTCCGGTCGCTTCGCAACACCGCGATCGTAACGATCGGCTCGCAGGTCCTCGTCGTCGTGCTCGCGACGGCCGCCGCGCAGGTATTCCGCGCCACGTTCCACGGCAAACGCCTCGCCCGGTTCGTGCTGCTGTTGCCGTGGGCGGTGCCCGTCTCGCTCGCCGCGATCGCCTGGACGTGGATCTTCGACTCCACGTTCAGCGTGCTCAATTGGACGCTGAAGGCGACCCACCTGCTGCACGGCTGGCTGTACTGGCTGGGAGATCCGGGGCTCGCGCTGGTCGCGATCATCATCGTGCAGGCCTGGCGCATCTTTCCCTTCGCGACCGTCATCGTGCTCGCCGGTCTCTCGTCGATTCCGCAAGACGTGGTCGAAGCGGCGATCGTGGACGGCGCCGGGTTCTGGCGCCGGCTGTTCAAGGTCGAGCTGCCGCTGCTGCTGCCGGTGGTCGCCGTCGCCGTGCTGTTCGGCGTGGTCTACACGGCCACCGATCTCGGCGTGGTCTACATCCTGACGGGCGGGGGGCCGGCGAACACCACTCAGGTGCTTCCCACCCTGGCGTTCCAGCGCGGCGTGCTCGGCGCCGACCTGGGCCAGGGCGCGGCCATCGCCGTGTTCCTGCTGCCGTTTCTCATCGTGGTCGCGGTCGCGATGCTGCGCCTCGCCCGCCGCGCCGAGGTGGGGGGGGGCGCCCGGTGAAACGCGTGGGGCTCTACGCCGCGGCGGCGGGCTTCATGGCCTTCGCCGGGTTCCCGTTCTACTGGATGCTGCTCACGGCGTTCAAACAGAATCGCGACCTCTACGTCGGCGCGTTCGACACGCATCACGTGCCGTGGATCTTCAACGACCCGCCCACCCTCGAGCACGTGCGGCTGCTGTTCGGGCAGACCGAGTTCCCCCGCTGGGTCTTGAACACGCTGGTGGTGGTCGTGGCCGTCGTCGTCATCACGGTGGTCGTGGCCGTGCCGGCCGGGTACAGCCTGGCCCGGCTCACCGGCCGCTGGGGCGAGCGGCTCGGTATGGGGATCTTCTTCACTTACCTGATTCCGCCGACGCTGCTGTTCATCCCGTTCTCGCGGGTCGTGGCCCTGCTGGGCCTGCAGAACTCGCTGGGGGCGCTGATCCTCGTTTACCCGACCATCACGATCCCGTTCTGCACCTGGCTGGTCATGGGATTCCTGCGATCGGTGCCCTGGGACATCGAGGAACAGGCGATGATCGACGGGTACAGCCGGCTCGCCGTCATCGTGAAAGTCGCGCCGCGGCTCATCGTTCCGGGCATCTTGACGGTTGTCGTTTTCAGCTTCACGCTGGTGATGCAGGAGTTCGTGTACGCGCTGACCTTCCTTAGCTCGGTGGACAAGATGACCGTGAGTCTGGGCGTACCGATCGCGTTGGTCCGCGGCGATGTGTACCACTGGGGGGCGCTCATGGCCGCCGCCCTGGTCATCAGTATTCCGCTCGCCATCATCTACAATCTCTTCATCGATCGATTCATCCAGGGCTTCACCATGGGGGCGGTGAAGGGATGAGGCCGCTCCATCACCCAGTCCTACCGGAGGGAGGGTCCTCATGAGCAGGCGTATTGCGTGGTCTACCGCCGTCGCGGTCGCGGTGGCGGCGTTCCTTGGGGGGCCGTCGGCCCTGTTTGGGCAGCAATCGGTCAAGCTGGGGGCGGGAGACACCCTGACCATCAGTGGCTTCATCAACGCCACGCTGTACAACAACCGCGGCTATTTCGATTTCGGGCAAGGACAGAACGCCGAGTGGGCGAGCGTGGCGCAGCCGGGGATCGATCAGGGGTACTTCGACGGCGACATCCGCAACACGCGTATCCGGTTCGATTTCAGCACCGGACCGGTAATGGGCAAGTGGGCCCCCAAGGCCACGCTCGAGGCCGATTTCTTCGGGGCTTTCAACGGGGCCCCGCCGTTCGGAGATGAGCAGCCGCAGCTCCGCGGCCGCTTCGCCTTCGTGGACCTGACCAACGGCCGCACGACGTTGCGCGTCGGCCAGTTCTGGTCCCCGATGTTCGGCGAGGTGCCCGTGTCGCTGACGCATCTCGCCTTCCCCCTGGGGTACGGTGCTACCGGCATGGTGGGCTGGCGGTTCCCGGGCGTGTTCCTGTATCACGACCTCATGCCCGGCAAACCGTTGACCGTGCAGGTGCAGCTGGCCGTCTTGAAGGGTTCGGGCCTGGCCGTGACCAACGGCATCGGGAGCGGCGAGGCCTCCGGCAAACCGCAGTTCGAAGCTCGGTTCAACCTCGCCAAGCGATTCGGCACCTCGAGCTGGAACGGCTACGTGGTGTACCACGTGGACAACAAGGACGTGAACGGTGTTGGGGTGCCGGGCGGCGACCTGAACGGTTGGGGCGTCGAGACGGGCCACAACTTCACGTCGGGCAAGCTCACGGTGCACGGCAACTACTATTTCGGGCACAACCTCGGACAGCAGTTCGGCCACATCACGCAGGGCGCCGGGTCCAACTCGGCGCAGCAAGGGAGAATCAAAGGTTGGGGCGCGTGGGCCCAGGCCGGTTACGATGTGACGCCCCACTGGGGCGTGTGGCTCTATTACGGCATGGACCAGCCCGACGCGGCGAAGTACCTGCAGGACAACGGCGCCGCGTTGCTTCGCCAGCTGAGCCATGACACCGACGCGCTGATCCGGTACCGGGCCGGCCGCTACGCGATCGGGCTCGAGTATTTCCGGGCGGTGACGCGCTGGAGCACCGGCGTGCGCACCGCGGACCAATACGCGCTGAGCGTCTTGTACTCGTTGTGATCAGTGTCGGGTGTCAGGTGTCGGGTGCCGACACTTGACACCCGCTCCTTTGAGCCATGTGGAGGGTAGCTCCATGACCAAGCGGAAGGGGTTGGACCGGCGCGAGTTCGTGACGACGGCGGGCGCGGCTGCCGTGGCCGCCGCTTTTCCCACGATCTGGATCCGGCGTCGGCAGAAGACCCTCAAGATCATCCAGTGGAGCCACTTCGTCCCCGCCTACGACGTGTGGTTCGACCGCTACGCGAAGGAGTGGGGCACCGCCAAGGGCGTCGAGGTGACCGTGGATCACATCGCCCTCGCGGACCTGACGACGCGGGCGAACGCCGAGGTGGCGGCCCAGCAGGGACACGACCTGTTCCAGTTCCTGTCGCCGCCCGGCGCGTTCGAGCCGCAAGTGCTCGACATGGCGGACGTGGTGCGCGAGGCCGAGCGCTCGCACGGACCGATCCTCGATCTGTGCAAGCGCAGCACCTACAATCCGGTGACGCGGAAGTGGTTCGGGTTCAGCGACAACTACGTGCCCGATCCCGGCGACTACCTGAAGAGCGCCTGGACCGAGGTCGGGATGCCCGACGGGCCGAGTACGTGGGAAGACCTCGTCACCGCGGCGCCGCAGATCAAGGCCAAACACCCCGAGATCCAGATCCCCATCGGCATCGGGATGTCGCAGGAGCTGGACTCGAACATGGCCGCGCGTGCGATGCTGTGGTCGTTCGACGGGTCGATCCAGGACGCCAACGAGAACGTCGTCCTGAAGTCGGACCAGGCGCTCGAGGCGCTGACGTTCGGGGTGCGGCTATTCCAGGCGGGGATGACGCCGGCAGTGCTGAGCTGGAACGCCGCGTCGAACAATCAGGCGTTGAATGCCCGCCAGACCACCTACATCCTCAACTCCATCTCAGCCTACCGCACCGCGCAGGACAACAAGCTGCCGGTGGCCGACGACATCTTCTTTGTTCCGGCGCTGAAGGGACCGCGGGGGACGCGCTGGGCGAGCGAGCACGTGATGGGGATCTACGCCATCTGGAAGTTCGCGCAGAGCCCCGATGTGGCGAAGCAATTCCTGCTCGATCTCATCGCGCATTACCGGGACGCCGTCTCGGCGAGCAAGCTCTACAACTTCCCGTCGTTCCCGGGCTCCGTGGCCGACCCCGGCACGGCCCTGGGGCAGAAGCCCACGGCGGGTCAGCGCTGGCTCGAGCAGGCCACGGCGAACGACCCGTTCGGCTCCACCCCGCCCGCCAAGCTCAAGCCGATCAGCACCGCGCTGCAGTGGGCGACGAACATTGGGCACCCCGGGCCGGCCAATCCGGCGGAGAGCGAGGTGTTCGACACCTTCGTGCTGCCCACGATGTTCGCCAACGTGGCGACGGGGCGGATGACGGCGCCGCAGGCGCTGGACGACGCGCACCAGCAGGTGAAGCGCATCTTCGAGAAGTGGCGGAGCAAGGGACTGGTCGCCGGCGGTGCGGGCGACAAGTAACTCGGATTGTGAGCGGCAGACTCGAACCACCCACCCATAGAGGGGGACCATGACCGCGCCTCAACTCTCCTTCAAGGCCCTGCGCCGGGTCGTCAGCGCCGCAGCCGTCGGCAACGTGATTGAGTGGTACGATTTCTACATTTTCGGCAGTCTCGCCGCGATCCTGTCGGTGCAGTTCTTCCCGCAAGGTCAGCCTGGTGCCGCGTTGATCCGCACGTACGGAACCTTCGTCGCCGGCTTCCTGATCAGGCCGCTCGGGGCGTTCCTCTTTGGCCGGGTCGGCGATCTCATCGGCCGCAAGTACACGTTCCTCATCACGCTGAGCGGTATGGGCATCTCGACTGCCTTGATCGGCGTCGTCCCGAGCTACGCCACCATCGGCGCCCTGGCGCCCGTGATTCTCTTGGGCCTGCGCCTCATCCAGGGACTGTGTCTTGGGGGTGAGTACGGAGGCGCGATCACCTACGTCGCCGAGCACGTCCCCGACGCGAAGCGGGGCTACTACACTGGGTGGCTGCAGACGTCCCCCACGCTCGGCATCGTGGTGTCATTGGCGATCGTCATCGGAACACGCCAGGCGCTGGGAACCGCGGCGTTCGCCGCCTGGGGCTGGCGGATTCCGTTCCTGCTGTCGTTGGTGATGGTCGCGATCGCCATCTACATTCGGCTGCAGCTCCAGGAGACGCCGATCTTCCAGGCCATCAAGGCAAAGGCGCAGACGGCGATGAATCCCTGGAAAGAGGCCTTCCTGAGCAGCAACATCAAGTACGTCCTGATCGCCAGCATCATCGTGCTCGGCGAGGGTGCGGTGTGGTACAGCGGCCAGTTCTGGGCGCTGTTTTTCCTGCAGACGGTGAAGAAGCTGGACGTCCTGACGTCGAGCACCATCGTCGGCGTCGCGCTGCTCATTGCCTCACCGACGCTGATCTATTTCGGGTGGCTGTCGGACAAGATCGGCCGCAAGCCGATCATCCTGGCCGGTTTCTTCCTGGCGGCCGTCACGTATTACCCGCTCTACTCGGCGCTCGGCTCAGTAGCCGCGCCCGGCGCCGTCAATTACCCGCTCGCCATTCTCATCGTCGCGATTTTGGTCTCCTACGTGGGGATGGTCTATGGTCCGATCGGTGCGTTCCTCGCCGAGTACTTCCCGGCCCGGATCCGCTACACGTCCGTGTCGGTGCCATATCACATTGGCAACGGATGGGGTGGGGGGCTCGTGAACGTGATCCCGGCCGCTGTCTACCTGTCTTCGCAGAGCTTGGCTCACGCCTTGGTCTACCCCATCACCGTCCCGGCCGTTGCGTTCCTGCTCGGTCTGTTCCTCATGCCGGAGACGCGCAAGATCAGCATTTGGCAGCCAGCGGAGGTGCGGGCGGGGGCGAGGGGCTAGCGCAGTCGGACGGCCGGACAGTCGGACTGTCTGACTGTTCAGCGCCTAACGATCGGGCAGTCCGACCGTTAGGCAGTCCGACAGTAGTCGGGGCGAGTGGATTTGAACCACCGACCTCCTGGTCCCGAACCAGGCGCGCCAAACCGGGCTGCGCTACGCCCCGTAACCGTCCGAGGCCTGTGGTATCCGATCGTCGTGGCGATGATGACCTTCGTCGTCGGGACCCTGCTGATCAAGGAGACCAAGGACCACAAGGTCCGCGTCGACCTGTAAGACTGTGCTTCGTAGCGAGAAAAGCCCGCGATGGCGGGCTTTTTTCGTTGCGTCTTGGCAACATCCAACCCCGCCGGTAGGTTTGGACTGGTCGGCGGTCTCTCCCCTCGCGGATGTCCAGAGCATGGAACGCGTAACGAAACGCCCTGCGAAACCACGCGCCGGCGCTCCCCGCCGGCTCCGCACGCGCGTGCTCGTCGCCGACGATCATCCGATCGTGCTGCAAGGGGTCCGCTTGTTGCTCGAGTCGCGGGGTCTGGACGTGGTGGCGGTGGCAGCGGACGGCCGGGAGGCGGTGCGACTGGCGCAAGAGCTGCGCCCCGACGTGGTCGTGCTCGACGTCGTGATGCCCGTGTTGGACGGCCTGAGCGCCGCGCGCGTCATCATGCAGCGCGTGCCGGAGGCGGGGTTGATCCTGTTGACCGGCATGCCGCCGGAGCCGCCGGTGTCGGACGCCCTGCGCGCCGGAGCGCGCGGGCTCGTCCTGAAGTCGGAAGTGGCCGAGGACCTGGTCGAGGCGGTGCGCGACGTTGCCCGGGGGGCCATGTACGTGAGCCCAGCGTATTCGCGGACGAGCCGGGACGGATCGAGTAGCAACGGATCTTCCTCGCACGACTCGCTGTCGCCCCGGGAGCTGGAGCTTCTGCGTCTGATCGCCCAGGGTCTGACGACGAAGCAATCCGCCGCCGAGCTCGGCATCTCCGCCAAGACCGCCGAGACCTACCGCGAGAGCATCGCGGAGAAACTGCAGGTCCATGGCACCGCCGGACTGGTCCGCTACGCCATCCGGGCTGGTCTGATCGGCGCCTAGCGCCGTTCCCGCCGTACCCGGGCTTCTCCCCCCGGTAAGTCCCTCCTTCGCACTCCGGTAAAGACCGGAATTCCCCGTGGCCGCACCGCGATTCATCGTTGCGGTGTCCCCGCAGTTCTACTCTCAATGAGGAGGTGGGTTATGGACGTCCGGGCCTACCATGTCGCGGAATTGTCGCCCGAGGAGCTGCAGAACGTGGGCGGCGGGGAGACGCTCTGGTATTACGTCGGCTACGGCATCGGCTACTTCGTCGGCATGTTCGCGGCCGCACCCTTGGACGGGTATCTCGGCTGCACGGCGTAGACATGGGTCGCTGTCAGGGTTCCACCTTCAGTCAGGAGGCGTTATGACTTCGGTGGCATTGACGAATGTCGCGGCGTTCGACGTGGAGGAGCTGGACGCCGAGACCGCGCGGCATCTCGAGGGCGGTTGCTGGTGGTGTGCCGTGATCCTGGGGACGTTGATCGCCCAGTTCGACAGTTTTGTTGATGGGATCGGCGACGGCTACGCTGCCGCGACGTCCTAGGTGAGATGTCGGTCCGGACGGCGCGCCACGCGCCGCCCGGACCGGGCCGCTCCCGATGCCCGCCCAACTCTACCCGGCCGACGCGCTCGATGACTCGCTCGAGACGCATCTGGCGCGCCACGCCCGCGCCGGCCGCGGCGTCTACCACGCGACGCTGGCGACGGTGATCGCCACGGCGGCCGCCTTGCCGCTCATCAAGGTCAACGTGACCGTTCGCAGTCCCGGCATCATCCGCCCGGCCACCGAAAAGCAGGAAATCCACGCCCTCGTGTCGGCGCTCGCGGCGCAGGTGCTGGTCAGGGACAACCAGACGGTGGCCCAGGGCGACACCATCGTGCTGCTCCACGCGACCGCGCTCGATGACCGCGCCGCCCTGCTGGCCGCGCGCGTCACCGAGAAGCAAAGCCTGGTCGAGGACCTCACCCTGCTGCTGACGGGGAACGACCCCGCGCTGCACACCGCCGACTACCAGCGTGAGTACCGGCAGTTCGTGACCGAGGTGCGCGACAACCGTCTGGCACAAGAGCGCGCCAGGCGGGAGGCGGCCCGCGTCCGCGATCTCTATCGCACGCAGTCGACGACGGCGAGCGATCTCGAGGACAAGGAGTTTCAGCTCGCGCAGCTGCAGAGCCAGGGTCGCATGATTCTCGAACGCTACCGCACCCGGTGGCAGACCGCGCTCACGAGTCTGCGGAGCGATCTTCAGGATCTGGCATCGCAGCAGGCCCAGGTCGCCGAGCAGCGGGCGGCGTATACGATCACCGCGCCGGCTTCGGGGACCGTGGAGCTGGTGGCGAGTCTCTCCGCCGGCAGCCCCGTCCAGGAGGGTGAGTTCCTGGCGGTGATCTCGCCGCGCTCGGATTTCGTGGCCCAGGTGTATGTGGCGCCCCGGGACATCGGCCTCGTCCGCCCGGGTATGGCGGTCCGGCTGCTGGTCGATGCGTTCAACTACAGCGACTGGGGGGTCATCGAGGGCTCGGTCACCGAGATCTCGGACGACTTCGTCGAGGTCGATGGGCGGCCGATGTTCAAGGTGACCTGCGCACTCGCGCGGACGCGCCTGTCGCTCGCGAACGGCTTCACAAGCACGGTCCGGAAGGGCATGACCCTGCAAGCGCGGTTCGTCGTCGCCGAGCGGAGCCTGCTCCAGCTCCTGCGGGACGACGTGAACGACTGGCTCAATCCCGCGCGCGCTCCCCTTGCCGCCGCTCCGGCACCCTGAGGGCCTCATGTTCCGGCGGATTCCCCGCGTCCAGCAGCACGACGTCACGGATTGCGCGGCGGCGTGCCTGAAGTCCGTCGCGACCCATTACGGTCGGACGCTCTCCGTCGCCCGCCTCCGGCAGTACGCGTCCACCGACATAAGGGGGACGAACGTGCTCGGCGTGGTCGAGGCCGCGACCGCCCTCGGGTTCGCGGCCAAGGGCGTCAAGGGGACGATCGAGAGCCTCGCCAAGATTCCCAAGCCGGCGATCGCGCACGTCGTGGTGCGCCAACGCCTCGCGCACTTCGTGGTGATCTATGCGGTGACCGCGAAACACGTGGTCGTCATGGATCCGGGCGACGGGCTCGTCCACAAGCAATCCCTCGAGCAGTTCGCCAAGACGTGGACCGGCGTGCTCGTGCTCCTCGCCCCGGCGGAGCGGTTCCGGCGCGGCGACGAGACGGTGCCGCTCGCGCGGCGCTTCTGGGAGTTGCTCGCTCCCCACCGGACGGTGATGGCGCAGGCGTTTGTCGGGGCCCTGGTGTTCACCCTGCTCGGGCTCGCGACCTCGATCTACGTGCAGAAGATCGTCGATTACGTCCTGATCGACGGGAACCGCAACCTGCTCAATCTGATGAGCGTGATCATGGTCGCGCTCCTCGGGATGCGGGTGTTGGTGGGGGGCATCAAGAGCCTGCTCACGCTTCAGACCGGCCAGCGCATCGACGGGGCGCTGATCCTCGGCTATTACAGACATCTCCTGGCGCTCCCCCAGCAGTTCTTCGATGCGATGCGGGTCGGCGAGATCCTCGCGCGCGTAAACGACGCCGTGAAGATCCGCGCGTTCATCAACGACGTCGCGCTCGACGTGCTCGTGAACGCCCTGATCGTCGTGCTCTCGCTCGGGCTGATGCTGCTCTACAGCTGGAAGCTCGCGCTGGTCGTGGCCTGCATGATCCCGGTGGTCGCTGTGATCTACGCGGTGACCAACCGGTTCAACCGCAAGAACGTGCGCACGATCATGGAGCACGGCTCGGAGCTTCAGGCCCAGCTGGTGGAGTCGGTGAAGGCGGTCGCAACGATCAAGCGGTTCGGACTGGAGGACACGGCGGGCCTGCGGACGGAGTCGCGCTTCGTGCGCGTGCTGCGCGCGGTGTACGCGGGCGGGCGCGCCTCGATTGCGTCGGCCCAGGCGGCGTTGCTCGTCTCCCAGGCGTTCACGATCGCGCTGCTCTGGGTTGGGGCGCAGCTGGTCATGGCGCGCGGCCTGACCCCCGGCGAATTGATGTCGTGTTATGCGCTCATCGGATACCTGACGCCGCCCGTGCTCTCCCTCATCGGCGCGAACCGGACTGTCCAGGACGCGCTCGTCGCCGCCGACCGGCTGTTCGAGATCATGGACCTCGAGCGCGAAGCGCCCGGCGACACCATGGAGCTCACCGCGGACCTCTCAGGCGACATCGAGTTCGAGCACGTCGGGTTCCGCTACGGGACACGCGAAGCGGTCTTCACCGATCTGAGCCTCACGATTCCCCGAGGCCATATCACCGCGATCGTCGGTGAGAGCGGTTCGGGCAAGAGCACCCTGCTCGCGTTCCTGCAGGGCCTCTACCCGGTGGGAACCGGGCGCATTCGGATCGGCGGGTATGACATTCGGCACGTCAGCGCCGCCAGCCTGCGCCGTATCGTCGTGGCCGTCCCGCAGCAGGTCGACGTGTTCGCGGGAAACGTGGTGGAGAACATCGCCGTGGGCGAGTTCTCGCCCGACATGCAGCGCGTGCTCGACGTCAGCAAACGCCTCGGGATCCACGAGTTCGTCGAGAAGCTGCCCGCCGGCTATGCCGCCTACCTGGGCGAGAACGGCGTGAATCTCTCGGCGGGACAACGTCAGCGCCTGGCGATCGCGCGCGCCCTGTACCGGCGGCCGGAGATCCTGATCTTGGACGAGGCGACATCGGCGCTCGATGGCATCGCCGAGCACTACGTCCAACAGGTCATCCACGATCTGCGGAGCGCCGGCAAGACCGTCGTCGTCATCGCCCACCGACTGAGCACTGTCGCCAAAGCCGACAAGATCGTGGTGCTCGCGAACGGCGCCGTCGTGGAGGAAGGCAGTTGCGAAGAGCTCCTCCGCAACGAGCGGCAGTTCTGGAGGTTGTGGACGCATCAGGCGCCGCTCGCGCTGGTGCCGACGAGGAGCCCGCTGACGGCGGCGGCCAAGAGCTAGCGCGCAGAGGGGCCGGGATGCCGGCCCCCTGCACCGGCCTCGGACGGCTTCAGGGCGGCTAGAACCGCGCGCGCCAGAAGTCCGCTGCCGAGTGGAAGACCTTCTCCGTGAGTGCCGCCGACAGCGTGACGAACAGCCCGTGCCCGCCGCGAACTGAGAAGTCCGGATCGTCGAGATTGCCGAACCGGTACCCGGTGGCGATTTCCAGCCCGTTGACCGGACGCACGACCAGCGCCGGCGAGCCGTCCCAGGCCGTGGAGCCCGTGGTTCGCTCCATCAGCAGCCGGCCATCGCTGCGCACACTCAGCCAGGGAGTCACGTCGAGGGTCATCCGGCCCCCGATGTAGTCGGCCCAGGCGGTCAGCGTTTGGGCCGTGCCGTCGGCGTACAGGCGATCGGCCTGCGTCCGCCGCATGGCGTAGCGGGACGCGAACTCCAGGGACGGGCGGGGCGCCCAGATGAGCTCGGCGGCGCCGATCAGCCGCTGCTCTTTCCCCTGGGGGACCAGCACGCCGCCCCCGATCGGATTGCGGTCGTCGGTCCACTGGAGCTTCGCCAGCACGTTGAGCCGGTCGCTGTGCGCGGGCCGAAGCGCCAGGCCCCACAGGCTCGACAGGCGGCGGGAGAGCGGAGCCCCGGGGAGCGCGTTCTGGGAGAATTCCTGACGCGACAGCAGGGCGAGCGATGCGTCGAATGTCACGTCGCCGGCCACGGTGGCGAGCCGAGTCGACTGCAGCGCGCCGTCCTTGACTTCGGCGCGGGCCGTCAACCGGTACGGCGCGTGCTGCGGGAGCAATTCCAATCCGGCGCCGGCCGACCAGTAGTCGCCCTCGGTCTGCAGGAACGGGAGCGCGCGCACGGGATCCGCGATGGAGGCGCTCCGCACGCCTTGGCGGCGCTCGAAGAGTAGGTTGACCGTGAGGTCCGACGAGAGCTGCAGCCGGTTGCGGAGCCCGATGATGGCGGCGTTGCCGGCGCCGCTTACGCCGCCGCTGAGCTGGTAGCTGCCCCACGCCTGGGTCCCCGGTCCGATGTCCGCCCGCACGCCGACGCTCGAGACCGAGTAGCTGCCTTGGCTGTCGGGGCGTGAGACGTACCGGTGGCTGGCTTCGAGGGCCATGCCGCGAGCCACCCGGTAGCTCGCGCCGAAGCCCCAGACCTCCGGCGACAGCTCCGGGCCGGAGATGCTCAGGCGACGGCGCGCTTCGGTCCAGAGTTGCAGGGTCGGAGACACGCCCCACTGCGTCTTCACCTCGGCCGCCGTCACCTGGCTGGACGTCAGCGCGCCGCCGCCTAGTTGATCGTTCACCACTCCTGCGTCCACTCGGAACCCGGCGGCGACGGTCTGCACGATGCCGACACGCGTGTGCTCGCGGTCGATGCCCTGCAGCTCGAAATTCTGGCGCGTGTGCTCCGCCCGCAGCTCTGTGCCGCCGAGCCTCAGCCCACCCCTCAGGCTTTCCTCGGTCAAGCCGGGTTGCAGGGCGACGTTGGAGGGGTTCGTGAACTGACGACCGACCCGCAGGTAGCCGCCCCCGACCGTCACCGCGCCGCCGAACAGGCTGTAGCTCGCCTTCGCCGAGGCGGCGAGACCCGTGGAGTCGCCGTGCTCGGCGTAGGCGACCTCCCCGCCGACGTCGACGGCCCCGAGCCGGAAGGCTCGCATGTCGCCGCCGACGAGGCGGTAGCGGTCGATTGCCTGCTCGGCGTTCACGACAGTCACGCCGAGGCGGAGCGAGTCCAGCCCCAGGCCCTCCACCAATGGACGCATGTCGAGCGCCGCCCGGGCGCCGGCCACGAGCCGCGGTTCCCCGCCGGCAGCCGCTTCGAAGGTCGCGACGATGAACACGGGATTCCCGCTCGCGTCGGCTGTCGGAATTGGCTGCTTGAAGAGCACCACGCCGTCGACATAGTCGATCTGGTAGTCCACGAACCGCGTCAGGCCCAGCGTCGCGACGGCGCGTTCCGGGTTTTGGAGGTCCCGGGTCTCGAGGCGGAGGTACTCGGTGCCAGGCAGGATACCGCCGGCCAGCTGGTAGGGACCGGAGACCCCCGCCCCGCGGATCTGCAGCTGCCGCAGCGACTGCGACGTCAAGCTGCCGAACGCGCTCCAGGTGACCGCGCCCGTTGTGACGCGCGCGGCGAGACCTGTCACCGACCGTCGGTACTGCGCGAGGCTCAGACCGCTCGCGAAGTCGGCGCTGGTGAGATCGCCGAACGCCGCCCAGGCGAAGCCGCGCTCGACCCGGGCCGACAGCCAGGTCCGGGACGCCGTGCGACTCTGCTCCACACTCGCGTCCCCGAGGATGGGATACTGCGCCTGCGCCAGCGGGTCGGCGCTGCGGCCGAACACGTCCTGCCCGTCGCGCAACCGGCGGGAGTCGAGCCCCAGGGTGAACGAGGTTTGCGAGTCCAGCCGGCCGCGCGCCGTGACCGCGCCATAGGACTCGGGGCTCGCTCCCGCCCCGACCATTCCCGATCCGGCGACAGTGAGGCCGCGCACTTCGGGGAGTAACTCAAGTGGCACCGTGGCCGTCGCGTCGCCGGACTTGAGCTCGAGGGCGCCCGGGCCCACGTCTCGGCCCGGCCGCAGCGCGATCACGAGCCGGCCCGTCGCGCTCGAGAGCAGTTGGCGTCCGACGGAGGAGGGGTCGGCATCCTCCCCCAGCGGGGCCGCCCCCGTCACGTTCACCGACACGTAGGCCGGCTGCGCCACCGGCACGCCCCAGGCGTCCAGGACGCGCACGTCCACCACGGCGGCGGTGCGCCCGTCGGCAACGAGACTCACCCGGCCGGGCACCTCGAACCGCGCGGGCAGGCCGGTCACGTGGACGGCGATGCTGTCCCAGCGCTCCTGACCCCAGGAGTTCCTCATCGCAACGCGCAAGCGATGCGGACCCCGGGCCAGCGGAACGGCGATGAAGTCATAGGCCCCATCGATGCGCGCGTGGACAGTGTCGATCAGGGTCCCTCCATCGTAGAGCACGAGCGGGGCGTTGGGCTCGCCTTTCACGCCGATGTACACGCGGTCCTCGACGAGGACGGCGCCGTCACGCGGAGCCGAAAGCTCGACCCCTGGACCGCGAACTAGCGCGGCCTGGCGCTCCGTCGCCCGGTCCCCCGCCGAGCGCGCCGGCGCGACGAACACCGTCTCCGCGCGCGCCGCGGGCGCGCCGTGGCCGGACGAGTCGGCTGCCGCCGCGGTATCCGCTGCCGGCACGGCCCCGGCCGACGCCGGGACGGCGGCGACTGCCGTGTCGGGTGGGGGCAGCGCCCCACCCGAAGCCGGCCCGCCGACCGCCACTATCACCGGGAAGCGGGGGTTGTGAACGGCGGCGCGGACGCGCACCTGCGTCCGGCCCGCGAGTCGTCGCATCATGTCGGATGCGCCGTGCCCGGCTGGCCAAGTCGCGATCCGCAGCGTCGCGGAGTCGCGCCGCTCGGACGACCACGCCACGATCTGGATCTCCGCACCCGGGCGCGCGGGCGGGATGGGGATCGCTTCGTTATCGATCCGAGGGTAGCTCGTGAATCGCACGCCGTCCCGATAGACGACGGCCGAGTCCGCGAGCGGGCTGAAGCTCACGACCGCGTCGAGGGGAGCGTCCTGCGGCTGTCGGAGCGTCACCTCGTAGCGCACCTTCGACCCCGACCCCGGGGACAGCCGGAGCTCGGGGAACGGCCCGGAGGAGGCGGGCGGTGCCGGGAGTGGAATCGCCGCGAAGGCGATTGCCACGGGACGCCGAATTGCCTCGGGGCGCACCGTGTCCCGGACCGGGGAACGGGGCCGGCGAATCCTCGCGGCGGGCGCGGCGCCGTCCTCGAGGAGGCGGAAGCTCACCCGCGGGGTCGTCCAGCCGCTCGCGTCCACGAGTTGAACCTCGTCGCCCGCCACCTGGTACCCCTCGGGGATTGAGCGCGGATCGACGCGGAACGCGTGCCGACCGGGGCGCAGGTTGGTAAACGAGAACTTCCCCGTGGAGTCCGTCGTCGCGACCTGTCCGTCCTCGGTCCAGATGTCGATGTTCGCCAGGCTGATCTCGCCCGTGCCCTGCACCGAGACCTTCCCGATCGCGGCGCGCGTCTCCATCGGCCACGCGCGGCGCACCTGCACCCACGCGATCGCCTCGGGGGAGCCGGCCAGGCCGCCCGACACCTGTCCGGACGCGGTCGCGCGCGCCGCGGCCACGGAGCCTGGCGCCGAGACCAGCGCCGCGACGAATCGCAGCGTCCGACTCGCCCCGGGGACCAGGGCCGCCCCGGTGAACAGGATCAGCTGGCCGCCGCCCCCGACACTCGAGTCTGCGCCGATCGCGCTGCCGGGCACGTATCGCGCCCCGACCGGCAGCTGGACCGTGATCCGCATGCCCGTGACCGTGAGGGTGCCAGGGTTCTGGACAGTGAGCGTGTACGGAATCGCCTCGCCCACCCCGACCTCGAGCACGTCGGCCGTGAAGTCGAGCCCGAGCGCCGCGCTGGGAGGGCCGACGAGGGCCAGCTGTGCCGCGGCCGCCGCCTGGGGCGCCGTACCCTGTGCCTGGAGGTACGCCAGGTTGCGGGCCAGCACCGTGTCGCGCACCGTGGGCGCCACCACCGCCACCAGGTCGATCGCACCGCTGTCCCCGGCCGCGAGCGTACCGAGGGACCAGGTCAGGACCTGGCCCGCCACGGCCGGCGCCGACGTCGCGCTGAGGTACTGGAGTCCCGTGGGGAGCGTATCCGTCAGCACGACGCTCTGGGCCGGGGCGGCGCCGGCGGCGTTGCCGTAGCGCAAGGTGTAGTGGACCTGTTGGCCCACCAGTGCCACCGACGGGCTCGTGAGCTGTTTGCTGAGCGACAGCGCCGGCACGAGCACGTTCGTACGAACCGTGTTTGAGAGCGTGGTGTCGGACGCGCCGCCCGAGTTGAAGGTGACGTTGCTGCGGTTGTCCACGGTGCGCGCCGGGCCCGGATTCACCTGCACCTGGAAGGTCACGGACCCCGTCGCTCCCGGCGCGAGCGCGCCGAAGTCCACCACCACGACTCCGTTGCCCGCGGGCGCGATGAAGCCGGCGTCGTCGCCGCCGGCATCGGTGAGGGGAGCCCCGTTCCAGCGCATCGTCCCCGGGACGTAGGACGTCCCGGCGGGGATCGAGTCCGCGAGCTGGACGGCGGACGCGACGGCGCTACCGGAGACGGCGTAGTCGACGGTGTAGGTGAGGACGTCCGCCACAGCGGCCGTCGGCCGATCCACGAGCTTGGTGAGGCTGACGGCCACCGGTGCCGACGAGACGTCCAACCGGTCCTGCACCGAGCTGCTCACGGCGGGACTGAAACGGCTCGTGGCAGTAACGGTGATCGTGTCGCTCACGCCCGGGCTGGCGGCGCCCGGGATTGCCACGCGTGCCAGCAAGGAGGCGGCGCTCCCGGGCGCCAGGGGCACCGGCCCCGTGAGCAGCGAATCGTCCGCCCCCAGCAAGCCGTCCCCGTCCCAATCGCGGTACAGTGTCACGGGCCATCCCCGGACCGACACGGCGCTGACCGTGAAGGAGTCGGTTCCGTTCCCGAGGTTCGTGAGGGTGTGCGCGAACACGACGGCGGTGCCCGCAGCGCCGATGCTGAAGCGTGGCGGCTGCAGGTTCACCCCGGCCACCTGTCCTACCAGGAAATCGACCGTGTCCGAGGCGGCGACATACGACTGGCCCCCGGCATCGAACGCGAGCATGGCCCAGTTGCGGACCTGGGTTCCGGCGGGCGTTCCTTGGGCTTCCAGGGTCGGCGCGGCGAGCAGGCCGAGAACAGCGAGCAAGGCGGCCGCCCAGCCCGCGGCCGGACGACCGCGGCGGGCGCACCGCCTGCTCTCGACTGCTCGGGGACCGAGCCGCATCGGCATCGGCCTCTAGTTGATACTGACGCGCAGCTCGAACGTGGCGCTGGCGCTCGCTCCCAGGACGCCACCCGTGCCCGTATAGCTCGCGGTCACGTTCTGCCCGGTCACCGACACGGTCCACCCGGTGCTCGAGCTCGTCGACACGTACGTCACCTGCGCCGGCAGCGCGTCGGTCACCTGCACGCTGGATGCGGAGGTGGCCCCGGTATTGGTAACCGTGAACCGATAGCGGATGACCTGCCCCGGCACGACGCTGCCCGAGACGAGCGTGACCCCGTCGTCGAGGTACGCCGCCTTCGTGAGCGTCACGTTCGGCTTGATGACCGTCAGGTCCATGAAGCCGTCGTCGAACGTCGCGGGCTGCGCCACCGACCGGCCGCGCAGATACAGCGTATCCAGCGAGCCACCGGCTACGTTCGCCACGTTGTAGACGACGGTGATCGACTGCGACGCCGCGGGGGCCAGCGTGATGCGGGTGCTGTCACCGGAGACGCCGTTCACCGAAACGATGGTGATGACCGGCGAGCCCGGGCTCGTCGCGATCAGGTCGACGTTGTCATTCCCGTTGCCGTTGTTCTGGACGGCGAACGTGAACGAGTAGCCGTTGCCTGGGAGTCGCTGCACGTTCTGACCGCCGTCGGGCGTCGTCGCCACGCCGTAGGTCGTCGCCGGCGTGATGGTGCTGGCGGCGTTGCCGAACGTCGCTGGCGTGCGCCGCGAGGTGGCGGTGAGCGTGTAGACGGTGCTCACGCCACCCTGCCCGCTCGCCACGTCATAGATGATCTTGAGCGTGATCGAGCCGCCCTGAGCGATCGCCACGGTCGCGAGGGCCGTGTTCAGGGCCCCGAGCGTTCCATAGGTCGTGGCCCCGACGCGGTAGCCGGTCACCGTGATCACCCCCGCGACGGAGATGTTCTCGGAGATCGTGACGCTGTCAGCGCCGTTCCCGACGTTCATCACCGTGAACGTCATGGTGTCCGCCGTGCTGGGCGAGGCGGAGCTCGGGGTGGGGGTGTTCGCGGTCACCGCGACGCCGGCCTTGAAGCCGACCGTCACCGAGACTGAGCCGCTGACCGCGGCGTAGGGGTTGTTGTTCGCGTCGGTGTAGGTCGCGGTCGCCGTGTTCGTGATGACCGTGCCTTCCGGCGTTTGCGCCCGCGCCCGACCCGCGAGCGCCATCAGGGCCACCGCGGAGAGGGCGAGGCTGTAGGTAAACCTCAAGTACTTGAACATCGCAGGCTCCTCCTAAGGGTTCCAACAGTTGCCGGGACGCCTACTTCGCCTCGCCCGGCGCTTCACTCACCTGGGTGCGAAACTCCGCCATCACCCGTGCTTTCGGCGCCAGGGATCCCAGCACCGTCCAGCGAACGTGGGTGTACAGCTGCCGCGGTGCCGGCTTCTCCACGCGCTGGCCGTTCACCAGCACCGCGATCACGGGCCGAGCCGCATAGCTCTTGCCGCCGTCGATCGAGTACTCGATGCGCACCGGATGATCGGCGGCGGCCGAGCCGGGCACGTAGACCATCCCCTGGGGGATCGGGTCCACGAACTGGATGTTCCGCACGGGACCGGTCGTCACGTTCGTGAAGACCAGCGCGTAGCGGAGCACGTCGCCGGGCCGAGCCACCACGTCCCGTCCCCGCACGCTTACCGTGTCCGCGGTCACGTTGTGCGCCGTGATCACGAGAGGCTGGGGGGCCTGAGCCTGTGCGGCCGAGGCCAGCGTCCCAACGAGCAGCCATCGCAGCAGCTTCATGGGCGACTCTCCTTGTGAGTCATCGTTTGCGTCGCTTCCGCTCGGAGCGCCGCGCGTCGCGCGGTGAGCCCTCGGCCTCGGACGGGCCGGTGACCGCCTCTTTCCACCGGAAAACCGTCTCGCACGCCGGGCACACCACCAACTCGCCAAGTACCTGCGTGCGGCCGAAGAACTTCAGTTCCGAGCACTGGGGGCAGCGTAAAACCATGCGCGCTATGCTCCTTTTGCGCATGCCGGAGGGCAGGACCCATGCCGATCCTGTCTGCTCGAGGTAACTGGTTTTGAAATCGTGAGTTGCGAGTCTGAAGGCGTCGTACGAGGATGGCCCAGCCTGGGATGGCTGTTACCGAACGGTAACGTGACGAGTAACCGTTCCCGGCCTGCTCGCCCGCTAGGTCAGCGGATCTGGGTGACGAACTGCAGCGTGCCCGTGTTGTTCGGGGCGGAGGAGCTCAGGGGGTTCTGGAGGCGCCAGCGGACGCGGTTGACGCAGCCGTCGTAGCCGGCCGGCGCGCTGCACGCACTGCTGGTCGGCACATACGTCCAGGTTGCGCCGCCGTTGTTCGAGTAATCGACCAACACCGAGACGCCGGCGGGCAATGTGGTCACGATGCTACCGACCTTGAAGAGCGTCGCCGCCGGCAGTGTGTCCACGACGACGATAGTCGTGGCGTTGCTGCTGCCGGCGTTGGTGATGGTGACCGTGTACGTCAGGTTGGTGCCGGGCACCTGCGTGCCGCTGGGATTCACCGTTTTCGCCACGGTCATCGTCGGCCGTATGACGGTGACCGTCAGCTTCCCGGTGTCCGCAGTCGCTGGACTCAGGACCGCGCGTGCCTTGAAGACCAGCGTGTCCTTGGCTCCCGACGCGGCCATCGCGACGGAGTAGGTCACCGTGGCGGTGGCGGAAGCGCCACCCAGCAGGCTCGTCAGGCGCGCGCTGTCGGGGTTCGCGCCCTGCGTGATCCCGGTCCCGGCGATCGATACGGTCGTGATCACGGTGCCGGGGCGCTTGGTGGTCAGCAGATCGTAGCTCGTGGAGCCGTTCCCGGTGTTGGAGACCGTGAACGCCACCGTGTAGTTGAGGCCGTTGCTCGGCAGTTGGCTGGCGGTTGTGGCGTGCGGCGCGACCGCCACCGCATAGACCTTGGCGACGATCGTCTTGGTCCGGTTGTCGTTTGCGACAACTGGGCCGCCCGGCTTTTCGATCAACCCGAGGCTGGCAGGCCCCGAGGCCGCCGTGAAACTCGTGAACTTGAGCCCGGAGATGATGACGGTGTCGGCCGGTCCGAAATTCGCGAGCACGTTCAGGACTACGATCTTGTTGCCGGACGCGTAGGGGAGCAGCGTCGGGCTTACCTTGGCGGCGGATCGGCCCGTGACCGTTACCGTGGTGACCGTCACGTCCCAGACCATGGCGAGAGCGGCGGGGATCTGGATGCGGAGATCTTGGCCGCTCTTGAGGTTGCGATCCACAACGGTGATGGCACTGGCGGCCGTGCTGGGATCCGCCACTACGAACGTCTGATTGGCAGCAGAGGAAATCGTCTGTGCCGACGCCACAGCCGCGAGGCCGAGCAAGGCCGCGAGGATGCCACCAGACAGCAGCAGACGGATCTTCATGTGGCTACCGGCAGGCGCAAGCCGCGTGCCGACCGGCCCTGCGTGCAGCTGCACGAATCGCAATGAGTTAGCAGAGCCAGCGGGGAGCGTGCAGTTCGGCGCCCGGCAGTTCCGTTACCGTCTGGTAACGTGAACGGTATCAACTCGGCTCCCGGCCGTCGGAGCTGGATTCGAGCAACCCATGTTTCTTGCGCTTCTCCCACAGGTTTTTGCGCGAGATGCCGAGGACCTCGGCCGCCCGCTGAATGTTGCCGCCGGTGTCGTCGAGGGTGTGGCGGATGTATTCGCGCTCGGCCTCAGCGAGCGACAGCCCCCGCGGTAGCTCGAACTTGTCGGGACGAGCCTCGGCGCGCGCCGCGCGGTCGTGCTGCCCGAGCGCGGGCAAGTCGGAGCTTTTCAGGCTCGGCCCGTCGCTGAAGATCAGGGCCCGTTCAATCGCGTTGCGCAACTCGCGCACGTTCCCCGGCCAATCCCATGCCTGGAGCGCCTGCAGGGCGTCGGCGTCGACGGACGCGACGCGCTTCTTGAACTCGCGGTTGAACGTCTCGCGGAAGTGGTCGGCGAGGAGCGGCAGGTCGCTCTTGATCGCGCGCAGGGGCGGCAGGGTCACGGAGGCGACGGTGATCCGGTAGTACAGATCGGCCCTGAACGCACCCACATCCACCTGCTGTTTCAGGTCGTGGTTGGTTGCCGTGATGAGGCGGAGCGCGACCTCGATTTCGTCGGTGCCGCCGAGCCGGCGGAAGCGGCGACCCTCGAGAAAGTTGAGCAACTTCGCCTGCAGCGTCGGGTTGAGCTCGACGATCTCGTCGAGGAACA
>WNGA01002204.1_pt1 | contig 29844 bp, 33 predicted proteins | sample 5400061 | NCBI WGS metagenome assembly WNGA01 (sample SAMN13153366, study PRJNA577476) | soil metagenome | isolation source: 100 cm soil or saprolite under grassland replicate 2 | place: USA:California | collected 2016-06-15
CTTGAACTTCTTTTTCTGATGCGATTAAAGTTACGTGTTTGACCTTTCCTTGATCTTCTTTTCCCTGTGCATATACCACATTGTTCCCTGAAAAATACGGAACCAAAGCAATACTGCTTGCAAGCAAAAAGCTAGCTACGAGTAAGCTTGCTACTATTAAACTACGATTCATTATCGCATTGTATAGTATCCCACTATAAATATTATTCTAAGATGGGAATAAAATATTTTAATTTAGTTTATAATTTTGTTGAAATTATACATTTATTTTAAAAAGTATGCATAATTTAAAGCCTATTAGGGGCTTAGAGAATTATTCTTCGTAGAAATGCTATCATATGCTAGGAATATCTGTTAGTGAAATAGAAATCCATCTATACCTTGATGAACTAGTAGGATGAGGATAAGGAACATAGTTCGAGAAATCAATCATCATTAAGTAACCTTTTCATTTCTTGATAATCTTCTTTGCTTATCTCTCCTTTTGCAAACCTAATCTTAAGTATGTGCAATGGATCATCAGTTCCAATTATTATTGATTTGTTTAAAAGTTTGGATGGAATCGATGAGCTCGTCTTACTTTTCACTGTATTGGTTAATTCACCGTCACTCCCTTTTACACTAACATCATTTTGCATCTGTGGTTTTTGTATAAGATAGCATTCTTTGCATAACATGAGATTGCGATTCCAACTAATTCTTGCGGAATATTTCCTAATTCCCAGTTTTTTTTGGCAGACACAACAATAGTTTTTTTCATGGCTTGATAATAAAGTATAGCATGATTCACACAATTCGCTATGTGTTGCCCAACCTATGGATGGAATATATCTTGATAGTCCCAGCTTGAATTTTTTCTTACAGATTGTGCATTCGTCCTGGTCTTCGAACTTTATATCTACGTCCTGTCCGATAATCGGTAATAGTAGATTAAAAAAACTGTCCGCAAACTTTCTATCCAAACCACGTTTTGAATAATCATATATCTCGACTCCGGTAGGTTTTTCTTTTACAATAATTTGAAAATTTATTCCAGATTGGTTTTGGTTTTGAGTTCCAAACACAGATTTACCTACGATATTATTTCTCTGCTTATCAGCGTACTTTATCTCTGCATTCTTTCTACAACACTCAAGTACGGTATTATAAAGATCGTAATCTATATTAGAAAATGATGCTGATGCTTTGATAGTCACAAGATAGAATATTCGTCATGGATAGAAAAATTTTTCTAAAGTTGTTCTCAATTTTTCATAAAATCATAATTAGTAGGACTAACTATTGATAGAAACGGGGAATTCAAATTTCAAAGGAACCGGAAGAAAGAGATTATCAAAATCAACACCTGTTACTTCAAGAGTTACCGTATAATTGCTGAGAGAAAAAATATTAGCGATAACCTTAATTGGCCCACTGTAATCAGCCATATAACTTGCTGAAAGTGTAAAGTTTGCATTTATGCGATACGGTTCCATTGTTGATGGAACAAATACCGTAACGATAGGTCCATCAGTCTCTTGTTCAATAATATAAATAACCAATTCTTTGCTAAAATGAACATGGAAAGGTATACAATAATAATTATCTCTTTTCTGTTTGCAACTGGCACTATTCTACTTCCTAATTTGCAGCAAGTGAAAGCTGATGGAATATTTCAAGAAAACCTACCTCCAGCTACAGTAGGAAATAGAGTAGCGAGCCTTTTCACACAAATAAGTCCGCCCATATTGACATCTGAGACGAAGCAAAATGCATTGTTTCATTTAACGTTATTTGATTCAAAGACTGGAAGTAATATAACTAATGTTAATTATTTTGTAACTATTACCAAAGGTGACAAATTACTATTACGTGAATTATTTTATTCAAAAGATGGACCATTAACATTAAAATTCCGACCAAGCTCAGGCCCAGCTACAGTCTACGGATCTACGGAACCCTTTTTGGGCGGATGGACAGATGAAACCGGGCAACTCACAGTAGCTGGCCCTGTGCTCACTGAAGGCGGATTATATCATTTTGGTATAGAAATCTTTGGAATTGACAATGTCAGAAACATCTTTAAGCCTGAAAATGCTCCTAGGTTTGATTCTTACCTAAGCATTGGTGATGTATTTACAACTAATTTAGCGCACGGAAATGACAAATTTAATAGCACATTAATCTCATATTATGATAAAATAAGAAATTTCACCTTTGAACCCAAGGATTTGAGAGCAGAATGGACAATGCCATTTAACTGGAACCTTTCAAGAATAAAGTCACAAAATATTTTTGTTCATGAAGAATTTAGGGTTCCAAAATCATTCAACGAATTCTCTAATTCCTCCGCATTTAATGCCACAGTAAATGGACAACCAGTAGTGGGAAGATCTCTTGCCATAGATCCATTTAGCTTTGACAAGGCATTAGTACTTCACTTTCTATTGAACAAAAATGATATAATCAAACTAGCCGAAAATAATCAAGTGGTAGCAAATAGCAATAATTCAATGCTTTTTACACTTCGTCCGCTAGCAAATCAGTCGCAAAAAACTTCTGTGGATATGGTAACCGATACAGGAGGGATACATGCATCATTATTGTGGAATCCAACTCCTCCCGTGGTAGGACAAAATAATCTAAATATTAATTTCAGTGATGCTACTAGTGGCAATCGATTAAATGCAGATGTTAATTACGATTTGTTTGTCCGAAACAGTACAGGAGGAGAGATCGTTAAGAAGAATAATATCACAGCAATAAATGGAATTTCAAATCAGACTGTATCATTGCCCTCTAAGGGAGAGTTTAACTTGGAGCTTGCAGTAAAGTCATTAAAAATCCCCAAGCAAACTGGTTTGGACACTACCCGGAAAGGTATTGCAAGAGGTTTTGTTGTAATATCATGACAGTAATTTAATTCATTAATGCGATTAGGCAATAGTACAGGATTTAGTAACAATATTAGAAATTGGAATAATTTCGTACATTTCTATCAGTCATAGAGAAGATCCATTCTCCGTTTCCGTTAAGGTGTAGTTATTTATTGATCCAGGTTTTTAGTTCCTTTGTTTCTTTCAATATGGTCTAAAACTTCTTCGTATTGCACATCAAAGGGCTTGGTAGATATCGACAAGTGTTCAATTTTAGCAAAGGCCTTTACGATACTCTTTGCTGCGAGAGGTTGAGGTAGGCTTTTGTCGGAAATTTCGCCGTAAAATCCAATTGCTTCAATATTTCTATCAGAAGCCATTCCCAAGATAAGACCATTAAACCATGTTATTGTTGTAAATTCAGAACCCAAAGTGTCTACGTCAGAACTAACAAGAATTTCTCTCAGTTGTGGATTGGTTGCGACACCTACAACTCTTGGTTCTCCTGTGAGCATTTCGTTTAATGACCCACCTGCGGTATAGAGTCTTTTTACATCACCAATCGACGAACAAAAATCAAGAAATGTGTTACACAATTCGAGAAGTTCTCTATGGTCTTCAGGTTGTATCTCACCAGTAAGAATTAATAGTTTTTCTCTATCTGAAAAATAAATCTTGTAAATATCCCTTGATGATTCTATAACACCATCTTTAACATTTACCCATGGTTTGGGGTTAGAAATTATATTTGCAATATGTTCAGTTTCTAAATTACTGGCCAAAAATGAAGATACTAATCCACCAACTCTACCCATATCAGGAAGCGAAGCAAATATTCTAAAAGTATCTACTTTCTTTTTTACTAAAATTTCTAACTTTAACATTTTTGCATGTTTTCTCCATCAAGCAAGTTTAGATAAAGAACTGAAAACTGACTCAAAAGATAAGAGTTTTAGAGTTTGTCTTCTTCCTCTACCAGTTTATCAATAGGTTCTCCGCTAGGTAGTGGTGAATTCTTATCAACCTTATAGGTATAAAGTTGGTCCCAATCCATTCCTAATATAACGTTTCTTCCAACAGCAATAATTTTAGATTTAGGAACGTCAAATCTATAATTACGTTCACCGAAGATGACAATCTTGTCGTCAGTTTCCTTCATTATATGACCTACATGATCTTCATTTTCTATCCTGACTCCCTTATTGAAGAGCGTCTTTGCATATTCTTTCACATAAGTGGCAAAGTCAGTAGTATCATCTGCTCCCCAAGGGTCCACATATTTACTTGTAGGAAGTGGTGCATCCCTTTCAAGCGAATATTTATTTGCAATTTCTTCAAAATTTAGTCCAACTAAGACATTTTTGCTAACAGTCTTGATTTCTGCGAGTGGTATATCATATCTCTGCTTGCCTTCCCCAAATACAACTATTTTATCATCTGTTTCTCGAACTACATATCCAATATGAGGTGCGTCTAGTGCAATTACTGCCCTATTGAAATATTTTCCCGATGTCATTTATGACTTTCAATATCTACTTTGCTGTATATTAATAAATACTTCAAAAGAGAGTTAACTTCCATTGTCTGGGCTTAAGCCGATATAAATAATCTAATTTGATTTTTCTATTCTAATTTATTGGCCATGCAATGATTTCTTAATATCTTTTGTCACATTGAAGGGATTTTTCATCTTATTAAATTGAGAAAAATGTTAATATATCCAAATGTTGTCATTAAGTACGACAAGAAAACAATTGGGCGTTCCTATAGCGTCTCATAAAGACAAAAATCACAATGAGCTAGTATACGATGAACTATCTTTGGAAAAACTAAAGCGATATTATGGCTTTGAAAAAAGAGAAGAATTGCTAGAGTTCTTGAAAACGCAGTGTATAATCGATTAGTAATCAATCATTTTTATCTAGGTTCAATTTTTCATTATATTTTTTTGAAATATTTAAGTGCGATTAGATATTTTAATATGGCATGGGGAAAGCAAAAGTAAAAGGGTACTTACATTATGACGATGAAACTTTAGAAAAGATGAAAAGATATTACAAAATTGATGATCATGACGAACTTTTGCGATTCATAAAGACTCATGGATTGAGGAATTATGATTTTGAGATAGAAAATTCGTGATATATGAGAATAGTACTGGAATTAGATATTGATTATTAGGTAGTGTAATTTTTGTATTTTTTTGATCTCATAACACAAATGGGGACAGGCTTTTTAATCCAAGATTTTGCGGTGGTAATGATTGTGGCCGCCATTATGGTTTTTGTTACCCACAAATTAAAGCAACCAATGGTAATTGGATATCTTTTGGCCGGTATGGTAATTGGTCCATTTACTCCTCCATTTAGTCTAATACATGAAGTAGGGACGATCAATATACTAGCTGAGATTGGAATAATCATTCTTTTGTTTGTAATTGGAACTGAGTTTCCTATCACGAAACTAAGATCAGTTGGAAGAATATCTATGGTTGTAGGCATTGCAGAATCACTCGGAACTCTATTAGTTACATTCTTTGTTGCACGAACACTTGGATTTTCACAATTTGACTCAATGTTTTTGGCACTTGCCATGTCAGTTACTAGTACTGTTGTTACTGTGAAGATACTCGAGGAACTAAACATGATTAACGACAAATCAAGTGTATTGATAATGGGGATATTGATTGTAGAAGATGTTATTGTCATTACCTTGCTAGGTATTCTACAATCACTGGCTCTAACAGCAGCTGTATCATTTATTGACGTACTGTTATCTGTAGGAATAGTTTTGGGTTTCATAGCAGCAATTCTAATCTTAGGTTCAAGATATTTGCCACCAGTGATAGACAAGCTGGCTAGAACAACTGATTACTCTGTATTGATAATAGTTATACTAGGTCTGGCCTTTGGTTTATCTTTTGTTGCCATTGAACTTGGATTGTCACCGGTAATAGGAGCGTTTCTGGCTGGTGTGCTCGTAGCTGAATCTAATAGTGCCGGTATAGCTCGTGTCATAACTATTCCCCTTAGAGATGTGTTTGCAGCATTATTCTTTGTATCGATAGGTGCTCTTGTCGATGTGTCAAAAATTCCACTATTTATCATTCCTGCTCTAATCCTTATTGCGACATCATTTATCGTAAAAATGATGATTATCATACCTGTTTTAATTAGAGCAGGATATGATACTACTACAGCGGTTAGAACTGGCCTTGGACTATCATCTGCCAGGGGAGAGATGTCACTTATAGTTGGAAAAGGGGGTCAGGACGTAGGTGCTGTTTCCTCATATATTCTTCCTATCTTAGGGGTTGTTACAATTGTTACCACTTTTGTTACCCCTTACATATTAAAAATAGGGACTAAACTTAACTTATCGTCTGCACCTAGTGAAGATAAGAAATAGCAAAAATGAAATACATCATGTCGGGTTAATCTAGTTAACATTCAAACGATACATGAGAGTGAAAGATGCCTTAGGACATATTCAGGATACCTGAAATTCTTACGGAGTGTTCATTTGGCGGGATAAAAATATTAGTAACAATTGTCTTGCCATTTTTTGTAATTTGTTGATCCTTTAGTCCTAAATTATCTAAATATATTGTTATATTCTGATTATTATCTAATTGTGGTATTCTAAAAGTAACGATACCTCCCAAAGGATTATAATGATCGGCAATAAATGATATACTATCGGTTGATTTATCATAACTGAAGTTACTTATCTTCGCAACGCTCTCCAAGCCATAAGTTAGAAACTTCCCATTGCCTAAATCAAGAGTGTTGGGTGGAGCGTTTGGATCAAATCCAGCACAACTGAAATAATTTGCATCTTTTAGCACCGCGTAGTCTGGTCTTGCTGAAAATGGTTTTACTTCTCCTGGCTTTAGTATAAATATAGTATTAGATTTGATAGAATCTATTTGCGTTCCATTTTTGTTGTGAACTGACGCATACACACTAATATTGTGCAATATGACTTGCCCTGTATTCTTTAATGTTCCAACTAATTCTCTGTTTTGACCTACTGGAAAATTAGAATAATTTTGAACTATGACATTATAAAAGGGTTCATTTGTATTATCAATCTCTAATATGTATGGTTTACCCAAGACATCATATTCCCTATTTATTTTAAATTTAAAAGGAGATTCCTTCCCTGGATAAATAATTTTACTAAATGTGGGATCACGCAAGGCGGTATTTGAACCATCAATTTTATTATCGACATTTAGTCCTACGGTCACGTGTTGAGATGTTGATCCATAATTTGTTACAACACCTATGATATTCAATTTACCACTAGAATCAATAAAGTTGGATCCTGAAGAAATTCTAATATCCTCTCCATAAAGTGGAATAAAGTTAAACTGGAAAATGCACAGTGTGAAGGAAAAAGTAATCAGAATAATTATAATTTGGTTCACAATAGTATATATTTGAAAGTAAAATAAATATCATTCTGAATTGGAGCAAGTAATCTTTTAGTATAAAGTAAAAAAATTTTAGATTTTCTCACTAGATATTTTGTCAAATGGCATCATTACTTTTGGCAGATTTTCTATCAAGTCAGTAGCTACCATATGAAGTCCAACCTGTTCAAATGCAATATGGGCGGCCAACCCGTTAAAATAAATTCCTAGAGTAGATGCATCAAAGGCAGAATTTATTTTTGAATAAAGCGCGGCCACAAGTCCAGCAAGTACATCGCCGGTTCCTCCAACAGTCATCGCAGGAGTACTTCTTTTTACTGTTGCAACTTTGCCACTATGGTCAGCTATCACATTTAACCATCCTTTTAGAATTATGGTAATTTTATACCTAGTTGCCATTCTTGAGACGCTGGATACAATCTCACTTTCGCTGATTCCCACTTCTTCATTAAAAATTCTTTTGAATTCGCCAGCATGTGGAGTGATAATAGTATCAGTTTCTGTAATTTCTGTAATGATTCTTGGAATTAGTGCAGAAGCATCAAGTATAATTCTTGTTCCGTTTTCCTTCAGCTTCTTGATAAGTGAATTTAAAGCATCAGCCTTGGATATTGTCATTCCCATCCCAATAGTTGCTGTATGTGGTATCTTTGGAAGACTCTTAACCAATCGGTTTGCAGATCCAATTGTAAGCGAATTATCAGTCATGGGCAATGCAATGATATTAGGGGAATATGACCTTATCGCGTTAATAATAATTCTAGGTACTGCAGTATAAACCAAATCAGCGCCAGCACGTAGTGCAGTTAGTGATGCCAATAGTGGAGCACCATGATACAAACTGCTACCACCTACAACGAGCACTATTCCATTATCTCCTTTCTTAGAATTTTCATGGCGAGTCTTTACATGATTTTTTACATAATTTTCAGTTATGGAAAATAATTCTGTCAATGTTTACTATGATATGTTACACCTTTGCCAAAAACCTTCCTAAAAATGGCAGATCTAGAGTTCAATCGTACACAAACTGATTAACTGTTCTCATCAGATTGTGTAAAAATGACTTCAATAAAACTCATGAGCTGCAATTGAGAAAGAAGACTGGAATTTAGGATGGTGTTTTTGATTAATCGATTGTGTCTATTTTACTTTGATGTTCTGTCCCTTTTTTACAATCTAAGGTAAAATCATTCTATAAAATTAAACCATCTCTTATTCTTCTTTTGAAGAGATCCCACAATTGGAATACTATGTCCACATCGTATGCAACAATTTTTTTGATCTAGATTCCACCCATCAACATTAAACCCGTACCTTTGAATTACCAAGTAACCGCAATCAGGACAGTAAGTGTTTTCCAACTTGTGTCCCGGTACATTGCCAATGTAAGCATATTGCAATCCAACCTGCTTCGCTATGTCATAATGTTTTTCCAGAGTTAAAACAGGAGTCGAATCAAACTCCATCATCTTGTAGTCAGGATGAAAACGTAAAAAATGGACTGGAGTATCTGGCCCTAGCTCATCATAAACAAACTTGCATAGATTTCGTGCAGAATCCAAATTGTCACCAACCTGAGGAACGATAAGATCAGTTATCTCGATATGGATATTAGTTTTTGATTTTATTTCTTTTAGAGTTGAAAATATTGGTTCTGAACTAGGAATTCCAATATAACGTCTTACAAACTCCTGATTTCCGCTGCCTTTAAAGTCTACCGTTATACAATCCAAAAATTTTGACATCATATTAACAGATTCTGGCGTATCATATCCGTTAGATACGAAAATGTTGAAAATTCCTTTTTTATGTGCTTCTATTCCACAATCTTTTGCAAATTCCATAAAAATTGATGGTTCATTGTACGTATAGGCGATACCTTGTGCCCCGTAAAATTGCGCCTTGTCTACTACTTCTGATGGAGTCATTTCGGTTCCCTCTATTTTTCTTCTCTGAGATATGTCATAATTTTGACAGTATTTACAAAGCCAATTGCAACCAGTTGTAGCAATCGAGTATATTGAAGAACCAGGCATATAATGAATTACAGGCTTCTTTTCAATTGGATCAATATGTCCTGCAATTACTTTTCCATACACATATAACCATAATTTATCATTATTAACGCCTCTAATTCCACAAAGTCCTATTTTTCCCTCAGGAATTTCACATTTTCTGGCACATGCAGTACACCGGATTCTCCCATTTTGAAGCTTAGTGAATAATTCTGCTTCTTTACCAATTATTTCTATAGACGCCATTATTTATCATATACCACAAGGAACTTTATAAATCAGACTAGAAACTTTGAGAACCTAGACTTTAGGAGTAGGAAGTCGTACAAGGCAAACATCTATTACGTATAAACTCAGTTTTAGTTCAATTCTCTGAAAGTTGACTTATGAAATAATGAAGTTTCTTTTTGAGCATACATTGTGAAATCATCTTATAGAAAATGAAATGAAAATTTCAACATAAGTTTTATATGAAGAAAATAATCCAATTTTCTATCGCTCCGATGGTGTAGGCCGGTTAAGCATTTCGCCCTCTCGAGGCGACGATCCCGGGTTCAAATCCCGGTCGGAGCACTCAAACCACAAGATTCTGCAGTCCGGTAAAATCTCTTCATCTACTCGTGATTTTTATTCGAGTTATAGGGGGACTACCATTATCATCATTATCCTGTAGTAAAAAAAATAATCATCGCGGAAAAATATTATCCTTGCGTATACACCAGTTTGGCATCTTCATATGAGCTGAACTAGCAAGGACGCTGAGCTAACTCTTTTTTTTCCTGACTATTATTGAATGACCTTCTTTAATATGAAAATAGTAATGGTGTTTGGATAATTCATTTATGCTGTCGTCGGAGAAATAATCATCATTGTATCTAGCCAAAATTATTTCGCAATCCTGACAGTAGATCTCTTTGAATGACACTCCCTACATTTGACAATTTCAAAACTTGTTTATTTAACTATTTTCTTTCTTTAAGGGCTAAAGTTGTCTCTTGCTTTTTGTTCTCATTAAATTTCATATTGGTTAGCTTGTAATAAATTACCTCACCGCGTCTTTCTACAACTGCAGCTATTGCGTATTTTCCCATAGTCTCTATTTCTCGTACATGCTTTGAAAGCTCTCCGACCTTTACATTAATCCCTTCGTTAACGCAAAAAACTACATATTTTGCGCGTTTCTTTTCAAATCCTCCCCTTTCATATACCCTAAAATCTGTACCAAATCCAAATCCCTCTTTTACAACGTAGCCTCTACTTCTTAAGTCTCTGTACACTAGAAATTTTGTTACTATCTCCTTATCGTATTTTAATGCATGTTTCATTAGATCGCTGAGGTCAACAACATCGCCATTAGTAATGACGAGTCTATTCAAATGAAGCAGATAGAGTGCTTCGTAGGTTTCCAGGAAGTAACTATTGTTTTCTTTGTCACCATATCCTTTATTGCGAAGCTGATCTTGAGATCTAAAATCATCAATTTTTATCAAGCATTTTTTAGTCAGAACCCCCTGAATTATGTTTTGGAATTCACTATTCTGATCTTCTTCTGGAGACATAACGATTAAATCACTCTGAAAGTTGGATTTAAGTATTAAAACAAGTGATGAGTTATGAAAGGCGTTAATTACAGGGAAACAAAGGGAATGCCATATGTGAGAAGAGAATACATATCTGGAAAACCTCAGCTAAAAATTGCGAGGTTCTCTTCAGGGCAGTCTAAAGTAGATTATGATTACAAACTTGAATTAATTGTTAGTGAAAAAATGCAGATTAGACACAATGCGCTAGAAGCAGCAAGGTTGGCGGCAAACAAGACAATGTCTCAAGCAGGGGACATGAGTTTTTTTTCCAGACTTACAGTTTATCCTCATTTGGTGCTACGTGAAAATAAAATGATTGCAACTGCCGGGGCAGATAGATTGCAAGAAGGAATGAGGAGAGCGTTTGGCAAAGCTACTGGACTTGCTGCCAGGGTCAAACCAGATCAATCAATATTTGAAGCGTATGTTTCAAAGGCAAACTTAGAACTTGCAAAGCGCGGTTTTAAAGTTGCATCAAGCAAATTAGGGTGTCCAACAACTGTCAAAATAACTTTATTAAAAAATAATGGTATAGATGATAATTAATACAAAGTCTAATCCTTACATTACCGTTTTTATGTCAAGGATTTAGTACAATTTGCTCATGTCTTGTTTATATTGTAGACAACGAATTATAATCTTCTGTTATTTGTATTTGTCCAGTTATGCCGGATAGTAAAATTTATCACAAGGATCTGACCAAAGGATACCCAATTTGGTATATGTTTTCAAGCTATCAAAAATTAACTAAAAATCATTGCAGATGTAGAGAACGAAACATAAAAAATTGTTCCTTATCATTCATCTTTTAATGAAAAGAAGTTACGTCATTTGTGGACCGCTGCATTCAAGTCATTTATTTCAGAGTTGTTACAATTTAACTTTATCTTATCTTACCATCGAAGATTAATATCTAATTTTCAAGATTGCCTAAACCCATCTTTTGTTTGTAAAGTATTCTAATGGAAAGGAAATTATAGTCTTTAAGGGAAGAAATAATATGGCAAGCATGAAAAAAGACTTTGTTGTTGCACGCATAGAAGCTGCACAGGATGGAAGTCCTTACGTTTACGTTGGTTTTAGTGATCCTAATGATTACAAGAACGAAAAACCGATGAACCCATTTGGTTCTAATGTTATGGCATTTTCCTCTCCAGAAGACATGATGAAAAATCTTCCAAAAGCTATGGGAAATATCTCAAGAATGATGGGAGGTGGAGGTGCTAGTGATTCCCCAACATTCAAAATTAGTGTAAGGGATTACGAAGACATTGGAATTAGAGTGGGAGATAAAGTTACAATAGAAATACGAAAATCGGATAATAATCTTTACACATAGTTTAACAATTAATAACCATTCATTATAACTCAGTCATGTTTTGAGTCAAGGCAGAGAAAAGTTTATCCTAGTAGCATTTAAAACCCATATTTGGAAAAATAATTGCTTAGATCTGTATCAGACCTTGATGATATCCAATATTATGGAAAGAAGGTCTTAGTCAGAGTAGACTTTAACGTAACTATTGACAACAGTTTAGTTACTGAAGACTATCGAATTAGAAGCGCAATTCCCACAATTGAATATCTTGTAAAGAGAGGAGCTAAAGTCATTTTGGCTTCCCATTTGGGCAGACCTAAATACCGTAATCACAATAATTCACTTGCGCCTGTAGCTGTAAGACTGAAAGAAATACTCAATAGAAAAGTTGACTTTATCAACGACTGTATTGGTACCGAAGTACATACAAAGATAGAGAAGCTGAATTATGGAAGTATTTTACTATTAGAAAATTTAAGATATTATTCCGAAGAGCAGAACAATGATCCTGAATTTTGTAAATCCATTTCATCATTGGCAGATATTTATGTAAATGATGCTTTTAGCACATCACATAGAAAACATGCTTCGACTTATGGAGCTGTAAAGAATTTTGATATTCGATTGTCAGGATTTAGTTTAATAAAGGAAATAGAATATCTTTCTATGATAAGATATAATCCAAGAAAACCATTTACCCTAGTGGTAGGAGGTTCAAAAATTAAGGACAAAATTGGGGCATTGGAAAATCTACTACCAAAAGCAGACAAATTACTAATTGGAGGTGGAGCCGCTTACACATTTCTTAAGGCAAAAGGATTTAAAATTGGTAATTCGTTATTTGACGAGGAACATTTTGACTGGGTAAAAAGCGCTCTTTCTTCGTTTGGTGAAAAGATCCTACTTCCACTTGATCATATAGTCTCTTCTGAGGAAAACTCATTTTCAACCGTCTCTGGTGACATACCAGATGGAATGTGTGGATTTGATATTGGTAATGAAACTTCTAGGATATATTCTTCAGAAATTGGTGGGAACGGGTTTGGTACCATCTTTTGGAATGGACCAATGGGAATGTTTGAAGTCGGACAATTTGCAGGCGGAACCATGAATGTTGCAAAGAGTATGGCTCTTGCGTTTTGGAGAGGCGCCATGACACTTGTCGGCGGTGGGGACACAATTGTAGCTCTCAAAAAATCGGGAGTTTCAGAGAGTGAAGTAACACACTTATCAACTGGAGGTGGAGCAACATTGAGATTTTTGGCTGGAGATAAAATGCCAGGGATTGAGGCTCTTGAACAGGCTAATTAAACTATGAAAGATGCACTTTTATTGAATGAAGATATGATATTTCATTATTTTCTGCTCCAATCATGAGAGTATACTCTCCGTTCTTAAGATCCTCTGAAGGAGTAAGCAAAAATGTGACGTTCTTGGTTTCACCTGAATTCATGGGAAATGACTCTTGGCTGAATGAAAAGGATGAGTTTCCAATGTCACCTGTATTAGTGAATGTGGATGAAGCAATCATTTTAAGGTTGACATGTTCGTTTGCCGATACACTAAGAGGTATTTCAATGGTATCTCCTCTCTTGATATTCAAGTCTGTAGAGCTTGTATCCACAACAAATGGTAGAGATCTTGAGCCATTCAACATGCCTAATTTATTTTCTGTCCATTCTGAAAACCACAGTTGGTTATTTTTTCCTATCGAAAATTGAAGAGCGTTCGAAATTCCACAAGAACTTTCGTTTGGAGTACATGGCGCCCACAAGCTATTTTGTGTTGGTATCCAATATTCAACCAGTGTTCCATCAGTTGTATTAAATCTTGCAATTTTGTTACCAATGTGTTCGTTGAACCAAAGAGTCCCTCTTGTATCCATCTTTACCCAATAAGGCAATGTATAACCTGATCCCTTTGGAATATTTGCAGAGATCCTAGAAAGTGGCGAGGTACTAAATTCTGTAACTTTGCCATTTGTTGCATTAACCATAAAGAATATACTGGTTCCATGATCTGTAATCCAGGGATTTCCCTTTTCATCTATAGCAATTCCTACAGGTGAATCAAGGTGTGCTGGCAGATTGAAAGGAGTGAATGTTCTTGAAGCTAAATCAAACTTGAACAATTGACCTTTAACTCCAAATGCAAGAGTAGAAATCCAAAGGACATTACGATCCCTGTCTATCTCAATTGATCCAGTACTGACTAGGTCTGGATCTATTCCGCTGAATGATGACAACGGAAGTGAAATATTTGAAATACCTTCTGATGAGTTATTTTTCAAATCTGAAATATTTCCAAACCAAAGCGATTTGGAGCGAATACCCACAAAATAGATTTCGTCATTGTCCAACACTATTGAGACAGGGTAAGTTGTACCAAAGGCTGAAGGACGTTCCGGGACAGGAAAAAAGCTGAAACTATTATTATTTCGATCAAATCTCCAGATCCCATTTTGCTTCTCATCAGTAAACCAGATATTGCCAATTGAGTCCATTTTAAGATCCCATGTTTGTGATACATCCGTGGGCTTTGAGCGACTGTCCCAGACAGGGATGGTGAACTCCTTACTATGGTTATCATTAGTATTGAATTTTCCAAGAACACCCAATTTTGTTGACAAATACCACACTGTATCATTATCTACTAGTATACCTAATGGCATTTCACATTTCTGTGGAAGTGAATATTCGGCAATGAAAGAGTTGCTATGTAATGTAGAATTCATTCCACAAAATTGACTTTGAAAACGTAGAATTGCTTGGGTTTTTGAAGCATTCTGAAGTTGAGAAAATTGATCTGATTGAGCGAATGAATAATTAGTATGACTGAAATTAAAACCTAATACAAGAAATACAAGAGCAAAAGTAAGTATCAAATAGAGTAACTCAGGTTCAACATTAATTTTATTTATGAACATGTTTTTGGCGATTTGAATTATTGATAGATCTAATAAGAGGTTTTTTATTGACTTACAAATTAATAACTTAAATAATAATAATAATTTTTGAATAGCATGAAAACGATTACAAAATATTTAACTTTTCATACTGAAGAGAGATTCAAACTAATAAATATAACACCAGACATAGTAAAAGTTGTAGAAGAATCCAATGTTAGCGAAGGTATTTGTCTAGTTAATTCCATGCATATTACATCAAGCATTTTTATCAATGATGATGAAAGTGGTCTGCATCTGGATTTCGAAAAATGGCTTCAGAAACTAGCTCCTCATTTACCCACGAAACAGTACTTGCATAATGATACTGGAGAAGATAACGCTGATGCACATTTAAAACGTCAGATAATGGGTCGAGAAACAGTAGTCGCCATCACAGGTGGTAAGCTTGATTTTGGGCCTTGGGAGCAAATATTTTATGGAGAATTTGATGGTTGTCGAGACAAGAAGGTTCTAGTAAAAGTCATCGGAGAGTAAATTCAAACGTAATAGAAATAAATTGGAAAAATTGAAAATAAATTAATTATTACAGTTAAGTTTTGTCAGATATGCGGAGTCGATTGATTTATTAGATCATTACTAGATTTTGTATTTATGGAGTCATATCGCATTGATAAAGATTCTTTAGGAGAGGTCAGAGTTCCTTCTAATGCTTATTATGGACCATTTACAGTAAGAGCTTCGAACCAGTACAAAGTAACAGGTCAGAAAACTCACGTAAACATGATAAAGGCATTTGCTATGATAAAACGTTCTGCCGCACTTGCAAACAGAGATTTGAACATATTACCTGCGGAAAAAGCTGATGCTATAGTAAAAGCATGTGACGAACTACTCTCAGGACATTTATTGGATCAATTCATAGTTGATGCAATTAACTCAGGTGCAGGAACCGCATTCAACATGAATACAAACGAAGTAATTGCAAATAAAGCTCTTGAAATTAGCGGTCGTAGAATTGGCGATTATTCTTTCATAAATCCTAATGACGATGTAAATATGTCACAATCTAGTAACGATACTTTTCCAACAGCGATGCATATCGCAATATTAATGAATATGAGGGAAGTTGTACATTCACTTAACTCACTTATTACCGCATTTGAAAAAAAAGCTCAGGAATTTAAGGAGGTTATAAAAATTGGCCGAACTCATCTCATGGATGCAATACCTGTGACGTTAGGTCAGGAATTTAATGAGTACGCTTTTTCTCTAAAAAGAGGGCTAAGTAAAATTGTAGATGTATGTTCTGATTTAGAATATGTGGGGCTTGGCGGAACGGCGGTTGGTACCGGAGCTAATGCACCTCCTGGGTATGATAAACGAGTAATCAAATATCTCTCTCAGATATCTGGATTAAGTTTAAAATCTTCACAGAACTATTTCTTTTCCTTACAAAGTAAATTTGAGATAGCAATGTGCTCCTCAATTTTGAGAAACATTGCATTAGAATTAATTAAAATGTCAAACGATATCAGGTTGATGGCATCAGGTCCTGTAGCAGGCTTATCAGAAATTACAATCCCTGTTGTACATGCCGGATCTTCTATAATGCCTGGTAAAGTAAATCCTTCACTTTCAGAATGCCTTAACATGATTTGTTTTATTATCGTAGGAAATGATGTTTCGGTTGCTCTTGCTGCTCAGGCAGGTCAATTTGAACTAAATATAATGTTACCAGGAATGATAAAGAATATGTTGGAGTCAACAGATATGTTAAAAAATTTTCTACCGATTTATACAAGAAACATGATAGAAGGATTAAAAGCAAATGAGCAGAAGCTTTCATCGTTTGTTGAAAAGAGTCCCATATTGGTCGCTCTGCTCAATCCTCATATCGGATACCTTAAAGCATCGGAGATTTACAAAGAATCTATGACAACTAATAAAAGTATCAGAGAATTGATTCTTGAAAAGGGACTAATGACGAGAGAAGAGCTAGACAATGCGCTATCTAAGAAAAATATTCTTGGTTCAAAATAATTTTAAGACAATTGAATCATATTGATATTGAATTGTTATCATCAGTCAGTCCGTTAACAACATGATAGAGAAATACCAGAAACGAAATTGATAGATAAAAAAATCATTGTCACCGTTTCTTTTGGAATATTGGTTACCATTGTCGTTTTTTTAGGCATAGTGGATTCCCTAAATCGTCCTTCACTTTCCAGGTTGCCAATATCTCCAGATGTAGCGATTTCAAGACTCGTGAGTACCTTTAATATCTCAAAAAACCAGTTAGACAGCTCTCCTCGATATGTTTACGTAAAGTCTGATGGCACTGTATATGAATCAAATCCAGAATTAAACAACGTAGGAAAAATTATCGGCAATGCTGAACCTACCAATACCGGTGGAAGTCATTTTGCTTGGGAAATTAAAGATTTTCAAAGCAAGAAAAAATACTATGTTGATGCAATAATGGCGGCAATAATATCTAATTCTAGTTATAAGTGATCTAAATAGTCTTTAATACTTACTTTTCTTATATCGCCGATAGATAATGAGTTAGGATGTCAATCTTAAGGCATAATCAAGATACACAAACTGAAGAAGATGTATACTTCAACTTCATAAACACTCTAAAATCAGAGGTCACAAAAAAAATTTATGAAAGGGATATCAAATCATTCATGAAATTCTGTGAAGTGACAAAATTAACCGAACTATTAGCGATAATAGAACCTCAAAAACAAATTATAAAATAGTTGATGATTTTTAGAGAAAGAGGATATCATTTTATTCAGTAACAATCACAATGTAAATTATAATTATTACCAATTGTACATAATTAAGAACAAGAAAAAGATGAAGATTTTAATCGAGAGGTGAAAAGTGGAACATTATTAATATAATAGAAAATTCTCTAGATTACAAAACTGGTGGGTTGTTTAGGAAGTGCTAAAACTTGGACCCACCAGTGTGCGGAGTTGTCTCGACCATCAACGGATAAGGATCAAGGAATCCGGATCATACATGTGAATATATCTGCAGACCCCCAGTATCATTATCCGCATTGGTAATACAATATCGATTAGAAAATAAATAAGATTTCATGATCTAACGTAAGCAAAACATAAAAACTGGTGGACCAACGATGGTTGGCCGACTACCGATGACCCATCAGGTAAAACGCTTATTTGGATTTAAGCTTATGTAAATTCACCATATCTTAAAACGGTTCTCAGAGGATATGGATAAAGTAGGTGTGTTTGGTGATATGCAAGCTGTCTAATATAGAGTGTTCAAATAAAGATAACACTATATCAATGCAATCCCACATTTCCAGATCCATATTGGTCTCATCAGATGAAAGATATCAATGATTTCATAGATTCTTACTAAACAATTTAAAGCCTGACGGGAGGCGAAATCAGTAGATCAAAAAAATAATTCTTCCTCCCGTAAGCCATTAAAAGAAGGGGAATAATTATGGTTAAATGGATAATTAATAATTATCTCTCCATCTTTGGAGGTAACGTTAGGAAAAAAATCAGCCATGACTATGAGAAGTCCACCTATTCCGGCTGTCATTGTATAGGGTGTTTATTCCAATATAATGAAGATTCATTCCACGACGACTACCAAAATGAACTCATTTAATCTGATTTCAAGACCGAATCATGAAATAAAAAATCAATAGTACGTTATTTCATGATAGAACGGGTGTGAAAAGGTCATGTGTAGCAGAGCAGATATTTATTCAAAATCATAAAACCTCAATTTAAATAAGAAAATCTAATTTAATACAGATTATTCAACCAGATACTAATTCTAGTTACATGTAAATTCCTTTAGCAACCAAATTATAAGACCTGTAATTTGCATATCTCATGCAGACTGAGGGCAAAGTAATTATCTGTGATAGGATAGATGATGTCGGGATATCCATATTAGAAAAGGCAGGATTAGTTGTCGTTTACAAACCTGATATTGAATCTGATGAATTACTAACCTCTGTCAATGACTGTGATGTGATTGTAGTAAGAAGCAGAACAAAAATAACAAAAACGGTAATTGATGCTGCTCCCTATGTTAAAATTATTGCTAGAGTAGGGGTTGGATTGGATAATATAGATACGAGCTATGCTGAATCTAAAGGAATCAAGGTATTGAATGCTGCTGAGGCGGCAATGAATGCAGTATCAGAGCTTGTGATAGGTCATATGATAGCATTATCTAGAAATATTCCTAAAGCCAATGAGGGCATTAAGTCCGGAAGATGGCTTAAAAAGGAACTTGTCGGTATCGAACTTAGAGGAAAATATTTGGGAATAGTTGGAGTAGGAAATATAGGTAGAAACTTGGGTAGAATGGCAAGATGCCTTCGTATGAACTTGATAGGATACGATATCATTCCTATAAATCAAGATTATGTTAGAGAGGTAGGAATGATAAAGACAGATTTGAAGACACTATTGGAGAATTCAGATTTCATAACATGTCACGTACCACTAACCGATAAAACGAGACATCTCATTAATTCAGATACATTATCCTACATGAAACCAACTGCTTTTCTGATTAATACATCTAGGGGAGAAATAATAGATGAAGAGTCTTTATTTAGTGCGCTAAATGAGAAAAGAATTGCTGGAGCAGCACTTGATGTTTTCGAAGTGGAACCTCCTACTAATACCAAGTTATTACAACTTCCCAATATCATTTGCAGTCCCCATATTGCTGCTCAAACAAAAGAAGCGCAGGAGCTTGCTTCTACTGTCATAGCAGAAAAGGTAATCCAATCATTACTGACAAATAGGTAAAATCTTGAATCAAAACTTCTTCAAGAATTCTATTTTAGCTTTCCTTATTCTGCTCACCTAACAAAATACAGATGTTACCTAGTCTAATGTTAGTAAGTTAAAAACAGGCTTTAGATATTTTTGCCATACGGCAAGCGAATATTTGTAAATTTGCATTCGTATCTTCTCCTGTTTACTAATATACGGTCCGATTAAAGTAACAAAAGATATTACCATCTTAGACATCTGAGTCAATTCAGATCTTAACAAGTGTCTTGCCCAATTTTTCTCCTTTGAATAGAGCTACGAAGGCCTTGGGCGCATTTTCAAGTCCCTCAAATACAGTCTCCTCCCATTTTATTTTCCCCTCACTAATCCATTTGGACATATTGGTGCAGAACTCAGTTAGGATATCATAATGATCCCTTACAATAAATCCCTGAATCTTGAGTCGATTTCTTATTGCTAAAAAGAGGTTGTATGTTCCTGTTGGAGAGAACGTATCAACATTATACTGTGATATCATGCCACAAAGCACAATTCTACCAAATACGTTCATGTTATCAAGGGCTGCCTCCAGGTGTCGGCCACCAACATTATCGAAATAGATATCAATCCTGTTAGGACAAACTCTTCTCAGTTCGGATGAAATGTTGTCTTCTCCTACTTCTTTGTAATTAAAAGCATAATCTATTCTAGCTTGATCAAGCAGCCACTTTACCTTTTCAAGAGAACTAGTACTTCCTACAACATGGCAACCCTTTATCTTTGCTATCTGACATGCTACAGAACCTACTGCTCCCGATGCTGCAGAGACAAATGCAGTGTTACTTCCACCTCCGTCTTTTAGTTCACCAATTTTTAAAAGCCCGACGTAAGCTGTAAGACCTGTCCTGCCCAAAACACCCAAATACTGTTGGACCGATGCCCTCTCTGCATCAATTTTTGTAATATCGTTACCATCAGTAGAGATCCAGAATTCTCTCCAACCAAAATTGCTTAGCACGTATTCCCCAACTTTAAATTGGTTATTTTTTGATTCTATAATTTGACCCACACAGTCACCTTCAAGAGGTTTGTTCAGCTGAAACGATGGTAGGTAACTTTTAGCTTCTCTCATTCGTCCACGCATGTACGGATCTACAGACATCCATGTGTTTCGCACCAAGAATTGATCTTCTTTGGGATCCGGAACACTCACACTGACAAGCTCAAAGTTGTTTTCACTAGGAATTCCGACTGGGCGTTCCTTCAAATGAATTTCATGACCGAATCTTTCGTTTCCCATGTAGTATATCAAATAAATAAAATCTATTTTAAATTACCCTGATAAAAGAAGAACCGGTTGAAAAACGAACTTTAAAGTTTCTCGTTATATTACTGTATTACATAATTACACTCTAAGAACGAGTTAACCACCGTCTCACTCTAACCCTCTTGCAGAAAAGGGTAAGGAAAAATATTAGGAATGACAAGTGAAGATAATGGGCAATATTTATGGCATTCATCATGTGACAGCTATAGCTGGTAGTCCGCAAAGGAATGTTGACTTCTATACCTCTGTGTTAGGACTTCGATTGGTGAAGTTGACTGTAAATTTTGATGATCCAACTACCTACCATCTCTATTTTGGAGATGAATTAGGGCGCCCTGGAACTATTCTGACATTCTTTCCTTGGTCGGACGCACCAAAGGGTCATAGAGGAACGGGACAGGTTATCGCAACGTCGTTTCTAATTTCAGAGGAGTCGATAGATTACTGGAAAACAAGGTTGAAAAATAATCACATAACAGTTAGGGGACCGTTCAAACGATTTGATGAGCAAGTCTTGAGCCTATACGATCCAGATGGGCTAGAATTGGAGCTTGTGGCTCATTCGTCGGCACAGAATAGAGAAGTAAATGTCTGGAATGGAGGTGGAATACCCTCTAAGCATGCAATTAGAGGTTTCTATTCAGTGTCAATATCAGAAGAAGGTTTTGAACGCACCGCAGACATTCTAACCGAAGAACTAGGTTTTTCATCTGTAGGCCAAGAAAAAAGTCGTTTCCGATACGAGATCCAAAATTCTGAACATGGTGCTAGCATAGTCGATGTATTATGCCTGCCTTATACCCCATCGGGCTATATAGGAGCAGGAAGTGTTCATCATGTAGCCTTTAGAACATCAACAGATGAAAAACAAAAAGACCTTAGGCTGAGTATCATTAAAGCCGGTCTCAATGCCACACCAATAATTGATCGAACTTATTTTCATTCAGTATATTTTAGAGAACCAGGAGGTGTTCTCTTTGAAATCGCAACGGATCCGCCGGGCTTTACTGTCGACCAAAAATTGTCAGAGCCGGGCACTCGCCTGATGTTACCTGAATGGCTTGAATCCGAGAGGGCGAGTCTTGAAAAGATTTTACCAAGACTAAAGTTATCACCACCAGGTAACGTATCAGAGCTCGAAAAATAATGAAAGATACTGATCTTGATTTTATTCATAGATTCGTCCCTCCTGATAGTAATGCAAAAGAAGCCGAGCTAACCTTGCTGCTTCTGCACGGGACAGGGGGTAATGAAGATGATCTTATACCTTTGGGAAAAGAATTGGCACCTAATGCTTCAATCTTAAGTGTAAGAGGTAAGGTTCTGGAGAATGGAATGCCAAGATTTTTTAGAAGACTAGAAGAGGGTGTCTTCGACATGGAGGATCTTAAAATAAGGACTGATGAGTTGGCAGAATTCATAGTTAAATCTTCTTCTGCCTATATGTTTGATGCTGAAAGTGTCATTGCAGTAGGATATTCTAATGGTGCAAATATAGCTGCGAGTCTCTTGTTAAGGCGTCCTGAAGTTCTTGCGGGTGCAATCTTGTTTCGAGCTATGGTGCCGTTTATTCCAACTGTTATGCCAGATCTCTCAAAGAAGTCTATAATATTATTGGAAGGTCTGTATGATCCGATCGTTAGTAAAGCAGAGGCAAAAAGTTTGTTGGAAGTATTCACCAAAACTCAATCAAGTGTAACATTGAAGTGGCAAAATTCCGGACATAACCTTACGCAGGAAGACATAGTAGCTGCCAAGAAGTGGCTAGAAAGCAACTCAAATCTATGAAGTGGTATTGACTTTGCAACTTTTGGGCTTAGTTTGACAGTTCAAGTGACGTGACGCTACATTGTAAGTTATTCTTTCAGGCATTTTTTTCGAACATTGGTTTAACCTCTTCCACAAGACTTGAAAGCCTCTTATTAGTATTAGAATAATAATTATCCATATCTCCCTTCGATTCCCATAGTGTCAATACAAGCGTCTCATGACTATCTTCTTCGTTCTCAAGAATAATAAAACCCTTGAATCCTTTCTCTTTTCCCTGAATAGTTGCAAAAAATTCTTTAAATTTTCTACTAGCTCTCTCTCGCATTCCGTCCTTTAACCTCACTCTATTAAGTTTTACAATAATACTACTAGTCACTTAACAACCGAGAGTATTTGTTCAATTTCAATTATAAATATCATCCTCAGCTGAAATTTTATAATTTGTTAACATGGAGTTATGGCCGATTTTATTATATAGAATAAGTAAGGCAACATTAAATTCTGACATAGGCATTAGCCTCTTAGTCACTAGCTCACACAAATTACTAATTTCTAAATAAATAGCGATTACAGAAAAACAAAGTAATTGAAGTTATTTGGGTTCAAGGAAGTAAGCGTTCATCCTCACCGTCATTCTGATGTTTGTTCTTTATTTGTGAAGGTGAACCAGCACCATTGGAATTCACAATTCGTCTTTTTCTAGCAGTATAAGCATATCCAAAAGACACCACAATTATTGTTACTGCTAAAACTGAACCAGTTATGTCCGGCAGTATTTCTGAGTTTGTTATTGTTTCATATGAGGCAACAGCTGCCACCGTTAACGCAGCTCCACTCAATGAATAAGCCATATATCTAAAGCCTCTCGTATCAAATATTCTAGAAAAAGCGGATCGCAGTATATAGCTGTCTAGTGTATCTAGAGGAACCATTCCTGCAGCAAAGAATCCTGCAAGAACTAGGGCTACCTGGACGCCAAGAGTTGCTGATGCTACAGCGGATAGAGTAATTGCAGAAATCTGAGTAGCTGTATCAAATCCTAAACCAAATACCATCCCTGCAATTAGAGCAGAACTAAAAGGTTTCATAACTCCAATCCTAGCTAAAATTTTGCTGGCAAGGATAGCTGATCCAGTTTTACCCCATTTCTTCATTGAGTAAATGTTTATTGCTCCAATCACACCTAATGCAATTGCTCCTATCACTCCTCCCCAGAATGAGAGTTGATCAACTCTAGTTATAGAGCCCATAAAGTATATGATAAGTATCATTTCAGCAAGAACTGATATCATATGACCTAGGCTAAATCCGGCCCCGATCAACTGTGATTTTCTGGTAGAGCTATGTAGCCTTACTAGATTATCTATAGCTGTTATGTGGTCAACGTCAAGCGCATGGCGTAGACCCAACAGGATCATCGTAGGAATCGAAATCAGAATAAAGGTTAGTGTCTCTACCATTTTACATCCTCTAAGTATTACTAAATTGTCAAAAATTGATGCTTATATTTTTTAGTCTAAATTCTACTTTATGGAAAAGATAGACCTATAATTGATCCTTCCTCTTTTGTGACATTCATACTCAAAACACTCAAGGTCTAACTGGCAGGTATAAAGTAAATAATATCGAGCTTAGAAAATTTTTTGTTTTACTGCCAGATAATAGAATTCTTGTTTTTAGATTACAAGAATCATTGGTTGAAAATATGATAAATCATTAATTGATTGGTAGGCTTAAACGGGTCAAAATACAGATATTAAGGTCAACTGGAGTTATCTGTAATATGCATCAGTATATGGCCGAAATGTGGACAAGAATGTGGAAAACTAACTCGGAAGAATTAAAGGAAAAAGCCATTACTTGGAGAAAAGAACCAACCATACATAGAATCGAAAGACCTAGTAGATTGGATCGGGCTCATAAATTGGGATATAAGGCAAAACAAGGCATTATTGTAATTCGTACCAAAGTCGGAAGGGGTGGAATGAGAAAGCAACGTCCCACATCTGGTAGAAGGCCAAAACACATGGGTGTAGTAAGAATTAAACAGTCAGAAAATATGAGACGAGTTGCCGAAAGAAGAGTAAATGAAAAGTATCCTAATATGGAAGTTATGGGCTCTTACTTCCTATACGAAGACGGTAAGAGCATATGGTATGAAATCATATTGGTAGACCCTGCTCATCCATCAATCGCAAAAGATGTAGAATTCAAAAAGAGATTAAGGGCGTTTGCTAAATAATTAGCCTCTTGTTAAATCAATTGAGACTAATTTTTCCCATTAGTAAATCTATTAACTTAATTAGCTCCTCGCTCCCTATGTCGTTATCTATTGTTATGTAATAAGATCCTCCTGACTGAAACGGGAAGGTCAATGTTATTACCTTTTTATTTACGGTAAGTGTGTATAATGTGGGACCCAATACTGAATCAAATGCTTTCCTCAGCTGATTACGAGTAGCATCAATAAAATGTTCATTGATTGCTTGTTCTACACTGAGTAAAGGAATCAGACCGGGGCGTAACTGTCCTGCAACTGTCTTACCAAAATTATTTATTATACCAACATAACGAATTTTTTGTGATAATAAGAGCAAGTCGTGACATTTTTCTTTTTTCTTGATAGATTCCTCTCGGGTGAGTTGATTGTGTTCTTTTTTTTCCATAATTAAGTAAACCAATTTTGCCAGATATATTTTTTAATGTTTTTAAAACGAATCAATAAGTTTTAATGGTCATTCCAGTAGATTACAAGAAGATATCCAAAATGAAAAAAAACACGATATATAGCTTGATAGCAATAGCGATTATTATAGGAGGAGGTCTACTTATTATACACACGTTTTTTGGATCTTTTAATCCCTTTTATGTAGTGGTTAGTGGAAGCATGATTCCAACAATAAACATAGGCGATATAGTAATTATTAAGAATAACTCCTTTGATACTTCATTCAATAATCTTAAAATCGGTGACATTATTGTCTTCAGAGCTGCAGAGGCTAAAACAGATGATGGAAAACCCAAGGTAATTGTACATAGGATATCGGATATTGGAACTATTTTTGAAAAAAAAGTTGTCAAAACAAAAGGTGATGCAAATCCATATTCTATTCCTGGCATAGACTTTCCAATATTTATGGAAAACTATGTGGGAAAAGTAGAATATGTAATTCCAAAAATAGGAACGATTTCAATGATTATAACCCCTCCAATAAACTACATCATTATGGCAATAATAATTGGATTGTTAATTTATTCCATTAGACCAAAAAAAGTAGAACACGAGAATGAAACATTGTGAATTGGGTTTCAAATAAGAATGTAAACCCAACCATCTCTTATTTCGATGCTATATGTTTTAAGAGGTTCTTCAGCCGGTAAATTCTCGGGCATTCCACTTTCTAAATTGAACCTGGACATGTGTAATGGACAGGTAACAGTAATTTCATCTTCATTTACAAATCCTGTAGAAAGATCAGCATATGCATGAGTACATATCCTATCAGTTGCATAGATTTTATTATTTACCTTAGATATTAGAATTTTTTTCTCATCATGATCAAAGTCTATCATGTCACCATTATTCACAGTTTTTGCTTCACATGTCTTGATCCATGATACCAAAATAAATCACATTTAGTAAAGTAGTCCTATCTATATTTATAATGTTTTTCGAATATATCTTCTGTCTCACGGTATCTAGATTTTTCAATTTCAAGAATATACTCCATTGCTTCATCAGTTTTGAGCAGTAATGGTTTTCCAAGCCACTTATTTTCTATTAGATAATTCACCCAAGCTCTAATAGTGGGACCCATTTTACGAGATAATGGTTCTAAGAACCCACTTACGATTTCTCTTTTTGCCTCTTCATTATTAAGTCCTCTGGACATGAGATAGAAAATTTGATTTTCATCAATTTGCGCAACAGATGCAGAATGAGTAGCCCTAACTTCATTAGTCTCAATTTCAAGACCGGGTATTGTATCTGATTTTGCGCCCTTATCCAACAATATAGCGTGTCCTGCGAGGAACGATTCTGCAGATTTTCCATTTTTATCAATTTTTATCATGCCCTTAAAAAGGGATTTCGATTTATCTTTCATTACTGATTTTGATAACACCCTCCCTCTTGTGTTGGGCCCATAGTGAAGTAGATTCGATGTTACATCAAATGATTGATCATTAATACCAAATATTATTTCTACATCTTCAGCAGTTGCACCTTGACCTTTCATAATATTGTCAATTTTATATCTTGAAAGCTGCGCTCCGAAAAGTCCCATGTACCAAGACATTTTCGCATCCTTTTCTATGAACGCTTTTCTATTTGAAAAATTAACTGAGTTTTTTTCATTCATTGCTTGCAATGTTACGACCTCCAACCTTGAATTTGATCCAACATAGCATTCTAAAAGCTCAAACAGTGATTGTTGAATTTTGTCACCAAATTGCTTGTTGCTATATATTTCTTGAACTATACTGGCTTTTGAATTTGAGTCAGCAATTACAATATTTCTTGTTATGGACGATATCCCATCTGGTGCGAGAACGTCAATTATTCTTATAGAATCATCAATGATAACATTTCTTGGTATATATACAAAAATACCAGAGTCAAAACAAGACAATTCTAGAGCAAGAAACTTATCTTCAGAAGAGTTAAGCTGATTTGAATACATTCTATCCCTAATAATATTTCCGTAATCCTTTATCGCACTCTTAAGGTCTGAAATAACTACTCCTTGTTTTAATAGTTTATCTGAAACATTAGAATGAACAATTGACGAACCTATTTTTAAGATACTCGTTTCCTTTTTTAGCTCTCTTATTCTTTCGTTAATATAATCTTCTGGTATGTAAGACTTGGTCCCTTGTGAAAGATAAACCCGATCTGGATAGAGGAGATTGGCATCAGAATATTTTTTGTATAGTGGCGAAACTTCATGTGGTAGAGAAGAATAGTTAGAAAATGCATTATTCCTTATTTCCATCAACCACTCCGGTTCTGAATTCATATTGCTTTTTTCTTTTACATATTTGTCATCCAGTGACGATAGGGAAATAAGATTAGTTGTCATAAATTTGAGAATAAATATGATTACACATATTATCTATCTTTCTATTTGTTTGATCCTTCTAATTTCTTACTGTCTTTTTGCGTTAAAAACTGATGATTTTATCTGCTTCTATATAAAACTAATAAAAATTGAATTGACTCATTGAGCCGAGGTTTAGGAGAGTCTATGAGTAATAAATACTAATTGGAACCCACGACTACTTTCGTCAAAACAGATAAAAGATTGACTAGAATTTTTTCTACTGATGAGTAAAAAAAATATAATTCTTTTTGGGTCCTTAATTATGTTCATATTTCCTACTTTTGCTCTAATTACAAATTTTAACGACAACAATATTTCTCATGCATTTTACGTAAGGGCGAGACCTGAGAGTAGTGGACAGGTATTAATTGACCCTTCTTTGAAAGTTGAACTAATATTTAGGGATGGACTCAAGGGACCAACAACTAGCATGGCATTTCTTGGGCCAAATGATATTCTTGTTCTAGAGAAAAACACAGGTAAAGTCCAGAGAATCTTAAATGGAAATCTTCAGGAAAACCCACTATTTCAGGCGAAAGTGGCAACAGAAGTAGAATTGGGAATGTTGGGGATAGCAATATCAAAGAGTCAAGAAGGAAAGACCTTTGTCTTTCTATATTATAGTGAGGCTAATAGTTCAGGAGTTGTCATCGGTAACAGATTATACAGGTATGAACTTGTTGAAGACAGACTTGTAAATCCACTCTTGCTTCTGAACTTGCCTGCAACCTCACCCATAGTGGGACATGAAAACAACCATAATGGAGGAAAAGTGGTGATAGGTCCTGACAATAATGTCTATCTTATTGTAGGGGATGTAGGTGGCAGAATGGGTAACATTCAGAATATTATGAGAGGTAATTCCCCAGATGGAACAAGTGGGATACTAAGAGTCACACAAGATGGTAAATCCGTGGATAACGGAACATTCGGAAATTCAGTTCCTAACACGCTATATTACGCATATGGGATTCGTAATAGCTTTGGATTTGACTTTGATCCTGTTACTGGTAACCTATGGGATAGTGAAAATGGTGGAATTGATAAGGATGAAATTAATTATGTCTATCCTGGCTTCAATAGTGGTTGGAGAAAAGCCATGGGTATGGCCTTATCTAGATTTGATCCTCAAGTGGATTTATTCAATTATACGGGAAAAGGCGAGTATAGCGATCCTGAATTTGTATGGAAACAAACTGTTGCTCCAACTGCTCTCAAATTCTTGAATTCATCCAGACTTGGCTCACAATATGAAAATACAATATTTGTTGGTGATGTAAAGACCGGCAACCTATATAATTTCAAACTTAATACAGACAGAAAACAATTACTTTTGAAACCACCGTTAGATGACAAAGTTGCCGATACTCCTGACGAACTTCAAAGCGTAGTTTTTGGACAAGGGTTTGGAGTAATAACAGACATACAAGTTGGACCAGATGGCTATCTTTACATTCTAGGAATCAATGGGAGCATCTACAGGATAGCTCCAGTGTAAGAATAGGGTTGAATAAAAATTTGACGTTATTGGTTGTCGAACATGGTTTCCATAACTCTTAACTTAAAATATGGCTGTGGATAAAATAATTGTTGATGACCTCAGCAGGTGGTTTCATAAAAGCTATTGAATCAGGATCAAAGCATCTCCTTATGAAGAGATTTACTTTGAGATATCCAGAAAAGAAACTAAAGTTTGTTGGTGATGGATATCAATATGATCCAAAGAGAGGCG
>WNGA01003835.1_pt1 | contig 29840 bp, 28 predicted proteins | sample 5400061 | NCBI WGS metagenome assembly WNGA01 (sample SAMN13153366, study PRJNA577476) | soil metagenome | isolation source: 100 cm soil or saprolite under grassland replicate 2 | place: USA:California | collected 2016-06-15
ATCGGCTACATGGACGACGTGGTGGCGGCTGCGCGCAAGGCCGCGAGCATCGAGGAAGCACGCGTCATCATGTACCAGCGCCCGAAAGAATACCGCTCCAACTTCTACTCGGCCGCGTCCGCCCCCGTGCCCGGCCTCGAGACCTCGCTCCAGCAGCTGACGGCGCTGGTGAGCGGCTCGGGCCCCCGCTTCCTCTACCTCTGGTGGCCCTGAGCGGCTGAGAGGGCCAAGGCGCCTCAGCGCGTCAGGAGCCCGCGGGCCGCCGGAACAGAGTGTGACAGGCGTCGGAGGATAGGCAACACGAGCACGCTCGCGCGGCGCCGTTGCCCCGTCCCCGGCCCCGGCCCCGTGGCATAAGCTGCCATACTCAGACACCGGGCGCCCCAGGAGCCGCTGCCACAGCGACTTATCTTGTGGCCGCCGGCATCTCGGCGACCGAGAACTACCGCGTCGTGCTGCTGATCGTGACGAGCGTGCTGGGGTCGCTGGTCGGCGACCACATCCTCTACGCGGTCGGCATGCGCGGCGGCCATCGGCTCCTCGCGCTCTATTGCCGGCTGTCGCTCGGGTCCGTGCGTTGCGTCGAAAGGACCGTGGCGTACTTCCGGCGCTTTGGAGCGGCGGCGGTCCTCGTGTGCCGGTTCTCTACCGGCGTCCGCCTCTTCGCGGCCATCCTCGCCGGCTCCGGGCAGATCCGCTACAGGCGGTTCATAGCCCTCGACGCGATCGGGACGCTCGTCTACGCTACGCTCTGGATCGTTTTCGGGTCTATGTTGGGCGCCGCCATTCTCGAGCGGGTCAGCGGCTTCGGGCGCGTCTTGCTCCTCCTGGGACCCGCGGCGCTGATCGGAGTGCTCTCGTACCGGCTCATTCGCCGATGGTGGTACGGTCCGGCCGCGAGCGATCTGCTCCCTCCCCCCTGATTGGTCCCCTCCGCGGCCATTGCCTTGCCCCCGCGCCACACGTAGACTGCGGCCGTGATTCCAGCCGATCGACAGATGCCGGCTTCCGGCGAGCGCCTCGTGCCCGTCCGTGCTCGGGCCACGGTCGTCACCTCGGTCATTCTGCTCCTGATCGCCGCGGTGGCCTGGGTCAACGTCGTCCGGTCGAGCCTGGGCGCTCCGGACATGATGATGACGATGTTCATGCCGATGACGGTGTCCGACGGGCTCGCCTTCGTCATGAGCTGGGGCATCATGATGACGGCGATGATGCTCCCGAGTGCGCTCCCGATGATCAACCTGTACGGCGCGACGCAGCGGGGCATGGCGGCGCCGGGTCCGAGGGGCGTGCCCGTCCTGGTTTTCGCGTTCGTGTATCTCGCGGTGTGGGCCGCCTTCGGGGCCCCGGTATACGTCGCTCACAGCTTTCTGATGGCGCTTCCCCCGGCCGCCTTCGCCTACGGCATCGCGGCGATTCTCCTCGCCGCGGGCGTGTTCCAGCTGTCGCCCCTCAAGCACGCGTGCCTGCGGGCGTGCCGGAGCCCGCTCGGGTTCCTGCTGGGCCACTGGCGCGCGGGCCTCCGGGGCAGCCTCCGCCTCGGCTGGTCGCACGCGATATACTGTCTCGGATGCTGCTGGGCGCTCATGGTGGTCCTCGTCGCCGCGGGCGCGATGGGCCTCGCCTGGGTGCTGCTCATCACAGTGGTGGTGGCGGCCGAGAAGCTGCTGCCGAGGGGAGAATGGATCGCGCGCGCGACCGGGGGCGCGCTTCTGCTTCTCGGCGTGGCGGTGGTGCTGCGTCCCGAGCTCGTGACCGCGCTCCGGGGCGGTCACACGATGTAATCGCACCCGATATCCGAGGAGGATCGTCATGGCGAGCCCACAGTGGAAGATCAGCGGTGACTACTTCGAGGCGTGCAGCTGCGACTCCGTCTGCCCGTGCCCCACCTCGGGTCTCGCCGGGCGGCCGACCCAGGGGTACTGCGACGCCGGCCTCGTTTTTCACGTCGAGCGCGGCTCGTATGGACCGACCACGCTCGACGGCCTCAGCTTTGCCGTGCTGCTCCACACCCCGGGGGCAATGATCGCCGGGAACTGGACAGTCGGGCTGATAGTGGACGAGAGGGCCACAGCCGAGCAGCGCGAGGCGCTGACCGCGATCGGAAGCGGGCAGGGCGGCGGTCCCATGGCCGCCGTGGGCCCGCTGGTCGGCACCTTCGCTGGAGTGGAGGCGAAGCCGATCCGGATCGAGCGGAGCGGGATGCGCCGGTCGGTGTCGATCGCGGGCATGCTCGACATCGCCGTCGAGGGCATTCCCGGTGCGAGCCCAACCGAACCGATCTACCTCGACAACGTCGGCCACCCTGCCGCGACGCGCCTCGCTCTCGCAAAGGCCTCGCGGGGCCACCTGCACGCCTTCGGTATCAACTGGGACGACACGACGGGCAAGAACAACGGGCACTTCGCCCCGTTCTCGTGGAGCTCGAGCTAGCGCGGATTATTCATGAACGCGATGGTCACGTCGGGGGCTCCCCCTCACCCTGCCCTCTCCCCCTGCGGGGGCGAGGGAACGGCTCATGGCCCCCTCTCCCTCGCGAGGGAGAGGGCCGGGGTGAGGGTGCGGCGGCAGTTCGCGGATTATTCGGGCTAGGCGTCGCCCCGTTTCAAATCTTGTCGAAGTCGATTCGCTCCCCGACGGGCCGGCCCTGGACTCGCGGCGCAGGCAGTCGAGCCCGAGCTGGACCGCGCCCAGCCGTACCCAGCTTGGCCGCAACGAGGAGAGCCTTCCTTAGGAGATCGGACATATGCACACTTCGGTCGAGGGCATCGCGCTGCAACTCCGACTGCGTCTGCAGGTCATTCGACAGACGCGCCGAAAAGCCGGCGCACCACGGGGCCGCGGCGGACAGGATGGTTGAGGGGATTGCCGCCCCAGTGTAGGATCGTTGGATACGGGCCGTTTCATTCGCTCTGCATCGCCCCGACGCCCATGACTCGACGACCGCGGTGAGCGGAGGACTCCGGCAAGGGAGGCGATCGTGACCTCGGCATCAATATCGCGTCTGTTGGGGCCCGGCGATCCAGCGCCGGGCTTCACGCTGCCGGCCGTGAACGGTCAGGCAGAGGTGAGGCTCTCGGACTATCACAACCGGGCACCGCTCCTGCTAGGGCTGTTCCGCGGTCTACATTGTCCCTTCTGCCGCCGCCGGCTCGCCCAGCTCGCCGAGACACAGGAGAAGCTGAAGGAGATCGGGGTCGAGACGCTCGCGGTCGTCAACACGCCCCTGGAGCGGGCCCGCCTCTACTTCGCGCACCGGCCGAGCCGGGTGCTGCTGGCGGCCGACCCCACCGCGTCCACGCATCGGTCCTTCGGGCTGCCCGCCTTCGACTTCGTCGAGGATGCCGCTGCATCGCAATACCCGCTGCGGGTCACCATGCAGCAGTTCGAGGCCAACCTCATCGATCCCACCGGTGAGCTTGGCGTTCCCCGGAACGGCTTCGAGGCCAACGAGGTGCTGAACCAGAAGGACGGGTTCGAGCCCACCGACGTCGATCGGGCGATCATGGCGGCGCACGGCACCCAGCTCACCGGGCACTTCCTGATCGACCGGCAGGGCGTGATCCGGTGGGTGCACGCGGAGGCCGTCGCGCGGATGGCGGACATCGGACGGTTCCCTTCCGACAACGAGATCCTTGAGGCCGCGCGCCGCCTCGCAGAGCGCCCCGAACGCTGACGGAGGATGGAGCCGGCCCCGCTCACCAGACCGCGGCCTCGTTCATGCTGTCTACTACCAGTCGGCGGCAGAGCGCAGCGACGTCGCGGGGCCCGATTTCTGCATCCTGGAAAACAGCAGGAGCGCCGCCGGGTTCTTTGACAACACCGGGACCTGGGTGCCTGCGGCGAACTCGGGGCGGCGACGTTGAGCGACCCAATGCCGAATCAATTCTCGATCCTTGAAGCGGCGAGCCGACGCGATGTCCTCGCACCTGCGGCGAGGCCACGGGCATCTCGATGATGGCAGCCGCGCACGAGCTGCCTCCTCGGGCTACGGCACGAACAGGGTCGCGCAGTGGCCCGGCTGCGCCGGGCTGGCCGCGATGACGCCGCCGCGCGGGACGCACTGTTCCGGCGGCAGCGACGCCCGATTCTCGACGTGGTCGACCAGGAGATCGAACGCCCGCTGAGCATGCGGCTGGAGGTACTCGAGCTGCAGCGGGAAAATGCTCTTGAGATTGTCAACGTGGTTCCCGTTCTGGATCTCGTATAGGCGGTATGGCGCGCTCCGCCGGTCATTGTTCCCCTTCCGCGAGGCGGCCACCTTGGCCTGGTAGGCCCGCGCGTGCCGATCGATGGGAAGGAGCGCGTCCATCGTGCCGGCAACCGTGACGAGCGGCTTCTTGATCTTGCCCGTCGTGGCGAATGCCGCGAAGGCGTCTTCCACGTCTGACACCGCGGCGCGCGCAGCGTAGTCGTAGTTTTCGAGTCCGGCGCCGTAAGTGTCGTAGGTGGGGTCGAGCTTCTTCTGCCACTGGCAGGCCGTCACCTCCCAGAAGGCGCTCCAGTAGACGGCCCAGAGCGAGAACGGGCCGTTCAGGATGTCTGGCGGGTAGCCAGCGGCGCGGATCGCCTGTGCCGCCGGGCTGTTGGGGTTGAAGCCCGAGGCCACGTAGGCCGGGAAGTTCCTGAGGACCGGCGGAAGGTCGATGAGGATATTCGGCCCCGCCGGGTCGACGAACGTCCCTTCCCAGTCCACGCCGCCGTCGAAGAGGTCCGGCGCCGCCTCGATGGCCCGCCGGACCTGGTAGCCGCCGTTCGACGTGCCGACGGCATAGGTCCGGGCGGGATGCTTCCCGTACTGCAGCTTGCTCCTTGAGGACTCCCGTAATGTTGGCTATGGTGCATAGGCAACGGGCTCAGCAGGTAAAGCTCTACTGCGAGAGAGGGAGGTGGGGTTCCGGCTGGGGAAGGCGGAGGCGGAGATGAAAGCGTTAGCCTCGTAGGGTGCACAGGAGGAAATCATGCCTCGGTACGAGTACATGTGCGAGCGTTGCAAGAAGGGCTTCGAGGTGACACTGACCTTCGGTGAGCGAGCTACTGCAAAAGTCAAATGCCCGAAGTGCGAAAGCGGGAAGGTCACCCCTCAGATGACGGCTTTTACTGCCAAGACCTCGCGGAAGAGCTGAAAGACTCATTGCCCCCGCGGCGGCGAAGATGAACGCGGCGGGAGCAGGAGGTCTGGCGGCTTTACGCCGACCAGAAGTGAGCATCAGCGCGGCAGGACGTTGGCAGTGGCTACGGCTGCGTCGGCCTCAGGCGCGGCCCTCGATGGCGACGTCCAGCAGGAAGGGGCGGCCGGCGCCGAAGGCCTTGTCGAGCGCGGGGCGCAGCTCGCTCGGCGTCGTGATTCGGGCGGCCTCCACGCCCATGCCGCGCGCGATGTCGACGAATCCGAGGTCCGGCGTCACAAGGTCCATGTTCGGATAGCCACGATCCGGCTTGGCTCCGAAGCGCTGCCGGTACGTATCCATGTTGTGCTTGAGGATGCGGTACTCACGGTTGTTCAGGATAAGGAACACGACCTCGAGATCGTGATGCGCCGCCGTCCAGAGCGACTGGATCCCGTACATGGCCGAACCGTCCCCCGAGACGGCGAGCACGGGACGATTGGGATGGGCCAGCTTCACGCCCAGCGCGCCGGGCAACGCCTGACCGATACCGCCGCCCCGCGCTCCGACATAGTCGCCCGGGCGCTCGAACTGGATGGTCCGGGCCAAGTCGAGGCCGGCGGTGATGGCCTCGTCGACGACGATGGCATCGGGAGGCAGCGCCGACTCGATCTCGGCCATCAGGCGCGGGACGGAAATCGGCGAGTGGTCCCAGCGTTTGGCCGCCCTGACGCGCTGGGCCTCCGCGCCCTGGGCCTTGAGGGCGCGAAGCGCGTTGTTCCGTCGGGCCGCGGCTTCACGGAAGGCGGGACCGGCGGCTCGTTCCACGGACTCTCGAAGCGCCGAGAGAGCCGCCCGCGGATGACTCACCAGCCCGACGCTCACGGCGATGTTGAGAGCCAGTCGTTCGGCCGACGACTCCACGTGGATGGCCGCGGCTCCCGCGGGGAGCGGTGAGCCGGGCGCATACCAGACCTCCTCGAAGAACGGGCCGCCGATCAGGAGCACTACATCCACGCCGTCGAGCGCCTTGCGGATGGCGACCGCGTCGAACGGCAGGCCGAGACGGAAATTTGGGTGAGCGCTCGGCAGCGCTTGATGGGCGTGGATCCCCTCGCACCAGACTGCGGCCCCGAGCTGGTCGGCAAGCGCCGCCAGCTCGGTTGCCGCGCTTGTCGCTTCGTCTCCGAACACGATGGCGGGGCGCTGGCAGCCGATCAGGAGATCCGTGGCGGCCTGGATTCCCGCCGGATCGGGGCCGGGCTCCCGGTACAGTCGACCCGGAGGAAACGGTTCGACGTCGGTCTCCTGCTCGAGCACGTCAATGGGTAACGCAACGAAGACCGGACCTGTCGGTGGATCGGAGGCGATCTTGAGTGCGCGGTGCATGATCAGCGCGAACTCGTCGGCGCGCTCGACCTGAACGCTCCACTTGGTCAGCGGGGCGGTCATGGCCACCAGATCGTGACCAAGCACCGGTCCGCGCAGGCGGAGACGCGTGTCCTGCTGTCCGGCCGTCACCACGAGGGGCGACCGGGCCTTGAAGGCGTTGTAGAGCATGCCGAGCGCATTGCCGAGCCCCGGCGCCACGTGAAGGTTGACCACCGCGGTCTTTCCGCTCGTCTGCGCGTAGTAGCTTGCCGCGCCGAGCGCCACGCCTTCATGCAGGGCCACGATGTACCGGAGGTCCGGGTAGTCCAGCAGGGCATCGAGGATCGGGCTCTCGGTGGTGCCGGGATTGCCGAAGATGTACTCCACCCCGTGGCCGATCAGGCTCTCCATGAAGACACGCGTGCCTCGCATGTGCTGGCTCCTATTCGGACTCGCAGACAGCGCGGATGGGCCACAGCATGTCGTCGCAATGCTGCCAGAGCCCGGAGGAGAGGTCAAACAGAGGTCGGCTGCAAAGGGAGCGAGGGCTATGCTTGGCGCTCGTCGGAACGTCTGGGCTGATCTCGCCCAAGGGGCCTCCCGCCAGCCGGCCGCCGCAGTTTGCCTACTCCCACGGATTTTGGCAGGATCGCCGCACGATGCCAGGGGCTTCATCCGCTCGGTGCCAACTGGACGATAGCGGCTGTGCCGGCTGAGATCGGCCCGGCCCGGGCCCGGCCGTGATCGAGAACGGGTCGTAGGTTACCTGCGGTCCATCTGATGCCGCGCGCCGTTCTTATCCTCGCGCTGGCGGGCGCGCTGGCCACGGCCGCCGCCGCCGTCCTGATTCGCCAGGGCCTCCGGGGCGGCAATGCCTACGGGGGGTACTGGGTCAACCTGGCGGTGGGGACCGTAGGACTCTGGGTGGCGGTGCTCGTGAGAGGTCCGCTCGAGCCCCTGCAGGCCAGGGGCATCGCCTTCTTCGTCCTCGCGGGGCTCGTGGGCACGGTGGCCGGCAACCTTTACCCGTTCATCTCCTCGGGCCTGGCCATCCTGCTCCTGGGCGAGCGCGTGACGATGGCGATCGTGGCGGGAACGGTGGTCATCGTGTTCGGCACGCTCCTGCTCTCGACCAGCGGCCGGCTCGTGGGATTCCGTCCGCGGGATCTCGTATTTCCGATCCTGTCGGCCACCTGCTTCGGCGTGGTCACCGTCCTCCGGAAGCTCGGACTGAGCTCGATGAGCCCGGTGCCGGGCTTCGCCGTCAACGTCACCACGGCCCTGATCGCCTTCACCGCCTTCCTCGCGGTCTCCGGCAACCGCGGCGCCATGGCCCTGACCGGTCGGAGCCTGGCCTATTTCGTGGCGGCCGGCGTGGCCGAGAACGCCGGCGTCTTCCTGGCTCTGCTCGCCCTCGACCTCGGCACGGTGAGCGTCGTCGCTCCGCTGGCCGGAACCGCCCCGATCTTCGTCCTCCTCATGTCGTTCTTCTTCCTCCGGGGAGTCGAGCGGCTGACGGCGCGCGTCGTGCTGGGCACGCTCTTCATCGTGCTCGGCGTGTACCTGATCACGGCCCTGTAACCATTGGGGAGGGGACTCGATGCCGGGCCGCCGAGGTGGCGTTCAAGAACTACATGCTGACGATCCCGCACCGGCAGGCGCTGGGCACCTATGGCGCGGCGGCGCGGGCCAAGGGCGTGAAGGAGCGTATCGAGACTCGAGGTCAGAAGTTCGGCGACGTTGACGAGCGCTCGCGGCGACCGAGCTGAACGGAGGCCCCCGGACACGGGATCAGAGGGCTCGTCGCGGAGGCTGATCCGGCCCATCCGCTTGGCGGTTGACGGCGACGGTGTGCCAGCCTAGCATGCCGCTCAGCCAAGCCGGGCGCGGTCGGCGCGCGCGGAGGCCCGTGATGTCCGCTGTGCCTACGGCGGGAGCGTGGCTTCAGCGTGCGGGGCCGGGGGCTGACGGCATGGGGACGGGGGCCACGTAGCGGGAGAGCGAGGGCGCCCCTGACACAGGAGAGTGCAATGAGACTGGCAGGGAAGCGGGCGATCGTCACGGGGGCCGCGAGCGGCATCGGGCGCGCGAGCGCAATCCTGTTCGCGCGCGAAGGCGCACAGGTGATCGCTGTCGACCTGGCCGAGGGCGTTGAAGCGACGCGCGACGAGATCGCGAAGGAGGGCGGCCGCTGCATTGCGCGCCTCGCCGATGCGGCCGAGGAGTCAGTCGTGAAGTCGCTGGTCGAGACCAGCGTGCGCGAGCTCGGCGGTCTCGAGGTCGTCTACGCGAACGCGGGCATCGGCGGCGGGCTCCAGCACTTCTTCGAGCAGACGGCGGAGGAGTGGGAGCACGTGCTGCGCGTGAACCTGATCGGGCCGTTTCTCGCGATCAAGCACGGCGCCCTCTACATGCGAGCCCACGGCGGCGGCTCGATCATCTGCACCGCATCAGTCGCCGGCCTGCGCTCCGGCGCCGGCGGCAGCCCCTACAGCGCCAGCAAGGCGGGAGTCATCAGTCTCGTGCAGACGTCCGCGAATCAGCTCGCGGGCACCGGGGTGCGCGTGAACGCGATCTGCCCGGGGCTGATCGAGACCGGGATGACCAAGCCGATGTTCGACGCGGCCCCCGCCCGCGGCAGCGAGAAGAAGATCGGCCAGCTGAATCCCCTGAAACGCCCCGGCCAGCCGATCGAGATCGCGCGCATGGCGCTGTTCCTCGCGAGCGACGAGGCGAGCTACGTGAACGGGCAAGCGATCGCCGTCGACGGCGGCCTCTCGTCGAGCCATCCAGTCGTGCCGGGGAAGCTGGCGTGACGCGGAACCGCTGGCACGACGCGAACAGGAACGACACGACTCACTCGCCCCCCAAACTCGACCTCCATGATGGCGTTTGATGAGCGATCTCTTCGCTGACATCGTCGACCTCGACAAACTCGCGGCGTGGATGGATGGGCAACGGCTCGAATCCGGCCCGCTGCGTGACCCAGAACTCATTACCGGTGGTACGCAGAACATCTTGATGCGCTTCACGCGCGGCACGCGCAGCTTCGTGTTCCGCCGGCCGCCGCCCCACAAGCGCGCCAACAGCGACGAAACCATGCGCCGCGAAGCCCGCGTGTTGGCCGCGCTGAAAGGCAGCGATGTGCCCCACCCCGCACTCATCGCGGCCTGCGCGGACGAGAGCTACCTGGGCGCCGCCTTCTACCTGATGGAGCCGATCGATGGCTTCAATGCGACATTGGGATTGCCGGAGCCGCATGCGTCGGACCTCGCGATGCAGCACCGCATGGGACTGGCCATGCCCGAAGCGATCGCCGCCCTGGGCTGTGTCGATTACGTCGCCTGTGGGCTCGCCGACCTCAGCAGGTTCGAGGGCTGGGCGGAGCGACAGGTGGGCCGCTGGCGCAAGCAGCTCGACAGCTACAGCGACTTGCCCGGCTACCCCGGGCCGGAGATTCCCGGGGTAGACGATGTCGGACGCTGGCTCGATGCCCACCGGCCGCTGGACGTGCGCGCAGGCCTGATCCACGGCGACTTCCATTTTGCCAACGTGCTGTTTCGTCGCGACTGTGGCGAGCTGGCCGCCATGGTCGACTGGGAGCTGGTGACGCTCGGCGATCCGCTCCTCGACCTCGGTCATCTGCTGTGCACCTGGCCACGAAAGGGCGTCGCGGGAGTGGTTCCAATGCACGCGCCCGGGTTGCCCACGCCTGAGGAGGTCATCGCTCAATACGCGAAGCGCACGACGCGCGATCTGTCCGACGTGAAGTGGTACTGGGTGCTGGCCTGCTACCGCCTGGGGCTCATTCTCGAAGGCACCCACGCGCGCGCCTTTGCCGGGCTGGCGCCGAAAGAAACCGGGGACCGCCTGCACGCTTCGACCGTGGGACTGTTCGAGCAGGCGCTCGAGTTGATCGGCTGATTTTCGGGCCGACGCAGCGGAACGAAACACCAGCGACACCGAAGGAGGACCGTCATGGCAATCTACGAAATACTCGGAAACGGCGAGCCCGTCGGAGACGCCCTCGTCCACGCGTGCCAGCGTCCCCCGCGGGCCGACGCTGCCGTCTGCGCGCACGTCGTACACGCCGACGATGTTCGCGCGGCTGTCGGAGTGATACAGGCGCGCGCCGTCCGGCGAGAAGCCGAGCCCGTTGGTGAGCAGGATCTTGTCCGCGATGCGCCGGGAGGATCCGTCCGTGTCGATGACGTGGAGCCACCCGGGCTTCGGGCTCTGTCGCTGGGCGGGATCGAGGGGAGGCTCGGTCGCCAGCTAGCCGCCTGGCGGGGTTTTGCCTTCGAAGATGAAATCCTTGAGCTGTCCACCGACGACCTCGAGCGAGAAATGCGACTCGGCTCGCCGGCGCGCGCGCCGGCCCAGCTCCTGGGCGAGAGCGGGATCATCCAGCACTCGCCCGAGCGCGCGCGAGAGCGCGACGGGATCCCCGCGGGGCACGACCAGTCCCCCGGACTCTTCTCCTCGCTCGAGGATGTCGGGGATGCCTGGGGCGTCGGCTGCCACGACGGGACGAGAGCATGACATCGCTTCCAGCGGCGCCACCGGGAATCCTTCGTGTCGCGAGGCGAGCGCGTACACGTCGGCGGCGGAAAGAACTCGTTCCACGAAGCCTCGATCGTTCACGTAGCGATCGATCCAGACCACGCCTCTGGGTGAGCTTGACGACAGGCGCGCCCGCAGAGCCTCCGCATCGGGCCCTGTCCCGACCAGGACCAGGCGGAGATCCCGCCCCGGTCGCTCGGCGCAGATACGGCTCCATGCATCGAGGAGTACGTCGATCCCCTTGCGGTGCATGTCGATGCGCCCGTGGCAGACGACTACGCCCGCGTCCGCGGGAAGGCCCAGCGCCGCGCGCGACTGGATCCGATCGGTCCCGCGCCAGCTTTGCACGTCCAGCGGGTTGAAGATCCTCGCGATCTTGCGGAGTGGCACGCGGTAGCGATCATGGAGGCGTCGGATCTCGGCGCTCGGACCGGTGATCAGTCCCGCACACGCCCTGAGGGCGAGGCGTCGCAACGGAGCTTCCAGGCGGCCGAACTGCCGGTCACCTCCCTGAAACGTCGCGAACACGGGCCGACGGATCAGCCGGCCCAGAAGAACGCAGGCGTCGAAGCGCGCGTACTCGTACTCCTGGCACACGATCGCTGCGCACCGCTCGCGCCGAAGGCTCTGGGAGAGCAGGCCGAGCGGCGTTGCCAGATATGGGGCAATCTCTCTCAAGACCACGCGAACGGCCCGGCGCAAACCGCGTGGGTCGCTGGCGGCGGCTTCGTCCCGCCGCGCCAGCGGATCTCCGACACGCCGGCGAGCCGCACGATAGATCCTCGGTGGAGGCAGTACCCAGAGCGGGGCTCCGGTTGGCGCATGGACGAAGCGCTCGGGCCGTGGAGATCGATTCGACACACAGATCAGGACCGTCTCCACGCCAGCGCGTTGCAAGGCCTCGATATAGCCGAACATCCAGCCGCCTGTCATCTGGTCCCGGAAGGCCTCGAAGGACACGCCGATGCTGTCGAGGAAATCCTCGATGAGATCGCCCCAGTGCAACAGCGCAATTCGAGGCGCCTCGACGGCGCTCACGCCGGCCGACCCTCGGCTCCGGGGGTGATGCCATCGGCCGGCTTCTGCCACGCGGATGCCGTTTCGGTGCCCTTCGCGGACGGCCGGTGGACGGCGTAGCCGAGCCAGGTCAGCGGGCTCAGCAGCACGCACAGGCTGCGGCGCGCTCGATAGGGCAGGCGCGAGAACGCGATGTCGTGACCCAGCGCCGTGAGCGGTGAGATGTACGTCGCGAAGCCGAGACGGGGCAGCCCGATCAACCGCTCGAGCTCATCCAGGCCGTAGCCTCGTCGGACGTGTCCCCATTCAGCCATGATCTCGGTGTCCGTGGGGCAGACCATGCGGAGGGGCGCGTAGTAGGGAAATCGCCACCGCTCGTTCGGGCTGCTGACGAGGAGCACCCCTCGCGGTCGCAGAACCCGCAGGGCTTCGGCGACCGCCGCCGCGTGGTCGGGGACGTGCTCCAGGACATCGAACATGGTGACTGCGTCGAACGATCGCGCGACGAATGGCAGGCGCGCCGCGTCTCCGCAGACGAATGGCTTGCGCGCATTGGCCGGCGCCATCGCGTGGCCGGCGTCCAGCTCGAGATTGACGACCCGCGCTTGCGGGTACAGCAGCCCGGTCACGCCACCGCGCCCGCCTCCGATCTCGAGCACGTGCTGGAAGGGCCCGTCTGGCGCGACCTGGTGGATCGCGCGCAGCTTCTCGCGAAAGAAGAATCCCAACGTCAGCGGATCAGGGAACGGATTCCCGGCGAGGAGCTGGGCCCGCGGCGCCTTCACGCTCCGGCCGTGCTGCGCCGGGCCGCCCGGTGCGAACGCGCAGCCGAGGCAAGCATGAACGCGATCCCGGACGCGCAGCCGCGAATCTCCGGCCAGACGAGCGGTCGACGCGGGTCGGCGCCGCCGATGGCGCAATGGACCAGCTGTCGGACATAGTATTTAGGCAGATCGAGAGCGACGCGTCGGAGATCGCTCCAGTGTCGGTACCGGGCGAACTGGACGAGCAAGGCCGCCACGTGGCCGCGCATGTACTGGTGTGCCTGGTGCTTCAGCTCGTTCATCTCGCGTCGGTGGTGATGGAAGACGACCGCCGTCGGCTCGTAGCGACATACCCCGCCCTCGGCGAGCAGCCGGTACCAGAACTCGGAATCCTCGCTGCACCCGGCGGCCCCGGCCCCGAGCCGTTCGTCGAAGTCCCCGACCCGGGCAAAGGCGGTCCGGCGCATCGCCATGTTCGCGCCGGCTCCGATGCGCCAGACGGGCGTGCCACTGCGCTTTGTCTTCTCGAGAAATCCGCGATCGAACCGGCGGGAGCGGTACCCTTGACCGAAGCCGCCCGAGTCTTCGAAGATCACTTGGGCGTCCGTCTCCAGCTCCGCGGGGAGTACCAGACCGGTGACCGCGAGGACCTCGGGCCCCCTGAACCCTCGCCGGAGACCGGTGATCCAGCCGGGGTGAACCTCGACATCGTCGTCCGTGAACGCCACGATGTCTCCCAGGCTGGACCGGATTCCGGTGTTGCGCGCCCGGCTCAGGCCGGGCAGCGGCTCGAGGACATAGCGCACCCCGGGCACCGCGGCGACGACCTGCCGGGTAGCGTCCGAGGTCGGGGCATTGTCCACGACCAGGATCTCCGCCGGCGCTTCCGACATCTCCGTGAGCAAACGAAGACATCTGGCGAGCTGCGCGGATCGATCGCGGGTGCACACGACGACCGACACCGAGCTGCCGTCAAGCGGTCGCGCCGCCGCGCTTAGCTCCTTCAGTGGACGATCGAGTGTTGCGATCGTCCGGAGCTCGGCGGGCGTCGCGCTCGGGGGCGGCGCCGGGGAACACCCGGGGAGTGCTACCTGAAACACGCCGGGAGACAGGCGATGTCCGACGGCTGGAGCGATCGTTTCCGCGGCCAGGTTCGCGACCTCCGTCGCCGACAGCGGAAGGTGGCGGTTTGGAAGCTCCCGGTGGCCGAGCGGGAATCCACGCCACCAGAACGTGACGTGAAGCCCCTGGAACCGGGGATCGAGTGGCAAAGCGGACAGGCCGTGCTCGAGCTCGAGTCGGACGACCTTCCGAGGGGCAAGGGGAGACATCACGCGAACCGATTCTGGATCGTGACTGTGCGTCGCTTTGACCGCTGGTATTCCCCTGCGAGCCCGACCATCCCGCCGACCAGCTCCGCCAGAATCATGTCGGGAGGCAGGGCGTGGCGCCCGCTCAGGCTGCGGACGAGCTCTGAAAGCTCATGCTTGAACCACCACGCCGTCGTGCTCCGGAGCCTCGGCCGCAACGGCGGGTCGGTCATGTAGCTCTTGACCAGGAAGGCGAAAAATCCGAGTCCCCAGGTCCAGTACTGCCGCCTAAGCGCCGCCCGCTCGCGCCGGTGCTGGTGGAACGCCAGGTATCGCGGCTCGTACACGAGCGGGTAACCGGCCCGTACGACACGGTAAAACATGTCGAGATCACCACCCCCGGGAAGCGTGGGCCCGGTGTCGAGCGCCTCGTCGAATCCGCCGAGCTTGAGCAGGACGTCGCGCCGGAACGCCATGTTGCACCCCGCGCCGAAGATACCTGCGCCGCACGGGTAGAGCCGGTTATCGCTCCGCGACTGGCCATGATAGCGGATCTTCTCGAAGCCGCGGCGGAAGCCACCGGCCGCCTCGAAGAGGATCTGAGCCTTGCTCGACAGCTCCTGCGGTAGCACCAGCCCCGTGAAGGCGGCAGCGTCCGGGTTCTCCGCCCATGCTTCCCGGAGGCCGCCCAGCCAATCGCGGTCCGCGATGACATCGTCGTCAAGAAAGGCGAGCAGCTCTCCACTGGCTTCCGAGACCGCGCGGTTGCGAGCGAAGTCCAGGCCTGGTCGGCTCTCTCGCACGTACCGGACGCCTGCGAGCTGCTTGACGACTTCCTGCGAGCACTCGGTCGCGGGGGCGTTGTCCACGACCAGGACCTCTACGCCCGCCCCTGGGCTCGAACCTGGGGTCGGGCCCGCACCCAGCGCGGTCAGGAGATGCGCGAGACAACGCTCGAGCAAGGCCGGACGATCCCGGGTGCAGACCGCGACCGTCAACGATGGGAATCCGGCCGTATCGGCGGGTGCCAGGAGCTCCGTGCGGATGCCCTCCTGGAACAGCTTCGCGCTGAGCGGGCTCAGGAGAGCGCTCAGCGCGTCCGGCGAAATGGGACCGGCGTCATGCAGCGGCTGCATGATGAAGCCGACCGGCCGGCCCGCGCGCCGCACGATCAGAGCGAGGCCGGTCGCAGCTTTGGGCAGCACGAGCTCGCTGAGCGGGCTCGTGACCTCGGCCTCGGCGATTACGTATGAGCTCACGAACGCCTGCCGGCATCGCCCGCAAGCGCCGCTCTCACGACGGCAGGTGGCGGGGTGAGATCCACGCCGCGCATCCCGAGGCGGGCGAGCAACCGGCCCGCGGACCGCGTGAGCCACCGGGGAAGCAGGAGGAGAGCGACTGAGCCGAGCTGCGCCGGCAGGAGCACCGTGCGCCACGACCGACGGACGGCCGCCCCGAGATGCCACAGGCCGAGACTCCAAGCCCCGGCGCTCCGGGCGACGATCCCGGCCGCCAGGAGCCGCAACGCCTCGCGACGGGCCGAGCGGCCCTCGTGATCCCCGTCGCGACCCACATCGAGCTCCGACGCGAGACTCAACAGGGCGGTGGTCATGCTGGCGACATCGAGCCGGTTGATGCGCCCGTGCCGCGAGATCGCCCCCGCCATGTCGCGATAGAAGCCGAGCGTGCCGATCGCGTCTGGATTCCAGCGAAGCGCCTCGCGCAGGCAGTCTCCTCCACGCCGGGTGTCGCCCTGCTCGAGACAGAGCCCGGCCAGGAACGTCAGCGCGCCGAACCGTGCCCGCGGCTCGGCCAGCCGCATGGCGTCGGGCAGCGCCGGGCCTCGGAAGTTACGGTTGAGGAGCCCGGCCACGTCCTTGATCGCGCCATCCAGGCTCCTGGTCATGCTTCGCCCGTGGATCCGATACATCGCAACCGGCGCCCGGACGCGCGCGAAACGGCAGCCCCGTCTGGCCAGACGGAGCCACATCTCCCAGTCCGCGGCGAAGTCGAAACTCGTGTCGAAGCCGCCGGCGGCCTCGAGCGGCCCGCGCCGCAGCATCATGGTCGACGGTGTGGCGACGATATTCGACAGCATGAGCTGGGAAAGCGCGTCACCCTCTCCGAGCGAGCCGCGACCGAGCGTCGCCGTTCCCAGCTCCACATCGCATGCGTACCACGCGCCTGCGACCGCGTCGACGTCCGGACGCTGGGTGAGCAGCGCGACCTGCGCGGCGGTGCCACCGCGTACCAGCATGTCGTCGGCGTCAAGGAAGACGACGTACTTCCCGGCAGCCCGGGCGAGACCCGCATTCCGCGCCGCCGAGACCCCGCGGCCGTCCAGCTGCACAACCCGGACCTTTCCTTCGAACCCTCGCAGGACCGTGGCGGTCCCGTCCGTCGAGCCATCGTCGACGACGATGACCTCGACTCCCCGATAGCCCTGCTCCAACGCGCTCTGGATAGCCTGGCCGACGTAGTGAGCGTAGTTGTGCGAGGGAATGACAACACTCACCAGTGGCGGTGCCCCCGCGGCGGCGCCCGCCGCGTCGCGGCGTTCGTCCACGATCCTCACTTCTCGTTCGACCAGTCGGCCCGGAGCGCGACCACGCCCGACCGCCCATCCAACGGAATCCCTCCGTCCAATAGCACGAGGCTGTGCATGTGCCAGTGGGAATCGTAGATGTGCGTCCACCCGGGTGCATAGAGTGCCACGTTCACGTAGTAGCGACCCGGCAGAAGGTGGAGCGGACCGAGCTCGCATCGAAATCGGCCGCGCTCGCCCAGCGGGCCGAACGCGACCCGAGCCGATTGCACATGGGTCTCGAAGCACTTGACGTCGCCCTCGCTGTACACACCCACGCCGACGATCACATCCGTGACCTTTGCGGCCAGCCCGTAATCCAGCTGGATCGTGAGACGCTCCCCGCACACGAGGGCCTCGACTTCCCGGTCCGAGGCGTTCAGGAGTCGCACCGCGGCGATGACGGCCTCCCGTGTCCCGGTGCGCTTTCCGTCTCCTTCGACCGGCTCGGCGAGCGGAGCACCACCGGCCAGCTCGGCGGCGCGCCGTTCCGTTCGCTCCTCCAAGAGAAGCCGGTAGCGCTCCAGCGCCGCGTCCGGAGCGCCGATCATCACCAGCTGTCCCTCGTCGAGCACGATCACGTCGTCGCAGAGGGCGCGGACCTGGCCTTCGTCGTGGGTGGCCAGCACCAACGCCTTGCCCGCGTCGCGAAAGGCGCGAAGGCGCGCGAGGCACTTTTCGCGGAAACGAGCGTCGCCCACCGCGAGTGCCTCGTCGATCACCAGCACGTCTGCGTCGCAATGCGTCGCCGCGGCGAACGCCAGACGGAGGTACATGCCCGTCGAGTAGGTGCGCACCGGCTGGTCGATGAAATCCTCGAGTTCCGCGAACGCTACCATCTCCTGCTCCCGCTCCGTGACCTGCCGCCTGGTGAGGCCGGCCAGGATGCCGCCCGTCAGCAGGTTCTCGCGGCCCGTCAGGTCGGGATGAAAGCCACGGCCGAGATCCAGAAGACCGCTCACCCGTCCCCGTCGGGAGATGGCACCCCGGGTGGCTCGGCCGATCCCGCAGAGCAGGCGCAGGAGAGTGCTCTTTCCGGCGCCGTTGTGCCCGATCAGACCCAGACACTGTCCCTCGCGCACCGCCACCGACACATCCCGGAGTGCCCAAAACGATTCCGGCGACTCCCACCGGCCGGACATCCGCCGCACGAGAGCCTCCTGCAGCGTGTGGGGGCGATCGCGCTGCAGCCGGAATTGCTTCCACACCGATTCCGCGATGAGCGCGTTCGACCCGCTCAGCACGAGCGTGTTCTCACACGACGTCCATCACGTCGTGCAGCCGATACCGGTAGACGGCCACGCCAAGCCCTGCCGCGAGCGCCGCGAACGTCGCCGCCACCACGACCGGCCACAGGTGGGGCGACTGGCCGTAGAAGATCGTCATGCGATAGCTCTCGATGAGAGCGCCCAGCGGGTTCAGGGCGTACAGGGCGCGGTACCTCTCCGGCAGGGCGTCCACACGGTAGAAGACGGGCGTCAGGTAGAAGAGCAGGAACACCCCCAGGTTCACGACCTGCTGGACGTCGCGGTAGAAGACGTTCAGCGTTGCGACGAGCAGCGACAAGCCGAACAGCATCAGGCCTTCGACCGCGATGAGCCCCGGCACCATCATCCACGCCGGCGTCACCGGCGTGCCGTACGCGAGCAGGACCAGGAGAAGCAGGGGCAGGAGCATCAGGAACAGCACGAGGTTCGCCAGGATGTTCACCACTACGAGCACGAACGGGCTGAAGCTCGTCTGCCAGAGCAGCGCGCGGTTGTTCACGAACAGCCCCCCCGCCGAGCCGAGGCAATTCGTGAACCAGACCCAGGGAAGCAGCGCTGAGAAGAGGAACCCCGGGTAGAAGTCGATGCCAAGCGGGATCACCTTCTGGAACAGGAAGACCAGGACCACGAGCTGCGCCAGCGGAATGGCGAGCGACCACAAGATGCCTACCGCCGATCCGTGGTACCGGAGCGTCAAGTCCCTTCGCACGAGATGCGAGATCAGGTCGCGGTGGTACGCGAACGTGCTCATTGGCCGGTGGGCCTCGACCGCCGTTTTCGGGCGATCAACGCCCGGAAGCGCGAAGCGTTGACGGGACCGGCGAGGGACAGGGAGGCGAGGTAGACGTATTGGCGAGCGCTCCAGGGGTCCAGTCGAATCGCCTTCCAGAAGGCTCGTCGCGCGTTCGCTGCATCTCCCTCGAGGCATCGCTGCATTGCCAGGTCGAAGTACTTCGTCGCCACCACCCGGCGATCCGGCTTGATGGCCGAGCCGTACTTCCGCATCAGGTTCTCATGCCCCTTGACGACGAGCGCCGCGTCACCGGTCAGCTGACCATCGTGGATCGAATACCGGACGACGGTGTCGGAGACGAAGTCGAAGTGGTACTTCTTCGCGACGCGTATCCAGAGATCGTAGTCGGGGCCATAGGCAATCTCTTCGTCGCAGAGACCCACGCGGTCGATGCACTCCCGGGTGAGCATGACCGTCGACGTGGGGCCCATGATGTTGTCCCGCATGAACTCGGGGGCGAGATTCCCGCGCTTGGAAGGAACTCGGCGAAAGAGCTCCTGGCCATCAGCTGCGCGGACCGCGACGTACCCTCCGTAGACGCAGCCCACCTCGCGCGGGCTCCTAGCGAAGAGATCGAGCTGGAGCTGAAGCTTGTCGGATCGCCACCCGTCGTCGTCGTCCAGGAACGCCAGGTAGTCACCCAGCGCGTTGAGGATGCCCGTGTTGCGAGCGGCGGCCTCCCCGCGATTCGACTCGTGCCTGAAGTACCGGATGCGCCCATCGTTGAAGGCGTCCAGGAGCGGCACGAGGTTGGTCGCCGACCCGTCGTCAACCACGACGACCTCGAGATTCGAGAAGGTCTGATTCAACACGCTTCGGATGGCCGCCTGCAGAAACTCCGGCCGATCGAATGTCGGGACGATTACGCTGACGTACGGCACCTATACAAGATACCACTGCGGTGAATCAGGGCAGAGGGACGCACGCGCCGACCGCCACGTTCACGCTGACGCTCTCGCCGACTCGCACACGCGGCTGGGTCGGACCGGCCACGCGGAGCACGACGTCGCTTCCCTCGATCTGGACCTGATAGTCCACCCCGTCGCCAAGATAGCTCGCGCGCACGACAGTACCCGCGAGGACGTTTGTCTCCGGGTCGGCCGTGGCGCGGGCCGAAGCGCGCGAGGCCAGCTGGATCTGGTGAGGCCGGATCGAGAGAGTATAGGCGACATAAGAGCCATTGTCAGTCACGGCTGACCTCGCCGCGGACCGATCCCGGCCTTGGCACAGCCTTCACCGTATTGCCCGCCCCGACGGAACCGACGTGGAAGATGTTGGGCCCGATGGCGAGGAGGACAGGGCGCGCGCGTGAGAGCGGCTCGGCCTCGCCGCCGACCATGATCGCCAGGGTCGCGGCGCGCGCGCCGCTGACGCCGCCGCTGACCGGGGCCTCGAGGAAATGCACGCCGCGCTTCTTGGCCTGGGGCTCGATCTTTTTCGGGGTCGAGGGGAGCACGCTGCTCAGGTCGATGAGGATCGTGCCGGGCTTGGCGCTCTCCACGAGGCCGCCGGGCCCGAGGTACATGGCCTCGACGTCGGGGGAGGCCGGCAGGGATGTCAGCACGATCTCGGACTGATCGACCACTTCCCGCGCCGAGCTGGCGCGCTTGGCGCCGGCCGCCACCAGATTTTCGATGGCCTTGGGGTTCGTGTCGAAGGCCGTCATCGGAAATGGCGCCTTCAAAACGTTCCCGGCCATTGGATTGCCCATGTTGCCGACCCCGATGAATCCCACGGACAGAGCCATGCGTGCCTCCTGATGGATGGTGGAGAGTGCCGATCTCAAGGGCTGCGAGGATATCACCGGAGCGTGCTGAGCGTCATTGAAGTAGAGGCCCGTGCGGGCAGCTACGGGAGTAGGTCGGCGACGGCGATGCGGGCCTCGGGCGCGCCCAGGGGAGCCACGATGTCGCTCGACGAGAGGCGCCGGATCGCCGTGTACCGCCAGCCGAAGGCGGCATCGGCGGCCGGCCGCGGGTCTCGATAGACCTCGAGGCCGCGATCGGCGAGATTGACGATCCAGTACTCCGGGACGCGGGCGCGAGCGTAGAGGCTGCCCTTCCACTCGCGATCGGACACCAGGCTCGTGTCGGCTACCTCGACGAGAAGCACCGGCTGAGTCGGATGCGAGGCCGCGTAGTGCCGACGGGACCCCGACACGACGGCCACGTCGGGCTCGGGCTCGGACTCGTCGTCGAGCGCGACCGGACCCTGGGTGCGGATGTGCCAGGCGCTCCCGAAGGCGGCCCGCAGTGCATCCTCCGCGAGGCCGATCGCCGTGATGTGCGGGCTGCCCTGGGGCTCGCGCACGAGGAGATCGCCACCGACGAGCTCGATCCGGTCGCCCGGCCCGCAGGCGCCGAGCCCCACGAGCCGCTCGTACTCGAGCCGGGTCCAGCGCTTCGTGCGAATGGGCGCGGTAGCCATCACGCTCAGGTTACCCTCCGCCCGTTTCGCCGGTCAATGTCCCGCCTCGGATACTCCCCAGCCCGGCCCGGCGGCCCGTTAGGCCACCTGGAGGCTCGCTAACGTTGCGAACACGCCATTGGCGGCCATGAGGGTCTGGTAGTTACGCCCTTGAAAGCCTGGAGCGCGGCTCGACGATGCCGTGAGTAGGTGCGCATCGTTATTTTTTCGCGCCTTCCCGGGCTCGTTTGAGCGAAAGGATCGTCTTGATAGTTTCGAGATCGCGCGCCACGGAGGCGATGTGGCGGGTCTTCTGGACTCGAGCGAGGAATGGCTGGCTGAGCTCGAACTTCTGGGCGTCGAAATAGAGATAGCCGATCTCGTAGTCGGCCCACCAGTTCTCGGGCTCAAGCGCCCTCGCCTTCTCGAGGAAGGCCAGAGCTTCCGGCATGCGCTTCATGCACGCGAGCGCATGGCCGACGTAGACATAGAACTCGTAGTCCGTGCGTCGAGGGATGAATGGTTCGAGGACCCTGTACATCTCCGGGCAGTGACCGGCCATGCCAAGCCCCTTCGCGATCGTTTCCGGCCAGTCGTAGTCCGCCGGATACAGGCGGGCGTATTCCACCGTGGCATCCGTGCCTTCCGCGACCTTGTTTCGGAGCGCGTAGCCTTTGATGAGCATTTTCCAGCCTTGAGCCGAGGTCGGATTGCGCTCAAGAATTGCCCGGCCCTGTCTGACGTCATCTGCGGAAATTCTGGCAATCCAGGGCAGACGAAAGAAGCCAGGCCGCACGTCGAGGAGGACCGGCTCACCCGCCCACAGAGGGGGGTCAGCGGAGGAGAGAAGGACGCGCTCCACCCGGCCTGGGTCCCTGACCGGGCGGAGCGCTATCCACCTGAACGGAATGTGGCCGAGGTCGAGGCTATCCCCGGCGATTTCGATGACGTCCGCCTCGCGTGGCTCGGCGGCTGTGCGATCGAGGGCGGCGTTGGCGAAGAGCAGAACGCCGTAGAGGACGAAGATCCTCACGCAGATGCCGCTGACCTGCTCCGCAACCCTGAACACCGTGCGCGTCGGGTCGTCCTCTCGAACGCCGCGCAACAGGTGATTGACCAGCATCACCACGCTGAGAAAGACCAGGGCCGCGCTCACATACGGTATGAGAATGAACAAGAAGCGGCTGGGGACGCGGAACAGTGTCTGCGTGTAGAGGGCCAGTAGGCACGCAGCCACGGCGATGCTGTGTTTCACCACACCGCGGACCCAGGGGCCCCGGAACAGTTGCACCCACCGCGTCGTCATCGGATCGCCAACGGCAGGCCCCGGGTTCGCATGGCCTCTGGAACCGAGGGCAAGCCGATGATTCCGCCCGTGTACCGGGCGAGAAGATCGTGCACGCACGCGTCGTACTCTCGAACGGCCTTGAGCTCGGAGTACGCCGAGCAGAGTAACGCGTAGATATTGCCGTCCTGGTGCCCGAGGCGAATCGCTTCGGTGAGCACGATGACGGCTTCTTGGTAGCGTCGCTGTCGCTGGTAGAGGCTGGCGAGCGGCAGATAGTGCCCGGCCTCGAATGGGTCCAGAGCTATGGACACCTTGTATTCGCTGATGGCCTCATCGTATTTCCGCTGCTGCAGCAGCGTCCATGCCAGGGCGTAGTGCGTCCTGACCATCCGCGAATCGCTCGCCAGCGCCTCACGGAGATATCGCTCCGCTACCGCATACTCGCCCAGCAACATATAGGCCTCGCCGAGCTGCCCGGTGGCCACGGCATTCTGCGGCTGGAGGGTGCGGATCGTCTCGCCGACTCTCAGCGCCTCGCGATAGTCGCCGGCCCTGACGATCAGGAGGTCGAGCAGCGGTTCCGCATAGAAGACGTCGTTCGGGGCGGCAGCAAGAGCCCGGTCACGCATGAAGCGTTCATTCAGAAGATCGCCGCGCTCCTGGTAGATGTTGCCCGCGGCATGGAGCGCCCCCGCGTGGTGAGGATTGAGCCCGATGGCGTGGGCCAAGGCCTTCAAGGACGCGTGCGGCTTGTCTTGACGTCGATAGACCATGCCGATCGTGAACCAGCAGTCGTCGGGATGATCCTTGGCTGCGATCGCCGCCTTCGCATGGCGGATGGCGCTGGCTGCCTGCGCGTGGTCGAAGATCCGGAGATAGCGATGGTAGTGCGCGAGCAGGCAGAGCGGCCGCTTTCCCTCCGGGAGCTGGGCCATCTCTCCTGTCGTCTCCAAGACCGTGAGGAAAGTGCTGTTGCGCGTCTCGGTGCGCGAGTGACGGAGCGCTCGATTGAGGGCTTGAATGGCCTCGCCGTATCGCCCGCGCGTGCTCTCGAGGACTGCTGTCAGCAAGAGGGCATCGTACTGATCCGCCTCCGCCGTAAGGATGCGCGCGTAGATCTCCCCTGCCGCGGCGAGGTCGTTGCGGGTCAGGGCAGCCTCGCCTTCGGTCAGCAGCTCCTGGACATTCCGCGGCCTCGCGGCGGATCGCCTGTCCGCAGGGGAGGGGACCGACGGGAGGCCCGGCAGCGGCTCGTATCCGGTCGCGTAGTGCGCGCGATAGGCACGCGCTGCGCCGGCGTAGTCGCTAAGGGTGTAGCGGACGAGACCCTCAGCACCACGCAGCGACGCATGGAAGAAGCGCTCGTCCATGCCCGCCAGGCGGTGGCGGACGAGAAGGCCGAGAGCGAGCACGGCAAGAGCTATGGCAAGTCGCGACCTCCAGCTGAGCTCCGCGATCACCCTTTTTATACTATCAGCAGCGATGCAGCTTGAACTGCACTTGAGATTGGCTCCGGTAGGGCGCTAGTTTGGGGCCATACGGTGTCGCATTTTCCGATTGCCGTCCGCCTGACGGCGAAGTCACAATCCGCTGCCATGGAGACGGCGGTCCGCGCGTTGAACGCGCTCCTCATGATCCTCCTGCCGCTGGCGCTGGGTGCATCTCTCGCCCGGCGCTACCGGGTGCCGTGGAGCCTTTTCGGATGGGGAGCCGTCACCTTCATCGGCGCCCAGCTCGTGCACCTGCCGCTGCTTCAGTTCCTGACGCCGTCGCTCCGCGGCGTCGTGTCGGGGCCATTCGTCATCGAGCACGCGCTGCTCATCAACTCGGTGATTCTCGGTCTCGCCGCCGGCCTCTGCGAGGAGGGTGCCCGCTGGTTCGCCTACCGCTTTATCGTTCCCGAGGCGCGCAGCTGGCCCCAGGGGCTGATGCTCGGCGCCGGTTACGGCGGCGCGGAGGCCATCATGCTGGGCGGGTTGGTGGGGTATTCGCTCGTCCACTCGGTTGTCGCGGGGGCCGCGCCGACTGGGCAGGGCCTCTTGCCCCTGCTGGGAACGGTCGAGCGCATCTTCGCCCTGGCCGATCACCTCGCCCTGTCGGTGCTGGTCCTCCAGGTCGGAGTATAGATGGGATGAAGCGGCTGACCTCGCCGCGGACCGATCCCGGCCTTGGCACAGAGGGGAAGAGGGGACAGTAAAGATTGCACGGTTAGGAATGAACGCAAATTCAGAAGTACCCGGAAAAACAGGGATCGCTTGACTGGCGCGGAACTTGCTGCTCGAACTCAAGGGGGTATCACCCATGAGACACCGATTCGGTTTGTTGTGCTTGCTGTTCGCGTCCATCGGCTTCGCAGCAGGAGGCTGTGTGGTGGCCGCCGAGCCGCCAGCCGTCGCAGTCGTTGCTCCAGCGCCGTTCGTCTGGATCGGTCCCGGCCACTACGGGGGCGCGTACTACCACGCCTATCCGGGGCCTGGGTATTACGCGCCTCATCGGCATTACTGGCGGTAGTAACCGTTAGGTCGGTAGATCGTTGTTCAGACGGCGGCGCTCGAAGTCCTGGGCGCCGCCGTTTTTTTCCGGTGGCCTCGTTGGCGCTCCTGAAGCCGCCTGATGTTCTCCTCAATATGAATTCCAACCCGTCGATACTGGGCGGCCCGCTGGTCATAGTCGCTGCGCCGGACCAGGGCCCGGCCGCCAATCCGAAAACATGGAAGTGGATTCACCGGGGCCGCGATGAGATTCTAAAGCATTCGACGGAGGTCCGCGGGGGTCGCCGGGAAAACTCCCAATTCCTAGCCGGCGCGCCGCTGCGGCCCGCCGAAGGGCATCACGTTGCCCCATGGATTGACGTGGAAGGTCCGCAGCTGCCCCTCAGGGCCCTTCAGCTCGACGGAGTACATCGTGCCGTGCATGCCGGTGAAGGGCAGCACCCGCTCCACCGTAAAGCCCTTGAGATACTGGTTCGCGTACTGCTGGGCCAGCTCCTTGGCCTTGTCTTCCGTGATCTGAGCCGCTGGAGCCTGCTGGTCTGCCGCGCCAGCACCCATCATCCCGGACCCCATCATCCCGGAGCCCATCATCCCGGAGCCCATGCCCCGCCCTCCTTGACCGCCCATCTGGGCGAAAGCGACGCCGCCCAAGACCGCGATCACCACCAGTGCCATCACTACGCTCAACATTCGTTTCATCGTTTTCACCTCCTCCTGTTCCTGTCCTCTTTGATGTTTGTCGCGCCACTCAAGAAGCAGGGATCGTGCCAGCCTAGGAACGTGGGAGATCTCTTTTCCGGCGGCGAGTTTAGCCAATCGGGCCGGCACAATCCCGAACCCAGTTCGTCGGAAACGTCGAAATTCTTCGACGATTTTGTCGAACCTCACGAATCACACCATGAGCAGGGCCTCCCATGAGCGGGGCAGAGCTGCTCGAACGCGCCATCGGGACGTACGATACTCGGCGCGAGGTGCGTGGGTGATGCGGGTGTGAGTCAGTGCAGAACTGCGGGTTGAAACGCATGCTTCACGGGCGCACTTGGTACACGCGGTGGAGTCCGGAGAAGCCCTTGAGCCGACAGAAGCCCACCGAGGCGGACAGGAAACCGCCGGAGCGCCCTTCCTCTGCGGCCTCCTCGTCGAGGAGGATCCGATTGCGGTCGGGGAACTCCGCGCCTTCCGCCCCCTCTTCGAGCTGGACGAAGGCCTCACGCGTGACCCCTTCGATGCGGAACGCCTTGTTGATCACGGCCCCGTGGCGGATGCCTCGCCCGTCGAGGAGGATCTCGCCATAGGTAATCCCCGCCCGCACCTCCGGAGCTGGCGCGGGAGCCAGATCGGGCGGCCGTGCCCTCAAGTCCGCCAGCAACTCGACCGCCGTCCGGACGGCGTCCGCGACTGAGCCGAAGGTCATGAAGTAGCCATCACCGGTGCTCTCCGCGAACACCAGTCGCCAGCCCTCAGCGATCGCGCGGGTTCGATCCTTCACAATGGTTCTGGCCTTCATCGCCAGACCGTCCCCGTAGTGTGTGGCGAGATGCGTGGATTGCACGAGGTCCACCACGAGAACCGCTTCCGTCACGAAGCCCGCCGGCACCTGCCGGCGGCGCCATCGCACCCGGACCAGGCGGTAGGCGACGAGGCCGGCGGCGGCCACCGCCGCGCCGACGATCACGAGGAACGTGGATTCGAGATAGAAAGGCGTAGCCCGGTGGCCCATGGGCTCCGTCATCTGGGCCCGTGCGGGTTCTCCCCGCCGTGCCTCGTCCCGTTTCGGAGCCGCCTCCTGCTGCTGCGCCGTGCCGGCCTCGTTGGGGCGCCTCATGCCCATGCCGGGCCCCATCTGTCCCATCGCGACGGTCGGGAGCAGCGCGAGCGCGCTTGTTATTCCGAGAAGGCCTACCGAGCGCCGCCATGCCTTTTTCATCTGCACCCGCGGCGCCGGCCTGACCGGGCTCGCTCGCTCATCGGCTGTCGTGGCCCGCCTGACTTCAGGCGATGTGGGGCTTATCGGCTCCTTGAGGTCCTGGGCCTGGGCGACGGCCAACGCCGGCTGCGCGACCATCACGGTGAAGACGAGCATCGTCAATGGAATTTGCATGGCACCGTCTCCAGAAAGAGCCGGGGGCTCTCCCTCAGCGGTCCTTGAGTGTTCGGAATCGAGGCTCGGGCTTGAAAGGGGCGGCGGGTGGGGCGCGCCCCTGATTGACACCACGAGGCGCGACCTCCATCAGGACCCCATCGGCGGCGACCTGACTCTCCCGAACGGACAGCAGGGGGCATTCAACGGCCGGGTGGCCGCCGCCCGCGGCCAAGACATGGGCGGACGCGGCGGCGACCTCGCAGTGGGCCGCGCCGTGAGCGGACAGGTGGTGGGCGGAATGGACGGCGACCTCGAGGCCGAAGACCCCGAGCGCGAGAGCCAGCCCCAGGGCCAGCAGACCACGAGGACGCACCGAGTCGTCAGGCCTCAAGTTCGGTCCCGGCCACACATCCACCCCCTCATATCCGTTCCGCGACCGCCTCACTGTGCCGTTACCCGGACGCGAGGCCCAGAGCCGGGGACCGGCCCGGCTGGCTCGGACCCGCGATAGGCCCAGCGCCTTTTAGGGCTTGGCCAGTATATCGCCGTCCGATATAATACGCGAGTGGCCCGACGGACACGTCAGAGGACCAGCGCGGCGTCTCAGGTCAACTACGCGACACTCGCCGAGCTCCGGTATCACATCCGTCGATTCCTCCGCCTCCGCGAGGTGGCCGCTCGTGGAGCGGGCATTGAGCCGCAACACTATCTGCTGTTGCTGCAAGTCAAGGGTCTCGCCGGAACGCGATCGCCCACGATCGGAGTGCTCGCTGACCGGTTGCAGCTCAGGCACCACAGCGTGGTCGAGCTCGTCGATCGGCTCGTCGCACGCGGGATGGTTGCCAGGCGCCGGGGCAGGCCCGACCGGCGGGAGGTCGTGGTCTCGCTCAGACCGAAGGGGGAGGCGGTGCTGAGGAAGCTCGCGCTCTACTCGCTCAGTGAGCTTCGGACGGAGGGACCCGCCCTGGTGTCGACTCTGAATCGCCTCATCGGGCCACGAAGCCGTCGGCGGAGCAGAAGCAATGCGAAGCGCTGAATCTGTGGGAAGCCGGCTCGATGCTGCCGATGCTCACCCCTTTCAAGGAGGCGTTCCGTGCGACATCTCCGACTCTCGGATGCGGCCCTCTTCCTTCTCCTGGTCCTGGTGCTGTTGCTGACCGGCTGCCCGAAGCGCCCTGTCACATCCGGCATTTCTGCGCCGGCCCCGTCGGGGCCGCGGCCGACACCACCAGCTGCGGCCGCCCCAACCGCGCCTAGCTCGCCGTCGAGCCCCAGCACTGCAACGCCCCGGCCGAGCGAGTTCGAAGCGAACGAGCATCTGAAAGACATTCATTTTGATTTCGACCGATCCGATGTTCGGGCCGGGGACGCCAAGATCCTTGACGCGAACGCCGCGTGGCTCAAGACGCACCAGAATGAGGCGGTCTTGATCGAGGGGCACTGTGATGAACGGGGAACCAACGAATACAACCTCGCGCTGGGGGAGCGGCGGGCGAAGGCGGCCATGACCCATCTGGCCGGACTGGGAGTGCAAAGCAGCCGGATTACGCTCGTGTTCTATGGCAAAGAGCGGCCGGTCTGCACCGAGCACAACGAGACTTGCTGGGCCAGGAATCGCCGGGCCCACTTCCTCGTCAAGGCCCAATAAGGATCGTGGCCAGCCGCGACGATCAGACCCCTTGGCCAGTCCGGTGGTCTCGGTGGACTCTCAAGTCCCCCGCCGAGCTCTTGGAGTATCTTGGGCTCTGGATTCGGCGAAGCCCGACGGGACTCGTGGCCCTGGCCCTGCTGGTCGGGGTGGGCGCCGGCCTCGGCGCCATCGTCTTCCGCTACCTGATCCTCGGGGTCACGGTTTCTTCAGCGGGTACGGCGACTACAGCGAGGTGGGGCCGATCGGCCATCCCTGGCTTCCGGCCCTCGGGCGCTGGTTCGTGATCTTCGTCCCCGTGGTAGGCGGCCTTCTCTACGGCCCGCTCGTCAGCCTGTTCGCGCGGGAGGCGCGCGGCCACGGTGTGCCCGAAGTCATGCTGGCTGTCGCCGAGCGGGGAGGCCGGATTCGCCCTCGGGTCGCCATCGTCAAGTCACTGGCGTCGGCCCTCTGCATTGGATCCGGCGGATCGGTCGGCCGGGAGGGTCCGATCGTCCAGATCGGCTCCGCCCTCGGCTCGACGCTCGGCCAGATCTTGCGCGTGCCAGAATTGCGGCTGCGTCTTCTGGTCGCCTGCGGCGCGGCGGGGGGCATTTCCGCCACCTTCAACGCTCCTATCGCCGGGGTTGTCTGAGTATAGGCGACATAAGAGCCATTGTCAGTCACGGCTGACCTCGCCGCGGACCGATCCCGGCCTTGGTACAGGCGGAGCTGCAGATGGCGGCTGACCTTGGCCGGATACCGATAGGCCCACGCCCCTTCCACCAACGCCCGCCGGGCGTGGCTGTTGCCGGCCTTCGTGATGCCGCCTTGACGGCGCCGCTCACCCGACGAGTACTCCGAGGGGGTCAGTCCGAGGTAGCTCATCAGCTGCCGCGGGTTCTCGAAGCGCGTGATATCCCCCAGCTCGGTCATCAGGATGATCGCGCCGGTGAGCTCCACGCCCCGCAGCGCCTGGATCGCCTGGACCATCGGGTACAACCGCCAGCCTTGCACCGCCTCGTGGAGCTCGTGCTCCAGGCGTTGCCGCCGCTCGTGCTGCTCGGTGACCGCGCGCAGGTACTCCTGGAAGACGATCTGCTGCGGCGGGGTCGGACACACCACTTCGGACAGCCAACGGAGATGGGCGGCATTCCAGGTCGCCC
>WNGA01005735.1_pt1 | contig 29837 bp, 24 predicted proteins | sample 5400061 | NCBI WGS metagenome assembly WNGA01 (sample SAMN13153366, study PRJNA577476) | soil metagenome | isolation source: 100 cm soil or saprolite under grassland replicate 2 | place: USA:California | collected 2016-06-15
CGCTGTGGCTGCGCGCCGCGTTCGCCGGCCTGCACTACGACATCTACCACGCCATCGCCGCGGGCGACCTGGTCGCGGTGAACTCGACAATGAACGGGCGCCACGTCGCCCCGTGGGCCGTCTACACCGACGACGGCACTTAACATGGCGCTACCCGAGCACCAGGCCCCGTTCCACCGAAAACGCAAATCGGCGGCGAGACAAGACCGGCTAGAAGGAACTGCAACAGATGGAAGGGAGCGGGACCCGATGATCAGTCGGGTCCCGCTCCTTCGGCCTGCTCCCCCGTCCGGTCTCGACAGACAGCAAGAGAGGTCATCCGCAATTAGGCCCCTCTGCTGGCCAGCAAACTTGTTGATCAAGACTTTCGCCATGACATACGTCACACAATGTCTAGAAGGGTTTAGAAGGCTCGCGACGGGGCACTGACTATTCCTGTAGTCGGCGCTCGGACTGATCATCCGAGCGTCTCGTCACGTGTACCAACTTACCCCGTCCGGTCTCGATCTATCAGGCATCAGTGAGGCGACCACACGAAGCGTCAATCCGGGCCAGATCTCCCACAAACCCCAATCGAACGAATCTTGATTTTGGTCTTCGGGCTGGTCATTCTCCTCGCCCTCGTAACCAAAGCTCTCGGATATGACGCGGCTTCAACGATCTCCCTACTCGTTGCCATGACAACCCTACTCGGAACACTCATTTCTAGACAACATCGATAAATTGGCACAGTGATCGAACCAGTCCACGGCAGCCACGGAGTACCGCAACCGTATTGGTCGTCAATGGCCTCAGTCCCGGACGCCTTGCACCGCAACGGGTTTCGTCCTCGCTGCTGTGCCTGCCGATACTTTTAAGGTTCAGATTGGTCGGCCGCTAGTTCCGACAGGAGACAAAGGTCAACGTGGCCGGTGCGTGGCGGTGATGTCGTTCCAGTCGTCGCCGCCGAGTTCGCACCATTGCTGGGCCAGTGCGAGGGCTTCCTGCTCGTCGTGGCATTCGTGACGCCGCTTGACGCGGCGGTCCCGCGCCGCCCCCGCGGGCTTCCACCATCCACCGACGCCCGCGGTAGGTGATCACGTACACGTCTCGCCGCACCGGCCAGCAGCCGGGCACGCCCCCGGCCACTCGATGCCCGCAAACACCGAATGATCAAGAAGCCGCCGCCGGCACCTGTCAAGCATCAGGTGAGACAGCGATGTAAAGCATCAGCCGAGGCAGGGCACAGTGCCTGGGCAGGTACTGCCGAATCAGCCTCTTCTAATCATCAAGAGCGCCGCGCAAGCGCGACGCGACCGCGGCGGCCAGCCGCGCCACGACATAGGCGTGGACTGATTCGACTGGTCCGCTGTCGTCCTCGCGGGTGAGCCCTCGCCGCTTGGCGCAGACCGTCCAAGACCGACCGGTTACGAGAAGTCACTCTTCGTCCGGCGGGTTCACGGAATACATAAATACCCGAATGTCGTCGTACGAGTGCTCGCCGAGCGTCACGCGGTAGTACTTAGAGGAGGCGATGATGCGGACATCGAGGAAGAAGGCCTCGCGAACGTCGCCTTCCTTGACGGTGTAGTCCAACGTAACCGAGTCTCCCTCGGCCACGGCCACGGGCGTCGAAGGACGGGGCGTCAAGGTGAAGTAGCCCGTCGTCGTCCGCCTCATCTCCCACCGTACAAGCCCGCCCTTCGCGTTGAACGCATGGCCGGTGAAGGTCAAGATGTCGCCAACGTCGATCCGCGGACCCGGTTCGGGTGTGAACCCTCGGTTGGTGTAGAACGACTGGCCGTCACGACCAAAGCTGTCCTTGAGGTCCTCGATCAGTGGATAGTACTTCGCCGACGCGGTCTGGGCGCTTCGGTAGAGGGACACCTGGTTTCGTAGCTGTCCCGCGATCCCGGAAATGAGATCGCGTTCGAACGGAACGAGGTCGCGGCTGTGTGCCACGCTGTTGCGAACATCGTTAATTACGCCGAAGTACGCCAGCGTCCGGATCTTATCCTTGAATGCGGGCTGGAACTTTTCCCAGTTCTTCTCGATAATCGTCGTCAGATGGTAAGTCTCCGTGTAGTTGATCAGGTTGCTGGAGACTGTCGCGCCGTCTCGCCTCTTGGCCTCCTCCGCCTGCCGCTCCCGTAGCCGGTCCTCGCTGGGCGCACCCGGCGCCGCCAGCCACCTGGGACTCCCGAGAACGTCGGAGATCAGCAGGCGTAGGGCGGTCTCAATCGAGCGTAGGGCGTCCGTGGGTTCCACAGAGGCATCCTAGTGGGCCAGACCCTAATCGCGACTCCGGCTCTGGCAGTGTGGGAGTCCGGTACGCGATCGAAACGCCGCCTGCGCCTGGCCTGCTGGCGGCGCAAGCGCCGGCATCGGCCGGCGCGGCGGCACCACACAACTCGGTCGGCCCAGCACCCCAACCATCACCGTTCGCGACGCGGGCCGGGATCAGACAGGATTCCGTCAAGTATCGACACCGCAGCAGTCAGCGGGACTACGGAGTCGTCCGTGACCGGTATTGGCCTCGTGCTCGCGTAATACGAACCACGATCTGGGCCCCAGTCGAAGAAGACGCCTCCGCCGTTCTCGGTGGCTTCCTCGGCAACATTTGCGCTCAGGTGCGCGGACACCGTCGATAGGAGCAATGGCCTAGATTTACCAACTAGCTTCGCAAATACTTCGACCGAATAGTCTCCCGCAATAAATTCGAACCGGCTGCCATCCGACGGGAGCAGGAAATGATGATCCAACGCTACGCCGTCTTGACTAACGTACAGACCACTCCCTCTAGAGAGCTGGCCGTTCTGGCGGTACACCCACACGTTGAAGTTCTGCCGCGTTTCGCCCCGACGCACCGTGACGTACATGTTTTCGATTAGATTGCCACGCTTCGCCGTACTAAACAACAACGTCCGTACATACACTTTCGGTACGCTCGGACGCTCTTTCTTCGGCAAGCCGCCGTCAGGTCCAAGGTAGAACAGTGTCGGGCGCGTCATCCTTAAGCGCCCGGGACGGAGCAAGGTTAACCAGGCGGTCGTAGCCGAGACGATCATCGCTCCGGCGGACACTCCGAGACTCACGGGATCGGGCACGTGCGCAGCCTATCGGCGCTACGCGATCACGAGAGCCCCGGTCATCATGCACAAGACCAAGGCGAGCAATGTCGTACGTCCGTCGTGCGCCTGACCGTAGCTCCCGCCGCAGCCGGTCGCGGGCGCCGCTCGCTGCGCTCGCACCCCGTGGCGCCCGCTCCCTCCACGTCCGCGTACCCACGACCAACACCGTGGGCGCTCCGGCTCCAGGATGCCGCGCACCCGCCGTCGACCCGGACGAGCCGAGCCGGAACCTGGCCCCGGGTCAAGCTCGTTCGTCCAGTCGGGCGCTCCAGCTTGACCCGGGGCCAGAACCCGGCTCTACGAGGGTGCGGGTCGACGACGACGGGATGCGCTCCACGGTCTGCCCACAACAAGCGGTTGACAGCCAAGCTGAGAAGGCCGGTTCAGGCAGCATTACCGAGGCTGCGCCGCAGCTCGTCCAGCGCGCGGGTTACGGTGCCCAGCTCGCGCCGTACCGCCTCGACGTCGATCGGGCCGGCCGCCGCGAGCGCCGCGTTACGGATGTACGTCGACAGCGGCTGACCCGCCTCGGCCGCCGCAGCCGCGATGTCCGCCAGCTCGCCACGGCTGAACCGTACCGAGACCACCGAGCGCACCTCGGGCGCGTGCTCGGCCAGTACCGGCTCGCCCTCGGCCTGGTCCCGGTGCTCGTACAGATCCTCGGCCGCCGCCGCCATCTCGGCCAGGCTGACGCCGGTGACCTCGTCGATCTCGTCTGGCTTGCTCACGTGCGCTCCCATGCCGTGATCGGGTACGCCGTGTTGGTCTCCCCGATGTAGATGAACGCCACCGTCAGCCGGCGACCGGCGTCTGTCTCGCCGAGCGCCAGGTGCGTCGCCGCTCGCCCTCACAGATTGCGCCGGAAGACCGGACGGTTCCCGAACACCTCCTCGATCTCCGCGAGCGTCGCCCGCTTGGTGGCGTACGTCGAGTTCGCGCCCCACTGCACCAACAGCACCTTGACCGGCGGCATCCCTCACTTCCTCCAGTGTAGTACGTAGTCGAGACCAATGTAATACGCAGCTATCGAGACAAGGGTACAGCCCGACCGTGACGGCCGGACACCGCCGGACGCCAGGACCGGACGACCGCAGGCACACGAAGCGCCGGGAGCCGGGCCACGGCAAATACGCGGCCAAGTTCCGGCCACCGCCGATCTTCGGAGCGCCGTTCACGCAGGTCAGCGCCACGTTCAGGCGACGGCGACGCCGAGCCCTCCGGAGGCGGGAGCGCAGGTTCGAATCCTGCCGGGGGCACGCAAAGCATCACACACAGATTTTCCGGGGACCGGAGCAGCTGCTCCGGTCCCCGGCTTTCGTGTTTCTGGGTGCTGGTCGATGATCGCCTCGACGGTGGCGGCAAGGGTGGGTGCGGTGTCGCCGGTGATCGTGACGCGGATGGCGACCTCTTTGGTGATCGCGTTATAGCGAATGTCGAGGTGGAACGCGTCGTAGATGCGCCGCTGTTGATCCTCTGGTAGCCGGGCTAGGTCGACCTGCTCCTCGGGCAACAGGTCGAGTAGATCGATGTCCACCGGCGCGGCCATCTGCTCTTCGCGGACGATGCCGGCGAGAAGCTGTTTCTTCGTCCGCTGCTCGGCGATGGTGGCCGCGAAGCGGGTCTGGATCCCGGCGCGCCATGCGTCGTCCACGTCCGGGTCGCCGGATGGTTTGAGACTGGCCAGCTCCTTGATCAGGTTTTCCTGGCTCTGCTGGAGTTCGGCGATCTCGGCAGTCAGCGTCGCCTTGCGGATATCGACGGCAGGATCGGCGGCGGTTGCGGTCACCGAGGCCGCCAGGAGGATCTTGCGGCTGCTGCCGAAGACGCGCTGGGCGAAGAACTGGCCGAGTGGTTCGGTGAGCTGGTCCTCGCGGACCAGGACGTGGGAGGGATGCCCCGCGAACCACGGCAGGTGAGCGTGGTTCTTGGCGTTGGGCGTGCATCGGTAGTAGGTGTACGACCGTTTGGTGCTGCCGTAGGTTCGCCGGCTGCACAGGTCGCAGCGCAGGTAGGACCGCAGCAGGTAGGTGCGGGCCGTGGCGGGGTGCCGGTTGGCGCCGGGCTCGGAGCGGGAGCCCTTGCGGAACCGGCCGATGGTGCTGGCTGCCGCGAACATCTCTCGGGTGACAAGGGGTTCGTGGGTGGGCTTGGGTGACCAGACCCAGGCGGTGGGCGGGTTCACGCGGCCCTTGACGTTGCGTTCCTTCCGTGGGTTCTTTCGGCGGTTCCACACCATATATCCGGTGTGCTTGGGGTTGTCCAGCACCTCGCGGACGTTGTTGACGGTCCAGGCGCCGATGCGCCGGCGGCCTTCGCCCGGGATCGGTTCCGGCGGCGGGTAGCGTTCGGGGTCGAGGTTGAGCCGGTCCGCGATGGCCTGGTAGCTGAGGCGGTCCAGCGCTCGCCACAAAAAGATCTGGGTGACGACTGGTCCACGGAGAGGGTCGGCGACGAGTCGGTGTTTGACTCGTTTGCCCTCCCGGGTCTTGCCCTTGACTTCGAGTCGCACTTGCTTGGCGAGGTAGCCGTAGGGCGGCTTGCCGATGTTGAAACCCTGGATCGTGTGTTCCTTGAAGCCGCCCCAGGACAGCTCCAGCATGTTGAGCACGTACCACTCGGAGATGGCCTGCTTGATCCGCCGGGTGAGGGTGGGTGTGGCCTTGCGGAACGGGGCGGCGCCGTCGTTGAGACTGGGGATCGCCGATCGGTCGATGCCCTCGTCGGCGGCGAGCAACGCGACACCGGCCTGCTCCAGCTCGTACTCGATCTTGGTGCTGAGGTAGGTGACGCGGGCGATGCGTTCGATCGATTCGCAGACCACGGCGACGAACCGCCGGTCCGGTCGCTTGGCTTCGGCGAGGAGGTCGGCGATGCCGCCGTCGCGGGGAATGGGGATGTCGAACTGCTCGTGGGCGGTTCCCATGCCGCGGTTCTCCATGGCGGTGCGGCCGGACTCGACGTCGTAGAACTTCGCCACGATGACGAATCCGTCGGGCAGTGCCCGGCGCGAGGACTCCAGCTGACGGGGCAGGGACAGGGTGGGGTCCTGCGCGTCGTCGGTGGAGGTCCGCCCGAGCCACGCGACCGGTACCGCCGCGCTCTGAAAGACTTCGGGGACGTTCTGATCGGCGACGACTCGCAGCCAGTCCAGCAGGCTGACCTCGTCGCTGTTGTCGGCCGGTGCGGCCACGTCTGGTGATGCCATGAGGGGCTTCCCTTACTTGTTCCTAGCGATCCGCCGTGTCGGCCGCATCGTTGGGGTCGGGGGGAGCGGGTGGCTCGATGCCTTCCTCGGCGACGAGCAACGCGATGCCGGCCCGCTCCAACTCGTGCTCGATCTGCGTGCTGAGGTGGGTGGGCCGCGCGATGCGATCGATCGACGTGCAGACCACGGCGTGGAACCGCCGCTCGGGTCGCGACGCTTCGGCGAGAAGGTCACAGAGTCCGCCGGCACGCGGCAGCGACAGCTCCAGCCCGTGGTGGCCGAGGCCGCGGCCACGCTCCTGCGGGGTGAGGCGACCGGAGCCGATGTCGTAGAAGGTGGCCACGATCGTGTACGCGGGCGGCAGCGCACGCCGGGCCGCGTCGAGTTGGCGAGCCAACATCGTGTTCGCCTGCGCGTCTGTGGCGACGCGGCCGTACCATCCGACTGGTATCGGGCAGGGTGCCGTGGTGGCAGGCGGTTCTTCCGCGGGCGGCCCGGACGGGGCGCTTCCGGTACGCGTAGGTCCCTGGCTGGCGCGGAGACCCCGCTGTTCCTTCATCAGTTCAGGTGTTTGTGTCACAGCTCTTGCCTTCGGTGTGGGGTTGTCGGCGAACCATTGCAGGGCTTCCCGGACCACCGCCGCCTGTCGTTTGAGCAGTTCCTTGGCATCGGGGCCGTCGACAACGACCAGCTCGATGCGCACCTTGAGCGGCTCTGGGGCCGGCCGGCCCGGGGCCGTGGCAGGGTACTTTGACTCACCCGCGCCTGGCGAGGGTTTGTCGTCGTGACCTTCGGCGACTTGCGGTGAGTCGCCGAGGCGGGGGGTGGCGCGTCGCGACCCGCCACCCCCCGCCGGGTTCGAGTCGCGGTCAGTCATGGCGACTCGCGGTGAAGACCAGCAGGTCGATGTGCAGGACCTGGCCGCCGGTGGTCGACGCGGCCTGGCTGGCCGCGCGGGTGGCTTCAGCGTGGGTGGCGTAGTAGAGGAACTGGTCGCCTTCGCCGGGGGCGCTGACGGCCACGATCTGCAGCACGTGGGTGAATCCGGCACCCTCGGCGGCAGAACGTAGGGCGTGCTCGTGGTCGGCGAACGTGGTGCCCGGCTCGGCGGGGCTGCCGGGGCGGACGGCGGCGATCACGCACGCGTCCCCGCTGGTCATGACCCGGCAGGCGGTGAACAGGTCGCCGACGCGGTCGGCATGGGACGGTTGGGCGTTGCGTGGCCACCGCAGGGTGACCAGGCTGACCGGCTGGCTGATCTGGTCGAGGTCGGCCAGCCGGGCGGGTTCGGTGAGGGCCAGGTACGCGCGGCCCGTCGCGGTGGCCGCGCGGTGCAGGTGCGCGTCGTCGTCGAAGTCGACCACGGTCTGGCCGTGGCTGGTGTAGACCAGGACGAGTCGCCGTGCCAGGCGCGACGCGAATCCGGCGCCGGGCTCGGTCGCCGGCTGGTCGTCGTCGCGGTCGTCGAGCCGCCACACGGTGATGGGTACGGCGCCGGCGACGCGAGGTGAGTCGTCGCGGGTCGCGGCCGGGTTGTCGGTCTGGGTGGGCCGGTGGTCTGGTGGTTGCGGGTAGCGATCCGAGTAAGCAGTCATGGGGCGGGTGGCTCCCGCGCCCGGCTGGCCGTGTTCGCATCTACCAAATGCCCAACAGCAGCCGCGTCCGCTTCGGTGTTGGCAGGGCTGTTACCCAACACGGCCCAACAGTGGCTGCGGCGTTGTTGGGCCGCCGCGCCCAACAGTTACCGCGTCCACCCAACACGTCCGACAGTGGCCGTGGCGTTGTTGGGTGGCCGCGTCCAACAGTTACCGCGGTCCACCCAACAGGTACTGCGGTGTAGCTGTTGGGTGGACAACAGAACTTGATCACGCAACGGTTGCCGGACCGGGCGCGCCGGGTGCCGACAGGGCAAACATGCCGCCGGGGGCGAGTCAGTCCGGTGTCCTCGCGGCGACGGTTGGCGATGCGGGCGTGGAACTCGCCGACCACCTCGGCGCCCGCGGCGTCGAGCTCCGCGCGCCGCCGCCGGTAGACGCCCCCACACCACCCAGCGTGACCAGCAGGTTCGCCGACCGAGACGGCGGCGAGCAGCCCGTCGGCGATCCAGGCCGCGGTGACCAGGGCACCCCATGCGCCCCCGGCGATACCGGCCGCGATCGCGATGACGCCGCCCGCGACGGCGGCGATGACCCAGGCCAATCAGGCCGTAGACCATCTGGGTGAGGCGGCGGCGGATGTGGTCGGGGTGGTAGGTCCGCGGCAGCACGCCATCGGGTGTGCAGCCGGGCCGACGTGCCCGCCGCCCGGCTCGCCCGGCGATCTTGGCGGCCAACAGCACCCAACAACCCCGCTGACCTGCACTGTTGGGCCACCGCCGGGCGGTGACGGTCGCATCCGGCAGCTGTTGGCTGTCGGCCGCGTAGCGTCCTGACCTGCGCCAACAGGCGACGCCGGTCGATGGTGTTGGCGGGCCGTGTTGGGTCGGTGTGCGCGGATGGGGGTCTCGTACCGCAGCAGCGCGGTACCCGATCCTTCGCGAGGCCGACATGTCTACATCGGACTGGCCGTCGTCGCCGCTGGACGCGGCGCAACGCGCCTTCACTCTTCTTGTCCAACCACCCAGCCACGTCGGCTTCGACGGCCGCGGGTTCGCCGGCCTACCCGACGAGATCCTGCCACTGGACAAGCTACGTGACCTGCTGCTTTCGCCCGCGACGAGGGTCGAGGTCCGCGACGCGGTGTGGCGGGAACTGGTGACCCGGGCCCGCCGCGACAGCCCCGCCTGGGTGGTCGCCGCGGTCGGTGCGGCCATGCCCGGCCTGCGCCGCATCGCCGGCATGCTGGCCGCCGGCTGGCGCGGCGACACCGACGACCTGGACGCCGAACTGATCGTCGGGTTCGTCGCCCGACTCAAGACCATCGACCTAGACGTGCCACGCATCTGCGGCCGGCTCATCGACGCCGGCCTGCGCGCCGCGCGGAAGGCCCGCGACGCCGACTCCGACGCCCATCTCATCCACATCGAGGCCACCGGGCCGATCGCCCCGATCCAACCGTGGGACCACCCCGATCTGGTGCTCGCCCGGGCGGTCGCCGCCGCGGTCATCGACGCCGACGAGGCCAACCTCATCTCCGCCACCCGGCTGGACAACGCCACCGTGGCCCAGATCGCCGACAAGCTCGGCATCGCCGCGAGCACCGCCAGCGCGTGGCGGACGAAAGCCGAACGCCGCCTCGCGGCGGCGATCGCTGCCGGGGAGCTCGCGTTCATCCCGCTGCGGCCACGCCGCCGCCGGGCCAACACATCCCGCGGCGCTTCTGTTGGGCGGCTGTTGGGTGCCAACAGCACCACGGGCGTGTTGTTGGGCACCCAACAGCAGGCATTCGGGGGCAAGACATCGGACCGAGAAACGGCCGGTGTCGGCGCCCCCGGGATCGAGGCGCAGCCGGCCTGAGTGGCCGTGTTCGCACCCGATCACCCACGGCTAGATAGGAGCGTTGCTCCCACGGCCCGCCCCGGTCACCGGGTGGCGCACCTCAACCCACAAGTCGCCCCGCATCTGGGGCGGGAGGTGCTCACCATGAACCGCCGCATCATCTACCGGATCGCCGCCGTCGCCACGACCACGCTGGCGATCCTGACCGGGGCGGGCCCAGCGTACGCGGCAGAGCCGCAGATCCTGGCCGCCAACGACCTGCCCACCATCATCACCAACATCACGACCTGGATCGTCGGCCTGCTCATCGGCGTCGCGACCCTGTTCCTGACCATCGGCGGGATCCGATACCTGGCCGCCGGCGGCGACCCCACCGAGGTCGAGAAGGCCAAGTCCGCGCTGAAGTCAGCCCTGATCGGCTACGCCCTGGCCGTCCTCGCACCGATCCTGCTCGCCGTCGTCAAGGGCTGGATCGGGGGCTGACATGGGGGGCTGGCTGGTCGACAAACTCATCAACGGCATCCTCGACTGGTTCGCCAAGACCATCCTGGGCGCCTTGAACGCCTTATGGGATCTGCTGTCGGCCACCGTGTTCGTCAGCCCCGACGTGACCCAGCTGCCCCAGGTCACCGCGTTCGCCAGCACGTCGCTGGGCATCGTGAATGCCTGCTACGTGCTGGCGTTCCTGTGGATGGCCATCCTGGTCATGGGCCGCGACACCATCCAAGCCACGTACGGCCCGGGCGAGCTGATCCCACGCCTGATCATCGGGCTGATCGGCGCCAACTTCGCCATCCCGTTGTGCTCCACCATCATCGAGCTGGCCAACGCGGTCACCGCCGCGTTGACCAGCCAGGACATCACCGCGCCCGGCTCGATGCAGCAGCTTCGCGCCACCACGACAGCCGCGCTCAACAACCAGAACGGCGCCAGCCCGGCCAGCTTCCTACTGCTGCTCATCGGACTGCTCATCGCCGTCCTGGTCGCCGTGCTCGTCGTGCAGTGGATCATCCGGTTGGGCGTGCTGGTCGTCGCGGTCGGGATCGCCCCGATCGCCCTGGCACTGCACGGCACGCCGCAGACCGAAGGCGCGGCCAAGCTGTGGTGGCGCACCATCCTCGGCACGCTCGGCACCGTCGTCATGCAGGCCGTTGCACTGCACACCACACTGACGATCTTCCTCAACCCCGACGCCAACTTGCCCGTGCTCGGGCTGCCCGGCGACCCCGGCGCGGTGATGAACCTGCTCATTGTCGTCTGCCTCCTGTGGGGAACCATCAAGATCCCCGGCCTGATGCGCCGCTACATCACGCAGACCCGACCCAGCGCGATGGGCATGATCCTGCGGGTCGTGCTGGTCCAACAGCTGACCCGCGGCATCTCCCGCGCGTTCGGCTCCGGCCGCGGCGCCGCCCGCGCCGCGCCGACCGCCCGTCCCGCCGCCCGCGGAGCCTCTCGCGCCGCATCCGGTTGGCCCACCCGTTAGGAGCTGTCTTCACCATGCGCAACAACGAACCTGACACCACGCCCAGGGCAAGAATTCCTGCCGACGTCGACACCCCAGACAAGATCGTCTATGGGTTAACGGCGCGGCAGCTGGCCATCCTCGCCGTCGCCGGCATCGCAGGGTATGGCCTGTTCAAGACCGTCGGGCCGCTGGTCCCGCCGCCGGTGCTCATCGCCATGCTCATCCCGATCGCCGGTGCCGCTGTTGTGCTGGCGCTCGGGCGTCGTGACGGCCTGTCGATGGACGTGTGGTTGCTCTCGGCGATCCGGCACAGCCGCGGTCCGAAACGGCTCGCGCCCGCGCAAGCGGACCGGGCCGAGCCGATGCCTGCATGGGCGCCGGAAGTCGCCGCGTCGGTACCGCCGGTGCCGGTGTTGAGGCTGCCGTCGCGGGCGATCGCCGAGTCCGGGGTCATCGACACCGGCAACCGGGCGGTCGCCCTGGTCGCATGCACCACCGTCAACATCGGTCTGCGCACCGGCGACGAACAAGACGCGCTGATCGGCGCCTACGGCCGGTGGCTCAACAGCTTGGCCGAGCCGGTGCAGATCGTCATCTCCGCGCAACGGGTGGACCTGTCCAGCCACGCCCAACGCATCGCGGACGCCGCCGACACACTGACCAACCCGGCCCTTGCGGAGGCGGCTCACGACTACGCGGCGTTCCTCGACGACCTCGCGATGAGGCGGGATCCGTTGTGGCGCACCGTCACCGTCGCGGTCACCGCCCACGGCGAGAAGGGCCGCGACACCGAAGTCCTGCGCCGCGCCGAGCACGCCGCCTCGGCCCTGTCCGCGCTCGGGGCGCAGACCGCCGTCCTGGACGGCGCCCGCGCCACCGCCGTGCTGACCTGCGCGGTCGACCCGTACACCCCCGCCGACGTCACCTGGTCCCGCGCCAGGCCCGACGCCGTCATCACCGGACCGGGAGCCTTCTCATGAAACTGCTTACCAAGAGACGAAATCTGAACAGCGCCACCGCGAGCCCGGCCGACACGGCCGGGCTCGCGTCGTTTGTGGGTCCGGCCGCGGTCGAGCACATGCCTCGCCACCTCAAGGTCGGCGACGGCTACGCTGCCACGCTCATCGTCACCGGCTACCCGGCGGAGGTCGGCGCGGCCTGGCTCGACCCGCTGCTGGCGTGGCCCGGCCGCCTCGACGTCGTGGTCTACATCGACCCCCTAGCACCGCAGGTCGCCGCCGCCCGGCTACGCCGGCAACGGGCGAGGCTGGAGTCCAACCGCCGCGGCGACGCCGAGAAAGGCCGCCTCGCCGACCCGATGACCGAGGCCGCTGCGGACGACGCGGCCGAGCTGGCTGATCGGATCGCCCGCGGCCAGTCGAAGCTGTTCAGGATCGGCCTGTACCTGTGTGTGCACGCGCCGACCCTCGCCGAGCTGGAGGAGGCCGTCGCGCACGTGCGCGCGACCGCCGCCTCGGTGTTGCTCGACACCCAACCGGCCACCTGGCGGCAGCTGCAGGGCTGGCTGTCGACCCTGCCCCTGGCCGCCGACGGCCTGGGGATGCGGCGGGTCATGGACACCGACGCCATCGCCACCGCCTTCCCCCTGGCATCGGCGGACCTTCCGGCCCCGTTGCCGGGGGAGGCCGGCCCCGCCGGCGGCATGCTCTACGGGCTCAACCCCGACAGCAACGGCGTGGTCTGGTGGGACCGCTGGTCACAGCACAACGCCAACAGCGTCGTCCTCGCCCGCTCGGGTGCCGGCAAGAGCTACTTCGTCAAGCTCGAAGTGCTGCGCTCCCTCGCAGACGGGGTGCACGTCGCGGTGGTCGACCCGGACAACGAGTACATCCGGCTAGCCGAAGCGGTCGGTGGCGTCACCATCGCCCTCGGCGTGGGCGGGGTACGGCTCAACCCCCTCGACATTCCGCCCGGGGACCGCCGGCCGCAGGCCCGCACCTACCGCGCCCTGTTCCTGCACACATTGATGTCCGTCCTGCTGGGTCAGCAGCCGCCACCGTCGGAGCGGGCCGCCCTGGACAAGGCGATCAACGCCGCGTACGACGCCGCCGGCATCTCCAACGACCCGGCCACCTGGCGCCGACAAGCACCGCTGCTGCGCGACGTGTCCTCCACCCTGGCCGGGCAGGGGACGGAGGCAGCCGAAACGCTCGCGGCGCGGCTGACCCCGTGGACCACCGGCTCATTTAGGGAGATGTTCGACGGCCCGACCACCACCGTGCCGGCCGGGCAGATGGTGGCCTGGTCCACCCGGCACCTCGCCGACGAGCTCCGCGCGCCCGGCATGCTGCTCGCGCTCGACGCGATCTGGCGCGATGTCGACGCACCCGCGGTGTGGTCGACCAACCCACCCCGCAGGCTGGTCTTCGTCGACGAGGCCTGGACCCTGCTACGAGACGGCGAAGGGGCGAAGTTCTTGTCCCGCCTGGCCAAGAGCGCCCGCAAACGCCGGGCCGGGCTCGCGGTCATCACCCAGGACGTCGGTGACCTGCTCGGCTCCGACCTCGGCCAGGTGGTCATCGCCAACGCCGCCACCCAGATCCTGCTCCGCCAAGCGTCGCAGGCCGTCGACGTCGTCGCCGACGTGTTCGGGCTGACCGCGGGCGAAGCGCGGCTGCTGCTCGGCGCCCGCCGAGGCGAAGGTCTGCTGCTGTCGGGAACCCACCGGGTCAGCTTCCAAGCCGTGGCGTCGAAAAAGGAGCATCGCCTCTGCATCGGCGACCTGGAACTCGCCGACGACGACTGACCCGGAACCCGGGGCACAGCCCCACTCGCCACCGAATCCCATCACACCACAAGAGGGCTGGAGCGCGCTATCGGCGCGCTCCAGCCCTCTTTGCGTCTGTCCAGAAGGGCACCCCAATGACCGCCTCCACCCTCCTACTAGGACCATCACCTACCCCCACGCCGACGCCTCCAGCGGGCACACGCCTGCCCGGCCCGTCGCAGTGGCTCGTCGACACCGTCACCGCCGTGGCCGCCTGGTGCACGCACCGGCCGTGGCTGGCCGGCGTAGCCGCCGCCGTCCTGATCGCCGTACAGGTCGCGCGCGCCGTCCTGGCCCGTTGGCGGAACCGGATGATGGCCCGGCACGCCACGTGCGTCACCATCACCCCGCCGCCGGAGGTGGACCCGGCCGGCACGGCCGCGTTCTGGGCCACCATGGCCGAGATCCTGCACACCGGCTGGTGGCGCCGGCTGCGCGACGGCCGCTCCCACATCGCCGTCGAGTACCGGTGGGCCGGCCGTCAGCTCAACATCGCCGTGTGGGTGCCCGGCACCCTGCAAACCGGCCCGATCCAGGCCGCCGTCCGTGGCGCCTGGCCCGGCGCGGCCTGCACCGTCACCGACGCCGCCCCGCCGCTGCCGCTCGACGCGGTCACCGTCGGCGGCGCCCTGACGCCGACCCTGCCGCCCTGGTACCCCCTAGAGACCGATCACGACAACGACCCGCTGCGCACCCTGATCGCCGCCGCGTCGAACCTGCACTCGGCCGAGTCGGCCTGCGTACAACTGCTCGCCCGCCCGGCCAGCACCCGGCAGATCCGCCGACTGCGCCAAGGCGTGCAGGCGCTACGCACCGGCAAACCCCCACGTGCCCTCCTCGACCCCGCCACCTGGCTGCGGGTCGCGCTGGACGCGGGGCTGGACCTGTTCGGACCCACCCGTCGCACCGTCCACCACAACCCCAACCGGCCCGTGCCGCTGCCGAGCACCGACCCCCAGCGGGAACGCGACAGCCGCGCCGGCATCGACAAACTCGCCGACCCGCAGTGGGAAGTCGGCATCCGCTACGCCGTCGCGCACACCAACCCCCGCGGCGGCAAGCCAGCCGACCTCAAACCGCGGCTGGTGACCCTTGCCCACGGCGTGGCGTCCGCGTTCGGGGTGTGGACCGGCCGCAACCGGCTGCGCCGCATCACCCTCGCCCACCCCGCACCGGTCTTGGCCGCCCGGGTGCTGCGGCGCGGCTTCCTCCTCAACACCGCCGAGCTGGCCAGCATCGCCGCCCTGCCGCAAGACATCGCCGTACCCGGTCTCGATCGGGCCAGAGCCAAACCGATGCCCGCCCCGATCGCCGTGCCCTCCGGCGGACGCGGCACCAAGGTCCTCGGCAGGGCCGAGATCGGCGGCCACTCGGTGGCGCTGAACGTCGCCGACGCCCGCCAGCACACCCACGTCCTCGGCTCCACCGGCAGCGGCAAATCCACGCTGCTGCTGAACATGATCCTCGACGACATCCACGCCCGCCGCGGCACCATCGTCATCGACCCCAAGGGCGATCTCATCATCGACCTGCTCGACCGCATCCCGGCCAAGTTCGCCAAACGCCTCGTCCTCATCGACCCCAACCAGCCGGAGGGAACCACCCTCAACCCACTCGCCGGCGACGACCACGACCTCGTCGTCGACAACGTGGTCTCCATCTTCGGCAAGATCTTCGCCAAGCACTGGGGCCCACGCATGGACGACGTATTGCGCGTCGCCTGTCTGACGTTGCTGCGCAAGGCCAACGCCACCCTCACGTTGATCCCGTCGCTGCTACAGGACCGCCAGTTCCGGTACGCCTTCACCCAAGATCTCGACGACCCCGAAGGGCTGCGCGGGTTCTGGGAATGGTACGAGACCGCACCGATCCCGCTGCGGTCACAGGTCATCGCGCCACTGTTGTCCCGGCTGCGGTCGGTGCTGCTACGCGATTTCCCGAGACGCACGTTCGGCGCCCCGACCAGTTCGTTCGACATGCGGCGCGTCCTCGACGGCGGCATCCTGCTGGCTCGGCTGCCGAAAGGCCAGATCGGCGAAGAGACGAGCCGGCTGATGGGCTCGTTCGTGCTCGCCTCAGCGTGGCAGGCGGCCACCGGTCGGATCCGGCTTCCCGAAGCCGATCGCCGTGACGCCTGCGCGTACGTCGACGAGGCGCACAACTTCCTCAACCTGCCCGGCTCGGTAGGAGACATGTTGGCCGAAGCGCGCGGCTACCACTTCGGCATGGTGCTCGCGCATCAGAACCTCAGCCAGATGCCGCGCGACACCCAGCTCGCGATCAGCGCCAACGCCCGAAGCAAGATTTTCTTCTCGTGCGCGCCAGAGGACGCGCATCAGCTCGCCCGCCACACGATGCCCGAGCTCGACGAGCACGACCTGTCCCACATGGACGCGTTCCGGGCGGCCTGCCGGCTCGTCGTCGACGGCCGCGAGACCGCGGCGTTCACCTTGCACACCAACCCGCCCCGGTCGTTGGTCGGCGAGGCGACCGCGGTCCGGCAAGCTGCCGCTGCGGCCGTCGCCGGCAAGGGCGGCAACCGGTCTGCCATCGCCAAACTGGCCGGCGTTGACGACCCAACAGAGCCTGACCAGGCCCAACAGGACCCGCCGGGCAACCCAATAGACGACGATCATGGCGCGGCGTAACCCAACAGCCACGCTGCGTCCCGGGTCCGGCGAGGCTGCTCCGCGGTGCCGCAGTGGCGTCGTGAGCGTCCGGTGCCGCAAATCACCGGGCGCCCCAGATCGTCCGGGCCAGCCAGTTTGGCCACCGCCCGAAGTGCTCGTGCGGCGTGACATCGCCGTGCACGCCGGCCACCGATCAGGCCCAGTACAGGGAAATCCCTCAGCGGCCACGGGGGAAGCCGCTGAGGGATATCGAGCACGCTACGCCCGCATCTGGTCACACACCAGAGCCAGGCAGCGGCCGACTGCGGCCGGTCAGCGGTCCGTCAGCGCCCGCCGATCCCGGCCTCAACCTGGTCACCGGCCCGGCCCACAGACCGGCCAGCCGTCGGCGCCGTACTGCCGGGGTCAGGCCGCACCTCACCACCCAACAGCCCAGCTAGGAGGCATCATGCCCGCCAACGCCGTCGCCCGACAATTCCCTCAGGGGAACTCTCTACCGGGGAACCGGTCCATGGTCGTACTGCGTACGACCGACGCATCCCGCACCCACTCCTCCTCCTTCCACACCTTGATCGACATCTCCCACCGGCTTCGTCCCCGCGACTACACCATCGCCTCACTCCTGGACGAGCACACCACCCTGACCACCGACCAACTCACCTCGATCCTGTTCACCAACCCCACCACCTGCCGGCATCGGCTCCACACCCTCCGCAAGATCGCCTTCGTTGACCGGTTCATCCGCAACCGGCCCGGCGCACCCAACCCGATCTGCTGGGTGCCCGGGCTGCTCTCGGCCCGGTACACGGCCCTCGCCAAGGGCGACAGCCCGCCCACGGCCAAGGCGCTGCGGGAACGTCAGGACCGCGTCTACTCCACGCCGCTGTTGGAGCACCTGTTGGCGGCCAACCAGTTCTTCGTCGCCCTGCTGGTGCATGCCCGTCACCATCCCGGCACCGGGCTGGCGCGCTGGTGGTCCGAACGCACCACGGCGGCGGCCTTCGGCCGGCGCATCCACCCCGACGGGCACGGCGTCTGGCGCGACGGACCGCGTAGCACCGGGTTCCACCTGGAGCTGGACCGCGGCACCGAGCCGCTCGGGCGGCTGACCGACCGGCTGTCCTCGCACCGGCGGCTGCACGCCGAGGGCGGGCCGGCCTATCCGGTGCTGTTCGTGCTGCCCAACCGCGCGCGGGAGCAGAACCTGCACCGCGACCCCGCCGGGCCGGTGTGGCGATTGGCCGGCAACGGCCGCCACCGGCTGCCGCTGACCGAGGTGCCGAGCAGTCACGGGCAGCCTGGTCCGCTGAACCCCGGAGCGCCCGGGCCGGACCATGACCCGCTGCGGCTGCTCATGTGACTGAGCGGGATAGATGGCGCGGTTGAGCGCGATAGTTTGCGTGTTGCTACCGGCCTTCGCCGTATGTCCATGTTTCGATTGATGCATGGAGTACGGCGACCGTTCCTTGCTCGCTGGTGTAGGGGCCCGTGTTGCGCCGACATCCGTGGTCGCCTCGGATCGGTGTCGACTTGACGATCTCTATCTCCCGCCTGACGCAGACGGAGATGACGGTTCGGTGCTGGCGTTGGGGTCTGGGTGGACGAGCCGGTGGACGGCGACGTGGTCTGTCGCTGCAACGGAGGTCGTTTGCCCGGTGCGGGAGCTGACGTCGGTGCCGATCGCGTTGTGCCGGCCGGTCCGCCGGTTCGGGTGGCGGCCTCGGCAGCGTCATCGGCCGGGCTTGCAGTTCATGCAGTGCACCGGCCGCCATCACGGTTTTGAGAGCATGGCCGAGCAGCGTCTGCTGCTGACGCTAGACTTCGCTGGCGATCTGTTTGACGTCGTGTCGCAGCCCTTTCGACTGCGGTTCGACACGGACTCCGGTTGGCGATCGCACACCCCGGACTTCCTTGCGGTGACCCGGAACGGGATCTGGCTGTTCGATGTGCGGCCGGCTGGCCGGGTCGGCGACGACGACCGGGTGTGCTTCGCGGCCTCTGCCGAGGCGGCTCTGGCTGCGGGCTGGCGCTACGTGGTGGTGACGGGATGGCGGTCGCACGTGGTGTCCGCGTTGGACACGTTGTCGTCGCAGCGGCGGGGGTTGACGGACGCGCTTGGCTTGCAGGAGCAGCTGTTGGCGCGGGCTGGAGGCGGATCGTGCGCGTTCGGCGACTTGGTGGCCGCCACATCGCTGCCGGCGGTCGCCCGTGCTCACGCGTTGCACCTGTTGTGGCATCGGCGTCTTGGTGTTGATCTGGCACGGCCGCTGACCGACCGGTCATCGGTGTGGACGGCAATGGACGGCGCCCGGTGACAAGAGCAGCGGATGTGGCGGTGCGACGCCAGCCTGGCAACGTGGCGGACTTGACGGCCGAGCAGCAACGGCGGCTGTGGCTGCGGATAGGCCACGTGCTGGAGGCCGAGACCGGGTTCCGCAGCGGTGACCCGCGTGATCCGGCGCCGGGCGAGCCACAGCCGGTCTATGACCCGGCGACCACGACAGTGAGGCAGCGGCGGCAGGCCAAGATCACCCAACTGTGGGCGCTGGGCGGCGAAGAGGCCGCGATGTTGGGTTTGGCGCAGGTGAGTCAACGAACCCTGCAGCGGCTGGCTGCCGCGTTTTGGCGCGACGGGCCGGCAGGCTGCATCGACGGGCGCCTGCTGCGTCAATCGGGCGGGCATCCCAGCGTCGCTGCGCAGGTCAAGGAGGCGATCGAGGCGGTGCACGCGGAGACCCTGCATCGCTCCAGGGTGGGGATGAAGACGCGCGAACGGTTGATCCACCAGTACGTGCGCGACAGGTTCGGCCCGGACGTGACGGTGCCGCACTACACGACGTTGCGCCGGATATGGCGGGAGTGGTACGGGCCTGGCGGCGGCCGGCAGAGGTACCTGCGCTCGGCCGCGGCGGTGGAGACCTCGCATGAGCATGTGGTGGTGCACCGGCCGGGACAGGTGATCGCGATGGACACCACACCGTTGCCGGTCAAGGTCCGTGAGCATCTGTTCGGCGACGCGGTGTCGGTGCATCTGGTCGGGCTCGCGCTGGACGTCTACACGCATTCACTGGCCGGATTCCGGCTGGCGTTGGTGTCGGACACGTCGGTGGACGTGGCGATGCTGCTGCGGGACGTGATGACACCGACGCCGCTGCGGGAGGAGTGGGGCGACGACTGTGAATGGAGTTATCCGGGGATACCGGCGCAGGTCGTGGCGCAGTTGGCCGGGTATCGGGTGGCGGCGCTGCCGTTCTTCACGCCGGAGACGGTGACGACCGACCACGGTCCGGCTTACAAGAATCATCATGTGATCGAGGTGCAGCGGGTGCTGGGCTGCAACATCTTGCCCAGCCGGGTGCTGCGGCCCACGGACAAGCAGGCCGTGGAACGCGCGTTTGGGGTCCTGCGGTCGCTGCTGTTTGAGCACCTGCTGGGCTACCAGGGGGTCGATGTCGCCGACCGTGGCGTCGATCCGGAGAACGATGCTGTGCTGACCGTCGCGCAGATGCACGATCTGGTGGCCACCTGGATGGTCAAGGTGTGGCAGAACCGGATCCTGGCCGAAGGGGCGCCGTCGTGGGATCCGGGCGGGCTGCACAGCCCGAACACCCTGTTCGCGGCGGCGTTGGCGCAGGGCGGCTACGCGCTGCAAATGGCTGAACCGCAATTGTTCTACCAACTGCTGCCTACTCACCACGTGATGATCCACGGTCGGCGGGGAGTGAAGATTCGCGGCTTGTGGTACGACGGTCCCGGTCTGGACAGCTGCCGCGCCGCACCCTCCGAGCGTGGTGGGCGCTTCAAGGGCAGGTGGGTGATCCGGCGTGACCCGCGGGATCGGCGGGCGGTCTTCTTCGAGGATCCGCACAGCCCGCGGACGTGGCACACGTTGCGCTGGACCGGGTTGTCCCCGGTCGGGGAGGTGCCGTCGTTCTCGGATCTGCGCGTGGAGGAGCTGCTCAGCCAGGCGCGCCGGGCCGGGCTTCGGCCCCGCTCGGACGAACAGTTGCTGCCGATCCTGCTGGAGCTGCTGTCGCATGCCAGCCCGGTTCAGGAGTGGCCGACGCAGCAGCCCAAGAAGCGGCGGGCGGCACACGCTCGGGAAGCGGCGCAAGGCGAAGCCGCCCACGACGACCGCCGGATGGCGCCGTCGGAGCCCAGGCCGGCGACCGCGGCGACCTGGGACGAGCGCGGACGCGACGTCGAGCAGGTCGTCGACATCGAACGCCGCCGCCGACGCGAACATGCCGTCGGCCAGTTCCCACTGTCGGCGCCCCCTCGTCTGGGCGCAGGACTGCGCCGGCACAGCCGCCTCATCCTGCCTGCCGATGACCAGCCTGATCTGTCCGTACGGGATCGCGGTGACACGTCGTGAACAGTCAGAGCGCCGCGATCCCACTCGTCCTGCCTGGACCGGCGGTCACCCGGGAGTCCGCCTCGGGGTGGCGGCACTGGCGCGTCACCCGGCACGAATTCGTTGCCGCGCCGCGCCTGTCGCTGGCCGCCTACCGGCGGCTGAGCTCACGCGCCAGGATGATGCACGACCTGCACCGAGCCGCCACCCACGCGAATCTCGCCATCCAGGAAACACCCATGAGCGCTGCCGTGGGCCGGGCGATGTGGTCACGCATCCAGAACAACGCCCTCAAGCACAAGCCGACCACCCGCGCCGGCCTGATGATCAACGGTGGTGGCTATCAGGGCAAGACCGAGACCGCATGCGAGGTGGCGGCTGCGTTCGAGGACCAGTGGCTGGAACTGCATCATCAGATCAACCCCGACGCGGTGCCCGGCACCAGGGATCTGCTCGCCACCGTGGCCTACGTGCAAACTCCGGTCACCGCCACGCCGAAGAGTGTCTGTGAGGCGATCCTGGACTTCTACGGAGCCCCGTACGCCAGAATGACGCTGCCGCAACTGGTCCAGACGGTGCGAACCTCGCTCTACGAGCACGCCACCAAGGTGCTGATCCTGGATGACATCAGCCGGCTGCGGATGCACCGGGAGGCCGACCAGGACGCGCTGGACTTGCTGCGCAGCCTCATGAGTATGCACGTGACCCTGGTCCTGATCGGGGTGGGCATCCCGCAGTCGGGACTGCTCCGCGAGGGGCTACGCGGCGGCGAGGGCCACCGGACGTCGCCGCCGACACTGGACAACGCCGGCTTCCACGATCAGGCGGCGACCCAGACCCAGCGTCGCTTCGACCTGGTGGAGCTGGGACCGTTCCGCTACGACACGCCGCGGGACAGCGCCGCGTGGGTGGCCCACCTCGCCGGGATCGAGACACAGTTGCGGCTGCTGCGTGGCGGGACGGGCATGCTCACCACCGGCACGATGCCCGAGTACCTGTTCCGCCGCACCGGCGGCATCGTCGGTCTGCTCGAACGCCTCATCGAGGACGGCTGCGCCGAGGCCATCGACTCAGACGCAGAACGGCTGACCAGCGAGCTGCTGGACACCATCGAGATCAATCTGGGCAACATGCCAGGCCGCGACCGCAGCGCCGGGGAAGTGCCCACCGTTCCGCCCCGCCCGTCACGAAGCAACGGCACAGGCGGCAAACGACGCAACACCGTATTCGACGACCACGGACCGCCGGCCGGCACTACACAGACGGCCGCATCGTGACGGTTCACCGGCTACCGCGCAGCCTTGACCCGCTGCCCGACGAGTCGCTACCCGGATACGTGCTGCGCCTGGCCCACCGCCTCGACGTCTCCCCAGCACGGATCGCCTCGCTCACCGGGCTGTCGACCGGCAGCCCGCGCCACGTCGCCTCCGGCCGCGTCGCCTTGAGCCGGGCGCTGTTCGCACTTGACCCAGATCGGGCTGCGACGTTCGCCGACGCCACCCGGCTGACCACGCAGGAAGTAACGAAGCTGACGCTGACCAGTCTCGGCGGGCGCTACCCGCCGCTGGACACGCACCGCCGCGGCCGGCAACGCCAAATCCATGGGATCTCCATCAAGGAGAGCTGGGTACTGACCCGCGCCACCCGCTACTGCCCACGATGCCTGGCCGGTGACGGCACCGTCATCCAGCGGCGACACGGCGGCGCCTGGAGCAGGCTATGGCGCCTGCCTGTCGTGTTCGCCTGCACCACCCACCGCCGGTTGTTGCAGCGCACCTGTCCGGCCTGTGGCACCGCGGTGCACCAGCGCCCCGCCAACAGCGACTCGCTGCTTCCCGCAGCCCAGTTCGCCGGCCTGCACCCTGCATCCTGCCGCCACCCCGATGCCAGCAACCCGTCCAAGAGCCCGTGCGCTCACCGCCTCGATGCCTTCACCGATGGAGCCGGGCGGCTTCCGCGCGGCTGGGATCACTCCGCCATGCTTGCCCTCCAACAACGTCTGCTTGACCTGATCCGCGCCGACGGGCCAACCGCAACGGCAAGCGTGGGAATGCCGACCACCCCCGGCCGCTACTTCGTCGACCTGCGGATCGTCTCCTGCCTGCTGACCGCGTCGTGGCCCGCGGGCAGAGACCTGATCACAGAGCCTGCTCATGCCCGAGTGCTTGACGAACATGCCGCCTCAGCCCGCCGTCAGATCAAGGCGGCCCGCGCCGCCGGCCAACCGGCACGGCCCGCATCTGCTTTCGACAGACCACCGCTGCGTCCATCAGCCAGCGCCGCCCTGTTCACCCTCGCCGACCGCGTTCTCAACGCCGGTGACCCCGACATCGTCCGGCAGCTCCTACGCCCGCTCGTGGACGCCGCACCCTCGGTCCGCGACTGGATCAAGGGCTTCCTCGCCGATGACGGCCCCTGCTCGTCCGGCCTCCAAGCAGCCGTTGGAACCGAGGTCGGCGCCAAGCACGTGGTCGCGCGCACCGGCATCTCACGCCGCCCACCGCAGCCGCTGCCACAGCCCGTGCGTTTCGGACCAGAGCACATCCCCCAGTATCTGCCAGCGCGATGGCTAGACGAGCATTTCAGCGGCCTTGCCGGCATCCTCGACCCGCGCTTCCTCCGGCGCGCCGTTCCAGTCCTACTCGCTCGCACCTGCACCGGCGGAGGCACCAAATCTGCCGCGCAATCACTTGACCTTCCGCAACGAACCGGCAAGTACGCGATCGAGTTCACGACCAGGCAACTCTCCGGCAAACCCCGCCGACAGGCCGCGTTCCGAGCGGCCCTCGACGCGCTCACCGCAAACCTCGACACCGCTACCACCTTGATCGACTATGGTCGGCGGCGCGCCGTGCTCAGAACCTGGTCGATCGCTCCCGATGAATGGCGAGAGCTGATCACAGACTTGATCGGCAAGCCAGTCGGCCGCAAAGCGACCCTGAACACCGATTGGGGAGACTCCAAACGGCTCCTCGCGTCTACCTGGATATGGACATCCGTCACCGAGGGCGAGCCCCACTTCGCCCCAATCACCCGACCCGACCCCGCCAGGCCCAGGCCCGGGGGCCAACTACCGAACTACATCCATTCGCGGTGGCCCTTCATCGCCACCGCGCACGGCCACTACGCCGACCTGCGCCAACGTCTCGACAGCTACGCCAGCCAGCTCGCAACCGAGATTGACGAGAGTCGCCAGGTGGTGCTGGGCGGAAGTACCCCGTCTGGCGCCGCGGCGGCCGTCGGGTGCGCCATCATGACCGCGCCACCGACCGCGAGGTGATGAACAGGGCGATCGAGGCGAGCAGCAGCCCGGGCGGATACACCGGCCACACGGAGGCCAGCCCGGCGAGGACGAGCAGCACGCTGGAGGCCTTGGGGAGGGATCGCTGCCGCCAGCCGGCGACGGCCAGCGCAATGTAGGACACCAGGCCCAACACCGCCACAGGCGCCTGCATCCCGAAGAGCCAAGGCGCCTCGTGGGTGAGCCGATCGAACTCCTGGTTGCTGGTGTGGTCGGAGATCGCACGGATCCCGATGGCCATGAACCACGCGTTGGCCGCGACGATCACCAGAGCGGCCGAGGCGCCGGTGAGGGCCCAGGTCGGCAGTGTCGTGCGCCACCGCACGAGTGCCAGCGCCAGCATGACTGCACCAGCGGTGGCGGCGACTCCCCCCACGGTGTTGACCGGGCTGCTGAACGTCTCGCGAGGAGTGCCGCCGTTGAGGGACATGAAGGCGATGGATCCGATCACCGAAAGGACGGAACCGACCGCCAGTGCGGCGGCGGCCCCTTTCGACGATGCCGAGGTGGCCACAGGGGACACTGTGGAACTGGAACTGGACATTGCTTGCTCCTTGCTCAATGGCATCGGATGTTGGCTGACGTGATGTCTCAAGGCTCGACCGCCGCGCGCAGCGGTTGAAACCGCCAGATGACTCGCTCAGGTCGTCGCGCAGCGGCTGGTAGCCGCGTTGCGCCGCTGGCGCGACGGTCCAGGCGAGGGGCAAACACCACAGCAGACCCTGCGGCGAGCAGGCCGAGAGTTTCGCGGCAGTGTCCGCCGGTTCATGGATGGGCCTGCTCGCGGGATATCCGGCGCCGGGCGGTCCAGAGCCCGGCGACCAGCGTCGCTGCCGAGACCAGGGCGAGGATTGGCGCGAGCCAGAAGGCGTCGGTGTAGCTTCCGCCGTGGTCGGGTGCGCTGACGGTCATCGCGACCGTGGCGGGTGGCGAAGAACACGACCCTGTAGAGCGACGGCGATGCGGCGTGGGGCGAGCAGGCCGAGGAGCAGGCAGCCGACGATCGGCAGGAGTGCGAACACGTCAGCCTCCGGTGCTGGTGGTCAGGGCGTTGTGGAAGTCCGCCACGGGATCGGCGGATGCGGTGGTGCTGCGCCAGGCGACGTGGCCGTCGGGGCGCACGAGGACCGCGCCGTCGGGCGAGACGCCGTACAGGTCGGGCCATGAGGGTTCGGTCACGACGTGGCTGCCGACGCGTGCGCCGGTGCAGCGTGCGGCGGCGTCGCGCCAGGCGTGGCCAGGTGCGGCGGTCAGCAGCGCGAACTGGCGGTCGAACAGGTCGATGGTGGAGGTCCCGTCGGCCAGCCACAAGTGCGGGGCGCGGCAGCCGGGTGCAGCGGTCTGTTGATAGTCGGCGCCGGGCGGGTCAGCGTCGGGGCCGCCGCTGCCGACGATGACCGAAGATGCGTATTGGTAGCCCATGTCGATCTGGGCGAGGCTGCGCCCGCTGAACGGGCCCCCGTCCCCGCTGAAGACCCGTGACCATGCGGTGCCGGTCTCCGCGGCGTTGCGCCGGCCGACCGGCTCTCGTTCGGCGGCGTAGCTGTCCAGCAGCTGCTCACCGCCGTAGCCGTGGACGACGGCGGCGATCTTCCAGGCGAGGTTGTGCACGTCGTGCATCGCTGCGCTCACCCCGGTGGCGCCGGCGGGCGGGAAGCGGTGGGCGGCGTCGCCGACCAGGAACACCGGTCCGTGCGTGTACCGCGCGGCGGACTGCGCGGCTGCGGTCCACGGGTTGGTGGCCAGCACGTCCAGGGCCAGGTCGGGAATGCCGAGGACGCGGCGGATGACGGTCGCGGGGTCTTCGTCGGCGGCCACGAGGCCGGGCAGGCTGATCACCCAGCGGTCGTCGGCGTGGGTCCAGATCAGCGCGGTTGCGGTGGCGGTGAGGAAGTAGATCCCTCGTGGTCGGTCACCGGTCTGGCTGGTCAGGTCGGCCCGGAACGCGATCATCGTCTGCTGGCCCAGTTCGTCGGGGCCGTTCATGGCGATGCCGAGTTGCTGGCGTACGCCGCTGCGGGCGCCGTCGGCCGCGATCATCCATCGCGCCCGAACGTCAAGATTGCGGCCGGACGTGTGCTCGACCGCGGTCGCCTGCACACTGCCGTCGACGGCCTGGAACGACTTCAGCAGCGTGCCCGTCCGCAGTTGCCCCGTCGGGTAGCTGCGGACGTGGTCGCGCAGCACCGACTCGAACACGTCCTGGGAGACCGACAGCCCCTCACACGGACTCACCGCCGACCGGCCAGCCGACGGCACGTCCTCGCGCAACGGCGGGCTGGTCAGATCCGTTCGCCACTCCGCCCCCGGGGTGATCGGCAGCTCGACCGCGCGCAGGTCGGGTTCGATGCCGCAGACCCGCAGGATCTCCATCGCCCGGGAGTGCACGCCGCGGGCCCGCGGTAGCGGCGAACCGGTCAGGCGTTTGTCGATGAGCATGGACTCGACGCCGTGCCGGGACAGTAGCAGCGACGCGGTCAGCCCGGCCGGGCCGCCGCCCACGATCAGCACCGGCGTCTCGACAACCTCAGAAGTCATAGTGGAACTCTCTTCGTCATAGTGTCGCTATGATTTCTAGAGTGATACTCTCCAGCGGTGGTTGTCAAGAGGGAAGGGCCGACCCACCGGCAGCGTCAGGCGATAGCGACGAAGGCGCAGATCGCCTCGGCCGCGCGCGTCCTGTTCACCGCCCAGGGCTACGTGGCAACGACAATCGCCGCGATCGCGGAAGCCGCCGACATCCCGGCACCGACGATCTACTCCGCGTTCGGCAACAAGGCCGCGATCCTCAAGGCCATCGCGTGGGGAGTCGCCGGCAGCCTCGACATCGACCGCGCCCACGAGGAGGCCCTCACGCAACCCGATCCACGAGACGGCCTGAGGATGGCCGCGAACATCCAGCGCCGGCAGTACGAGCAGATGTACGACGTCATCGACATCTACCAGGAAGCAGCCCGCACCGACCCGGACATGGCCCAGGACACGCGGACCATCGCGGCCAACCGCGAACGCGCCTTCCGCCGCCACCTCGAAGCTATTGCAGCCCACCTCGCCCCCCGCGTGAGCGTCGAGGACGGCGTCGCCATCTACCTCACCCTCGTCCTGCCCGAGGTCTACAGAACCCTCGTCATCGAACGCCGGTGGACCACCGACCGCTACGAGAACTGGCTAGCCGATGCCCTGGTCACGCAACTGTTGCCCTAGAACAGCACCATTCGAACGACCGGACACGGCGCGTACTCAACACCGGCGTGTCTCGCACGCGACGAGTCGCGTCGCACCGACCGGCCAGCCGCTCTACCGCCGTCGTCAGCGCTAGTAGGCGGCGGATCGGCTCGCCGTCACCAGCGCAGCTCACCGGCAGCCGGCATCTCGAACGCCAGAAAGGTCTGAGAACCGCCGACCACGCGTGCGATGCACACGCACCACCAAGCAGCAACGACCGTCGGCCAACAATCGTGCTCAACCGCGCCATCTATCCCGCTCAGTCACAGCTCACCGCCGGGTAGCCCGGGTCGGGGCAGCGACCGGACCCAACAGGCGGTCGCGGTACCCAACAGGGCGGCGGGCGTACCCAACAGCGGGCCGGTCCACCCAACAGCCCGCCCGCGCTGGGCGCGGCTCGGCGTGGCCGACCACCCAACAGTGCAGCTCAGGGCCGTGATCGCCACGATCACCGGGCCGGGGGCTGTTGGGTGGCCGGGCTACGGTGAAGGCTCATTATTTGAAACCCCCCAAGCACCACCACCCAGGCGCAGTCGCCACGACCGCGGTCGCAACCGCCCACCCGCCTCTGGCCGGTCGGCCTGCCCCGCCCGTCGGCACCCCGCCTACCCGCACCACCTCGCACCATCTTCGCCTCGCGCGCATCGCGCCGGCACTTCGCGGCATCGCCCGCGACTGATCGCGACCTTCCCGGTCGCCATCCCCCTGTTCCCGCGCGCCTCCGCTCGGAGGTCTACCTCGCGCGCCCCCGCACCTTTATCTCTCGTGGAGGATGCCGTGCCTAACACCGCTGTCGTCGTCGTGTGCCTGCCCAAGGACACGCCCACCGACCAGTTGGCCGCCAGCGCCATCGCCCAACTCGGGTCAACTCCGCTGACCAGCGTCGGCCCTGCCGGACACTTCCCGATCAGCACCCGCCTTCGCCGCGGAAGCCTCGTGCAGCCCTGGCACGACACCGCCGCCGGCGGACCGATCCGGCTGCTCGACCTGAATGCGATGTGCACCGCCGCGCGGAACGCGCACTGGTGCCGCTGGCACATCTGGCAGCGTGTCGCCGAGGGTACCCGGCCCGCCCAGCCGTTCTGGCAGTTCGCCGACCGGCACCGCGCCGAACCGGCCAAGTACAGCCTCGACAAGGCACAGCAGCAGTACCTGGCCCAGCCGAGGGTCGCCGCGATGCATATCTACAACGCACTACCCAACAAGATCATGGCGTTGCCGACCAGCCACCTGGAAGCCTTCCAGGCCGGTGCCCACGCCTACGCCCACCTCGGGCTGCTCTCCGCGGTCCCCGCCGACGGGATGCTCACCCTCGACGGCCGCTACCTGGCCGCCACCTCCGGCCGGCTCGCCGACCAACTGTCCTATCTGGACTCCGCACAAGGCCACCTGAGCACCCTCAGCTCCCGCGACTACCTCGTCGCACTCGCCACCGCTTAACCCCTCCACCACTCACAGGAAAGGCGAACCGGGTCACCGGTTCGCCTTTTCGCGTCCTCACCCCCTCGTCGAAGGAGCCTTCCCGTGTCCATCACGTCGTTCCTGCATTCGATCAAGCGTCGCCCGTCGATCATCGCCCCGATCCTCGCCCAGGGCTGTGTGCTCTTCCTGGTCTTCACCGACCGGCCGTTCACGGCAGCGTTCGTTGCCATGTTCGGCATCGCCTGGCTCGCCGTCCTGATCGCCACGGCCGACGACCGGGTCATCCGCGTCCGCGCCGAACGAGACACCGCCAAGCAGCGCATCGCCGACCTGGAGACGGAACTGGCCGAGGCCAACACCGACCCGGTCACCGGGCTACCCGTGCGCCGCATCGCCGAGCGGCACCTCACCGCCGCCGTCGGTGTCGAGCTGAGCATCGCGGTCGCCGACGTCGATGACATGCACGGCATCAACAACGGCCACGACCACCAGTTCGGCGACGACTACCTCGCCGCCATCGCCGACCGCCTCGACGGGCTGGCCGCCGACGGCGACATGGTCGCCCGACTCGGCGGCGACGAGTTCGTCCTCATCACCACCCGCAGCCCACTGGTGCTGGCCCACGCGCTCACCGCCGCCATGCGCCGGCCGCTCACCATCCGCGGCACTGAGGTGCCGGTGCGGCTCAGCATCGGCATCTGCCACCTGGACGGCGGCGACGCCCACACCGGGCTCGGCCGCGCCGACCTGGCCATGTACGACCCTGTTGGTCATTTGATTGCCTGGTAGGCCGCGTGTCAGGCGCTGCTGGGCGGTGCCGGTTGGGATGATCATGGCGCGGTTGTTCCCCTTCCCGGCCGTAGAATCGGTTCCTGATGTCGTTGCATCCCTTGCCGT
>WNGA01002619.1_pt1 | contig 29802 bp, 24 predicted proteins | sample 5400061 | NCBI WGS metagenome assembly WNGA01 (sample SAMN13153366, study PRJNA577476) | soil metagenome | isolation source: 100 cm soil or saprolite under grassland replicate 2 | place: USA:California | collected 2016-06-15
ATGACCGCTTCTCCGACGATCCTTCACCCGGCCGCCGACCCGCGTGGCGGCGCTCGAGGTCGGCGATCTTGTCGACCCGGCGGCGGTGGCGGCCACCCGCGAAGTCCGTCGCGAGCCACATCCTGAGGATGTCCAGCGCCATCTCGGGCCCCATGAGCCGACCGCCCAGCGCGAGGACGTTGGCGTCGTTGTGCTCGCGGCTCGCGCGCGCGGTGTAGAGATCCGAGCACAGCGCGGCGCGCACCCCGGCCACCTTGTTGGCCGTGATCGCCATGCCGATCCCGGTGCCGCAGACGAGCACCCCCCGCTCGACCTTCTGATCCGCCACGGCCTCGGCCACCTGGGCCGCGTAGTCGGGATAGTCCACGGACTCGGGCGAGTGGGTTCCGTAGTCCACGACCTCGTAGCCCTGCTCGATGAGCCAGGCCTTGAGGGCTTCCTTTACCTGGAACCCGGCGTGATCGGCTCCGAGGGCGATGGTGGAGACCACCCGGCCACGTTAAGCTCTATCGGGTCTCTCTGTCAAGGCACCCCTACATGTGGGGTCCGCGAGCCCGGCGACGGGTGGAAGCGGGTGAGGGATCGGGGAAGCGGGTCAGGGTCGGGCCGCCCCGACCGCCGGTCTTCGTCCCGGGCGCGCTCGCCTTGCCGGGCGCGCACGCTTGCCGTATCCTGCGTGCGATCTCCGACCGCGCCCGCCCTGCCCGGCGGGCCTCGGCGGACCCACGCGAGGAGGAACGGATGATCTACGAATACCGCGCGTACTACATCATGCCCGGGCGCATGCCCGACATTCAGCGCCGCTTCGCCGACGTCACGATGCGCCTGTTCAAGAAGCACGGCATCGAGGTCGTCGGCTTCTGGGAACCGGTGATCGGCGAGTCGAACGAGCTGGTCTACATCTGCGCCTTCGACGACCTCGCCCATCGCGAGCGCGCCTGGAAGACGTTCATGGCCGACCCCGACTGGCAGGCGGCGAGGAAGGCGAGCGAGGTCAACGGCCCGCTCGTCGAACGGGTCGTCAACAAGATCTGGCGCCCCACCTCGTTCTCGCCGCTCCAGTAGAGCTGTCTCAGAGCGTCACGCGCTGGCCGTCCTCGGCCACCGCCGCCCGCCAGTGAAGCTCGCCCGTGATGGCCTCCCGCAAGGCGGCCGCAGCCCCGGGCTCGCCGTGCACGATGTAGGTCATCGCGGGCGGGCGGGTGAAGCCGCGGAGCCAGCGCAGGATCTCGCCCCGATCCGCGTGGGCGGAGTACGCGTCGCTCACCATGATCCGCGCGCGCACGGACACGACCTCTCCGAACATCTTGACCGTCCGGGCCCCCTCGCGCAGGAGCCGCCCGCGCGTGCCCGCCGCCTGGTAGCCGACGAAGAGCACGGTGGTGGCCTCGGCGGGGAGGAGCCGGCGAAGGTGGTGCAGGATGCGGCCGCCCGTGGCCATGCCGCTGCCCGCGATGATGATCCCCGGCCCGGCCGTGTCGTTGAGCCGCTTGGAGTCCTCGACGCTCTTGCAGAGGGAGAGCCGGCGCGGCGCGAAGGGACGTTTCCCGTCGGTCTCCATCTGCTTGAGGTCGCGGTCGTGCTCCTCGGGATGGGAGGCATAGATGGCCGTCGCCTGGATGGCCATGGGACTGTCGAGGTAGACGGGCAATGACGGGATGCGCCGCGCTTGCTCCAGCTCGCGCAGGTCGTAGAGGATCTCCTGCGAGCGCCCCACCGCGAAGGCGGGGATCAGGAGCCAGCCGCTGGTGTCGGCCGCGCGCGTCGCCGCCTCGGCCAGCTTGTCGGCGTGGTCGTCGGGCGGGTGCAACCGGTCGCCGTAGGTGGACTCGACGAGCAGCACGTCGGCCGCCGGCACCGGATCCGGATCGCGCATGATGGGCACGCCGTAACGGCCGAGGTCGCCCGAGAAGACCACGAGGCGCCCGCCGATCCGGCACTGGACGAAGCCGGCGCCCAGGATGTGGCCGGAGTTGATGAAGCGCGCCTCGACGCCCGGCGCCGGCGTGAAGGTCTCGTCGAAGGTCACCGCCTCGACCTGGGCCAGCGCGCGATCGGCGTCGTCGGTCGTGAACAGCGGCAGCGCGGGGTCGTGCTTCGAGGTGTGGTGGCGGTTGTTGAACTCCGCCTCCTCCTCCTGCAGGTGGGCCGCGTCGGGCAGCATCACCCGCAGGAGATCGGCGGTGCCGCGGGTACAGAACACCGGGCCCCGGTACCCGCCGCGTACCAGTCGCGGCAGATAGCCCGAGTGATCGATGTGCGCATGGCTCAGGAGCACGGCCTGGAGCGTGGTCGGATCCACCCGGGGCGGCGCCCAGTTCCTCTCGCGCAGCTCCTTCAGCCCCTGGAAGAGACCACAGTCCATGAGCAGCCGCCGCTCGCCGTCGTCGAGAAGGTGCTGGGAGCCGGTGACGGTGCCGGCGGCGCCCAGGAAGGTCAAGGTGGCGCTCACTCGGACTCCGACGCCTCGATCGGGGCCGTGCGCGGGGGGCGAGGCGGGAAGCTCCCCGCGCCGGCGGGAAACTCGAAGATCTCCTCGGCCGCGCCCTCGACTCCCGCGCTCACGAGGGCGGGGATGTCCAGCTTGGCCTCGGCGAACGCCGCTTCCTCGCGGCCCATCCGCGTGCCGGGGTGCCGCGGAACGAAGAGCGCGCAGCAGTCGGCGTCGGGCTCGATGGAGGTCTCGAAGGTCCCGAGGGCGCGGGCCTGTCCGGTGATCTCGAGCTTGTCCATGCCGATCAGCGGGCGCAGGATGGGCAGCCCCGCCGCCTCGTCGATGCGCGCCAGGTTGTGGAGCGTCTGCGAGGCGACCTGGCCGAGGCTGTCGCCGGTCACGAGCGCGGCGGCGCCCACCGAGCGAGCCAGGCGCTCGGCGATGCGCACCATGAGCCGGCGGTAGACGATCACGCGCGCGTGAGGCGGCGCCGACAGCACCACCTCGCGCTGGATCTCCCCGAAGGGAACGAGGAAGAGGCGGGAGAAGTACTGCCACTGGGTCAGCCGCCCGACGAGGTCGCGCGCCTTCGGTCGGGACAGGTCGGGCAGATAGGGCACGCTGTGGAAGTGGATGAAGACCACGCGGCAGCCGCGCTTCATCATGCGCCACGCGGCCACGGGCGAATCGATCCCGCCGGAGAGGAGCGCCGCCGCCGTCCCGCTCGAGCCCACCGGGAGCCCGCCGGGCCCGGAGCGCCGGTCCCAGTAGACGAAGGTCTCGCCGGGCAGCACCTCCACGTGGACGTTCAGCTCGGGGCGCTCGAGGTCCACGCGCGCGCCGCCATGGACCGCGAGCACATGGGCGCCGAGCGCGCGGTTGAGCTCGACGGAGGAGAGCGGGAAGGTCTTGAAGGCGCGGCGCGCGCTGATGCGGAACGAGCCGAAGGTCCGCCCGCCGATCACGCGCTCGACCGCTCGCTTCATCGCCTCGAGCGAGGACGGCGTGCGCTCGGCCAGCGCCAGGTTGGCGATGCCCGAGACGCGATCGAGGCGCTCGCGCACCTTGTCCGGATCGGGATGGCCGGCCAGGTCGAGCATGATGCGGCCCGGAAGCTGGACGACGCGCACCGGGCCCAGGTCGCTCGTGGCGCGCAGCAGGTTCTGCTGGAGGTGACGGAGGAAGACCGGGCGGTTGCCGCGCTTCAGGCTGATCTCGTGGTAGTGGACGATGGCGCAGAGGCCAGGCGCGGCGCCGGTCATGACTCGCTCTCGGGCGGGCCGACATGCTTGGGGCGCCGCCGGTAGACGGTCCTCGGGATCTCGACCTTGGGCGGCTTGCGCGGCATGGGCTTGCGGACCCGGGCGTGAACGGGCTTCTTGCGCCTCACCGTGCTCAGTCTACTCAGTAGCGCCCGCCGGGGAAGGTGTCCATCCCGGCATGGCGGCCGGCGGCCTTGTACATCTTCACGCCGCCCCAGGCGGCGCCGGCCACGCCGTCGTGGAGCGCCCAGCTCCGTCCCCGGATGCTCCACGCCGCCCCCCGCCGGCGGAACGGCGACGAGCCGTCGAGCGCCGCGCGGAGCGCCCCACCCTCGCCGAAGGACGCGTGGATCTCTTCCATGACGTCGCGGCCGAGGAGATAGCCGCAGCCGCGCCGCTCGTAGAGGATGGCCGAGTGATAGAAGAGCGGCTCGATCAGGAAGAGCTCCTGCCCGATGAGCCGGCAGAAGCCTTCCATGGTCTCGAGCACGCGGGCGAGGAGTCGCAGTCCCGGCCGGACCTGCCCCGGCGCCAGGCCGTCCTGCATGGCGCGCAGCTCCTCCTCGAGATTGCGCGATGTCGTGCCGAAGAGGGTGTCGCGCCCGTCGGGATCGCGATCGATGGCGTAGCGGGGCCGCCGCGGGTCGGTGATCTGGACGAAGGCCAGCTCGGGAACCGAGAGCGGCGACATCTCGACGTCCACCAGGAGAGCCGGATCCCGATCCTCCGTCGACTCGCGCACCTCCACCCGCGCCCACATCTTGTCCGCAGGCGCCGTGATCCGCACGAGCGGGGCGCCGGCGGCGCCACGCAGCGTCCCGGGGTCGATCTGGAAGCGCTCGAAGACCTCCTCCGGGATCAGCCGGGCATAGAGGGCCTCGGCCACCTCGCGCGGCAGCGCGTTGATCTCCTGGATGGAGCTGAGGCCGATCCCTTCGACCCGCGCGTCCAACTCGCTCACCTCGTTCTAGCGCACTTCGAGGGCGGCGAGCAACTCCCGGGCGCGCGCCAGCTCCTCGGGCGTCGCCTCGGAGGGGGGCTCCGCCCCCCTTCCGAACCTCCCCCCAGGAATCGTTGCGCCGGCAAAGCCGGCGCTCGAACGTGGATTTCCTCGCATGAGCTCTTTCTCCGTCTGGCTCCTAGCGCACTTCGAGGGCCGCGAGCAGCTCCCGGGCGCGCGCCAGCTCCTCGGGGGTGTTGACGTTCATGAAGATGAGCTCGGGGTCTCGGAAGCGGGCCACCTCGTCCTCGGGGATGGCGAGGACGCGCACCTCGTCGAAGAACCCGGCGATCCGGAGCTGGCCCTGGCGGAGCTTGGATTCCATGGGTCCGAGGCAGCTCTTCGCGTAGCAGGCGTGGAGGGTCTCGAGGCGGCCGCCCAGCGTCGGGACAACGACATCGGCGAGCGCGGCCCGGTCGATGACGAGTCGCGCGACCTCGGGCGTCAGGAAGGGCATGTCACAGGCCACCGTGAAGGCGGTGTCGCCCGGCGCCGCCCGGAGCCCCGAGTAGATGCCGCCGAGCGACCCGTGATCGGGGAAGACGTCGGGCACCATGGGAAGCGCGAGGGACGCGTACAGCTCGGGCGTATTGGTCACGAGGAGGAGATCGTCGGTGACGGCGCGTACCACGTCCGCGACGCGGTCGATGATCCGCCGGCCGCCCAGCTCCATCAGCGCCTTGGGCCGGCCGCCCATGCGCGTGCTCTTGCCCCCGGCCTGGATGACACCGGTGACCCTCACGCGAGACCCCTCATATCGCCACCGGGCCCCGGCGCAGGACGCGAGGAGGCCAGACCGTGCAGTCGGCGATGGTGGAGCCCGCGCCGCCCGCGGTCGGCCCGCCGTCGAGGATCAGGTCCACCGCGTCCTCGAAGTGACGGCGCACGGCCAGCGCCGTCGTCGGCGGCTCGGCGCCGCTGGGATTGGCGCTGGGCGCGGTCACCGCGAGCCGCGCGGCGCGGACCAGCGCCAGCGCCACGGGATGACCGGGCATCCTCACGCCGACCGTCCCCGTCCCCGCCGTGAGCCGCTCCGGCACATGGGCGGCCGCCTTCAGCACGAGCGTGAGCGCCCCCGGCCAGTGCCGGGCCATGAGTTCGCGGGCGCGGGCCGGCACCTCGGAGACAAGACTCTCCACCATCGCCACCGAGTCCACCAGGACCAGGAGCGGCTTGGATTCCGGCCGCCCCTTGACGGCGAACACGCGCGCGAGGGCTCGCGGGTCGAGCGCGTCCGCGCCCAGCCCGTAGAAGCTCTCGGTGGGAAACGCCACCAGCCCTCCGCTGCTCAGGATCGCCGCCGCCACGTCCAGCGCCGCGCGGGAGGGCGCCTCGCTATCGACCGCCACCACCCGCGTCACCGGCGCGCAATGGCCCTCCGACCGATGTCCGTCCTGAAATGGGCGCCCTTGAACGAGATGCGCCCCACCGCGCGGTAGGCCAGCTTGATCGCCTTCGCGAGGTCCGTCCCCAGCGCCTGCACGCCGAGCACCCGGCCGCCGGCGGTGACGAGGGCGGCGTCGCGCGCGGCCGTGCCGGCGTGGAAGATCGTGATGCCGGGCAGTCGCTCGGCCCGTTCCACGCCGTGGATGATCCGGCCCGTCTCGTAGCGCCCGGGATAACCGGCCGAGGTCAGGATCACGCAGACGGACGAGTCGGCGCGCCAGGTCAGAGACGCCGGCAAGCTCTTGCCCTCGGCCACGGCCGCGAGCAGCGGGAGGAGATCCGTCTTCAGGCGAGGCAGCAGGACCTGGCACTCGGGGTCGCCGAAGCGGCAGTTGAACTCGACCACTCGCGGCCCCTCGTGCGTGATCATGAGCCCCACGTAGAGCACGCCCCGGTAGGGAGTGCCTTCCTCGCGCATGCCCCGGATGGCGGGCACCACGATCTCGTCCATCACGCGCGTCTGCATCGCACCGTCGAAGACCGGAGCCGGCGAGTAGGCGCCCATGCCGCCGGTATTCGGCCCTCGGTCGTCGTCGAGCACGGTCTTGTAGTCTTGCCCGGCGGCCAGCGGCAGCACGGCCGTCCCATCCGACAGCACGAAGAAGGAGACCTCCTCGCCTTTCATGAACTCCTCGATCACGACGGTGCGCCCGGCCTCGCCGAAGCCCCCCTCCACGAGGCACAGCGCGAGGGCGCGGTCGGCCTCCTCCAGGGTCCGGCAGATCTGCACGCCCTTGCCGGCGGCGAGCCCATCGGCCTTGACCACGAGCGGCGCGCCGAGCTCCCGGCAGTAGCCGCGCGCGGCGGCGGCCTCGGAGAACGCCCGGAAGCGCGCCGTCGGGATCCCGTGGCGCGCCATGAAATCCTTGGCGAAGATCTTCGAGCTCTCGAGGCGGGCCGCCGCGGCGCTCGGGCCGAAGACGTGAAGCCGAGCCTCGAGAAAGCGGTCGGCGAGCCCCAGGGCCAGCGGCAGCTCGGGCCCCACGACGGTGAGGTCCACGCGCTCCCGCGCGGCGACCGCCACCAGCCCCTCGATGTCGGTGTCCTTCAGGGCGATGCAGTCGGCATGCCGGGCGATGCCCGCATTCCCCGGCGCGGCGAAGATGCGGCTGACCCGCGGGCTCTGGGCGAGCTTCCAGACGAGGGCGTGCTCGCGGCCGCCACCGCCGACCACCAGGACTCTCATTCGTCTGCCTCCGGATTCTCCATGCCTTCCAGGTGGGAGCGCGCGATCTGGGCCCAGGGGCTGCCCAGGTCCAGCTCGAGGTAACGCCGCCAGTGAAGGGCCGCGGCCTCGCTCCGCCCGTTCTTCGCCAGCACCCCGGCCAGGTTGAAGTGGGCATCGGCATAGTCGGGCTCGAGCTCCAGCGCGCGCCGATACCAGGTGATGGCCGAGGCAAAGTCGCCCAGGTCCTCGTGGAGCGAGCCCAGGTTGAAGGCCGCCTGGCAGCAGCTCTCGTCGGCGTCGAGCGCCTTCCTGTAGCGCTCGCCCGCCCGCGCGTAATGACCCATCCGGTGCTCGAGGAGCCCGAGATTGTTCCACGCCGCCGCGTAACCGGGATCGATGGTCACCACGCGCTCGTAGGCGTCGACGGCCGACTCCCAGCGCGTGGGGTCGTCGTCCCACTCGGAGGCGCGGGCGAACCAGGCCTCCGCCGCGTCGGCGGGAGGGACGAGCGGGCGCACCCGCCCGGCGAGCAGCGACTCTCTCGTCTCCTGCTCGAGATCGCCCATCTGGAAGTCGAGCAGGGCCTGGCCGGTCCGCGGGTCGAAACGCCGCCGGTCCCGCTCCACCACCACGCGGTTCTGCTCGACGTGGAGGCGGAGCTCGGAGAGCGGCTCGGCGGCGTCGGGAGCGAGCCGGCGCGCGCCCTGCAGCGCCGCCCGGACCTGGCGCACCGTCGCCCCGCCCTCGAGGAGCGCGGCCGCCGCCCGCGCCGCCACCAGCTCGCGGAAGCGGTACCCCGTGCCCTCCTCCCGGAGCAGTCCCAGCCGCCGGAGCTGGGCGAGCCGCTTCGGCGTGAGCCGCAGGAGACGGGTCAGCTCTCGCAGGGTGAAGATGCGCTCGGGTGGGGTCAGGCTTTGACTTCTGAACATTCTCGAAAGGCTACTCGGAGCGCTCATCCGCCGTGGATGCGCCCGGCAATTCGTTAAGAAGCAAAAGCCTGACCCCGCGATCCCTCTAGTGCTTGAAGTGGCGGAGACCAGCGACGACCATGGCCATCCCGTGCTCGTCGGCCGCGGCGATGACCTCTTCGTCTCTGAGCGAGCCTCCGGGATGTATCACCGCCGTCGCGCCGGCCCTGGCCACCACGTCGAGCCCGTCCCGGAAGGGGAAGAAGGCGTCGGAGGCGCACACCGCGCCGCCCGTCTCGAGCCCCAGCTCGCGGGCGCGCATCACGGCGAGGCGGGCGGAGTCGACGCGGTTCATCTGCCCGGCGCCCACGCCGACCACCTGGTCGGCGGTCGCCAGGACGATGGCATTGGACCGGGTGTGCTTGGCGACCCGCCAGGCGAATCGGAGCGCCGCCATCTCGGCGGCGGTGGGCGCGCGCTTGGAGACCACCCGGAGCGCCGCCGGGTCCAGGTCCGTGAGATCGGCGTCCTGGAGCAGCAATCCCCCGATCACGCTGCGTGCTTCGCGGAGCTGCGCCGGGTAGTCCGCGCGCCCGCACGGGAGCTGGAAGACCCGGCACTTCTTCTTGGTCCGCCTGAGCTCGTCCAGGGCGTCGGGCTCGTAGGCCGGCGCGAACAGGATCTCGAGCAGGATGCCGGCCAGCTCCTTGACCACTTCCATGTCGAGCCGCCGGTTGACGCCCACGATCCCGCCATAGATGGAGACCGGGTCGCAGGCCTTGGCCTTCCGTATCGCCTCGCCCACCGTGCGGCCGAGCGCCACGCCGCAGGGATTGGTGTGCTTGATCACCACCGCCGCCGGGTCGTCGAACTCGAGCAGGAGGCCGAGGGCGGCCGACCAGTCGAGCAGGTTGTTGTAGCCCAGCTCGGGGCCGTGAAGCCGGGCGGCCGCGCTGAGCCCGAAGCCATGGCCGGCGAGCCGGTAGAACGCGGCGCCCTGGTGCGGGTTTTCCCCGTAGCGCAGCCCCTGGACCAGAGAGCCCTCGAGGTGGAGCCGCTGAGGGAAGCGGCCCTCGGCCGCTCCGGCGCCCTCCGCGCGGCGCCCGGTCGCGCCGGGTTCTCGCAGATAGGCCGCGATGGCGGCGTCGTACTGCGCGGTGCGCCGGAAGGCCTCGAAGGCGAGCCGGTAGCGCGTCTCCGGCGAGAGCCCACCCTGGTTGGCGCGCAGCTCCTCGAGCACGGGGGCGTACTGGCCGGTATCCGTGATGACGGCGACGCTCGCGTGGTTCTTCGCGGCGCCGCGGATCATGCTGGGGCCGCCGATGTCGATGTTCTCGACGGCCTCGTCCAGCGTGACGCCGGGCGTGGCCACCGTCGCCTCGAACGGGTAGAGCGTGACCGCCACCAGGTCGATGCGGCCGATGCCGTGGGCCTCGAGCGCGGCCATGTGCTCGGGCCGGTCCCGGCGCGCGAGGATGCCGCCGTGGACCTTGGGATGGAGCGTCTTGACGCGCCCGTCGAGCATCTCGGGGAAGCCCGTGACCTGCGCCACGTCCACCACGGGCACCCCCGACTCGCGGAGCAGCTTGGCCGTCCCTCCGGTCGAGAGGATCTCGACCCCGAGGTCCGCGAGCCCCCGCGCGAAGTCCACCACTCCCGTCTTGTCGTGCACGCTGATGAGCGCGCGGCGCACCGGATTCATGCTGTCTCCCTGATCCGGACCCGGCGGCCCTCGACGACGATCCGCCCTTCCGCGAACAACCGGATCGCCTCGGGATAGATCCGGTGCTCTTCGGCCAGGATGCGCTCGGCGAGCGCCTCCTCGGTGTCATCCTCGCCGACCGGCACCGCCGCCTGCAGGACGACGGGTCCCGTGTCCACACCCTCATCGACGAGATGCACGGTGGCGCCGGCGACCTTGACGCCGTACCGGAGCGCCTGGCGCTGGGCGTGGAGGCCGGGGAAAGCCGGCAGGAGCGAGGGGTGGATGTTCAGCAGACGCCCCTCGAAGTGCTTGACGAAGGCGCCGCTCAGGAGCCGCATGTAGCCGGCGAGGCAGACGAGCTCGACACCGCGCTCGTCGAGCGCCGCGATCACCTGCGCCTCGTGCGCTTCGGGTCCCCAATGATCGTGCGGGTCGATGCAGAGCGCCTCGATCCCGTGGGCGCGCGCGATGGCCAGCGCCCCCGCGTCGGCGCGGTCCGTCACGAGCGCCGCCAGGGTGGCCGGGATGAAGCCGGACTCGACGGCCCGCGCGATCGCCTGGAAGTTCGACCCGCGGCCGGAGGCCAGCACCCCGATCCTGAGCCGCGCGCGCTCAGACATACCCGGTAGCTAATAGGAGTCGAAGAGACGCAGCTGCGCGCGCTCACCCGAGTCGAAGCCCACTTTGTATTGCCCCGTGAAGCAGGCGTGGCAGAAATGCTCCGGATCCGAGCCCGTGGCCTTCAGCATGCCCTCCAGGGAGAGATAGCCGAGGCTGTCGGCGCCCAGGTAGCGCTGGATCTCGGGCACCCGGTGGCTCGACCCGATCAGCTCCTTGCGGGTCGGCGTGTCGATGCCATAGTAGCAGGGCCACTGGATCGGCGGCGAGGAGATGCGCACGTGGACCTCCCGCGCCCCCGCGGCCCGCACCATCTTGACGATCTTCCGGCTCGTGGTGCCGCGGACGATGGAGTCGTCCACCACCACCACGCGACGCCGGTCCAGCACCTCGCGGTTGGGATTGAGCTTGACCTTGACGCCGAAGTGGCGGATCCCCTGCTGGGGCTCGATGAAGGTCCGTCCGACGTAGTGGTTCCTGACGAGCCCCGAGTCGTAGGGCAGGCCCGACTCCTCGGAGAACCCGAGCGCCGCGCCCACCCCGGAGTCGGGGACGGGGATCACGACATCCGCCTCCACCGGGTGCTCGCGGGCGAGCTGATGACCCATGGCCTTGCGCACCCCGTGGACGTTGTGGCCCCAGAGCACGGAGTCGGGGCGCGCGAAGTACACGTACTCGAAGACACACTGCAGCCGGGGGGCGAGCCGGAACGGCCTGAGCGAGGTGGCGCCGCGCCCATCCACCACGATGATCTCGCCGGGCTCGATGTCGCGCACCACCTGCGCCTCCATGAGGTCGAGCGCGCAGGTCTCCGAGGCCAGGAGCCAGCTGTCCCCGAGCCGGCCGAGCGTCAGCGGGCGGAAGCCCGAGGGATCGCGGACCCCGATGACGCTCTCCGGCGTCAGGAGGAGCAAGGTGTACGCGCCTCTGACCCGGGTCAGCGCGCGCGCGAGCTGGTCGGCCAGGGTGACACCCTCGGCGCGGGCCAGCAGGTGCAGGATCACCTCGGTGTCCGATGAGGACTGGAAGACGGCGCCGTCGCGCTCGAGCTCCGCCCGCAGCTCCTCGGCGTTGACGAGGTTGCCGTTGTGGGCGATGGCCACGGGCCCATGCGCGGTGTTGGCGGTGATGGGCTGGGCATTGCGGAGGTTAGAGCTGCCCGCCGTCGAGTAGCGCACGTGGCCGACGGCCCGATGTCCCGGCAACCGCTTGAGGCGCTCGCGGCTGAAGACGTCCGCCACCCAGCCCATGGCCTTCTCCACGTGGAAGACGTGGCCATCGGTGGAGGCGATGCCTGCCGACTCCTGGCCGCGGTGCTGGAGCGCGTAGAGCCCGAGGTAGGCCACGTTGGCGGCCTCGGCGTGATCGAAGACACCGAAGAGCCCGCACTCGTCGTGGAACGCGTCATCCAGCTCGGGCGCCGTGTCAGCCCACGTATCGTTCAAAGCCGCTCCTCCAGGCCAGGGCGCTCCGATTCACCGAGAGGTCGATCACGGAGGCGCCGCCCGCCCTGATCACCAGCCGATCGCCGCCTACCCGACCGATCCAGCGCCACGGCACCGCGAACTCCCCCATGAGCCGCTCGAAGTGCCGCTCCCCTTCCGCACGCACGGCCACCACGATGCGAGACGGCCCCTCGCCGAAGAGCAGCAACGACAGCGGCGCCGCCGATGGCAGCTCGATCTCCACGCCCACCGGCGCCGGTCCACTCACGCAGCCTTCGCCCAGCGCCACCGCCAAGCCGCCCTCGGCACAGTCATGGGCCGAGCGCACGAGCCGCGCCCCGATGGCCGCCCGGCAGGCCTCCTGCACCTGGCGCTCCACTCCGAGATCGAGCGGAGCCAGCCGGCCCGCGACCCGGCGGTGGATCACCCAGAGGTACTCCGAGCCGCCGAGGCTGACCGCCTCCGGGCCCAGCAGCGCTACCCGGTCGCCGCTCGTCTCGAACCACTGCGTGCACCGCGCCTCGGCGTCGTCCAGGAGCCCGGCCATCCCGATGACCGGCGTCGGCAGGATCGCCTGCCCCACGGTCTCATTGTAGAAGGAGACATTGCCGCCGACCACCGGGATTTCCAGCGCGCGGCAGGCCTCCCCGATACCCGCCACCGCTTCCTTGAACTGCCACAGGATCTCCGGGCGCTCGGGAGAGCCGAAGTTCAAGCAATCGGTGAGGCCGAGCGGCCGAGCGCCGGTCACCGAGACGTTGCGCGCAGCCTCGGCCACGGCCATGGCGGCGCCGAGGCGGGGGTTCAGATGAACGAACCGGGCGTTACAGTCGGTGGTGAGCGCCACGGCCTTCCGCGTGCCCTTGATGCGAAGCACGCCCGCATCGGACCCCGGCAGGACGAGGGTATTCGTCCCGACCTGCTGATCGTACTGCCGGTACACCCACTCCTTGGACGCGATCCCGGGAGAGGCGAGCAAGGCCAGCAGCGCCGCCTCGAGCTCGATCGAGACCGGGAGCGAGAGCGGATCGAAGGCCTCGAGGGCGTCCTGCCAGGCCGGGCGCGCCGTCGGCTTCTCGTAGACCGGCGCCTCGTCCGCCAGCGCCTTCACCGGGACCTCGGCCACGACCCGGCCGTGGCTCCGGACGCGGAGGACGCCGTCCCCGGTCACGGCGCCGATCTCCACGGCGTCGAGCTCCCACTTGGCGAAGATGTCGCGGATCTCCGTCTCCCGCCCCCTGGTCGCGACCAGGAGCATGCGCTCCTGGGATTCCGACAGCATGATCTCGTACGGCGTCATGCCCGTCTCTCGCTGGGGGACGCGCGACAGTTCCACCTCCATGCCCGTCCCCGCCCGCGCCGGCATCTCCGAGCACGCGCACGCCAGGCCGGCGGCGCCCATGTCCTGGATGCCCACGATGGCGCCGGTGGCCATCGCCTCGAGGCACGCCTCGAGCAGCAGCTTCTCGGTGAACGGATCGCCCACCTGCACCGTGGGCCGCCGCGCCTCGGCTCCCTCCTCGAAGGTGGCCGAGGCCATGGTGGCGCCGTGGATGCCGTCCCTCCCGGTCTTCGCGCCGACATAGAACACCGGGTTGCCCACCCCCTCGGCGCGTGCCCGCACGACCCGGTCCTTCCTCACGAGCCCGACCGCCATGGCGTTCACCAGAGGGTTGCCCGCGTACTCGGGAGCGAAGCCAACCTCCCCGCCCAGGTTGGCGACGCCGAAGCAGTTGCCGTACCAGCCGATGCCCGCGACCACGCCCTCGATGAGGCGCCGCGTCCGCCGCTCCTCGGGGTCACCGAAGCGGAGCGAGTCGAGGACGGCGATGGGGCGGGCGCCCATGGTGAAGATGTCACGCAGGATGCCGCCGACCCCGGTGGCAGCGCCCTGGAACGGCTCGATGAACGACGGGTGGTTATGGCTCTCGATCTTGAAGGCGAGCGCGAGGTCATCGCCCAGGTCCACGATCCCCGCGTTCTCGCCGGGCCCCTGCAGGACATGCGAGGCCTGCGTCGGCAGGGTACGCAGGAACACGCGCGAATGCTTGTAGGCGCAATGCTCGGACCAGAGGGAGGAGAACAGTCCCAGCTCGGTGAAGGTCGGCTCGCGGCCGAGCCGCCGGATGATGTGGTCGTACTCCTCGGATGTCAGTCCATGGACCAGCGCCAGATCGAGCGTGACCTTAGGCTCGGCCGACGTCACTGCAAGCTAGCGTTTCGAGAACGAGCCATCCTCGACGAGACTCCCGAGGAGCGAGTGGAAGATCAGGACGCCGTCGGTCCCCCCCAGCGCGGACTCGGCAGCGCGCTCGGGATGGGGCATCAACCCCAGCACGGTGCCCACCTCGTTCACCACGCCGGCGATGTTGTCGAGCGAGCCGTTGGGGTTGGCCTCCTTCACGAGCCGCCCGTCCTCGGTGCAGTAGCGGAAGACGACCTGACCGTTGTCCTTGAGCCGGCCGAGCGTCTCGCGATCGGCGTAGTACTTGCCCTCGCCGTGCGAGATGGGCATCTTGAGCACCTGCCCGGGTCTCATGGCGCGGGTGAACGGGGTCTCGCCGTTCTCGAGCAGGAGATACGTGGACTGGCAGCGGTACTGGAGGCATTCGTTGCGCATCAGGGCGCCCGGGAGGAGGCCGGCCTCGCAGAGGATCTGGAAGCCGTTGCAGGAGCCGAGCACGAGCCCGCCGCCAGCGACGAACTCGGGGAGCGCCTCGACCACGGGCGACCGGCCGGCGATGGCCCCGGCCCGCAGGTAGTCGCCGTACGAGAAGCCGCCGGGCAGGATCAGGCAGTCGAAGCCGGCGAGGTTCGTATCCCGGTGCCAGACGTAGCGCACCGGCTGGTGGAGCACCTCACTGACGACGTAGTGAAAGTCGCAATCACTCCACGTGCCGGGGAAGACCACCACGCCGAAGTTCATGGGCTGCCGGTGTCTCCTTTCGCGCTACGAGTTCAATCTACTCTTTACCTCGGGTTCTGGCAAGAGATGTCTCCGCCTCTGAAGTCAGCTGGTTGGCCGGCACCTCACCCCACCACCTCCACCGTGAACTCCTCGATCACCGGGTTGACCAGGAGCCGGGCGCACATCTCCTCGACACGCCGCCGAGCCTCGTCCCGGCTCTCGCCGTCCAGGTCCAGGTCAAGCACCTTCCCCACCCGCACATCGCGGACCTCCTGGAAGCCCAGGCCGTCCAGCGCACGCTGGACGGACGCGCCCTGGGCGTCGAGGATGCTCGGCTTGAGCCTGATGAGCACGCGGGCCTTCACGGGGGTCAGGCCATGATGCACTTACAGCAGGCCGGCCCGGCGAAAGACGGCGTCCACGTTCCTCAGGTACCACGACGGGTCGAAGCACGCCTCGAGCTCGGCCGGCGCGAGCTTCGCCATGATCTCGGGATCGGCCGCCAGCAGGTCGCGAAACGCGGTCCGCTCCCGCCAGGCCCGCATGGCGTTGCGCTGGACCAGCTCGTACGCGGCCTGCCGCGGCAGGCCCTTCTCGGCGAGCTTCAGGAGCACGCGCTGGGAGTAGATGAGGCCGAAGCTCCGATCCATGTTCTCCTTCATCCGCTCCGGGTACACCTGCAGCCCCTCGATGATCCGGGTCATCTGGTGCAGCATGTAGTCCACCAGGATGGTGGAGTCCGGCAGGATCACCCGCTCGACGGAGGAGTGGCTGATGTCCCGCTCGTGCCAGAGCGCCACGTTCTCGAGGGCGGCCAGCGAATTGCTCCTGACGAGCCGCGCCAGCCCGCAGACCTGCTCGCACGAGACGGGGTTCCGCTTGTGCGGCATGGCGCTCGAGCCCTTCTGGCCTTCCGCGAACGGCTCCTCGGCCTCCAGGATCTCGGTGCGCTGGAGCGCGCGGATCTCCAGCGCCACTTTCTCGAGCGAGGCGGCGATGATGGCCAGCGCGCTCGCGAACTCGGCGTGGCGGTCGCGCTGCACGATCTGGGTCGAGACGGGGGCGGGCTCGAGCCCGAGGAGCCGGCACACCTCCTCCTCCACGTCGGGATCGATGTGGGCGAAGGTCCCGACGGCGCCCGAGATCTTCCCGACGCGGACGGCCTCGCGCGCCCGCTTGAGCCGCTCGAGGTTCCGCCCCGCCTCCGTGTACCAGAGCGCGGGCTTGAGGCCGAAGCTCATGGGTTCGGCGTGGATCCCGTGGGTGCGGCCCACGCACGGGGTATCCTTGTGGGCCAGCGCCAGGGCCCGCACGGCGGCGCGGAAACGGACCAGCCCCGCCAGCAGGAGCTCGGCGGATTGCTGGAGCTGGAGCGCGAGCGCGGTGTCGAGCACGTCCGAGGAGGTCATGCCGATGTGGACGTAGCGGGAGTCGGCGCCCAGAGACTCTTCGAGATCGGTCAGGAACGCGATGACGTCGTGGCGGGTCGTCTTCTCGATCTCGTCGATGCGCTCGGCAGAGACCCTCGCGCGGGCTTTGATCCGGCCCAGCGCGTCGGCGGGGATCAGGCCGCGGCGGCCATGGACCTCGCACACCGCCAGCTCGACCCGCAGCCACGCCTCGTACCTGGCCTCCCGGCTCCAGATCCGTGCCATCTCCGGGCGGCGGTAGCGATCGATCACGCTTCCGATCCTAAATTTAGACTAGCTTTGCAGGAGCTCCCGAGGGAGATTCCGCCGGTCGATCGGGCCCAGGGTCAGCAGCGAGAGCTGCTGCTCGTCGAGGATCCGGGAGATCAGCGCCTCCACTTCCGGCGGCTGCACGCCCTCGATGGCGTCCAGCATCTCGTCGAGCGAGAAGAAGGAGCCGAAGCGCAGCTCTTGCTTGGCCACGCGGTTCATGCGGGACGAGGTGGACTCCAGGGAGAGCATCAGGCTTCCCTTGAGGTGCTCCTTGGCGCGCCGCAGCTCCTCGGCCCTGACGCCGTCCTTCTTGAGCGCTCGCAGCTCCTTCATCAGCGCCTTCACCACCTTGGCGAAGTTCGCCGCGTCGGTGCCGGCGTAGATGTAGAAGAGCCCGGTGTCGCGATAGGACTGCGCGCCCGAGTGCACCGAGTAGGCCAGGGCCTGCCGCTCGCGCACCTCCTGGAAGAGCCGGGAGGACATGCTCCCGCCGATGACGTCGTTCAAGAGGTAGAGGGCGTAGCGCTCGGGCGCGTTCTCGGCGAGGCCGGGAAAGCCGACGACCAGATGGACCTGTTCCAGCGGCTTGTGGACGACGTGGACGCCGGGGTGCAGCGTGGGCGGCGCCGACTCCCGGGAGACGGCCTGCCGCCGGAAGCCGTTGAAGCGCGCGGCGAACAGGTCCACCACCTGCGCGTGCTCCAGATGCCCCGCCGCCGCGACGACGATGCGCGCGGGCGCGTACTCCTCCTCGAAGTGGCTCAGGATGACGTCGCGTCCGAGGTCCCGCACCACGTCCCAGCGGCCCAGGATGGGCCGGCCCAGCGGGTGCCCCGCCCAGACGCGCTCGGCGAAGAGGTCGTGGACCAGGTCGTCCGCCGTGTCCTCCACCATCTTGATCTCCTGGAAGACGACGGACTTCTCCTTCTCGATGTCGGCCGCGGCGAAGAGCGGGTGCATCAGGATGTCGGTCAAGAGGTCCACCGCGAGGGCCAGGTGATCGTCGAGCACGCTCACGTAGAAACACGTGTGCTCCTTCGCCGTGAAGGCGTCCATCTGCCCGCCCACCGAGTCGATGGCGCCGGCGATCGCCTCCGCCGACCTCGTGGCGGTCCCCTTGAATACGAGGTGCTCGATCAGGTGCGAGATCCCGCCGCGGCTCTCCGGCTCCACGCGGGAGCCGGTCTCGACCCAGATCCCCACGGCGACGGAGCGCACGTGGGGGATGGCCTCGGTGACGACGCGGATGCCGTTCGCGAGCAGGTCCTTCCGACAGGCCATTCGACCCGCCGCTACCCGCGACCGCCGCCCGCGCCTGAGGGCGCGATCGCCAGCTTCTCGAACTCGGAGGGGGCTTCGCCCCCCTTCCGAACCTCCCCCCAGGACGCAGTGCAAGCCGCAGGACGTCGCGGGGCTGGGGCCCCGCCGTCCGAGGCGAGCCATCTGGAGACTGCGCCGGCAAAGCCGGCGCTCGAAGTGCAGTCACCTCGGGCGAGCCTCTCATACTCCCCTCCTACCCGCGACCGCCGCCCCCGCCTGAGGGCGCGATCGCCAGCTTCTCCCTCTCGGCCATGGCCGGCTGCTCTCTGAGAGCGCTCTTACGGGACAGCCGGACCTTGCCGTTCGGGTCGATCTCGATCACCTTGACGGCCACCATATCCCCCTCCGACAGGACGTCCGCCACCGCCCGGATGCGGTTCTCCGCGATCTGGGAGATGTGGAGCAACCCCTCGGTGCCGGGCATGATCTCGATGAAGGCGCCGAACTCCTTGATGCTCTTCACCTTGCCCACGTAGACGCGGTCCAGCTCCGCCTCGCGGCAGATGTCCTGGATGATGTCGACGGCCATCTGGGCGTGATCGCTGCTGGACGAGAAGATCGTGATCTTACCGTCGTCCTCGACGTCGATCTTGGCACCGGTCTTCTCCTGGATGCCGCGGATCACCTTGCCGCCGGGGCCGATGATCTCGCGGATCTTCTCGGGCCGGATCTTGATGGTCACGAAGCGTGGGGCGTAGGGGCTCATCTCGGTCCGCGGCGCCTTGATCGTCTCCGCCATCTTGCCCAGGACGTGCAGGCGCGCCTCGCGCGCCTGGCCGAGCGCCTGCCGCATGATGTCGACGGAGACGCCGGCGATCTTGATGTCCATCTGCAGCGCCGTGATTCCCTTGTGGGTCCCCGCCACCTTGAAGTCCATGTCCCCGTAGTGGTCCTCGGTGCCCATGATGTCGGTCAGGATGCCGACCTTGTCGCCCTCCTTGACCAGCCCCATGGCGATACCCGCCACGGCTGCCGGGAGGGGAACCCCGGCGTCCATCAGCGCCATCGACGCGCCGCACACCGTGGCCATGGAGGATGAGCCGTTGGACTCGAGGATGTCGGAGACGACGCGGATCGTGTACGGGAACGCCTCCTTGGCGGGCAGCACCGCCTCGATGGCGCGATGGGCGAGCGCCCCGTGGCCGATCTCGCGGCGGCCGGGCGTCCCGAACCGCTTCACCTCGCCGGTGGAGAAGGACGGGAAGTTGTAGTGGAGCATGAAGCGCCGGTACGTATCGCCTTCGAAGGACTCCATCTTCTGCTCATCGTCCTTGGTCCCGAGCGTGGCGGAGACGAGGGCCTGGGTCTCGCCGCGCGTGAAGAGGGCCGACCCGTGGGCCCGCGGCAGATAGCGGACCTCGGACCAGATCGGCCGGACCTCCGTGACGCTGCGGCCGTCCACGCGGATCCCCTTGTCGACGATGAGGCGCCGCACCTCGGCCTTCTCCACCTTGTCGAAGTACTCGCGCGCCTTGACGGTCGCGGTCTCGTCCCCGCCGATGGCCGCCCAGACCTCCTCGAAGATGGCCTCCAGGGCCTGGGCGCGGGCCTGCTTCTCGTGGATCGCGAGGGCCTGCACCACCTTCGCGGTCGCCATCTCGCGGATCCTGGCCTCGAGGGCCGGGTCGGCGCCCGCACTGGCATCGAAGGCCCACTGCGGCTTGCCAGCCTGGGAGACCAGGTCCTTCTGGATCTGCGCCAGCCGCTTGCATTGCTCGTGGCCGAAGGCGAGCGCTTCCAGCATCTGCTCCTCGCTGATCTCGCGCCCCCCGGACTCCACCATGAGGATGGCGTCCTCGGTCGCCGCGATGACCAGCTCCAGGGGAGAGGCCGCCAGCTGCTTGTAGGTCGGGTTGGCGACGAGGCGACCGTCGACGAGCCCGACGCGGACCGCCCCGATTGGTCCCGAGAACGGGATGCCTGACAGCGCCACCGCCGCCGAGGAGCCGACCATGGCCAGCACATCCGGGTCATTCTCATCGTCGGCCGAGACCACCAGGTTGATGACCTGGAGTTCGTTGCGGAAGGCCTTGGGGAACAGGGGGCGCAGGGGCCGGTCGATGAGCCGGCAGGTCAGCGTCTCCTTCTCGTCGGGCCGGCCTTCGCGCTTGAAGAAGCCGCCGGGAATCCGGCCCCCCGCGTACGCGCGCTCCCGGTACTCGACCGTGAGCGGCAGGAAGTCGCGGTCGCGGCCCTCTATGGGCGTCTTGGCGGCCACGACGGTGGAGAGGACCATGGTGCCGCCGCAGCGCACGACCACGGCCCCGTCGGCCTGCTTGGCGACCTTCCCGGTCTCGATCGAGAGCGACGTGTTGTTGATCTGGGCTTGCACAGAGTGGGGCATACGATCAGCTTCCTCCAGCACGGTTGAGGTGTCCAGCTTGGGTTGTCGAGAGAGGAAACGCCCGGCGGCGGGCGAGCAGGAGAGGGTTCCTGTCCGGGTCCGCCCTCACTTGCGGATCCCGAGCCTCTCAGTCACGGCCCCGTATCGCTCGGGGTTCTTCTTGCGCAGGTACTCCAGGAGCCCGCGGCGCTTGCCGATCAGCATGAGCAGGCCGCGGCGGGAGTGGTGGTCCTTCTGGTGCGTCTTGAAGTGATCGGTGAGCCCGTTGATCCGCTCGGAGAGGAGCGCGATCTGCACCTCGGGCGAGCCGGTGTCCCCATCGTGGGTCTTGAACTGCTCGATGAGGCTCTTCTTTCTCTCAACCGACAGTCGCATGCACGCGTCCTCCCGGGGGGCTACCCCCCAATCGCCGCGCCCCCCAGAGCCCAGCTGCATCTCCGTCGGGACGGGTTCGTCGGATCGGTGTAAATGTGTGAGAAAACTGAGGGTAGGGTAGCACGAAGCCGGGCGGGTGTAAAGGACCCGCCGGTCCCCGCTAGTGTCTCAGTGGCTGCCGCAGGGAGCGCGTCGCGGTGGCGAGCCCGTCGATCAGCGCGCCGAGGCCTTGCTGGGCGCGTCGCGTGGCCTCCGCCAGCGCGGCCTCGAGGTTGGCCGGCGCCACCGCGGGCGAGGCGGCTCCCTCGCCCGTCATCTGCCGGTCAGCTCGAGGGGCGGCCACGGAATGGGCCTTGAGAATGTCCGCCACGGTGAGCGGCAACGTCCCTGGCTCGCTCGAGTCCGCCGGCGCGGGGTCGCCGTCCGGCACGACGGGCGTAGACTCCGCCGCGCGGGGCGGAGATGTCGGGGGCTCCGGGGAGGGCGAAGCGATTTCGGGGTGGGCATCACGGTGATCCTGCGCCGGCCGGGGGCGCTCGTGAGCCGGCCCTTCGGCGGGAGTCGCGGCGGTTGTGGTCCCGCCGGGATCGCCTAGCAGCACGATCCGGTCGATGGCGCCGGACTCCGCCGACATGCCCTTGCCTGCCCGGTAGAGCACCGTGTGGTTCTCCGCGCGCAGGAGCTGCCTCAGGACGTCGTCGAGTGAACCGTTCTGGATCGAGAGCGTGACCACCGTGGAGGACGGCGCGCTCTCCACGACGATGAAGCCGACCTTGGCGCCGATCGCCGTGAGCACCGCGGCCAGGCCCACCTCGTGCGCCTCCACCGACAGCTGCGGTGGGTCGTAGTCCACCATGAGCTTGGGCTCGTCCACGGGCTCGGTCTCGAGCTCTTCCGCGCGGACAGCTCCCATGAGGTACAGCAGCACGAGGACGCTTGCGACGAGCACCGCAATGCGACGGGCCCCGAGATCCATCCTTGTCGAGTCCCTCCTTGGGCCTCGCTCCGGGCGCCCTTGCGGCGCCCGGCCGGAAGCCGGCGGCCCTATAGTACACGCTTCACACGGTCCGGCGAAGTGGAAGCATGCGCGAGGCGTAAAGCTTACACCTTGCGGGTGTAAATCTTGCCCCACGCCGGCCTGCTCCGGGACGGGCTCGGGCGAAAAGCGTCGTACAAGTCGCTGGTTGCCCGGCTGCCCCCCCACCTTGCCGCCCTTGGCATGAGGGTTGCCTCCTGATCGGGCGGCTCCCGCCACCACGACCAGTGCGGGCGCCCGCGTGCCCGGCGAGGAGGGAGGAACAACATGGCAGGCGACGGCTGGGGCAATTCCTGGAAGCTCATCACCCCCGGCACGGCGCTTGTGGTCGTCACCGCGGTTGTCAGGAACCGGAAGAATATCCCGAGGCGTGCGCCGGCTGCATGCGCTCCCGTGGCCACACCGGCTAACCTCACCGGAGGGGGCTCGACGGCCCCCTCGAGCCTCCGCAAAGGAACAGGGTTGTCCGGCGGAGCCCGCGCTCGAACGGAGGTTGATCTCACGTGCGCCTAGCCTGCTTGCATCTGGACCTCGTTGAGCAGACCGCGGCGTCTCTCGCCGCCATGCCATAGTGAGTGTCTCTCACGCCACCCTCTGCCCCGCAAGAGGGACGGGGTGGCAGGGTAGGCACGTCCCGTGAGACCGATGCTCAGCAAGCGGTCCCTCCTTCTGCTCGCCGCGGTCGGTGTGTGCAGTTTCCTCGCCGTCGTCGGCCTCGTCACCTACGCCGCCGCGGGGCTCGCGCGCTTTCACCGGATCGAGTCGCGACGGGCCACGATCGTCTATGCCGCCCCCCAGGAGCTGAGGCCGGGCGTCCACGTCGGGCTCGTGGGCCTGTCCCGCACACTGGCCAGGCTCGGCTACCGCGAGACGGAGAGCCGGCCGGCGGAGCCCGGGCAGTTCCACCGCGATGCCGACGGCTGGGAGATCTTCCTGCATGCCGTGAGCGGCCCCGAGCCACTACGCCCCCAGCGCATCCGACTGCAGGTCGAAGGCGACCGGATCACGCGCATCATCCAGGACGGAGCCGACCGCCCGCGCGCGACACTCGAGCGCGAGGCGATGCTGAGCGTGGGCGGCGGGCCGGGCGAGGCGTACCGGCCGGTGGCGCTCGCGGAGGTCCCCAAGGTGCTGCGCAGCGCCGTTCTCACGGCCGAGGACGAGCGGTTCTTCGAGCACGGCGGCGTCGACGCGCGGGCGCTGGTGCGGGCGCTGTGGGCGAATCTCCGCGCGGGGAGGGTTGTCGAGGGTGGCAGCACGATCACCCAGCAGCTCGTCAAGAACCGGCTGCTGAGCCGCGAGCGGACGGTCTTCCGCAAGCTGCAGGAGGTGTGCCTCGCCACCGCCGTCGAGTGGCGCTACTCGAAGCAGCAAGTCCTCGAGGCATATCTCAACGACGTGTACCTGGGCCAGTGGCAGGGAGCGGCGATCCGCGGCATCGGGGCGGCCGCCCAGCTGTACTTCGGGAAGGAGATCCAGCAGGTCACGCTCGGCGAGGCCGCCCTCCTCGCCGCCATGATCCGCGCGCCCAACAACTACTCCCCCGCGGTGAGCCCGGAGCGCGCGCAGCGCCGCCGCGACGTCTTGCTCGCGCGCATGCGCGAGCTCGACAAGATCGGCGAGACCGAGTACCGGCGGGCCCTGCGCGAGGCTGTCCGCGCCCCCGACTCGCGGGCGGCCGCGCCCTTCGCGCCCTACGCCGCCGACACCATCCGCCAGGAGGTCGATGCCCTCGGGAACAGCACCGGAGGCGCGCCGCGTGTCTTCTCGACGCTCGACCTGCCGCTGCAGCGCTTCGCCGAGACGTCGGTGGCGCGCGGCCTGGACCAGCTCGAGAGTCAGTTCGCCAGGCTGCGGCGCCCGGAGTCCGCCGGACGGCTGCAGGCGGCCCTCATCGCGATCGACCCCGCGACGGGGGAGATCCGCGCGCTCGTCGGAGGGCGCGATTACCGCGTGAGCCCCTTCAACCGCGCAACGTTCGCCCGGCGCCAGCCCGGCTCCGCGTTCAAGCCGTTCGTCTTCGTCGCGGCGCTGGCCGGGCGGGGCGCTCGCCCCCCGTTCACCGCTGCGTCCCTCGTCGACGACGCCCCGATCACCGTGATGGTCGGTGGCCGCCCGTGGAGCCCCCGCAACTATCGAGACCGCTACGCGGGGCGCGTGACGGTCCGGCGCGCACTCGAGGACTCGCTCAACGGCGCCACGGTCAGGATCGCACAGGCGGTCGGGATCCCCGCCATTGTCAGGACCGCCCGCACGCTCGGGATCGAGAGCGAGCTCGAGGCGGTGCCCGCGGTGGCGCTCGGCGCGTTCGAGGTCACCCCGCTCGAGCTGGCGCGCGCGTATCTGCCGCTGGCGGGCGGGGGCGTGACGCACTCGGCCCGGATGGTGGCGAGCGTCACCGACGACAGCGGCTCGCAGGTGGCGACGCGCGATGAAGCGCGACCGGCGCTGTCGCCGGCGGAAGCCTACCTGATGACCTCACTGCTCCTGGGGGCGATGCGGACGGGGACGGGGGCCCGGGCGGCCGCGCTGGGCGTGCCGGAGACCGTCGCCGGCAAGACCGGCACCACGAACGAGGGCCGCGACGCGTGGTTCGTGGGCTACTCGTCGAACCTGCTGGCTCTCGTGTGGGTCGGCTTCGATGACGGAAGACCCCATGGCCTGAGCGGGGCGGAGGCCGCGCTGCCGATCTGGGCCGATTTCATGAAGCAGGCTCTCGACGCCTACCCCGCCGGACCGTTTGCGCGGCCGCCGGGCATCTCGATCGTCGACGTCGACACGACCAACGGCAAGCGCGCCGGCGCCTTCTGCCCGCTGGTCGCGCCCGAGTTCTTCCTCGCCGGCACTGAGCCCCCGCCGTGCATGGAGCACGACGGAGTCAGCGACCGCGTCATCCGCGAGCGCGTCATCCGGTGGTGGGAGCAGATCTGGCAGTGGTTCCGCGGCCGCTGATGATCTGTCAGGAATCATGAGGCGCGTGCTTGCGGTAGCGCCTCGTTTTGCCTAGAGTAGCCGCGTGGACCAGCCACCCGGGGCCGTCAAGCGAGTGCTCATCGCCGAGGACGACGATCACATGCGTGACGTCCTGCAGGATTTGCTGAGCGGGGCCGGCTACAGCGTGATCGCCGCCGAGGACGGGCTCGAGGCCCTCGACTGGCTCTCCCGCCTGTCGGTGGACCTCCTCATCGTGGACATCTTGATGCCGGGCCTGGCCGGCCACCAACTGATCAAGCGTCTCCGGCAGACCACTCAGTGGGCGAAGGTGCCCATCCTCGTCCTGTCCGGCTATGCGGACCTCACCCGCTACCGCGACCTCCCCGTCGACGGCGTCCAGCTCAAGCCATTCCGTGTCGCCGACTTCCTCACGAAGGTCGAGCAGCTGATCGGTCCCGCGTCCGGGTAGCTCGTCGCTCCGCCGTCGCCTCGTCACGGTTCCCGCCCGCAGAAACAACCGCTTCCCCCAGACGGAACAGCCTCCCCGGAAGAAGAAATTGTTTCAAACTGTGCAGGCCCTTGCCGGATCTGTGCGCAGCACTTCACATGATCGGAAGGGTTTGGTGAAAGACGTGACCGTCATTTCAGTGTCATAGACGCTTGGCGCGATGATTGCTGGTCTCACCGAGGGTCGATGATGGCCGCCACGAACGCCTGCTCGAGGGGGTCGCGCACGATCTACCGGAAGCATCCTCTCCCGAATCGAGGCCAACGTCCTTGAGAATTCTCCTGATCGACGACGAGCCGACGGTCCTGGAGGTCATCGCTCTCATGCTGAGGTTCGATGGGCATACGGTCCTCACGGCCACGAATGGCCGACAGGGGCTGGCCCGCCTCGAGGCAGGGGAGGCGGTGGACCTGGTGCTGACGGATCTCATGATGCCGGACCTGAGCGGCTGGGAGGTCGTGCGGGCGATCAGGAGCCAGTGGCCGGCCTTGCTGGTCGGTATCGTCAGCGCGACGCCGCACTATCGCCGGGACCGGCGTGAGCCCGTCGACGTGCTCCTCAAGAAGCCCGTGACGCTCAAACGTCTTCGCGAGGCGGTGGCCCGCATACCCTGACGTCGAGAACGTCGGTCCAGCCATCCGGAAGCTTCGCGCGGCCTCGGCGTGCTCGCCCACTCGCGCCGCTGAACAGAGCCCTTCTGCTTCGGTCGCCCGGTTCGGGGCGGCCCGCGGCGCGCCACAGACTCTTCCCCCCCTCGGAGGGCAGCGAGGCGGCGCCGCGTGGTCGCCGACGGCGCGGGGCGCGCGAGGGAGTCCCTTACAGAAAGAGAAGTCTCCTCGCGCTCTGCTCGTGGTTCTCTGGGTCGAGGTCAGTCTCGAGCCCGACTCGACACGGAGAGGATGGCGCGATGAGGTGCGATACCGAGGAAGAGTGCGAGAGAACCTGCGATCGTCCCCCCGACCACTCGCCCATCATCGGTGGCGAAGCGATGCGACGATCGGGTCGTGAGAGCTCATGAGCTCGTCCGGGAGGGGCGCGATGTCTGAATCGTGGCGGGAGCGAGTCATCCGGGCGCGCGAACGCGGGCGGTTCACCGACGAGGACCGACGGCAGGCCGCGCGGTGGTCGACCTGTGCCGTGGGTGAGCACGTCCGGCGCCACCCCGAGCTGATCAAGCTCGAGTACGGGCTCCCCGTGGACGTCGAGCTTGGCCGGCTCGGGACGATCTTCTTCGCGGCCGTCCTGGGAAACGATGCGCCCCGAGCCGAGGCCGCCCTGGACCGGATCGACGATCGGGTGCTGGAGATCAAGCGGGGGGCGTAGGAGCCCGGAAACGCGGCGGGGGCTCCGCCCCGGAGCGGGTCGGAGGCGTGGGGCGCATCCGCTGAGGGAAGCCCCTCAAAGAAATAGGGGGCTCGTCGGCCCCCATTCACGGTCTCCTGGTGGGGAGATGCAATTCGACCAGTCCTCGACGACAACCACCTCGGCAGCGACACCATGGACATCGTCATGGAGCTCGAGCGGCAGCGCGCGAAAGCAAAGACGATCGGCCAGAACCAAGGCTGAGACATGGCAGCGGCGCGTCACGCGGGCGCGCGAGCGAGGCGGGTTCGCGCAGGAGGACCAGGGACGCGCCGCCCGGTGGTCGACCTGCGCGGTGGCGGAGCAGGCCCGGCGGCACCCCGGGGCGGTCCAGTTCAGGGGCGGGTGTCCGGCGGACGAGGAGCTTGGACGGCTCGGGATCGCCTTCTTCGCGGCCGTCCTGGCGCGCGACGTGGGCCGCGCCGAGACGACCCTGAGCGAGATCGAGCGTCGAGTGCGAGACCTCGAGCGGCTCGGCGAAAGGCCGACACCCAGCCCGCTCCCGGACCTCCATCTGACCGTGACCGATGTGGCGATGAGGCGATCAGGTGATCAGAACGGATCGGGATTCGGCGGCGGCGCACGCCCCACCGTTACCGGAATGTTCGGATCGCCCGGCGAGTCTCGACGCCCGGAGCAGCGCATGCGCCCCTCGACGTTGGCCCCCGTCGTGCCGAACGGAGAGAACCGCAGGCACCGGCAAGTTCTTTCCTAGATGCTGCATATCTTTGCGAGCTTCATGCCCCTCTCTTTCATCACGGTCGCCTGAGCGCTGCTCGCAGGGCGGTCCCTCGTGGAATGTCTCGCCGGCGGTCGCCCGCTCGTCGTGAGCGACTGTAGCGGCGTCGACACCGCGACTGTAGCGGCGTCGACACCGCGGCCGTTTCTGAACCGACATAAGAATCACACCATTGAGGCCGGTCAAACCCGCGCCGCTCTCCGATCGTGGGCCAGGTTGCAGGTGAAACGGGTAGATAGCCTCGGGCTCCGCGCTCGGCCGAGCGCCCTCTCCGATGCGAGTCGGTGTGGCACGGAACGTGTAGCTAACACCGGGACCCTTACCAACCCGCATCGCCATGGGGGACAGACGACGAACGAGCACGCGAAGCCGGCCGCGCCCGGGCCCTTGACAGGCATCTGGCTGACAGCAGAACCTGCGACGGCCCCGATCGAGCCGCTCCTCCTCGACATGCTGGCGCCGAACATGCCGAACCCCGTGCTCCGCGAAGCCGTCGTGGAGGAGCTGGACCGGGGCGTGAAACTCGCGGGCGTGGCGCTCGAGTCCCTCGGGCTCACGATGGCCGCCGTCGACGCGCGCGGCGAGGTCGAGCTGCGGGTGGTGGCCCCGAAGTTGTCCCGCGATCCGTGGCGCGAAGCGCTGATCACGCCCGGGGGCGATCGCCCGATCGGGCTGCTGATCCCCACGGCGGACGAGGGGCCGCTGGTCCTCGTCCACGAGGTCTTCGCCCGCTTCGGGGAGCCGGCGAAGGAGCTGGTGCGCCGGTATGCGGCGCTCGCCGTCCGCGGGGCGCCGCACGAGACGATCGTCGACACCCTGCGCGCCGACCCCAGCTTCGTCGAGACGCTGAACGCGGCGTGCCGGACCGTGCAGGTCCTCGACCCCGCCGTCCTGTTCAGCCCCGACGGAGCGACGCGGGTGCAGGTCGGCAGCTTGTCGCAGACGACGAAGGACATCCTGCGCGAAGGGCTCCGCGGCGACCAGGTGTTCATCCTGCCGGCGAACCTCTTCGAGGGCAAGACGAACTACGGCGACGTCGAGTTCCTCGTCTACCTGAACTTCTTCCTCCGCCAGCAGACGCGCACGATGATCGCCGGGACCTCCCGGCAGCGGCACATCCTCCACCGGCTTCTGACGCTCACCCTGTTCGGGCTCTTCGATCCGTCGGCGCCCGAACCGCCGTCGTTCGAGCAGCTACGCGACGCGTACGGCATCGAGTCGCGCGAGACCTACGCCTTCCTGCGCGCGTCCCACGAGAGCTACGGCGCGAGGCGGGGCCCCGACCCGGACAGCCCGCTGCTCGGCATCGACGACTACGTGGACTGGGTCACCCTCGATGACGAGGAGACCGTCATCGCGCTGCCGTCGGCCCAGGTGCGCGTGGCGCCTCGCGGCCGCGCGTTCCACGTGCGCATCGTGCAGCCCGACGGTCGGGAAGCCGAGCGGGAGCTCGAGGTGGGGCCGGCGCGCCGGCGGGTCCGCGTCATCCCCGATGATCTGCGCGAGGCGATCCAGTTCGCGAGCGAACGGCCGCGCTTCGGCGTCACGCCGCTCGGCACCAGCCACGGCTTCGATCCCGGTGGCGACTTCACCAGCTTCATCATCTGGCTCAACGGCAAGGGCATGCTGGTGGACCCCTCGCCGGAGGCCCTCACCTACCTCGAGCGGATCGGCGTCGCCCCCGCGGACGTGCCCTACGTGTTCCTGACCCACGTCCACTCCGACCACGACGGCGGGCTCATGGAGAAGCTCCTCAGCGGCAGCCGCACGACGGTCATCGCGTCCGATCCCGTCTTCCGCGCCTTCGCCGAGAAGGCCCGGCTCGTCACCGGTCGCGACTTCCCGCTGGAGGGCCTCGTCGAGCACATCTCGGCGAACCCCGGCCGTCGGGTGCGCGTCGAGGTCGCCGGGGAGTTCGCGGAGTTCGAGACCCGCTGGAACCTCCACCCGATCCCGACCAACGGCTTCAAGGTGACGTTCGCGGGACGCACCTTCGGCTATTCGGGCGACACGCAGTACGACCCCGCGATGCTCGAACGGCTGCGGGGGAGCGGGACGCTGCCGGGCCGGCACTTCGAGGACCTCATGCACTTCTTCTGGACCCCGGACGGCGAGCCCACCGTCGACCTCCTCTACCACGAGGCCGGCATCCCGCCCATCCACACCGACAAGGAGCAGCTGCGCGCCCTGCCCGCGGCCATCACCAGCCGGACGCACCTCGTGCACATCGCGGACGAGGACGTGCCGGAGGGCTTCGTGCCCGGCAAGCCGCGCCTCTTCGCGACCCAGGTGCTCGCGCCCCCGACGGAGCGCTTGCGGGAGCACCTCCTGCTGGAGACGATGCGGCACGTCGCCTACCTCTACGACATACCGGACGACACGCTGGAGACCCTCCTCCACGCCGGCGAGATCGTCACCCACCGCCCGGAGACGGTCATCATCCGCAAAGGTCCGGTCGGGAAGGACGATCCCCTGCACTTCCACATCATCACCGACGGGCGCGTGAGCGTGCGGGACGGCCGCCGCGTCATCGCCACGCTCGTGAAGGCCCACACCTTCGGGGAGTGGGGGATCAGCCACCAGCGCGGCTTCCGTGTCGCCGACGTGG